>Ga0224554_1000164_pt1 | contig 60927 bp, 28 predicted proteins | sample 714S22024metaG_FD_180666 | JGI IMG/M metagenome (GOLD analysis project Ga0224554, IMG submission 180666) | Peat soil microbial communities from Stordalen Mire, Sweden - 717 S2 20-24 | ecosystem: Environmental > Terrestrial > Soil > Wetlands > Peat | place: Sweden: Norrbotten County, Stordalen... | reverse complement strand
GTGGAAGGCGGCGGCGACAAACGTGGTGGGGACCAACGGGGCCAACGGAGCGTTCACCTTCACCGGAACCAACGCGGCGGGCGCTGCCGGACAGTCCTTCTACATCCTCAGCAATACCAATAACTGAGATGGGACGATGCTCTGGCAGGCTGAACTTGTCAGACTGAAAATACCGCTGGCGGGTGCGCCTTGGGTTTGGCGCTCCCGCCAGATTTAAAGTTCAAATACAGGTATCAGATCGCATTTTTGAAAATACTGGATTACAAAAATTATGAATAAGACGAGACGAAATGGTTTTACCTTGATTGAATTGCTGGTGGTCATTGCCATCATCGCCATTCTGGCGGCGCTGCTGCTGCCGGCGCTGGCGGCGGCCAAGCGAAAGGCAAAAACGGCTCAATGCCAGAGCAACTTCCACCAGATTGCGCTCGCCTGCAATATCTATGCGAACGATTACGGTGATTATTACCCGATTGACACGATTCATCCGGCCAGTCCCAATATTCTTAACAGCATACATTACACGCTGTATATCGCCACAGAGTCTGCTGCCAACACCCCCGTAAAACAAGGCATTCAAAGTGGCGTGTTTGACTGTCTTGGTTATCTATATGAGACCCACGGGATAGGGGACGGCAAAGTTTTCTTTTGTCCCGCCTTTCCAGATTCCACAGGTGACACCCCTGCGGCTTATTCGGGCACGTCAGGACAATCATTTATGAGTTCGCCCTCGGCCAGCATTGGCACAGATGATAAGACGGGTGGATATAGTGTCTATGGCACAATGCTGTTCAATCCGCGCATACTGGATGCAACCAATAGTAACTTTGGCAGAGCCTTCCCCAAAACCGGCAGCGCATGGTCCGAACCCGGTTCAGGCGGGAGGCATTTGTTTGGAACGGATCAAGTGGGAGCTTCGGCCTCTGCCACCGTGACATTTACCTCAACCACCTTTGCACACTATCCATCGCCAGGCTTTAACTGCCTTTTTACGGACGGATCGGTGTCATTTATCCAAAGCGTCCCGGCGTTTCAATTGGTATCTGGCGGCACGTTTCCTGGGTTAGGTCAAAACAACGAAACCGTGCCAGTTCGTGAAGCATATGATCAGCTTTTCAATTTGCTTGAAAATGGGCAGTAGCAGCATCTGATGACAAACTGAAGGCGTGACTTGGTAGGTGGAGTGCTGTGTAATTTGTGTGGAATTGAACAAACAGTGGTTGCTGCAATTCTTATTTGCGGGGATTTCTATTGCGGCGCGTCAAACCATAACGAATGCGGGAAATCTCTATTATCTCCAATTGCAATGACTGGTTTCAACCCCTTGTTATGAAAAAACACCTTCTCCAAATCCTTTGCGCGTGCGCATGGCTTTCGGCCGGGTCCATGTTCGCGAACATCCCCGGCGGCGGCAATGGCACCGGCGCGAACGTCACCATCACCACCAACACCAGCGCCAACACCATCACGATGGCCAACGGTGTCGTGACGGCGGTCATCAATTATAACACCTCGCAAATTCTTCAGATCACCTATCTGGGCCATCAAATTACCGCCGGTGGCACCGCCGGCAACAGCGCATTTTACTGGCAGGGGCAGAATTCCGTCGGGGAGCAGACCGGCGCCAATGGCATCCTGTCGGTGGTGGTCAATCCCGCGACCAACAGTGGCAATTTCGCGGAGATTTGCATTGCAAACCTTTATGCCAATCAGGGCAGCACCAACGCCTATGTCGCCGATGCGTATTATTATTTCGCCATGGGGCGCGGTTCGCCGGGGCTTTATGTGGCCGAGGACATGGAACGGTCAACCAATACGGGTTCCGCGGTGGCGGGCGGCGCGGACATCCCCAGTTTAACCGGCAAGATGGATGGGAGTTTTTTCAACTGGATGGGCCAGGATACGGGGCGTCATATGCTCCGGCAAAGTCCGTCCGACACCGCCATCTCGGGAATCAACAACAGTCCGAAGGAAGTCACCCTGTTGACGAGCGGACTGCTCGCCGGCCAGTTTGAATGCAAGTATGATTATTCCGGCGACCTGAACGCGCTGCACTTTTTCGGCTGGTGCAGCACCACGTTAAGCCCGAATTTCGGCGCGTGGATGATCCACCCCAGCAGCGAATATTTTTCCAGCGGGCCAAAGCATCCGGAAATCATCGGCCAAGCGGATATGTTCAACTGCACCTTCAAATCGGTCCATTTCGGATTTGGGAGCGATCTGAATTTCACCAATGGCGAGACTTGGTCGCGCGTCTGCGGGCCGCTTTTTATTTATTTCAACCAGGTTCCTTCGAGCACGGCCAATCCGCAAAATATGCTTTATGCCGATGCCGCCGCGCAGTCCGTCGCGGAACAGGGCGCGTGGCCCTACACCTGGCTGGCCGACACCAATTATGCGCAGGCTGCGCAACGGGGCACGGTCACCGGCAAGCTGGTCATCAATGACAGCGGCAATCCCAACGCCTCCGCCGCCGGAATGTGGGTGGGCGTGGAACAGCAACCGCCTTCATCGCTGAATCCGCCCACCACCGATTTTCAATTTTTCAGCAAAAATCTCCAATTCTGGGTGCAGACGGATACGAATGGAAATTTCTCCATCCCCAACGTCGTCGCCGGCAACAACTACACGTTGCTGTCGTTCGGGCCGGGCGCCATCGGGTTGTATCAGTCGCAATCCTTCGGCGGCACCGCGCCGCCGGTGCAGCTTTATGTGCCGTCCGCGCATTTTTCAGTCACGGTCACCGGTGGGCAGACCAACAATCTGGGCAGTGTCGTTTGGGCGCCGACGCGCGTGGGCGCGACGGTCTGGGAAATGGGCGTGCCTGATCGTGACACGACTGAATTTCGCCACGGTGCGGACTACTGGCACGGCGATCTCGGCAACGTGACGAACCTGCCTGTCAATTGGGCGCAATGGCAGGATTACAACCTGGATTTTCCCAACGGCGTGAATTATACCAACGGCCAGAGCCGCTGGTCGGCGGATTGGGATTACGCGCAGCCGACGTCGCTCGACCCGACGACCGGCAATTTGAATGGCACGACGCAGAATATTTTCTTCAACCTGCCGTCCGCGCCCGCCAGCAGCGCGCAGGCGTCCATTTATTTCGCCGTCGTCGGTGATTATTCGGGGCCGGTCGAGGTCACCGTCAACGGGACGCTTTTGAACGGGACGGGGTTTTTCCCATACTATGGCGACAGTGATCCGATGATCCGCATGGAATCGCATGGCGTTTTTTGCGACTACCGCCTGAATTTCGCCGGCAATCTGCTGCACGCGGGACAGAATGAAATCCAGTTGAACATGCGCAAAGGCGGCTATTTTTCCGACAGCATCTTGTATGATTACATCCGGCTGGAACTGACGGGCTACATCCCGCCGGTGCCGTCGGGATTGACAGCCATCGCCGGCAATGGCGTCGTGGTTTTGAACTGGCCGGCCAGTTCCGGTGCGACGAGTTACAACGTCCTGCGTTCGACGACTTCAGGCAGCGGTTACACGACCATTGCTACAAATATAGTTGGCCCGATAGTTGGCAGCGATGTTCCTGACGCCACTTATGCGGACAGTTCCGTGGCCAACGACACGCCTTATTATTACGTTGTGTCGGCGGTCAATCCGAACGGCAGCAGCACCAATTCCATCGAGGCCAATGCCACGCCATCGGCATCCACACCGCCCGCGCCCGCCGTGCCAACCGGCTTGACGGTAACGCCGGGGAATTTGCAGGCCACGCTCGCTTGGAACGCTTCGCCCGGCGCGGCGACTTATGCGATCCAGCGCACCGTGATCACTGCGGGTGCCAACACCAACGATCCCGGAGCCGAAACGGTCACGCTGCCGAACGGCTTCGCGCCGACGAATGTCGTCAGCAGCTTTGTCACCACCACCAATTACACAGACACCGGCCTGGCCAACAATGTCACTTACGCTTACACCGTCAGCGCGGCCAATGCCAACGGCCAGAGTGCCACATCCGATCCCATCAGCGCCACGACCTCTCCGAATTTTCCAACACCCCCAACCGGCTTCGGGGCGACGGTTAGTTCAAATCAGGTCAACCTGTCGTGGAAACCGGTCGCCACCGCTGAAGATTACGTCGTTAGCTGTGCCACTTCCATTGGCGGACCTTATACCGTTGTGGACGATCCAGAATGGCTCACCCTTTCCACCGACAGCGGCTTGAATTACAATACGACCTATTACTACGAAGTGGCTTCGGCGAATCTTGCCGGCATCAGCACCAATTCTGCGTCCATTGCGGTGACCACTCCGCCCGCGCCGCCGACGCCAGTGACCGCAGTTCCCGGCAACGCGCAAATTTTTGTGGATTGGGGAGATTCCGCGGGCGCAACCAACTATGTGCTCCAACGTTCCACCACGAGCGGCGGACCATACACGACGGTTGTTTCCACCAACATTTCGAATGATCTCGACACAAGCCTGGTCAATGGCACCACTTATTATTATGTGGTCTATGCCGTCGGACCAAACGGCCAGAGCCCGCTTTCCACGCAAACCTCGGCCACGCCCAGCGCCACGCCACAAATGATCAAGTCTGACACAACGACGATGGATACCGCCGCCGACTGGAGCGGCGTGGCACCCGCCATTGGCGAAGTTGGTTTGTTCAACAACATCATCTCCTCGGCGAATGAAGCCGCGCTGACTTTGGGCGGAGACATAACGGTTGGCGGCTTGGTTTTCACCAACAATTTGAACGGCAGCGTGACAGTCGCCACCGGTAACACTTTGACGCTCGGCGGTTCGGGCATTGACATGAGCAGGGCGAATCACAGTGTCACGTTCAACAACCCCATCACGCTGGCAGCAACGCAAGTCTGGAACATCACCAACGGGCAGTCGCTCACCATCAGTGGCGCGTTTACCAGCGCGAGCAACACGGTCATTCAAACCGGTGGCGGCACGTTGTATCTCGGCACTGGAACCAGCGACGTTGGCGCGAACATCCAGGTGAACTCTGGTATCGTGCAGGCCAACGTCAGCAGCGGGATTATGATTTTGCTCAACGGCGGCACGTTCAACGTCAATGTCGCCGACGGCAATCCGATGAACGTCATGTCGGGAAGCATCGAGCAAAACGTCGGTGGCAATCGCACATGGAGCGGCAACCTAACCGGCAGCGGTCCGCTCACGGTCATCGCGTCGAGCACACACACCTGGAGCGGAAATAATTCCGGCTACACCGGCACCATCACCTTGCAGGGCGGCGGCGCGCTTCGATTGAGCTCGCTCACCGCCGTCAGCGCAACAACGGCCTACAATTTCAACGGCGGAACCATGAACGCCAACGCCAGCGGCCTGTTCAGTCTCGGTTCGTTGTCCGGCTCTGGCACCATCAATACCGCGTCGGGCGAGAATTTTTCCATGGGCATGCTCGGCGCAAACACTGCCTTTTCCGGCGTCATCGCCGGAGCCGGTTTCATCCAGAAGGACGGCGGCGGAAGTCTTGCATTAAGTGGTGCGAACACTTACAGCGGCGGCACGACCGTCAACAGCGGTATTTTGCAAATCGGCAGTGGCGGAACTGTGGGAACCCTCGGCACGGGCGGCATCACCAACAATGCCACGCTTGCCTTCAACCGCGCCGACGCCATAGACGACACCAGTTTCGGCGTCATCAGCGGCTCGGGCATTTTGGACAAGCAGGGTGGGGGACGGCTCGCGCTGAACAAAGCGCACACTTATTCCGGGCCAACGACGATTGAAGCCGGCACGCTCGCGCTGACCAATTCCGGCGCAATCGCCAATTCGTCGAGCATCAGCATTTCATTCGGTGCGCTGTTTGATGTGAGCGGAACGTCCGGTGGTTCGATGACGCTTGCCAATGGCAAAACCATTTGGGGTGTTGGTTCCGTGAATGGAAACTTTGCCGTTGGCAGCGGCGGCACGCTTTCGCCGGGCATGAACGGCATTGGCACGTTGACCTTCGGCAATTCACTGACGCTGGCAGCGGGCAGCACCAACATTTTTGAAGTCAGCAATGTGCCGTTGACCAATTCAGTTGCAAGAATCTCCGGTGCGTTGACCAACGGCGGCACCCTCATCGTCACCAACATCGGCGTGGCGGCCTTGACCAGCGGCAACAGCTTCAAGCTGTTCAACGCCGCCAGCTACACCGGCGCGTTTTCAAAAGTGATTCTGCCGCCTTTGCCCGCCGGCTCGGGCTGGAACACAAATTCGCTCAACACCAACGGAACCCTTTCTGTCGTGGCGCTGACTTCGCCGGCCATCGCCAGCTTTCAAATATCGGGCGCGAATCTTCTCATCAGCGGCGGCGGTGGAACCGTCAACTGGCCGTATCTCGTGCTCGTGACCACCAATTTGCCGGCGAACTGGACGCCGGTGGCGACCAACTGGTTTGATGCTTCCGGTAATTTTTCAATCACGCTGACCAACGCCATCAGCACCGGCCTGGGTCAATCGTTCTACAAACTACAGTTGCAATGAACCAGTGCAGGGCAACTAGCAAGTAATTGATTGAAAATCAACCGCAGACAAATGGTCAAACCAGGCCTCGTCACCTCAATCGCGGGGCCATTGGTTGTCATGCTGCTCTGCGCGGGGAGGATAGGAGCGCAAACTTCCACCGCCAACGTGACATTGGCGATTAACACGACCCAGGCGGCGGCGTCTCCGATTCCCAGCGACTTCTCCGGGTTGAGTTTCGAGATGGGGTCGGTCATTTACGACAGCGGCAACAAAGGTTGGTATTTAAGCGGAACCAACGCCAACATGGTGGCGTTGTTGAAGACGCTGGGAGTGAAAAGCATCCGGGTTGGTGGTAATTCCGCGGAGACCGGCAATATCGCGACCAACGCGGACGAGGACGCGGTCCTGGACTTTTGCCATGCCATCGGCGGTAATCTCATCTGGGATCTCGAAATAGATGGCACTCTTTATGATCCTCCCGGCAAGGCGGCCATCGCGCAGAGCATGCAGAATTATGTGACGGCAAAAGGTTATGGAACCAACATCCTCGTGTTTCAAGTCGGCAATGAGCCGGACCTGACGCCGGATCCAAACAATCCGGGTCATAACATGGGTGTCACAACTTACGATTCGGAGTTCAGCAATTACGTCGTGGCCGCCAACCAGCTTTATTCGGGATCAAGATGGGCGGGACCCGACTGCGCCGGCGGCGGCACCTGGTTTAGCGGCACTTTTTGTCCCACAGAAGCGGCGGCGTGGCCGGGTCAAGTCGCGTTTGTGTGCCAGCATGATTATCCTTTTGGCAGCAGCTTGGACACCAACACGGCAGCAGTGCATATCAGTTGGATGCTGGCTGCCGGCAACGAGGCTGGCTACCAGAGTTTTAACAACCAATGGGTTCCGCCCGCCTTCGCAGCGGGACTGGCTCCCCGCTATGAAGAGTGCAACAGTTTTTTCCACAACGGTTCTTTCGGGGCGAGTGATGCCTATGCCTCGGCGCTTTGGGGTTTGAGCTGGATGTATTTTCAGGCGAACGCAGGGCTGGCGGGAATTAATTTCCACACAGGACTGAATGCCAATAACCCGGCTTATAGCGCCATAACCCCGGCGAACGTGACAACCAATTACACGGTTCATCCCCTGGCTTACGCAATCGCAGCTTTCAACCTTGGCGGACATGGAAAGATTGTGCCGGTGACTATCGGCAACCCCAGCAGCGCCAATGTGGTCGCCTATTCCGTTTTGCAAAACGACGGCAGCCTCATATTGACCGTGATCAATCGCGAATACGTTTCCCAACCCAGCCCTCCGGCGCACAACGCCGCGCTCAACATCACGACCAGCGGAACTGCTTACAACGACGGACAGGTGATGTTTCTCACCGGAATGAACAACGACCCGTCCACGACTGGTGACGTCACCCTCGGCGGTTCGACAATCTCTGGAAGCGGCGTCTGGACGGGAACATACATGGGAATGGCTCGCCCATCGGGTTCGTCATTTGCGTTGACCGTTCCAACCGCACAGGCCGCCATCATTCATTTGTTCAACGCCGCCGGCCCCGCCGCACCCGCCAATTTGACCGCGACAACGGGAAATTCCCAGGCGACTTTGACATGGAGCAATTCTACCGGCGCGACCGGCTATGTTGTCCAACGCTCCAGCACCACGGGCGGACCTTACGCCACCATCGCCAGCGGAGTGACGACCAATTCCTACACCGACACCGGCCTGACGAATGGCTTGATTTATTACTACGTCGTCGCCGCCACCAACAGCAGTGGCATCGGGCCGCAATCGGCGGAGGTCATCGCTTCGCTAAGCACTGCGCCGCCGCTCACGCCAACCGGCCTGGCCGCCGTTCCAGGCGACTCGGTGGTCTCGTTGAGTTGGAACGCGTCCCCGGGCGCGACGAATTATATTCTGCTAATTTCGACGAACAGCGACGAAAGCAATTCCAACGTCGTCTTCACGCCGAACACAAGTTATCTAATCATGGGGCTGGACAACGGCACGACTTATTATTATGCCGTTTCTGCCATCGGACCTTACGGCCAAAGTCCATTCTCGGCGATGTTGAGCGCGACGCCATTCATCGGCAATGGCATAGCTTGGACAAACACGATCACCACCTCGGCGCAAAGCTGGAATGTGAATTCCAACTGGAGTGGCAACGCCTTTCCCAACGCGACGCAAGCCGTTGCGCTCGTCAATTCTCCCATCGCTGCAAATCAGACAATTAATTTGAACCAGTCCGTCATCATCGGCGAATTGAACATCGGCGCTTCCAGCGGCGCGGCGGCGTTCAATGTCGCCGGCAACGGCGGCACGCTCACCTTCGACAACACGCCCGGCACGGCGATTGTGACACAACTCGCCTCAAGCAAGGGCGACACAATTTCCGCGCCGCTGGTTCTGAACGGCAGCTTGAATCTTTACAACACTTCCATAAATCCGCTGACCTTGTCCGGCAACATCACCGGCACAAATAATCTCGTGGTCAACACCGGCACGGTGGTTCTCGGTGGCACGACGACTTACGGTGGCACAACCACCATCGCGCAAGGCACGTTGCAAATCGCCAGTTCACTCGCGTTGCAGAACAGCCTTTTGAACCACACGAATGGCAGCGTCACTTTCAACGGCATCACGTCGGCGACGCTCGGCGCATTGAGCGGTTCGCAAAATTTAAGTCTCATCAACACGGCCTCGGCCGCGCTGGCCCTGACCGTTGGCGCAAATAATTTGAACGCCACTTACACCGGCGCATTGACCGGCAGTGGCTCGCTGACCAAGTCCGGCGCGGGAACGCTGACGCTTGCCGGCACAAATAATTTTACTGGTGGCACAACTGTTCTTGGCGGCAATTTGACGGTCGGTGGTGGAACCTTTGGTTCTTCCGGCGGCACAATTTTAGTCGGCAACGGCGCGACCGGAGTTTCCTTCAACGTGACCAACGGCATGGTAGCGGCCAACACGCTGAACGTCGCCCCCAATGGCGGCTCAACCGGCGACAGCGCTTCCATCACCGGGACGGCGTCGGCTGCTTTCGCCAATGTAAACCTCGGCTCGGCAAATAATACTGTGGGGAATCTGACCATTAACACGACGGGCACGGTCAATTTGGGCAACTACACCGGCAGCAAGGATTTGCAGGGCACCGGCCCCAACACGGGTGGGGGATTGATCATCAACGCCGGCACTGTGACCGCCACCAACGTCCTCGTCCAGAATGCCGGCAATCTCGCCGCCGACCTGAACATCAACGGCGGCTCGTTGAACATCGTGGGAACATCCGGCGCATTCAAGATCGGCAACGGCAACAGCATCCGCGGCGGCTGGCTGACGATGTCCGGCGGTGCGCTGACTTATCTGGGAACCGACGGGCTGTTGCTGAACACATCATCTGGCACCGTTAACGGCGCGAACATCAGCGGCGCGACCTCCGTGGCCACGTTCACCGGCGTCACGCTGAATCAAGTGAACGCCCCTGGCGCGACGAGCTGGCTTGTGGTTTCCAACGGCGCAACACTCTATCTCGGCAGCGTCGGACTCGTCGCCAACCAGCCGGGTGCCACCGTGTTCGCCTCGTTTGCAAATGCCACAATCGGAGCCGTCACCAATTGGTTTTCCATCGCACCCATTATTCTTGCGGGCAATGCGACCTTTAAGGCGGCGGATGTTTCCGGTGGTGCCCACAACATTTCTCTCGGCGGCATTTTGTCCGGTGGCGGCGGACTGACCAAGACCGGCGCGGGCACACTGACATTGGCGGGCACGAACACTTTCAGCGGCAACACGACGGTGAGTGCCGGCACTTTGGTGGTCAATAATCCTGCCGGCAGCGCGACGGGGTCGGGTGCGGTTTCCATCGCCAATGGTGGCACGCTCGCAGGCAACGGGATCATTTCCGGCGCGGTGACAGTCAACTCTGGCGGAACACTGGTGCCGGGAAATACGCCAGGCACGTTGACCTTCGGCAATTCACTGACGCTGGCAGCGGGCAGCACCAACATTTTTGAAATCAGCAATGCGCCATTGACGAACGATGTCGCCAAAATCTTCGGTGCGTTGACCAACGGCGGGGCGCTCATTGTCACCAACATCGGCGTGGCGGCGCTGGCGGCGGGTGACAGTTTCAAGCTGTTCAACGCCGGCAGTTACAGCGGCGCGTTTTCAAAAGTTATTTTGCCGCCGCTGCCCGCCGGACTGGGCTGGAATACCAATACATTGAACACCAGCGGCACGCTGTCGGTGGCGGTGGTGACAAAGCCCTTCGTCTCCTCGGCTGTCATATCAGCCAACGGTTTCGCATTTGCGGGGACGGGCGGCGTGGCCGATGCAAGTTTCTATTTGCTCGGCACCACGAACATGGCGATTCCTCTGACGAACTGGACGCGGTTGTTGACGAACCAGTTTGACAGCAATGGCAATTTCAATTTCACCAACCCCGTCGGGAAAGATCCGCAACGTTTTTATCTCCTGCAATTGCCATGATATAAACGCGAAATGAACACGCGATGCGCATGGATTTCGATGTTGGTGGCGGCTGCTTTCTTCAGTTGCCATCCGGTTTTTGCGCAAACTTATTTGCCGCCCGCGTCGCCTCGTGTTGACTACAATTTCAACCCTGACTGGAAACTTTTTGTTGGAGATCCGGCGAACGCGCAACTGCCGGGTTTTGACGACAGCTCCTGGACCAATGTGACGTTGCCGCACGCATGGAACGAGGACAGCGCCTTCAAAGTCTTCATCGCCAACATGCCCACCGGCATTGCGTGGTATCGCAAACATTTTACAATGCCACCGGGCAGTGGCGGACAAAAAGTATTTCTGGAATTCGAGGGTATGCGTCAAGCCGGGGAAGTGTATCTCAATGCCCAGTGGGTTGGGCGCACCGAAAACGGCGTGATGGCTTCCGGGTTTGACATCACCACCAATTTGCTGGCCTATCCGCGGGAGAACGTCGTGGCGGTGCGCACGGACAATTCATTCAATTATCTGGAAGTCTCCACCGGCGTGGCGTTTGAATGGAACAGCGATTCGTTCTACGCCAATTACGGTGGTATCAACAAAAACGTGAAACTGCACCTGGCTGGCTTGGTGCATCAGACGCTGCCGTTGTTTTCCAACCTTGGCACGGTGGGCGCTTATATTTATGGACAGAATTACGATATTTCCAACCGCTCCGCCATCATCCACGCGGACACGCAGGTTCAGAACGAAGACGTAGTGGCGCACACGCTGACATACAACGTGGTGATCGTGGATACAAACGGCGTGGCGTTGACGAATTTTCCAGGCACTTCGATGACGATTCAGCCGGGGCAGACCAACGTGCTTACCGCGAGTTCGCTGGTTACAAACTTGAATTTTTGGAGCTGGGGTTACGGCTATCTCTACGATGTCTATACCATTTTGTCCGAGAACGGCAACGTGCTGGACGTGGTGCGGACGCGCACGGGTTTCCGCAAGACGGCCTTCACCAACGGCATGGTGGTGCTGAACGATCGCGTCATCAATATTCGCGGCTACGCCCAGCGCAGCACCGATGAATGGCCGGCCATCGGCTGCTCGGTCCCCACTTGGATGGATGATTACAGCCAGCGGCAGGTGGTGGACGAAGGCGGCAACACGATGCGCTGGATGCACGTCACGCCAGGCAAACAAATCATCGAAGCCTGCGACCGGCAGGGCTTGATGATGTCCATGCCGGCGGGCGACCAGGAAGGCGATGTTACCGGCATCCAGTGGGACCAGCGCACGAACCTCATGCGCGACGCCATCATTTACAACAAAAACAACCCGAGCATTCTGTTTTACGAATCCGGCAATTCCGGCATCGCCGAGACCCAGATGGTTGAAATGAAGGGGATTCGCGACCAATACGATCCCTTCGGCGGACGCGCCATAGGCTGCCGCGAAATGCTGGCCAGCACGAACGCCGAATACGGCGGCGAGATGCTTTACGTTGACAAGAGCGCGCGCAAGCCGATGTGGATGATGGAGTATTCGCGCGACGAGGATTTGCGGAAGTATTGGGATGATTTTTCGCCGCCTTACCACTTGGACGGCACCGGATCGTCTTATAACTTCAGCAATCCCTCCGCTTACGTCAATCGCAACCGGGATTCGATGGTCGTCGAGAACGTCACCCGCTGGCACGATGATTATTATGTCCAGCGTCCCGGCACCGGCACGCGCGTGAACGCCGGCGGCGTGAAAATTATTTACTCCGACTCCAACACGCAATGCCGGGGCGTGCAGAATTACCGGCGCAGTGGGGCGGTGGACGCCCTGCGTATTCCCAAGGACACATATTACGCGCATCAGGTCATGTGGGATTGCTGGGTGGATGTTGTCAATCCGGAGATTGATCTCGTTGGTCATTGGAGTTACGCCCCCGGCACGGTCAAGGATGTCTATGTCGTTTCGACTGCGGCCAACGTGCAATTATTTCTCAACGGCCAGTCGCTCGGTTACGGTGTGCAGAGCTTTGGCTTTCTTTACACCTGGCCCAGCGTGACGTGGGCGGCGGGCACGCTGGAAGCGGTGGGTTATGATTCCGCAGGCAATCAGGTTTGCACCGATACGCGCTCGACGGTCGGGCCGGCGGTCGCCATTCAACTGACGCCCATTCTGGACCCGACGGGATGGAAGGCTGACGGCCAGGATTTGGCCATGTTTCAAGTGGAGGTGGTGGACGCGCAGGGCCGGCGCTGCCCGACGAATCTGGATATGATCAGCTTCTCCTTGAGCGGCCCGGCGGAATGGCGCGGCGGCATCGGCACCCGGTCCGATACTGCGCCGGCGGACAATTACATCCTGTCCACAAACCTGCCGGTGGAATGCGGCGTCAACCGTGTGCTCATTCGTTCGACCACCAATGCCGGCATGGTGACGCTGACGGCGACGGCGCCGGGATTGATTTCCGCCACGACAAATCTGGATACGATTCCCTTTGCAGTGACCAACGGGCTGGCGACCGTGATGCCGGGAGACGGATTGCCGCCAAATTACTCGCGCGGCCCGACGGCACTCACGCCGTCCTATCAGGTATCGCGCGTGGCCGTGCCGGTGGCGAGTATCACGGCCGGCGCGGGCAGTTCGGGCAACTTGACGAACACAATTGACGATGACGAAACCACTTCGTGGACCAGCAGCAGCACGCTGGGAAACAATTGGATTCAATACAGCCTGGTCCGCACCGCGCTCGTTTCGCAGGTGGTGATCAAGTTCCTGTCCCCGCCGCGCAACGGTATTTATCCCATCTCCATCCAAGTCAACGGCACGACGGTCTATAACGACACGACGCCCGCCACCTCCGGTTACATGACGATGGATCTCACGCCGCCAACCTTGGGCAACACCGTCCGCATCAGCCGGACCACTTCCGGCAGCTTCCCCATTTTGGAAGCGGAAATTTATGAACCGGCGACCGCCAGCAGCATTCCTGCGCCCGCGGCACCAACCGGATTGACCGCCACGGCTGTCAGTCCCACACAAATCAATCTGGTCTGGACGGACAACGCCACGAACGAAACCGGCTACCGGATCGAGCAATCAACGGACAATGTTTATTTTGCACAAATGTTCATCCCCATGCCCGGCGCGACCAATTTCACGAATGGTGATCTGGTGCCGGGCACGAAAAATTATTACCGGGTGCGGGCGGTGAACGTCACCGGCGTCTCCACCTACGCCGCCGCCAGCGCAACCACTCCTTATGGCACGGCGGCCACGCCCTTCAACCTCGCGGCTGCGGCGGGCGACGGGGTGGTGATGTTGAATTGGGATCCCGTTTCCGGCGCGACCGGTTACAACTTGAAGCGCTCGACGAATGGCGGCGGTTCCTACGCGACCATTGTCAACCTGGCGACCAACGGTTATCTGGACACCAGTCTGGCCGACGGCGCGAATTATTTCTATGTCGTATCGGCAACCAACCCCAACGGCGAGGGCAGCAATTCCGTCCCGGCCAGCGCCATGCCGCTGGCGACGAGCATTTATGAAGCCGAGAACGCCAATCTTAACGGGGTTGGCATCGGCGATGACGAGCCGGGTTTTTCCGGCACGGGGTTTGGCGATTATCTGAATTCCTCCGGCGATTATATTTTGTGGAATGTCAACGCGCCGTCCAATGCGGTCTATTCGGTGGCGATTCGCTACTCGCTCGCCAGCGGCAGCCTGCCGCTGCAATTGACGGTGAATGGCAGCGTGGCGGTCGCGAGCCTGAAATTTCCGGCAACCGGCGGTTGGGCAAATTGGGCGTTCGTCACCAACAATGTCACGCTCTACGCTGGCAACAACATCATCCAACTTGCCGACACCGGGTCCAGCGGCCCGAATGTGGATTATCTCCAACGGCTCAACGCCATCGCCGTCGCGCCGCCTCCGCCAATCGCCACCAACCTCGTCTGGAGTGGCGCGATAAACAGCGCGTGGAATTATACCACCGCCAACTGGGCCGGCGGTTCCACCGCAATGACCTACACAGACAACTGCTATGTGACTTTTAATGACACGGCCACCAGCGCAAACGTCACCATTGCTGCGCCAGTCAGTCCCGCCGCAGTCACCTTCAGCAACTCCATTCTGAATTACACCGTGAGCGGCACCGGCGGCGGTGGTTTGGCGGGCGCGGCAGGATTGACCAAGTCTGGAACGGGAACACTGACGCTTTCCGGCACGAATACGCAGACTGGCAACACCATGGTTCAGGGTGGCAACCTGACAATTTCCGGCGGAACCTTCGGCAGCTCCGGCAGCACGATTCAGGTCGGCAACGGCGGGACGGGAATTTCGTTCAACATGACCGGCGGCACGGTCACAGCCAGCAACTTGAATGTCGCTCCGCTTGCCGGCTCCACTGGCGACAATGCTTCCTTCGCCGGCTCGGCCTCGGCCACGTTTAACAACGTGAATCTTGGTTCATCCGCGAACACGTCCGGACCGCTTGCCATCAACACCACCGGCTCGGTTTCTTTGGGAACTTTTGTTGATTACAAGGATTTGCAGGGCAACGGACCGAGTGTGACCAGCGGATTAATCATCAACAACGGCACCGTCAGCGCCATCAGCATCTTGATTCAAAACACCGGTTCCGGTGCCAACATGAATCTCAACGGTGGTTCGTTGACGATTGGCAGCGCCTCGTCCACCGGCGCGTTCAAGATTGGCAATGGCGCCAGCATCCGCGGCGGCTGGCTGACGATGTCCGGCGGTGCGCTGACTTATCTGGGAACCGACGGGCTGTTGCTGAACACATCATCTGGCACCGTTAACGGCGCGAACATCAGCGGCGCGACCTCCGTGGCCACGTTCACCGGCGTCACGCTGAATCAAGTGAACGCCCCTGGCGCGACGAGCTGGCTTGTGGTTTCCAACGGCGCAACACTCTATCTCGGCAGCGTCGGACTCGTCGCCAACCAGCCGGGTGCCACCGTGTTCGCCTCGTTTGCAAATGCCACAATCGGAGCCGTCACCAATTGGTTTTCCATCGCACCCATTATTCTTGCGGGCAATGCGACCTTTAAGGCGGCGGATGTTTCCGGTGGTGCCCACAACATTTCTCTCGGCGGCATTTTGTCCGGTGGCGGCGGACTGACCAAGACCGGCGCGGGCACACTGACATTGGCGGGCACGAACACTTTCAGCGGCAACACGACGGTGAGTGCCGGCACTTTGGTGGTCAATAATCCTGCCGGCAGCGCGACGGGGTCGGGTGCGGTTTCCATCGCCAATGGTGGCACGCTCGCAGGCAACGGGATCATTTCCGGCGCGGTGACAGTCAACTCTGGCGGAACACTGGTGCCGGGAAATACGCCAGGCACGTTGACCTTCGGCAATTCACTGACGCTGGCAGCGGGCAGCACGAGCCTGTTTGAGATCAGCCCATCGCCGATGACGAACGATGTGGCAAAAGTTTCCGGCGCGCTGACGTGCGGCGGAACCCTGATCGTGACCAATATCAGCGGCCTGGCGCTGGCGGCCGGCGACAGTTTCAGGCTGTTTAACGCCGCCAGTTACAGCGGCGCGTTCACGAATGTGCAACTGCCGGTGCTGGCGGCCGGCCAGGGCTGGAACACCAACTCCTTGAACGCCGCCGGCACAATTTCCATCGTGGCGCTGACCGCGCCGACCATCGCCGGCATCCAAATCGCCGGCGGGAAACTGGTGATCAACGGATCGGGCGGCCCCGCCAACTGGAATTATTCCGTGCTGACTTCGACCAATCTGGCGGCGGCGCAATGGACGCCGGTGGCCACCCATCAATTCGACGCCGCCGGCAATTTTATTTTGACCAACGCCATTGACCCCCATTCACCGCCGACGTTTTACCGGCTGCAATTGCAATGATTATTTTCACCCGGCCGGCCCGGCGTTTTTTCGTGGCCATTCTGTTCGCGGTGAGCCTGCGGGCGGGTCCGCCGTTGAGGGCGCAGACCATCAACGCCACGGTGGATCCGACGACGGTGCGGGTGACAAATTATCAGGGCTGGGGAACGTCGTTGTGCTGGTGGGCGAATGTCTGCGGCGGCTATGCCAACCGCACCAACTACGCGGCGCTGGCCTTCACCACGCTGAAGCTCAACATCGTCCGTTACAACATCGGCGGCGGGGAAAATCCCGGCATCCCGAACACGCTGCAATACCGCGCCAAAATCCCCGGCTTCGAGCCGACGAACGGCGTTTGGAACTGGAACGTGGACCCCAACCAGCGTTGGATGCTGAAGCAGGCCGTCGCGCTGGGCGCTAATCACGTGGAGGCGTTTGCCAATTCGCCGCCGTGGTGGATGACCGTCAGCGGCAGTGTCACCGGCTGCACGAATGACGCCCACGCCGACAATTTGCAGACGGTTTGCGAGACCAACTTCGCCATTTATCTCGCCACCGTCGTCAGCAATCTCACCGTGCTGGACGGCATCCATTTTGAACTGGTCACACCGATGAACGAGCCGGAGGGGCCGTGGGGCTACGGCGGCGGACAGGAAGGCTGCCACATGGACTCCGGTCAGCAGGCGCGCATGGTCAACGATTTGAGCGCCGCCTTGTCCGCGCAGAAACTTGCCCCCGGCATTGACGCGCCCGAGACCTACAACGAACCGGACGCCGCCACGGCCATCAACGCCTACGGTTCCGCCGTGAACAATGTCACACTGATTTCCTCACACGCCTACGGCACGAAAAATCCGGGCAGCCTGGGCAGTCTGGCGGCCGGCCTGAACAAGCCCGCCTGGCTTTCCGAATACGGCGACAGCGACGGCAGCGGCATCACCATGGCGCGGCGCATCCACGATGACGTCACCGGCGCGGCCGTGAGCGCGTGGATTTACTGGCAGGTCGTGGACAACGCCAGTGGCTGGGGGTTTCTGCTCAATCCGCTGGCGGATGAACTCACCACAAACTACACCATCAACGAAAAGTTTTATGTCATGGGCCAGTTCAGCGAATACATCCGGCCCGGTTTCAAAATCATCAGCGTCAATGATAACTATTCCCTCGCCGCTTACAATCCCACCAACCAGACGCTCGTCATCGTGGCCGCCAACGACACATCCGGCAGTTTGAACCTGAGCTACAATCTTTCCGGTTTTTCCGCGCTGCCCGCGACGGGAGCGGTCATCCGCACCGCCGCGACCGGGAATTTGAATCTCGCCAGCCAGCCGGCGGTGGCCGTGGCGAATAAAAGTTTTTCCACCACGCTGATTCCGTATTCCGTCACCACCTACATTTTGACCAATGTCGTCACGGCCCCACTCGCCATCCCCACCGGCCTGACCGCCGTGCCGGGAAATACCCAGGTGGCGTTGAACTGGAACGCCGTCGTCGGCGCGACCAACTACGTCCTGCTCCGAGGCACCAACAGCGGCAATGAAACCATAACCGTCGCCAACACGACTAATACCACTTATACCGACACCGGCCTGCGCAACGGCACCAACTATTACTATGTGATCTATGCCACCGGCCCCGCCGGCGGCAGCGTCAATTCGCTGGAGGCCGGCGCGACGCCGTTTGCCGGGCCGCCGCCGGTTTATTGGACGAACACCGTCACCGCTGCGGCGCAAAGCTGGAACGTCAATTGGAACTGGACCAACGGCGCGGCCTTTCCCAACGCCACGCAGGCGGTGGCCGTGGTCAACGCCGCCATCGCCGCCAATCAGACCATTAATCTCAACCAGAGCAACATCGTCGGCGGCTTGAGCCTGGGTGCCGCCGGCGGCGCGTTCAACCTGGCCGGCAACGGCGGCGCGCTCACCTTCGACAACACGCCGGGGCAGGCGGCCTTGGTGGAGCTGGCCGCGAGCCGGGGCGACACCCTTTCCGCGCCGGTCTGGCTCAACACGGATTTGAACGTCAGCAATGCGTCGGCCAATGCGCTGACCCTTTCCGGCGGCCTCGGGGGCGCGAACGGCATTAATTTTTTTGGCCCCGGTTCGCTGACGCTTTTGGCCAGCAATAATTTTACCGGCGTCACGACGGTCAACGCCGGTTCGCTGAAGTGCTCCCACCCCAACGCGGCGCAGAACAGCACCTTGCTGATGAACGGCGGAAGCGTGGTGTTCGACAGTGCGGTGACGGGGAAAGCGTTCACCCTCGGCGCTTTGGCCACCGGCGCGAATGGCATGGGGGGCAACCTTGCCTTGCAGAACGATGCCGCCGTCGCCATCGCCTTGACGGTGGGATTCAACAACGCGAGCGCCACTTATGCCGGCACCTTGTCCGGCGGCGGTTCCTTGACCAAGGTGGGCACCGGGACGCAAACGATTGGCTCCGGCGTCAGCGGCGGCGCGAGTTACACGGGCGCCACCACGGTGTTGAACGGAACCCTCACTTTCGGCGGTGCCGGCCACCAGACGGCCACCGGCGCGTTGGCCATCAGCGGCAATTCCGGCGCCTGCAGTGTGACCGTGGCGGATTCGGCGGCGATTTCGACCAGCGGAGCCATTATCATTGCCGATGGGGCCGGCAACGGTTATCCGGGCACCGGCACTTTGACGGTGAAAAACGACTCGAGCTTGAGCGCGGCCTCGCTGAACTTCGGCGGAAACAACGCCGGCCGGGTTCCCAACGGTTCGTTTGTCACGGTGCAGGACAATGGCAGCCTCACCCTCGCCGGAAGTTTTGATCTTAACCGGACCAAAGGCGGATCCACCGCCGAAAACGACGCGCTCAACTTGAATGGCGGAACTTTGACGGTGGGCAACTTCCTCGATTCCGCCGCGACCGGCAACATCGGCAACACCCACCAGGCCACCCTCAATTTCAATGGCGGCCTGGTGCGGGCGAATGCGAATGACCCAACGGGTTCGGCCTTTCTGCCCGCCTTCGCGTCCGGATATCTGATGGTGAATGTGCTGGCCGGCGGCGCGGTGATTGACAATGGCGGTTACCGCATCACCCTTGCGGCCAGCCTGCTTCATGGCAGCGGCTCGCCGGATGGCGGCCTGACCGTGCTGGGCAGCGGGACGGTGACGCTGACCGGCACGAACACTTACAACGGCGGCACCGATCTGGCCGGCGGCGTCCTCAATTTCACCGCCAGCGCCCTCGGCCCCGGCGGCGTGACCTTTGACGGTGGCACGCTCCAGTGGGCGGCTGGCAACACCAATGACATTTCAATACAGCCGGTTTCGGTCAACCCCGGCGGCGGCACGCTGGATGTGAACGGCAACCGCGTGACCCTGGCCGGTCCGGTTGGCGGCAATGGCGCATTGACCGTGCAAAGCGCCGCGGCCAACGGCGTGCTGACGCTGCTGGGCACGAACACCTGCACGGGCCTGACGGTGGCCGGCGGCGCCACGCTGGGCGGCAATGGAACGATTATCGGCCCGGTCACGGTGAATGCCGGCGGCGCGCTCGCGCCGGGAAATCCACTCGGTGCCCTGACCATCAGCAACCACCTGACGCTGGCGGCGGGCAGCACGACGTTCGTGCAAGTTCAACCTTCGCCGCTTACAAATGACGCGGTGAAAATCTCCGGCACCTTGACTGAGGGCGGCACGTTGAACGTGACAAACATTGGCGTGACGGCGTTGACCAACGGCGACAGCTTCAAACTGTTCAAGGCGACGAGCTATGCCGGTTCCTTTGCCGGGTTTGTGCTGCCATTGCTGACCGGCAAGCTGGTCTGGAACACCCACACGCTGAACAATTCCGGAACCCTGTCCGTCGTCATGCTGACTCCACCCAACATCGCCAGCCTCAATATTGCCGGCGGAAAACTGGTCATCAACGGTTCGGGCGGCGTCAATGGCTGGCCGTTTGTGCTGCTGGCCTCAACCAATCTGGCCGCGCCGCAGTGGACGCCGGTGGCTACCAATCAGTTCGACCCGACGGGTGGTTTTAATCTCACCAACGCCGTCAGCCCGGATTCGCCGATGACGTTTTACAAACTGCAATTAAATTAATAAAACCATGAAACCAATTTATTACAGCTTGCTGGCTGCGGGCACAGTCTGGTTTGGTTCGGCACTCATTGCGACCGCCGCCAGCGTCACGCTCAAGGACAACGGCGACGGCACGGTGACGATGAACAACGGGATCGTCACGATGACGTGCAGCAAGGGCGGCGATGTTTCTTATTTCGCACTGAACGCGCTGGCCACGACGAACCTGATTGATCCGAATCACGATTATGCCTTGAGTCTCACCCATATCGGCGGCCAGGGGAATGATTACTGGGTGTCGGTGGGCAGCGGCGGGTCGGGATCAACTTACAGCGTGGTGACGAATAACGGCCAGATCGTGGATATCATGATCCGCAATCCGATCGCGAGCGGCAACACGGCCTTGTATCCCAACGGCGAGTGGGATTGGGCGGAGCACCACGTGATGCGCGCCGGCGAGGCGGGTTTTTACACTTATCACGTGTGGCGGCACTGGGCGAACCAGCCGGCGGCCTATTATTGGGCCGACAGTTGGCAGGGATACGGCGGCTCGATTTTCAACACCACGCAGAACGCCGACGGGTCGGTCAATTATGCCTGGGATTTTTCGGCGTCGGACGTGCCGGTCAATTTGCTCATCGCCAGTCTCCCGTCGCTGGGGACCAATCCGCCCAACGACGGCGTTCCCGGGGAGGTGGCCATCCTGCCTAAAACCAGTTATATCTCGCAGCCGACCGGCAGTTATTATGAGCCGGGCTGGCCGATTTACACCCAGCCCCTCGGTTTGACGTCCGACCTGTATCCGACCACCACCAAGTATGATCAAAGCAGTTATCAGGGCGCGTCCAACTCGTTCCGCTCCGTGTGGGGCATGGCGACGGATCAGGTCGGCCTTTGGAGCATTCTGGGCAGTTTTGAATTCATCAACGGCGGCCCGACCAAGCAGAAGGGTTCCGTTTCCGGCAACTACATGTATAATGATGATGCGGAAGGCCACGGCATTGGGGATATCAACGATCCCGGCGTCGCCGACGGCCAGGTTTTCACCAAGGTCATCGGCCCCTTTTTCATGTATGCCAACACCGGCACCAATCATTTGCAACTCTGGACCAACGCGCAAAACGTGGCGGCACAGATGGTGTCCAACTGGCCCTACGCCTGGATGAATGAAAGCGAACAGGATTATCCGCGCCATCGCGGCATGGTGACCGGCACCCTAAAGGCCAAAACCGGCGAGTCCACCGCCAACGCGGTCGTCATCCTCGGCGATTACACCGATGGTGACTGGATGTATCAGGGTATAACTAATTTTCTATTCTGGACGACCAGCGACGCGAATGGGAATTTTTCCATTCCCAAGGTGCGTCCGGGTAACTACCAGCTTTTTTCCTATGTGCCGGGAATCTGGGGCGAATTGCAGGTTTCCAACATCGTCGTTCTTCCCGACTCAACCAACAATCTCGGTATCATTAACTGGAATCCGCCGCACCTCTCGCAACGGCTCTGGCGCATCGGCACGCCGGATCACAGCTCCGCCGAATTTCACCTCGGCAATTATCGCAAGCAGTTTGGCCTGTGGTGGCGTTACTTGAATGACATGGGCACGAACGACGTCAATTTTGTCATCGGCCAGAGCGCGGAATCCAACGACTGGTATTACGCGCAATGCAGCGTGGGCATCACGCCGCAATCCTATCCCAACCTCACCGACCACACCCAGACCAACGGGATTTACTGGTCGCCGCACTGGAACGTCCTTTTCAACCTGACCAATCTGCCGCCGACCCCCGTGCTGACCACCATTGCGTTTGCCGGCGGCAACGGCACTTATTTTTACATGTATCTCAACGGCGTCAATGTCACCCCCGATACCTACCACGGCCAGGGCACCACCAGCGGAGTGGATATCTATCGCGACGTGGTGACGGTGGGACGCTACCAGCCTTATCAATTCACCTTTGCCACCAATCTGTTCAAGTTGGGCACCAACATTTTCACCATCACCATCCGGCAGCCTGGCGCGCCCGGCAGTTGGAGCGGCGCTTACTACCCCGAGTTGGTGCAAGGCGGACTCATTTATGATTTCCTGCAAATGGAAACCGGCCCGCAGGTGATCGTCTCGACACCGCCCGCCGCGCCGACCGGATTGACGGCCACGGCGGCGTCCGGTTGCGAGATTGATCTGGGCTGGACGAACCAGGCGACCAATGCGATGAGCATCGAAATTTTGCGCTCGACCGACAATGTTCACTTCAGCCAGATCGGCGCGGCGGCGAACAATTTTACGAATTTTGCCGACACAAGTTTGCCGACCGGGGCAACCTATTACTATCAGGTCGTCGCCAACAACGCCGACGGCAATTCTCCATCTTCCAACATCGCCCACGCTTCCACGCAGGCGGCGCAGCCGCCCGCCACGCCCAGCGGCCTGACGGCCACCGGCGTCGCCACCAACGAGATTGACCTGACGTGGACGGACACCTCCGGCAATGAGGACGGCTTCAATCTTGAACGCTCCACCAACGGCGGCAATTACACCACCATCGGCATGGTCGCGGCGAACGTCACGAATTATGCCGACACCGGACTCGCCGATGGCACGACTTATTTTTACCGGGTGCAGGCGTTTCGTTCCTGCTGGGGCAATTCCGCCTACTCGGCACCCGTCAGCACCGCGACGCTCCTGCCGCCCGCGCCCGTCACGCCGGTCGGCCTGGTCGCGGTGCCGGGAAACGGCAGCATCAGCTTGCGCTGGCTGACTTCGTCCGGCGCGGGCAGTTACAATTTGAAGCGCGGCACCAGCAGCGGCAATGAGACGACACTGGTCAACACCGCCGGCACCAGTTATACCAACACCGGCCTCGCCAACGGCACAACTTATTATTACGTCGTCTCGGCGGTGAACGCGGGCGGCGAGGGGGCCAATTCGCGCGAAGCCCTTGCCACGCCGCTGGCGTTTGTCACTGCGTATTGGACCAACCGCATCACCAGCACGCCGCAAAGCTGGGATCTTAACGCGAACTGGACGAATGTCTCCGCGTATCCCAGCGCCACGAGCGTCGTCGTCAACGTGACCGCTGACATCGCCACGCCGCAGACCAACAATCTGGATCAAAACCTCACCCTCGGCTGGCTGAACCTGGGCGACGCCAACGCCTCCTCGGCTTACACGCTGGCGGCCAATGGCGGTTCGCTGACCTTCGCCAACGGCACGAACAACGACGCCGGATTGATTCAACTGTCCACCAGCGCCGGCGACACGATTGCCGCGCCGGTCACCATCAGCAACAATCTGATTGTGGTGAACAATTCCACCACGCACGCGCTTACGCTGTCGGGGACGATTTCCGGCACGAACAACGTGACTTACGTTGGCCCCGGCTCGGTGACTTTGACCGTCAGCAACGGTTACACCGGCGCCACGCTGGTCAGCGGTGCCACCATCAATCTGGCCAACGACACCGCCAATACTTACGGCTTCGGCACCAATTCCATCACCCTGGAGGGGGGCGGCACGTTGAACCTGAATTCCGACAGCAGCACCTACAACGACTATTATTGGAACCTGATTGTGCCCACCAATTCCACCGGCGGGCTGAATGACGACAAGCGGTGCAATCTTCACGGCACCTTGACCGGCGGCGGCGTGTTTAATTTTTACGCGCCTTACGTCCGTAATTACCTGAACGGCGACTGGTCCGCCTTCACCGGCGTAATCAACGCCAGCGGCGACGTGTTCCAGTTCAACAATACTTTCGGTCTGGCGAAGGCGGCGTTGAACCTGGTCGGCGGCGTCAGCGCCGAATCGGAAAATGGCGCGCTGACCGTGGGCGAAGTTTCCGGCTCGGCCAACTCTTATATGACCGGCACCGCGTGGACCGTCGGTGCACGCAACACCGATGCCAACTATGCCGGAGTCATCACAGGAAATTCCATCACCAAGGTCGGCTCCGGCACCTGGACCTTGTCCGGTGACAATACATACACCGGCACCACGACCATCAGCGGCGGCACGCTGCAAATCGGCGCTGGCGGCAACACCGGCCTGCTCGGCATCGGCAACGTCACCGACAATGCCGCGCTGGTGTTCAACCGCTTTGACACCGTCGTCGTTTCCAACGCGGTCAGCGGCAGTGGCAGCCTGACGCAGGCTGGGGCTGGCGTGCTGACCTTGTTCGCGGCGAACACTTATACCGGCACGACTTGCATTTCCGCCGGCACGCTGGGGCTGACCAATTCGGCCACCATTGCCAATTCCACCAACATCAATCTGGACAATGGCGCGCTGTTTGACGTCAGCGGAACCACCAGCCACGCGATGACCCTGTCCAGCGGCAAGGCGATTTCCGGCGACGGGGTGGTGAACGGCAATTTCACCGTCGCCAGCGGCGCGACGCTCGCGCCCGGCAACAACGATTTCGGCTCGTTGAGCTTCAGCAATGCGCTGACGCTGAATACCGGCAGCCGGACCCTCATGAACGTCAGCCATGACTCGCAGGCGAACAATGTAGTAAGCGTGGCCGGCACGTTCACCTGGGGCGGCGCGCTGGTCGTCAGCAACGCCGATGATCCATTGCAGGGCGGCGATGGGTTTCAACTGTTCGCCGCCCCAAATTTCACCGGCAGCTTCAGCCGCATCACCCTGCCGGCGCTGACGCCGGGATTGTATTGGAATACCAACACGTTCAACGTGGACGGCACCATCAGCGTCGGCGTCGAGACGCCGCCGGTTGTTGGCAGTATTGGTTTGGAGAATGGAAAATTGATCATGACCGGCTTCGGCGGCGTTACCAATGGAAACTACTACGTCCTGACTTCAACCAACCTCGCCGCGCCGCTGACCAACTGGGCGCGGCTGCTTACGAATCAGTTCGACGGCTCGGGCAATTTCAATTTCACCAATCCGCTTGGGGTAAACACGCAGAGCTTTTTCCTATTGCAATTGCAATGAGATTAAGCCATGTCGCAACATTCGCCACAGTAAATTGATTTTTATGATGGGCGAGCCGAGTCCTGTCTCTGAATCCACTTTTGCAAGTTGAAACGATGTCGAATGTGCGGAGGGGAATCTTGCGAAGTCCCCCAAAACCGTGTTTAATTTTCTTCGTGCCGTTTTTTCGTGCGTCCTGTCAGGACGCAAGGCGGCCGAAATGCTGATTTGATTTGCCAATTTATACTTTTAATGAATCCGACCAACCAACCCGCCGTGACGGTGATGGGGCATCTTTATGGCTATTTTTCTGGCAACGAGTCGTCTACCGGAACACCCGGAATGCGGCTGGTGCTCATCATCGTCATGGCATTGCTGGCCCATCTGATGGTGAAGGTTGTTCGGATTGTGAGCGAGTGGCTTGTCAAGAAGGGCCACGAGAAGGAAAACCCGCTCGGGTTTGTGACGCAGCAACCGAAGTTTGTCACACTCATCCGGCTCATTGCCAACGCCGTGACGTTCATCATGTATTTTCTGGCGCTGGGATTGATCCTGCAGGAACTGTCCAATGGAACAGTCAACTTGACAGCTTATCTGGCGAGCGCCTCCATTCTCGGACTGGCCATCAGCTTCGGTTCGCAAGGACTGGTGCAGGACATCGTCATCGGCCTGACATTGATTTTCTCCGACGCGATGGACGTGGGCGATTTGGTGGACATTTTCGGCAGCACCACCGTCATTGGGCGTGTGGAGGAAATTGGTCTGCGCTTTACGACGGTGCGCAATTTTTACGACCAGATGGTGTTCATTCCCAACCGCACCATCGCCAATGTAAGCCGGTTTCCCCACGGCGGTGTGTTTGCGTATGCTGACGTCCAGATGCCGACGGGCGCTGACCGGGACAAGGCCGTCGCGGTCATCGGAAACACCGCCATGGGAATGTGGAAGCAGTTCGGGGCAATCATTTTGAGCGAGCCGGTCATCAGCCCCGTGGAAACGGCGCAGGGCGGCGGCTGGGAATTTGTCCGCGTCCATTTCAAAATCTGGCCGGGGCAGGGGGGGTTGATTGAAACCACTTTCCGCCAGCAAATCGTCAGCGCAATGAAAACCTTCAGTCCTGATTATGCCGAGTGGCAGGTGCCGGTGACTTATCGCGCCATCACATCCGTCAAAAATCTGCAGCCGCAACAGGAGCCGAATTCCGCCAAACCGCAGGACTGAGCAGGGTGGACAGCTTCCGGTTCCCGGTGAACGACCAGAGCTTGAGCCTGCCGCTTCCCGTCATGTGGCGGCTTGGCGCATCGCCGCGAAAAGATTTTTTCCAGATTCCTGCCCGACGGGAGTCTTGGATTTTGCGTCTGCGTGTTCAACCAGTTCCTCCGGCAATTCCTTCAGGAACGGCGATGGCTGGCAAGGCATCACCTGGCCGTATTTCTTCCGCCCGCCGCAATGGCTGATGGTCAGCGTCTGCATCGCGCGCGTCACCGCCACATAAAACAGCCGCCGCTCCTCGTCCAGCGTGCCCTCGGCCTTCGACCGCGAGTGCGGTAGCAGTCCGTCCTCCAGCCCCACGATGAAGACGTGTGGGAATTCCAGTCCCTTGCACGAATGCATGGTGATGAGCGTCACGGCGTCGCCGATGTTTTCTTCCTCCTCCTCGCGGTCGCTGTCGAGCGTGATTTCTTCGAGAAAAATTCCCAGCCGCTCGGCGGGTGATGTGCCGCCGCGCGCCGGACGGTCCATCGTGGACATGAATTCCTTCAGATTGCGGACGCGGCTTTCGCTGTTCTCTGGATTTTTCTCCAGACGCCGGAGTTCGGCGAAATAGCTGGTCTCGTTCAGAAAATTGTCAGCCCAGCTTTGCAAATTAACGCCGCTTGACGGGTTGAGAATATGCCCGCGCGTCCGCTCGACGAATTCCACAAACGCCTCGATGCTGTTGCGCGTGTTGGTCTGGAACGTCGTCGTCACCAGCGGATTTTTCATCGCGGTGAAGACGGAACATTTCCGGTCGTGGCTTGCGCCGAGTAACCGCTCCATCGTCACGTCGCTCAAACCGCGCGCGGGGACGTTTGCGATGCGCAGCAGGCTGATGTCGTCGTGCGGGTTCAGGAACATTTTCAGGAAGGCGAGAAAATCCTTCACCTCGCGCCGGTCGAAAAAACTCTGGCCACCGATCAAATAATAACGCACGCCGGCGGTGCGCAGCGCGGTTTCGAGCGGACGCGACTGCTGGTTGGTGCGGAACAGAATCGCGCAATCCCGCCACGGCGTCCGGTGCGCGAGCCGTTTGAATTCAATCTGCGCCACGATTTCGCGCGCCTCGGTCTCGTCGCTGTCAAACGTGTGCAACTGGATTTTCGCGCCGGTTCCCTTGCTCGACCAAAGCGATTTGCCGCGCCGCCGGACGTTGTGTTTGATGATGGCGTTGGCGGCGTTGAGAATCGTCGTGGTGCTGCGGTAATTCTGCTCCAGCTTGATGATTTTGACCTCGGGATAATGCTTTTCCATGTCGAGCAGGTTCGCGATTTCCGCGCCGCGCCAGCCGTAGATGCTCTGGTCGTCGTCGCCGACCACGCACAGATTGCGATGCTCCTTCGTGAGCGCGTGGACCAGCTCGAATTGCGCGGCGTTCGTGTCCTGATACTCGTCCACCATGACGTAACGATACTTCGCGCGGCAGGCTTCAAGGGCGTCGGGCTGCTCGCGGAACAGCCGCAGCGTGAGTAAAATCAAATCATCGAAATCCACCGCGTTGCAGGCGTGCAATGCGGATTCGTAGCGTTTGGCGATGTGCTGCGCCAGCGCACGGATGCTTTCGTCGCCGAAGATTTTGGCGTTCTCGCCGCCGTTCTTGAATTTGCTCAACACCGCCAACACGGCGCTGGCATCCACCTTTTCGCCCTTCGCGGAAATGCTGCTCAAAATCTTTTTGACTGCGCCGAGCTGCTCCGACTCGTCGTAAATGACGAAGTTGCGCTTGTAGCCGAGCTTTTCGATGTGCTGGCGCAAAATGCGGACGCAGAGCGAGTGAAAGGTGCAGATGGTCGGACGCGAGTCGTGAATTGTGGATCGTGAATCGGATTCTGTTTTGCGAGGCTTCGGCAGCAATTTGAGCACCCGCTCCTGCATTTCGCGCGCGGCCTTGTTGGTGAACGTGACGCCGAGGATGTTCGCCGGCGGAATTCCGCGCGCGACCATGTGCGCGATGCGGAACGTGATGACGCGCGTCTTGCCCGTGCCCGCGCCCGCCAGGATGAGCACCGGACCTTTGATGGTTTCGGCGGCCTGGCGTTGCTGCGGGTTGAGCGTGTTCAAATTCAACATGGGCGCGAAGTTTAATTCGCCACAAAATGAAGGCAAGCGCGCAGCGAAAAATGCCGGGGCCAAAAACGCCGGAATTTTCTGCGAAAGCAAAATAGCGGGTTAAAATGTCGCCGGAGCTTGTCACGGGGAAGTTTCCCCCACAAATGGGTTGAACTGTCGCTTGAGCTTGTCATGGAGGAATTTCCCCCATAAATTCCAGCCAATTCACATTCTCGAAGTTTTTGACGCATAACCGAATCGAATTCGCACATGAAATCCAAATCTTTCCTTTGCCAACTGCTGATGCTTGCCGGGCTGCTCGCCGGGCTTTCCACGGCACGCTCCGCTGATCCTGTTTACTGGTCTTGGGCGCAGACGCCGCCGATGGGTTGGAACTCATGGGACTGCTACGGCGCGGGCGTCTGGCAGGCGGACGCGCTCGCCAATGCCGATTACATGGCCGCGAACCTCAAGTCGCACGGCTGGAATCTGATCACGATTGACATCCAATGGTATGAACCGCTGGCACACACGACGGAATACCGCAAAGGCGCAATTCTGGAAACGGACGCGAACGGCCGCCTGCTGCCCGCGCCGAACCGTTTTCCCATGACGGCGGAGACGCATTCGTTCAAGCCGATCGCCGATTACTTGCACGCGAAGGGATTGAAATTCGGCCTGCACCTGATGCGCGGCATTCCGCGTCAGGCCGTGGATCGCGATAACTCGCCGATTCTCGGCACGCCGTATCATGCCGCTGACATCGCGGATACGAACAATGTTTGCCGCTGGAACGGCGACATGTATGGCGTGGACATGACGAAGCCCGGCGCGCAGGAGTATTATGATTCTGTCTTCGCGCAAATGGCCGCGTGGGGGCTGGATTTTGTCAAGGTGGATGACCTTGCCGGCCACACCGCCGAGATCGAGGCCGTCCGCAAGGCGATTGACAAGACAGGCCGGCCGATTGTCTTCTCGATTTCACCCGGCGGCTCATCGGTCGAGCGCGGCGCGTTCGTCTCAACCAATGCAAACCAGTGGCGCATCAGCGGCGATTTCTGGGACAGCTGGGGCGCGCTGTATGCGCAATTCGCGCGGGTGAATAGTTGGACGCCGTTCCGCGCGCCCGGACATTGGCCGGACGCGGACATGATTCCGTTCGGCAACGTGCGCGCATGGACGACCAACGGCTGGACGCACTTCACGCGCGATGAACATTACACGCTGATGACGCTCTGGTCCATCGGCCGCTCGCCGCTGATTCTCGGCGGCAACCTGCCGAAGAATGACAACTTCACGCTTTCGCTGCTGACCAACGACGAAGTCATCGCGGTCAATCAAAACTCCGTCAACAACCACCAGCTTTTCAACACCAACAATCAAGTGGCGTGGGTGGCGGATGTTCCCGGAACGAAAGACAAATATCTTGCCGTGTTCAACACCTCGCCGCCGCCGCCGCCTGGCCGTGTCCGCCGGGGTCCGGCACCGGCGGTGGAACTGGCGGATAATTCGGGCGGCACCAGCGCCACTCCAGTTGTGCAGCCGACCAAGGAGCCGGTTAAGATTACCGTTTCACTGGCTGACCTCGGCATCACCGGTTTGGCGAATGTGCGCGACCTCTGGGCGCACAAGGATCTCGGAGCGGTCACCGGCGAATTCAGTTCGGTCATCAACTCGCACGGTGCGGGACTTTACCGGGTGTCGCCAGACAAATGAAGCTCACGCTCTAGCCGTGAAATATTTCACAACGGCAATTTGTTCCCTGTTGCTCATTCCGGTTGCCGGGACGGTTTGCCGTGCGCAGTCGCAGACAAATGCATCTGCCCCAAAAATTCCAACCGTTTCCGCAGTGGTCAATTCACCAACGAATCCGATGGGGCCGCTGCACGTTGCGCCGATTCACACAACGCACCCGGAAGTTTTTTCCGGCATTTCCGGTTCAGGCCATCCTGTTCTGGGCGATGGCTACGGCGGCTACCGGACCGGTCGCGAAGGAACAATGTATCGCGGCACCGATCCCGCCAAGCCCGGCTGGCTCGATTTGGGTGATCGCGCGCTCGGCACCGCGGTGCGCAACGGCCTCATCCCGCCGTTGCGCCCGATTTGGGAACTGCATTTGCGCGACACCATCATCAACAAGGGCGGCGATGGTTATTATTACATGAGCGGTTCTTCCGGCGACAACATCTGGGATGTCACTTCCGGCATGGAACTCTGGCGGTCTAAAGATTTGCAGCAATGGGATTACGTCGGCCTTGTCTGGAGTTTTGTCAAAGACGCGACTTGGGAAAAAAATGCACGCTACGTCTGGGCACCGGAAATTCACTATGTCCGGGGCAATTACTATTTTGCCTATTGCGTGGCAGGCGGGCAGGGTGGCGGCACGGGCATTCTAAAAAGCTCCACCGGCAAACCGGAAGGCCCCTACGTTTACGCGCTCACCAACGACGCGCGCATCGGCGGCGGCATTGACGCGACGCTGTTTGAGGATGATGACGGATCGGTTTATTTCACCAGCGGCGGCGCCGGTTCGATCCGAAAAATGCTGCCGGACTTAAGCGGTTTCGACGGCCCGGCGCACAACATCACCTACGAAAAACCGGTGGACGGAAGCTGGGCGCGCAACACCATCGCGATGGAAGGCGCTTCGCTGTTCAAGCACAACGGCATTTATTATCTCGGTGGCGCGGGATTTTATCAGGGCCGCTACAGCAGCGTCGTCGCGATGTCCACGAATGTTTTCGGCCCGTATACAAACTGGCAGGAGGCTGTGCCTTGCGGCGGCGGCGGAAATTATTTCCAAGGCCCGGACGGCTTCTGGTATTGCACTTACTTTGGCAACGACGATCAGTCGCCGTGGCGCGAGAAGCCGGGCATCGTGCGGATTGCCTTCGAGCCGGACGGATGCATCAAGATTGCCGACGAGCAGCCCGCTTTCATTTTGCAACCAGGCACATCCACGCACTGGCGCACGGCGACGAATTCGGCTGCATCGTCCGTAAATAATCCAAAGTAGAAGCCATCGTGAGAAATAATTTTATTGCCATTGTATTACTTTTCTCGGCGAACCTGCTCGGTGCGGCAGACGCTCCCACAAATGCGGTCACAACTGGCCTGACGCCGTCGCCGGAAATTCTCACGCCGAAACCCGCGCCGACGCCGCGCATCAACGGCCCGAAAATTTTCGGCGTGCGCCCCGGATCACCGCTTCTTTATTCCATTCCTGTGACCGGCAACCGTCCGATGATTTTTTCCGCCGATGGATTGCCGACCGGTTTGCGACTTGATGCAGCGAACGGAAGAATTTCCGGCACGCTCAATTCGGTTGGCGAATACATAGTCACGCTGCATGCAAAAAATTCCCTCGGCATGGCGGAAAAACCGTTCCGCATCGTCGTCGGCGAGGATATTGAACTTACGCCCGCGATGGGCTGGAACAGTTACAATTGTTACGGCACGAGCATCAACGAGGACAAGGAATTGCGCGCCGCGCATGCCATGGTTTCGTCGGGACTAGCGCAGCACGGCTGGACTTTCGTCAACATGGACGACGGCTGGAGCGCCAATGTGCGCAATCCCGCGAACCATGCGCTGCAAGCCGACCCGCGCCGTTACCATGACATCAAGGCGATGGTGGACGAGATTCACGCGCTGGGATTGAAGGCCGGGCTTTACTCGACGCCGTGGGAAATCACCTATGGCGGAAAACTCGGCGGCAGTTCGGATTATCCCGACGGTGCGTGGCCGACGAACGCCAATTTCAAGGCGGCGAAAAATGCGCGGAAGCCGCCCTTCGCCATCGGCAAATATTCCTTTGCCACGAACGACGCGGCGCAATTTGCCGCATGGGGTTTTGACTATTTGAAACTGGATTGGGGTCCGGTTGAGGCACCGGAAACGAAGGCAATGTATCAGGCTTTGCGCGCCACACACCGCGACATCATTTTGAGTTTGTCGAACAATCACGTCAAAAATCTTTTTCCGATCATCGGCGACGTTTCGCCGTGGGCGCAATCATGGCGCACGACGACCGATATCAACGACAATTGGAAGCGCGTCGCGTTCGACATCGGATTCGCGCAGGACGAATGGGCGCCGTTCGCGCGGCCCGGACATTTCAACGACGCCGATATGCTCGTGGTCGGGCAGGTCGGCTGGTTCGGGCCGTTGCGTCCAACGAAACTTACGCCGGACGAACAATACACGCACATCAGTTTGTGGTGTTTGTTGTCCGCGCCGCTGCTGCTCGGTTGTGATTTGGAAAAACTCGATGACTTCACACTCGGTCTTTTGAGCAACGACGAAGTCTTGGAAATTGACCAGGACACGCTCGGCAAACAAGCCGTGCAAGTCGGCGGTGAAGGTGATCTGAAAGTCTATGCCAAGCCAATGGATGATGGTTCAATTGCCGTCGGTCTGTTCAATACCGGCGCAACCAAAACGACAGTCACGGCCAATTGGTCGGATTTGAAAATTTCCGGCAAACAGCGCGTGCGCGATCTCTGGCGGCAAATAGACCTTGGAATATTTTCCGACAAATATGAAACGACCGTCGCCTCGCACGGCGTGGTGCTGGTGCGGATTTTCCCCATGAAATCATGAAGCGCCTTTTGGCATCCCGCCTTTTGCAGCTCGTGACTTTCGCCATGACCGGCATCGCCATTGCCGCCGCCGAATCACAACCATTCCCAGGCGGCTACATTTTCACGACTTTCAAAGGCGAAGCCACGCCCATGACCGAGCAAATCTACTTCGGCCTTTCGCAGGATGGTTTTCATTGGGACGCGCTCAGCAATGGCAACCCCGTCCTGGTTTCTGACGTGGGCGAAAAAGGCGTCCGCGATTCCTACCTGCTGCGCTCTCACGATTGCAAAAAATTCTTCCTTATCGCCACAGACCTTTCGATTAATCTCAACCGCGATTGGCATCGCGCCACGCACTCCGGCAGCAAGTCCATCGTCATCTGGGAATCCGACGATCTGGTGAAATGGTCGGCGCCGCGTCTGGTCAAAGTTGCTCCCGACGATGCCGGTTGCACTTGGGCGCCGGAGGCGATTTATGACGAAGAGACGAAGGACTACCTGGTATATTGGGCTTCAACCACTGGACGCGACAACTTCGCCAAACAGCGCATCTGGTCCGCCCATACCACGGACTTCAAGGAATTTTCCCAGCCGGAAATCTACATCGAAAAATTCGCTACGGTCTATGACGCCGACATCATCCGCGCGGGAAGTAAATACTACCGTTTTTGCAAGGACGCGCGGAACAATGCCATCACCATGGAAGTCGCCGCCAAACTTTCCGGACCCTGGAGCGAGGTTCCCGGCTTCAACCTGACCGGCACGCAACACTACGAAGGCCCCGCCGCTTTCCAACTCACTTTGCCCGGTGCCGAAGGCGAAAGCGGCACCTGGTGTCTCATGCTCGATCACCCCGGCAAGGGTTACGATCCATTCATCACCACCAATCTCGGCTCCGGAAAATTCACCACCAGTCGCGACATGAAATTTCCCTTTATATTTCGGCACGGTTCGGTGCTGCCGCTGTCAGCAGAAGAATACCAACGCGTGAAAACCGCTATTGCCAGCCACAAACCTTGAGTCAACATCATAGAAGGAATCCATCCATGCAAAAAACAATTACCTCAAACCTAATATTCCGGGTTAAATGTGTCGCTTGCCTGATTCTTTTTTTTATCGTCTTGCTAGGCGCATATTTGCCTGCAAGGGCCGATGCTTCCACCCCGACATGGAATGTCCGTGACAGTGGCGCCAAGGGTGACGGGACAAACTTGGACACCGTGCCGATCCAAAAGGCCATTGATGATTGTTCCAGCAAAGGCGGGGGCGTCGTGGATTTTCCCGCCGGAAGTTATCTCGTCGGAAACCTTTACCTGAAAAGCAATGTCACTCTCAACTTGCAGGCGCAGGCTGAAATCGTGGGCACAACCCACCTCGATCAATACGGATCGGACACGGGCATTTCACCCTATTTTCCCGAAGATTTGGATAAATGCCTGATCTACGTGAAGGGCGCCAAGAACATCACGTTGACCGGAGGCGGGTCAATCAACGGCGGCTTTGCCGGGAACGAAAAGCCCGTGCCGGCTCCCGGCGCGACCGGCCGCGAAGCCAGCGCGCATCCCATGCTGATCCGTTTCGATGGTTGTGAAAATATCCGGCTCGATTCAATCAAGCTCTACGGGTCGTCTTCCTGGTGCATGCACTTTGCGCGTTCCAAAAATATCGTCCTGACCAATCTCGATGTGCCGAACAAGCATCAGGACGGAGTGGATTTTGAAAGCTGTGAAAATGCCCAGGTGACCGGCTGTCATTTTGTGACTGGCGACGACAGCATTGCCATTCTGTCGAGTCACAATCAAATTTGTCGCGACATCACCATCACGAATTGCACCATGCAATCGAGATGCGCGGCCATCCGCCTAGGGCCTCTTTCCTATGGCGACATTCAGAATATCACTGCCTCGCACTGTGAATTTACCCAATGCCGATTGGGCGGTGTTAAAATCGGGATGTATGAAGGTGGAACCATCAGCCACTGCCGTTTCACCGATCTCCAGATGGATCAATGCACCTGCCCGATCCTGATTTTTCTGGGCACCTTCTATGAAGTCGGAGCGGTGACCAACCGGCGTCCGGAGATGCCGGTCGGGCACATCCGCGACCTGACTTTCAGCAACATCACGGCGACGACTTTCATCCGTTCGGCGGGGAATCCTGACGGAAACAGCGTGATGTTTTTTCAGGGCTATCCCGGCACCGACATCGAAAACGTCACGCTGGATCATGTGCAAGTCACTTTCCCGGGCGGCGGAACGGAAAAGCTGGCGACCCGTCGCACTCTTACCGACATGGACCAGATCAACCCCTACCGGGACGGTTACTGGACCGATCACAAGACCACTTTTGGTATTGCTCCCGCCTCGGCACTCTACGCGCGCCATGTCCATAACCTTAAATTGAATGACGTGAAGTTCAACTTCCTCGCACCCGATGCGCGAGCCGCCGTCTTTCTCAATCAGGCCAGCGACGTGACCCTCGACGGACTCAACGTCAGCGGCACTCCGGATGATCCAGTCGCGGCAGCCTCCCTGCTGGTTCTCGATTCCCAGAATGTGACCGTGCAAAATTCCCAGGGAAATCCCGCCGCTTCAACTTTTCTCTCGGCGGAGGGGGCGGCGACCAAGTCCATTACTCTAAAGAACGTCGATTTCCGCGGTGTGCCCCGGCCTACCGCAACGGGCAACGGGGCGTCGCCCCAGGAAATTCAGACGATAACCAATGCTGGAAATCCGTGACGCTCCCGCGCCGAGGACGTCGAATATTACACACATTCGATTCGATGTAACCTGTAGATGACTTGCCGCAGAATGCGGATAATTGCGCCCGACCACCGTGCTGAAAATTAAATAACCTCAAACTAATCCTGTGAAAAATCATTACTCCCGCCGTCAATTCGTAAAAAACTCCACGCTGTTTGTCGGCGCAGGCATGAGCTTTCCACTGCTGCGGACTTTTGCGGACGACACCAACGCGCCCGCCGTGTTGCCGGAAAAAACTTATGACGTCGCGCCGCCGGGTAATCTGAAAGTCGAGTATCACGGAAAATTTGCCGAATTGCCGTTCGGTTCGGTGAAGCCGCGCGGCTGGATAAAAAGCTGGCTCCAACGTCAGGCCGACGGTCTGACCGGCCATCCCGAAAATCTCGCGTATCCGTATGACACCTGCATGTATGCCGGAAAAATTCCGCCGCCGCCGGTCAAGCAACCGGCAGATTGGTGGCCTTATGAGCAGGCCGGCTATTTTGTGGATGGCGCGACGCGGTTGAATCATTTGATTGACAATCCAAGCGCGAAAATAATTCCGCAGGCCAACCTCAAATTCATCCTCAACAATTCCGGCCCGTCGAAACTCGGCGAATCCACTTGGGGCTGGCCGAACACCGTCGTCGGACGCGCGCTGATGGCTGAATACGGCGCGACGAGCAATCCCAAAGTGGAGCAGGTGTTGCAAAAATTCTATCAAGGAGACCACAGCTTCGCCTACCGCGACGGCTATATTTTTGAGGAGGCGCTTTATCTTTACGGCTTGAGCGGCAATCCGCGTCTGCTGGAAATCGCAAAACTTAATTACGACCGGTATTTTGTCAGCGATCTCAGATCGTTCTCGCAGGTGGATAAAATTCGCGGAGGCAATCCACTGCGCGAGCACGGCGTCACCGCTGCCGAGCAATTGAAATTGCTGCCGCTGATGTATTGCTACACCGGCGACAAGGAGGCATTGGAACTGGCGAACCTCGCCTATCGAAAAGTGGAAAGTGACAGCCTGATGCCCGACGGCGGAATCGTGAGCCAGGAATCCATGAACACGACGGCTTTCAATTCGTTGCATGAAACGTGCGACATCACGGATTGGTCGTGGAGTTTTGGTTATATGCTGATGGCGAGCGGCGACGCGCATTGGGCCGACCGCATCGAGCAGATGACCTTTAATGCGCTGCCCGGCGCGGTGACCAAAGATTTCAAACAACTCCAGTATTTTTCCAGCCCGAACCAAGTGCTCGCGTCCAGCACCGCGTGTTCGCACATCGCCATGACGCGCATGTCATATCGCGCGGCGCACGAAACACAGTGCTGCAGCGGCAACGTCAGCCGCGCGATGCCGAATTATGTGTCGAGGATGTGGATGCGGATGAATGGTGGCCTTGCGGCAACGCTTTTCGGGCCGAGCGAAATCACCACGACAGTCAGCGGACAGAAATTGTCCATCGTTCAGGAAACCGATTATCCGTTTCGGGAGATGATTTCGTTTGAAGTGAAAACGGAGAAGCCGTTGAACTTTCCGCTTGCGCTGCGGATTCCCGAATGGTGCGGCGACGCCAGCGTTTCGGTGAACGGAAAGGATGCTAGGCTGGAATGCAAGGCGGGAACGTTCGCTATCGTTGACCGCGAATTTCGCGACGGCGATAAAATTATTTTGCGCCTGCCGATGCAAGTGCAATTAAAAGACTGGTTCGCCGGCGGCGCGGTGAGCGTGGAGCGCGGGCCGCTGGTTTATTCGCTCAAGATTGATGAAAAGCGCGTCGAGATTCAGCGCGATTCAGATTTCATTCGCCGGGTTTTGAAACAAAACAACATCCAGGGATATCCCGCCGTGGAATTTTATCCGCAAAGCGAATGGCGCTATGGCATTGAAGCGGCGCAGAAAAATGCGCCGGAAAAATTCAAAGCCGTCGAATCGCCGATGACGGAAAATCCGTTTCTGGCGGAACACGCGCCGGTGCGGATCGAAATCAATTTGCGCGCATTGCCGCAATGGGCCGCTGACTGGCAACCGGTCATGGAGCCGCCGCCAGTTGATTTGAAACAATCGCCGAAAAATCCTGCATCGCTGCCCGGCGAAACTGAAATACAAACTGTCGGCGCGAGCAAGACGTTGACCTTTTTGCCTTACGGCGCGACACATTTGCGGCTGACCACTTTGCCGGTGATAAAAACCTAAAATCCGCCGGAAAATAATTAGAATTGGTTCATCCTATGCAAAATCGCTTCTCCCGCCGTCAATTCATAAATAAATCCGCGCTGTTCACGGGCGCTGCCGTGAGTCTGCCGTTGCTGCCTTCCTTCGCCGCCGACACGAATGCGCCCGCCACCGATTTGCTGACGCTTGACGCCTCGGCCCGCCCGCCGGTGGTCGAGACGCCGGGTTTTAAGATGGGCACGGCGACCGCGCCTGGCGGCCACACGATTACGCTGGACAGCCGCAGTTTGTTGCGTGACGGGAAACCTTGGATGTTGATCTCGGGTGAGTTCCACTATGCGCGCTGCCCGGAAACGGAATGGCATGATGAACTGCTCAAGATCAAGGCCGGCGGAGTCAGCGTTGTGGCGAGCTATATTTTTTGGATTCACCATGAGGAGATCGAGGGCCAATGGGATTGGACAGGCCAACGTGACTTGCGGAAATTTCTTCAAACTTGCCAGGATGTTGGTCTCGACGTGCTGCTTCGCATCGGGCCGTGGTGCCATGGCGAAGTGCGCAACGGCGGTTTTCCCAACTGGCTGCAAAAAATGGGCGACGACAAAGTGTTTGCCCTGCGCCGGGACAATCCCGGCTATCTCGGTTACGTCACGAAACTATACGATCAAATCGGCCAGCAGGCAAAGGGACTTCTATGGAAAGACGGCGGACCGGTCATTGCCATTCAGGTGGAAAATGAATACAGCGGCCCCACGGAACATTTGATGACGTTGAAAAAAATGGCCCGCGACGCCGGCATGGGTGTGCCGCTTTACACCTGCACCGGCTGGGGCTCGGGCGGTGCCGCGCCGTTTGGTGAACTCGTGCCGTTTTCCGGTTCCTATGTGGACGGCTTCTGGGATCGCTCGCTACGCGGCGGCGGTTATGGCGGCGTGCTCAATTTTTCCGGCGGCTTCCGACGCGGCAATGCGGCGGCGATGGGCATGATGGGCGGCGATGCGGCCTCGACAAACGTCGCTCCGAAGCCGGCCCCGGCTCCGGTCCGAACCGAGACGTATCCCTCCTGCACCTGCGAACTCGGCGGCGGCATGATGGCGAGTTATCACCGGCGCGTTTTCATGTGGCCGGAAGACACCGAATCCCTCGCGCTGGTCCGGCTCGGCTCCGGCGTGAACCTTCTGGGATTTTACATGTATCACGGCGGCCAGAATCCCGAAGGCAAACTGACCAACCTTAACGAGACGCAGGCGACCAATTATTGGAACGATCTGCCGGTGAAAAATTACGACTTCCAGGCGCCCATCGGCGAATACGGCCAGGAACGCGCGCACTATCATTTCTTGCGCCTGCTCGGTTTGTTTTTGGAAGACTTCGGCCCCGGACTTTCCGGCATGACATCGCACACGCCCGCCACGCGCGGTTCGCTCAACTGGGCGGCGCGTTCCAATGGCGACAGCGGCTATCTCTTCGTGAGCCATTATCAGCACATATCACAGCAACCGGCCCGCGAAAATCTGCAGCTCCAGGTCAAGCTCGCCGGCGGCGACATCACCTTGCCATCCGCGCCGTTCACCGTTCCTTACAAGAGCCGTTTTATCTGGCCGCTCAATTTGGACCTTGGCGGCGTGAAACTCATTTACGCTTCCGCCCAGCCGATTTGCCAGCTCAACGATAAAAATACGCGCTACACCGTTTTCAAACAGACGGCGGCGATCCCGGCGGAATTTGTTTTCGATGCAACCACCGCCACGGTGAGCGCTGCCACCGGAAAAATAACGAAAGACAATTCGCAGATTCAGGTGCGCAGCGTCCCAACCGGTTTGGGCGCGGTCATCCAATTGAAAGGAAAAGACGGAACAAATCACGTCATCATTCTGCTCGACGAGGCAACATCGTTCGATCTATGGAAAGGCGAATGGCAGGGTCAGGAACGTCTGTTTGTGACGCACGCGACGTTGCTGCTCGATGGTTCCAGTTTGCGCCTGCGCGCGGAAAATCCGGCGGATTTTTCCGTCGCCATATTTCCCGCTCCGAAAAGCCTCAAGGATGATCATGACAAAGTCGCTGCGAGGGACGATGGTTTGTTCCGCCGTTTTTCGCCGCAGGTCGCGTCGGAAGCACCGTTGCAGGCCGTCATTGAACCGGTGCAGCCTGCCGGTCCGGCCCGCACGGTTCCGATTGCGCCCTCGGTTCCCGGCCGCAGTCAGGGAATGGCGATGCAGCCGGAGGATGCGGATTTCGCGCAAGCCGCCGTCTGGCGGGTGAAGCTGCCCGCCGGCGTTGATGCCAGCCGCGATCTGCGTCTGCGCGTCCACTATACCGGCGACGTTCTTCGCGCCTATCACGCTGACACATTGCTCGACGATGATTTCTACCACGCCCGCGCCTTTGAAATCGGACTGCGCCGCTACGGCCCCGCCGTGTATCAGGACGGTCTGGTGTTGAAAATTCTGCCGCTGCGTGAAGACGCGCCCATTTATATCACCGACCGTTCCCAGTTGAGATACGACGACAACCATGTCGCCCTTTCCCTCGCCGGAGTTGATGTCATTGAAACGCGCGAAGTGCGGCTGGTGGCGGGATGATCAGGCTTGAACCTAAATTCCAAAGTGGTCGGTCGCGCGCGGCGGTAACGCCTTGTCACCCGCAAGTCCACCGCTGCTTTCCATTTCCGTGGCATTGCGGGAAAGAGTGACCGGGTGGTGGGCGGCCAAACAAACTGCGGGTTTGCGTGCCTTGGCCGCATGATCATCGCCCCGCTTGCCCTGGACTTGTCCAGTGGCAAAATGGTGACGGGGTGGGGACGGCGCGCTGCGCCGTCCGGTCATCGCAGCGCGATGACCCCATCTGCTAGGTGGCCATCAGCGAAATGGAAGGGCTCCAGGGGCCATATTGCGTGGACCCGCCAATGGCGCGGATGCGCACCGTATAGATCGTTCCCGGCGTGAGATTCTGGATGACGATGCCCTTGGTGTTCGGCCAGATGCCCACATCCAGCCACGTCTTCCCACCGTCCGCGCTGGATTGCACATGATGCGCCTTGGCGCCGGCCACTGCCTGCAAATACACCCCCAATTGCATGGTGATGGAATTGTCCAGGCTGATGCCCGTCGGCGCGAGGAGTGTGATCTTGGTTTTGCTCCAGACCACCACATCAAAGCCGAGGTCAGCACTTGCGATTCCGTGAGGTTCAGGCTTTGTATGTAGGCGGCGATCTGGCGCAGCGCCGCGACCAGAGCGTCGCGGGCCAGCCGCCGTGGAAATCGCCATCGAGGATTCGGAAACGGCGGCGCTGCCGTATCTTAAAAAACAGGGGGCAGCATGGTAGGGCGCGTCACTCCGCGCGCGCCGTCGTGTGAAACAAAAAGCGTTGGCTGGCAACTGCGGCGGGCAGGGGACTGCCCGCCCTACCAATAGCGCCGTCAGGCGCGACATCTTTGTAGAATCAAAAACCAAAAGCATTTTAGCCCCGTCGGGGCGACATATTCCATCTGCATTTCCGATGATGTCGCTCCTACGGAGCTTTTGAAAATGATGGCGTTGGGCTTCTACAATGATGCCAGCCCTACGGGCTTTGCCGCGCGGCAGCGCGCCCTGTTCAGATTGTTTGTGAACCAGATAATCCCGGATAAATGCTGGAAGTTGACCGAAAAATATTTACACTCGATGCCGTCCAATGAACGACCAATTTCCACTCCGTCATTTCATCGGGAAATCCGCGCTGGCGGCTGTCGCCGCCTTCGGTCTGTCGCTGCTGTCAGCCGGCGCCGCCGACACGAACGCACCGCTGACCACCGTCCCCTCGGACAGCAATTACAAGGCGCATTATGTCTGGAACGAGGGCTGTGAACGCCGTGTTGCGGCCATGAAGGGCAGGACTTGCGACATCATCTTCATCGGTGATTCGATCACGGACAATTTCACCGGCCGGCCGACGCCAGGCTGGGGATCGGTCGGCGGGACCGTTTGGGACAAATACTACGCCAATCGCGATGCGCTGAATTTTGGCGTTGGGGCGGATGCGACGCAAAATGTGCTCTGGCGGCTGGATCACATGGACATCAAGGGTTTCAAGCCCAAGGTGGCCGTGATTTTGATCGGCACGAACAACACCAAAAATTCGCCGGAAGAAATTGCGGCAGGCGTGAAGGGCGTTGTCGAAAAAACCAGGCAGATGTTTCCAACCGCCAAAATCATCCTCATCAGCATCCTGCCCAATGCGCGGGCGACGGAGAAAATGGCCGCAGCCAACAAGCTGATCGAGCCGCTGGGCGACAATAAAACCGTTTTTTATTTTGACCTCGCGTCCAAGATGACGCCCGTTGGGAATAGCTGGAAAGGCTTGGGGCCTGACCGACTTCACCTCTTGCCGGAAGGATACGAACTGTGGGCCAGGGAAATGGAGCCGTTGCTTTCCAAATTGATCGCCGCCATGCCTTGAGCCTTGATTGCGGCGGGTGTTCCGGCATTTTGAAAACTTAAGACCAATGCCCCAATCGAACTTCAAAAGCCTCCCTTGCCGGCGCAGCATCATCAGGAAGTCCGCGCTGTTCACCGGGGAATGTTGAGTTTTTCTGCAAAGACTCGATGTCTGCAAAAGGTTTCCGGACGGGCATTCAGGGTTTTTGACGGGAGCTTTCTGCTGCAACTAGGAAGTATCCATTAAAATGCATCTGTGGGCAACCTACCAAAGCGGGGAGGTTGCATTGCCGGGTTGATTTTACCAAACTTCCCCAACACGACCAGCATGAGACAGCGGACCGCGGCAGGATTGTTTTCGGGCCGCAATGGCCGTTGAAAAAAACTGCTTCAAAAACGAAGCCATTTGAGACAAATAACTGGAACTGAACCATGAAAAACCACCTCTCCCGTCGCAGCTTTATCAAAACGTCTGCGCTGTTCACCGGGGCCGCCGCGACGTTGCCCATGCTGCCGTCCTTCGCCGCCGAAACCAACGCACCCGACGCGAATGCCCTGGCTGCCGGAGCTGCGCCGAGCGCTGCGCCCGTCACCGCCGCGCCGATTATCTATCCGCCCGCGCCGACGCCCATTGTCGCGCCGCCTGGATTCGGCGTGGCTGCCGGGCCGTTTCAACCGACGTGGGAATCACTTGCCGCCGGCTATCAGGTGCCGGACTGGTTTCGCAACGCGAAGTTCGGCATCTGGGCGCACTGGGGACCGCAATGCCAGCCGGAAATGGGCGACTGGTATGCGCAGAAAATGTATCAGTTCAACAGCGCCGACTATAAATATCAATGCGAGCATTATGGGCATCCTTCCAAGATGGGTTTCAAGGATGTGATTCATAGCTGGAAGGCCGAGGACTGGGATCCCAAATACCTGATTCACCTTTACAAGAAGGCGGGCGCAAAATATTTCGCGGCCATGGCCCATCACCACGACAACTTCGACAATTTCAACTCGACGTATCAGCCGTGGAACAGCGTTGCCATCGGGCCGAAGAAGGACATTGTCGGCGGCTGGGCCAAGGCGGTTCGCGATGCCGGTTTGCGTTTGTCGCTGACCAGCCACGGCGATCGTGCGTGGAGCTGGTATCAGGACGCACAGGGTTCCGATCCCAGCGGCCCGCTGGCGGGTGTGTATTATGACGGCTTGATGAGCAAGGCTGACGGCAAAGGACTTTGGTGGGAGGGTCTAGACCCGCAGGACCTTTACGCGCAGTATCATCCACGTAGCCGTTACGGCTGGACGCAAAGCGGCAATCCGCCGCTCGCCAAGGAATTTGTTGAAAAATATTTCAACCGGGTCATTGACCTCATTGACAAATACAATCCTGATCTTTTGTATTTCGACGACACGATTCTGCCAATTTATCCCTCCACCGACATCGGCCTGCGCATCGCCGCCTATCTTTACAACACCAACCTCAAACGGCATGGCAAGCTGGAGGCGGTGATGACGGGCAAAGGTTTGAATGCCGACCAGCGGCGCGCCCTTGTGCTGGATGTTGAGCGCGGTGTGACCAACGGCGGGGAAATTCTGCCGTGGCAGACGGACACCTGCATCGGCTCCTGGCATTACCAGAAGAGCGTCTTTGAGCAGCATAAATACAAGACGGCCAGGCAGGTTTCCCAGATGCTGATTGATATTGTCAGCAAAAACGGAAATCTCCAGTTGAGCATTCCGCTGCCCGGCAACGGGGTGCCCGACGCGGACGAAATGAAGTTCCTTGCCGAAATGACGGCGTGGATGGACGTGAACAGCGATGGCATTTATTCCACGCGCCCATGGAAAACCTACGGCGAAGGCCCGTCCACCGTTGCCGCAAATCAGGCCCGCGGCCAGTTTGGCGGCGCGCGGGATGTGCGGCCTTACACTTCCGAGGATGTGAGGTTCACGAAGAAGGGCGACACGCTTTACGCCTTCATCATGGTCTGGCCCGAATCCCACAGCGCGGTGATCAAAAGCCTCGCGGCCCACTCGCCGCTCATTGATGGTCGCAAAGTTGAGCACGTCTCGCTGCTCGGCCACTGGGGCAAGCTTGCGTGGACGCAGGATGAAAACGGACTCAACGTCAAGCTGCCCGCCACGCCGCCCTGCGCGAGCGCGGTCACGCTGAAAATCAGGGGCATTTTGAACGCTTAAGGTTATCTGGAAATGGGACGCGCTGGAAAGACACGACATCAAAATTATTTTCCACGAGTCGCCCAACACGGCGCACGAATGGCAGACGTGGCGGCGCAGCCTGTATCATTTCGCTCCGTTGTTGTTCCAGAACAAAACAATTGAACTGTAATCCAATCCGTTCCCACCAAAAAAACAAATGAAAACAAACATCCTATTTCTTGCGATTGCTTCTGCTGCATTAAGCCAGCTTGGCGTCGCGCAAACCAATCAGGCGGTGCTGGAGGACTTCAAGCCTTCAACCTTGAACCAGCCCGGCCAGCCATACCCGCAGGTCAACTCGCAAGGCTACGCGCGATTCCGCATCGTGGCGCCCCAAGCCCAAAGTGTCACCGTCGGATTGGGCCTCGGCGGACGCGGCGGCACTCCCCTCACAAAAGGTGATGACGGGGCTTGGCTGGGCACAACCGCAGATCCCATGGAAGAGGGTTTTCACTATTACCATCTCACCATTGACGGCGGGACATTCAACGATCCTGGCACCGGGAATTTCTACGGTTCGACCCGTTGGGAAAGCGGCATCGAAATTCCCGCGCACGATCAGGATTTCTACGCCCTCAAGAATGTTCCGCATGGCAAGGTGCAGCAGGTTATTTTTCCGACCACCAACAGCGCCGCGCATTGCGCCTTTGTCTATACGCCGCCAGACTATGACAAGAAATCCAGCAAGCACTATCCGGTGCTCTATTTGCAACATGGCTGGGGTGAGAATGAAACGGCCTGGTTCAACCAAGGCCACGCCAATCTGATCATGGACAACCTGATTGCCGAAGGAAAGTCCAAGCCCTTCATCATCGTGACGACCTACGGCTTGACCAATGAGGGACTTGGTCCGGGCGGGCGCGGTGGACGCGGCCCCGGCGGATCGGGCGATGCCGCTCCTGCTCGCGGGACAAACGGCGCGGCTGCCGATCGCGGCGGACGGGGCGGTATGCCGGCGGGATTCGGCAACAATGCGGGATTCGAGAACCTTCTCATTCACGATCTGATTCCGTATGTTGACGCCAACTTTCGCACCATTGCTGACCAGAAGCACCGGGCCATGGCCGGACTTTCGATGGGCGGAATGGAGACCCACAGCATCACGCTGAAACATCTTGACACATTTTCCTACATCGGCCTCTTAAGCGGCGGCGTCATCTCCCCCACGGATGTCACCAACACACCCGACTTCAATAAAAAAGTAAAGCTCGTGTTCTGCAGTTGCGGTAGTTTTGAAAATCCCGCCAGTATTAACTTGAACCATGAAGCCCTCGACAAGCTGGGCATCAAGAACGTCGGGTATGTGTCGCCAAACACGAGGCACGAGTTCCAGACATGGCGGCGCAGTCTGCACGAAATGGCTCCGCTGCTGTTCTCCAAATGACGGGACCGACTGCCATTGGCATCCAGATCGAAAGCGTCCACCATGCAAACCCCGGTTGGTTCAACAAAATGAAAAGGCCCGCGTTTTGTCGGACAGCGGGGCTGGCTGCGGTTATTCTGTCCCTCAGCATTTTTTTGACCGCGCGGGTGAACGCGGCGGAGCAGAAACTTTCCGATCTCGCTTACGCCAGCCACAAAATGGATGCGGGTGCTGTGGTAATTGACACTTCCGGCGCGGCGAAGCTGCGCATTTCATTTTTCACGCCGGCGTTGGCGCGCGTGCAGATCTTTCCCACGGGAATTTTTGACACCAATCCATCACCGGCGGTGGCGGGCGTCATGCCGCTGCTGAAAGACGTGAAGCTTGTGAATCAAAAGGACACGCTCGTCATCAGGTCGGCGGGGCTTTCGCTGCACGTGGACAAGGCGCATCTGCGCGTGGACGCTTACGATGCGGCTGATAAGAATCCGCTCACGCTTGAAAGTCCTGATGCCGGGACGACCTGGGACACGGCCACAGGACGAATCAGCCAGAGCCGCATGCTTGATGACGCGGAACATATTTACGGCTTGGGCCAGGATAACGCCAATCGCGGCACACTGGATCGCCGGGGAACCATCCGCGAAATGTGGACCGGCCAGCAGATCCGTTCGGGCAATGTCACCGCGAATTATCCGGTGCCGTTTTATCTTTCCACCGGCGCGGATGGACGCGGCTATGGCGTTTTCGTGGACAACGTCTGGCACCTACGATTTGACCTTGGCAAAACACACCAGAACCAGCTCACCTGGACTTCGCCTGGCGGACCGCTGGATTACTACATCATCAACGGGCCATCCTTCAAATCGGTCATCAACCAATATACGCAATTGACCGGCCGGCCGACGATGCTGCCGCTTTACGCTTTCGGTTACTGGCAGAGCCGCTGTTTTTTCAACAACTTCGCCGACATCCAGCACACGGTGGACCGGCTCAAGAAAGACGGACTGCCGCTGGACGTTCTGGTGATTGATTCGAATTGGTCCAATCCCAACGGCAATGGGATGGATTACAAATGGAACACGGGTTACTTGAACGGCCGCGCGCCGGAAGATTTTATCGCCGGGCTTCATGTCGGCGGTGCGAAGGTGATGCTCTCGACCAAGGGGCCGATGATCCGCAAAGACGCGGAGGAATATCCCGACGCCTTGAGCAAAGGTCTTCTCGCCACCGACGGTCAAGGGCATACTTTGACGACAGGCTATTATGGTGGCGATCTGATGGATTTTACGCATCCCGGCATGGAGGCGTGGCTCGCGACGCAACTCCAGCCGTTGTCCAAGCAAGGTATTGACTGCTGGTGGCTCGACTTGATCGAACCGGAAGGCGAACCGCCGCAGGCTGTTTATTATGCCGGCAAGAGCGCAGACATTCACAACACATTTCCGCTGCTCAACTATCGGACTTACTTTGATTATCAACGCAGCATTGACCCGGATGGCCGGCCCGTGATTCTGGGTCGCGCGGCCTCGGCGGGCACGCAGCGTTACAGCGGCATCGTCTGGACCGGCGACATCAATTCGGACTGGCCGACGTTTCAGGCGCATATTCCCGAGGCGCAAAACGCCGGGCTGTCGGGCCTGCCGTATTGGGCCAACGACAGTGGCGGTTTCTTGAGCGGCTTTTTGAACCATGACCGCTACGGTGCACACGCCGAACTTTACCAGCGCTGGTTCGAGTTCACCTGTTTCGCGCCGATCACCCGCGCGCATAAAGCCGGCCCGTCCGAGCCTTACGAATTCGGCCCGGAAGTGGAAGCGGCGGCGAAGAAGTATCTGCACCTTCGCTACCAATTGCTGCCTTACATTTACAACGTCGCGCACGAAACGGCGACGACCGGCCTGCCGATGCTGCGGCCGCTGATTTTGGAATTTCAAAACGATCCCGGCTCGGCAACGGCCAAGACGGAGTTCATGTTTGGCCACGATCTGCTGGTTGCGCCGGTCATCTGGGCGGGTGCCACGGCGCGGCAGGTTTATTTCCCGCCGGGCAACTGGATCAGCTACGATGAAGGATTTGAAACGCCCGGTGGCACGACTTTTGGCGTGGCGGCACCGCTCGACCGCATTCCGCTGTTCGTGCGCGCCGGCACCATTTTGCCGATGGCTCCCGACATGATGTTCACCAGCGAAAAACCGTGGGATCCCATCACGCTGCAAATCTGGCCGGAAGGCGATTCCATCGGCTCGATCTATCAGGACGATGACAACACAACGGCGTTCGTGAAGGGCGAATGCACCACCACGACGTTTCATTGCGTCGAGCAGGCCGGCAAGAAAGTGACTTTTAAAATCGAGCCATCTAATAAAAAATTTGGCCCGAAACAATGGATCGTGAAATTTCATCTGACCTCGGTTCCCGCCTCCGTCACGCTGGATGGAAAAAAGATTTTCGCCGCGCCTGCTGATTCCACCGGCACCGGCTGGACGTTCGATGCCGCGAGCAATTTGCTCACCGTGAATCTGCCCGGCGAACGCGCGGCGCACACGCTGGTCGTCACGCTGGACGGTTCGGCGCATCCGCGCCCGGCCGCGCCGAAAGTGAACGAGCCGCCGATTGAGCGCCCGACCAACAACTAAAGCCGCATAGGATGCAATCCATGAAACGAGTGATGCGAAAACCGGCCGCAATTTTTTCGAGAGGCTGGCGCGTGTGTTATAGAACTTCGACCTGTTGTTGATCTGATTTGTCATGAAACAACAAAACAAAAGTTCGATTCAGTTCACCAAGCGACCCAGCATCTGCTTGCTGGCTGGCTGCTTGAACATTCTGGCCGTGGCTGCGGCGGTTGGGGCAGCTTCCCCAGTGCCGCCAAATTCAGTATGGCAACGGCCGGCAATGATGCCTTTGCCCGCGGCTGTTGCGGGCGTCTCGCAGGCCATCATCCCCCTCAATGAGTGGAAAAGTTCCAGCAATCCGCAGGACGAATTTTGGAGCAACCCGACGAACATGGAAGGTTGGAGCGATGCGCGGGTTGGCGGCGGACGCGGCGGGTTTGACGCGGGTGGTCGCGGAGGCAGGGGCGGTGGTGGCGCTTCGACGAATGAATTCTCCACGGCTTTTAAGACGAAGATTTCACTGCCGCCCGACTGGAGCGGCAAGCGCGTCATTCTGAGGTTTGAATCCGTTGGCGGCGATGCGAGGGTCTGGTTGAACGGCCAGGCCATCCGCAAACATTGGGGCGTGTCCATGCCGTGGACCTGCGACATCACCGACCAGCTTGAATTCGGTGGGGATAATTGGATCACGCTGGGCATCAAAGACAATCGCGGCGGGCTGGATGCGTTTGTTCGAGGCGGTGGCTTGGGACAAATTTCCCTGATTGCCGTTCCGCAAAGTTATCTCTCGCGCTTTCATGTCGAAACGAAATTCGATCAGCATTACAAGGACGCCACGTTGCGGGTCTGGCTCACAATGTCCTGCTACGGCGGCGCTGCCAACGTGATGCTGTTCTTGAAAGACCCGCAAGGCAGGGAAGTCGCGCTCAATCCCGGAATCGTGTCACTGACGCCCATCGCCTCGGACATGGTCTTTGAGATTCCCGTTGCCAGTCCGCTCAAATGGGATGCCGAACATCCGAACCTCTACACGCTGGAAGCCTCGGTGATTGACAGCACGGGTAACCCGGTTCAAACCCTGTCCCGCACGTTTGGTTTTCGCGAGGTGGAAATGCGCGGCAATCAGGTGTTCGTCAACGGCCAGGAGGTCAAGCTGCGCGGCCTGTGGGGCGCCAATAACATCGTCGCGATGAAGGCGTTGAACATCAATCATACCCGCCAGAAATGGGCGAGCGAACAATTTCTGGATCAGGCGGACAAGCTGGGAATGTATGTTCTGGATGAAAGCCCGGTGGACTTCGCCAAATTTGGCGTGGAGTCCGATCCGCTCTTTGCCTATCAATGGCTCGACATGATTTCCGATCTCATTGAGCGCGACCGGGACCATCCGTCCGTCATCATGTGGGGGTTGGCGAACGAATCTTTTACCGGCACGAATCTTTTGAAGGCATTCCACTACACGCAGGCCGAAGACAAGCAGCGTCCCGTGATGTCGAGCTTTGCCAATCGCGTGCCGGTGGATCAGGAACTGCCGTATTCGGTTTACAGTTCGCACTATCCCGATTTGAACGATCCGAACTTGAACCTCGGCGATTACACTGTCGCCAAGTGGCACTCGACCTCGCTGATCGAACTGCGCCATCCGCGCCCGGTCATGCCGGTGATCCACGATGAATACGGCCACATCGTTCTGAATCAGGAATTGCTCCAGCGCGATCCGAACGTCCACAATTTCTGGGGCGAAAGCATCTATCGCTATTGGGAAAAAATGTTTGTCACTCAGGGCGCGCTGGGCGGCGACCTGTTTGAATTTGGCCGGCTCTACGGATTTAATGGCGACTACACCAGTGCCAATCCCGAAGCTTGGCTGGTTCACAAGGCGTATTCGCCAATTCGTATCGCGGATCAGCCGGTGGCGAATCCCGGCGCGGGCAAGCCGCTTTCCATTCCAATCAAAAACTGGTTTGACCACTCGAATTTGAAGGAAGTTACGGTTCAGTGGAGCGTTGGCAGCGAAAGTGACAGTCTGGCCGGACCGGACATTGCGCCACATGCGGCTGGCACGTTGCAAATCCCGGCTCGCGCCTGGCGCGACGATGATAAGCTGGGCTTGAAATTTGTAGCGGCGGATGGATATGTCATTGATGAATTTCTTCTGCCGGTGAATCCGCCGAAACCGGAATTGCCCAAGCCGCAAGGTCCGCCGCCAAAGATGGATATGGTCGGCGAGGATGTCATCGTCTCCGGTGCCAACTTCAAGGTGGTCATCAACCGATTCCGTGGGCTGATTAGCAATGCCTCCTATGATGGTAAAACCGTTTTAACTGACGGGCCATTCATCACTTTACTCGGATCGGGTTTGTCTTATGCGGAATGGTGGCCGGATAAATTTGTGGCCAGGATGGAAGGGAATGAAGCGGTCATTGATGTGGCTGGCAACTATGCGATTATCCGCGCCAGCTTCCAGCTTCGCATTGACGGCCAGGGATTGATCACGACGAAGTATTCGATCGACCATTTGCCGGGCGTGCCGCCGCCGCCGACTTATTCGCCATGGGACGCGACGAGCGTGGGCGGCTATTCAGAGGTGGGCGTTTCCTTCATGCTGCCGAACAATGCCGGCAATATCACCTGGCGGCGCAGGGGACTTTGGTCGGTCTATCCCGAAGGGCACATTGGACGAACGCAAGGCACGGTAAAACTTGGCACGGATGACGGCCGCGCCACGAAGGAAAATATCTACGAGGCAACGGTGAGCGTGAACGGCGCGGGCGTCACTGCGCTTTCCAACGGTCGCGACGCCGTGCGGGTATATGCCGATGCAAATCCCGGCCGCTCGATGGTTCCCGGCATCCGCATGAGCGTCCAGAACGAGTGGAATTATCCTGACATCGGCCTGGGCAATTACGCCAAGCCGCCAATCAAAATTTCGGACGGTTACAAGAACACGGTCTATCTGAAACTTGGCCCGGATACACAATGATGATATTGGGACAGGACATAAAAATTGAGCAATCCCTCAAATGTATGACAACTGGCAATAAAAAAATGTTACTGGCTTCCGTGGCAGCCTTGCTTTGCATCGCGATTGGCGCATACGCCCAATTCGTTCCGGCATCAACCAACGCGTCGGGCGGTGCGCGGGGGCCGCGCGGCGGCGGATTCGGACGAGGGATGATGCAGGACTCCACGAATTATGTGAAGCTGGCCGACTTGCGCGCGCAGGATGTGGATATCTTTCCGGACAAAAAAACAAAAACGTATTACATGGTCGCGTCAGGCTTCGGCGGTGTGCGCGCGTGGACGAGCACGAACCTGACCGACTGGCAGGGGCCGAAAACAATTTTTCGGACGCCGCCCGACATCTGGGGCGACATCCAAACCGCCGGCATCTGGGCGCCGGAGATGCATGAATACAAGGGCAAATACTATTTGTTTCTGACCTTTGACTCGCGGCATTTGCTTGGCGAGCAGTGGCACGACTGGCGTCCGCGGGTCACGCGCGGTTCGCAGATTTTGTGGAGCGATTCTCCGACCGGACCGTTCCAGGCTTTTACCAATCATTCCACCACGCCGACGAACATGATGACGCTCGACGGCACTTTCTGGGTGGAGGACGGCATTCCTTACATGGTTTTTTGCAATGAGTGGGTGCAAATCTCTGATGGCACCGTGGAATATATGCCGCTCAAGGACGATCTTTCGGACGCAGCTGGTTCGCCGAAGCGGATGTTTCGAGGCAGCTCGGCCCAGTGGAGCGAGCTGATCGAGGCGGGCGGACACGTCACCGACGGGCCGTATGTCTGGCAGGGCAAGACCGGCAAGCTCTACTGTATCTGGTCGAGCCGCGCGCACGACCAGCGTTATGAACTGGGCGTCGCCATTTCGGATTCCGGCAAACTGGCCGGCCCGTGGCGGCAGGAGGACCAGCCGCTTTACGGCGATTATGGCGGACACGGAATGATTTTCAACACGTTCGACGGCAAGCTGATGATGGTGCTGCATTCGCCGGATGGCGGCGGCTCCGGGCCCCGCCGTCCGCATATATTTTATATTGAGGACACTGGTGAAACGCTAAAGATTGTCAAAGAATTTACCGGCGAGAATCCTTGAGGACTGATTTATGAACTTCTTTACCCGGATGGAACGGCGCAAAGGATTTGATTTCGCTTGCGTCGCTTTGTTTGCGGCGTTGGTTGTCGTCATTCCGATTTCAGCTCGCGCGGAAATGTTGCGCGCTGGCGACAACGTCGCGGTCATTGGCGACTCGATTACCGAGCAGAAGATTTATTCCGTCTATATTGAGGATTATCTGCTCATGTGCCAGCCGGCGGCAAATCTGGAGGCGCATCAATTTGGATGGAGTGGCGAGGCGGCCACGGGTTTTCTCAAGCGGGTTGAAAGCGATGTGCTGCCGTTTCATCCCACCGTCGCCACGACGCTTTACGGCATGAACGACGGCGGCTACACCGCGAGCGATCCTCGAACCGTCGCCGCCTTCCATGACAACACTGTGGCGTTCATCAAAAAATTGCAGGCGGGCGGCGTGCGTTTGATTCTGGTCGGCTCGCCCGGCGCGGTGGATTCGGAGCAGTTCAAAACCTGGCGGCTCGCGCGTTGTTCGCCTGATGGCTACAACCAGACTTTGCTGGGTCTTGGCAATGCCGCGAAACAGGCGGCGGAAGAAACCGGGGCAACCTTCGTGGACATCCACGGCCCAATGATGGCGGCGATGGAAAAGGCCAAGGCAAAATATGGCGCGGACTATCCGACGACGATTGACGGCGTGCATCCGTTGTTCAACGGGCATCTGGTCATGGCCTATGCCTTTCTCAAGGCGCTCGGCTGCGGCGGCGACATTGGCACGATCACGCTCGACGCCAAAACTGGCGCGGCCACCGCCGCGGACGGTCACAAAATTATTTCCGCTTCACCGGCCAAAATTGAGATTGAATCCACGCGCTATCCGTTTTGCTTTGTGGACGACCCGGCAAAAAAAGGCTCTTCCCGCGACGTGCTGGACTTCGTGCCGTTCAACGAGGAACTCAACCGCTTCATGTTTGTCGTGACGAATGTTCCAACATCACGAATGAAAGTGAAGTGGGGCGCGGCGGAGAAAACTTTCACCGCAGAGCAGCTCGCCGCCGGCATCAATCTCGCGGCGGAATTTCCCGACAATCCGTTTTGCGGTGCGTTTGCGAAGGATGAAGCCGCTGTAAAGGCGCAGCAGGCGTTCGAGACGCCCGCCACAAAAATACTCTTGCACAGCCTGCCGGCATGGGAGGCAAACCTGCCGGAAGCGACAAACACATTGGCGCAGTTGGAATCCGACGTGGTCGGCAAATCGCTGAATCTTGAAGCCGCCGCCCGCCGCGCCTTTGTCCCGGTGCGGCACACCTTGGAACTCTCGCCAATCCCCTGAATGCCATGAAATTCACCCTCCCGCTTGCGGCCTTGTTGCCGCTTTTGCTTTCCGGTTGTGCCAGCACCACTCCGAATGCGCCGGTGGGCATTGACGTTCGGCCGGAGGGGCCGGGTGTGAAAGCAATCCGGGTTTCGAGTGACGGCGCGAAAGCTATTGTGGCGAACGGAAGGACTTTTTCCGTGATTATTCCCGTCTCCGGCGGAAAGCCTGCGGCCATTTTCTCCTTCAAGGACACGGACATCAACGACCGCATGGGAATGGCGCTGGATGTGAAAAATTACGGGCGCGAGCCGGTGCGGGTCTATGCCGATCTGAATGGCGACAATTGGGTGCGTGGCTATGTCACCGTGGTGCCGGACAAAACCGCGACACTCTATATTTTTGCACGGCGCAAAAATCTTTCCGAGGCTGCGACGAATACTTTTCCGAGAATGCACGGGATTCCTGGCGGCAAAATGTCGTTGTGGTCGGGCGTGGACGAACCGGTCGTGGCGAAGACAATTAAATTGTTTGTCGTTGTGCCAAAGCAGGAGATGCAGGTCGAAGTCAGCAACATCCGGCCTTTTGGTTCGTCGCCGATTCCGACGGCAACGAATTTCTTTCCATTTATTGACCAGTATGGCCAGTATAATCACAAGGACTGGCCCGGCAAAACCCATGCGGACGCGGATTTCAAAACCGCGAAGGAGCAGGAAGATGCCGATCTGGCGCAGCACCAAAATCCGCAGAAGCTCGATCAATATGGCGGCTGGGCCGGCGGGCCGTTGTTGAAGGCCACGGGCCATTTTCGCGTGGAGAAATACGGCGGCAAGTGGTGGTTCGTGGATCCTGATGGCCGGCTCTTCTGGTCGGACGGCCTCGACTGCGTCGGGTTCAACCAGAGTTCCACGCGGATTCAGGGACGCGAACGCTTCTACGAAAATCCAGCGGCGGGCAATTTCCTGGCCCAGAACCTTCAGGCCAAGTTTGGAGACGACTGGCGCAATGTTGCCAGCGACCGACTGTTGCAACGCCTGCAAAGCTGGGGTTTGAACACAATGGGCGGCGGCGCGGATAGGGGTATCGTGCAAAAACACCGGGTTCCTTATACGATTCAGCTCTCGACGCGACGATCCGGCTTCGGTGGCGGCCCTCCGGATTTGACAAACACGAACCGTTTCGGTTTCGGCGAACCCATGGATTCGGCGAGCACCAACAGGTTGGGTGGTGTGAGCATGGATCCCACGAGCACCAACTGGGTTGACAATGTGCGCCAGATGTTCACTTGGGCCGCCCAGACGATCAAGGATGATCCTTGGTGCATCGGATTTTTTGTGGACAACGAAATTCATGCGAGCACCAATCCGGCCTGGTTTGAAAGTTATTACCGGCAGGTCGGCGCGCTGGCCAAGGAAATTCTGCCGGGCACGCTCTATCTCGGCAGCCGGCTGGATTATCACAATTGGCCCGATGATCCGCCGGAGCGGTTTGAAATTGTCCGTGCGGCGTCGAAATACTGCGACGTGATCAGCTTTAACTTTTACAAATACACGCTGGACGATTTCATTCTGCCCGACGGTGTGGACAAGCCGGTCATCATCGGCGAATTTCACATGGGCGCCCTGGATCGTGGAATGTTTCACACGGGATTGCGCGCCGTGATTGACCAGAACCAGCGTGCGGAAGGCTATCGCGATTACGTCACCAGCGCGCTGCAAAGTCCATACATTGTCGGCGCGCACTGGTTCCAGTGCTACGACGAAGCCACCACGGGCCGCTTTGACGGCGAGAATTATCAGATCGGCTTTCTGGACATATGCGACACGCCGTATTGGGAAACGATTGCCGCCGCGCGCGATGTCGGCTATAAACTTTACAGTCTCCGCGCGGATGCAAAGTGAATTTGAGATTGATCGCAAACAAACAACCAAATGTAAAAAAGAATGAGTTTCATGAAAACATTAATAAAGTCGCTTGCGGTGCTGTCATTAACCATTGGCGTCTCGTCGCTGGCCGCCGACAAGACATTCATTGATTATTTTCAGCCGACGCCAATTATCGGCTCGCTGATCACAAACACCTGGGGCGCTTCCGGTATTCTTCCGCGTGACACCAAGAACGGCCTGGAAGATCCAAGCCTGAAGGACCTTCCGCTGGACACCAACAACGCTGCGGCCTCCGACAAGAAATGGTATTATTGGGACGGGCAGATTATCAAGTCCCCTGCCGGAAAGTATTATATGTTTGCCAGCCGCTGGGACCAGTCCAGAGGGCATGGCGGCTGGGGTGGTTCGTCGGCCGTGTATGCGGTCAGCGATAATCTCTTCGGGCCTTACGTTGACAAGGGGCTGGTCTGGCCTGACGTGATCAATGGCGTGGCGGGCAGGGGACATAACGTGACGGCGCTGGTTTTGCCTGACGGACGTTATGCCGTGCTGATCAGCGAAACCCGGCCGGGCAGCGTCTACATTTCCAAGTCACTGGATGGTCCGTGGGAATTTCAAGGGCCGCTGACATTTTCCACCAACGAATTCAGCGCCAACAGCCGGGGATTGAGTTCCAACATGAGTATCATGGTCCGACCGGATGGCGGCTTCGAGATCGTGCAGCGGTCGGGACTGGTTTTAATCAGCACCAACGGAGTCATGGGGCCTTATGCGGTTCAAGGTCCGAGTGTTTATCCTAGGACAATTGATGGTAAGCCTGTCCGCAATCTGGAAGACCCGGTCGTGTGGTATAGCGGCGGCCTTTATCACATCGTGGTCAATAGTTGGAGCGCCCGGAAGGCCTATCACCTGACTTCAACTGATGGCATCCACAACTGGACGTTGCGGGGACTGGCTTACGATCCGACGGCTGACTTTGTGCGCTATACGGATAGAACCGTCAACCATTGGAACAAAATGGAGCGTCCCGGTGTGTATATTGAAAATGGCCATGTGGCGGCAGTCACCCTTGCCAGCATTGATGTTCCCAAGGAGGAAGACAGGGGAAATATGCCTCATGGCAGCAAGGTTGTTGTGATCCCGTTCGATGGGGTCGCCTTCGATGCCGATATGCAAAAGCTTATCAGTCAGCCGCAACCACCGGCTTCAGCCGAGCCGCATCAATAAGAAATGTAGTAGCGAGAAATATCTTCCATGCGTTGCCGAATAATGCCAGATGTTGATCTTGATCTATGATTAAATTCAAAATGGCCATTGGCCGAAGCCGGTTTGTCCGGTGTTTTGCCATTCCGGCGTCCTTTTCACTCCTGTTTGCCTGTAGCTTGGTGGCGCAGATGGGTTCGCCTGAAATTACGACGCCATATTTGACTTACACCAACCCGTTGGGAATTTCAATCGGCGATCCTGATGTGCTACATGTGCCGGGGCATTACTATATTTACGGCACAGGTGGAGCCACATTTACCTCCACCAACTTGGTGGACTGGATTTCGCTTGCCAATACCACGCCCACCAAGGAAACCAATTATTGGTTCAGTGGTGCCTTTTGGGCACCGGAAGTCTATCAGGTGAAGGACAAGTATTGTATGTTCTTTAGTGCTCAATGGACGAACAACCCAACCCACGAGCAGGAGAATTTCCGCGTGGGTGTGGCGGTTTCCGACAGTCCCGCCGGGCCGTTCAAGTGCATGATGAACGGGCCGATTTTTGATCCCGGCTACCCGGCCATTGACGCGGATGTGCTCTTCGACACTGATGGCCGCGTTTATTTGTATTACTCGCGCTGCTGCTACAAGCATTCGGTGGACAGCGAGTTGCTGGATTGGGCCAAGGCGAAGGGATGGTATACCAACATCGAGGAGAGCTGGGTCTATGGCGTGGAGTTGAAGCCTGACTTCAGCGGCATCATCGGCGAGCCGGTAATGCTTCTGCGTCCGCCGGAGAAACTTTCCGATCCGGCATCTACTTGGGAAAATCTGGCGGTGACGACACACACAGTCAACCGCCGCTGGACGGAAGGCCCGTCTTCATTCAAGCATGGCAACACCTATTACATCATGTATGCCGCCAATTCCGTGGCGGCGGGCGGAGATTATGCCACCGGTTACGCGACTTCCGACCAACCATTGGGGCCGTTTAAGAAGGCCGCCAATAATCCAATTATCTTCCGCAACACCGCCAGCGGTGGGAATGTGACGACCACCGCTCATACTTGTTGGACGATGTCGCCTGACGGCTCGGAGATGTTTGTGTTATACGGCGGAGTCATTGTCCGGCCGCCTGCGTCGACAATGCCTGAAGCCGTGGCAGTTTCGGCAACCAATCTGGTGACCGGGACAACCAATGCTCCGGGAACCCGTCGCGCCCGTCCCGGTGGTTTTGCCCGCCGCGTTTTATTTTTGGATCGGATGGAAATTCTGCCGGACGGCGCGCTGGTGGCCCATAGCCCGACTGTCACGCCGCAACCGTATCCTTCCACGGACAAGACGTCAGGCAAGTGAATTCAAGGTAAATTCAAGGTAAGATCGAACTTATGAAAACAAATCCTGTTTCCGCAATCATCCGGGGTGTCAGCGGTGTTATCGGCCGCGCGCATCGGGGCGAAGCTATGTTCAAATGGACTTTGTTTGCCATGGTCTTGTTAGTGTTGCCATCCGGATGCGCAACCCATCGCCAGTCATCAAAGAATAAGGATCCCATGCCGGTATTTTCCGACGGGACAATCATTCTTTTTCAGGGCGACTCCATCACTGACGGCAATCGCGGAAGAAACAAGGATCCCAACCACATTCTTGGCCATGGTTATCAAGCCGAAATTGCCGCGCGGTTCGGTGCTGACCTGGCTGAACGAAATTTAACTTTTATGAATCGCGGCGTCAGCGGCAACACCGTTGCCGGCCTCGCCCGTCGCTGGCAGACCGACACCATTGACCTAAAGTCCGGCATTCTCAGCATACTTATCGGCGTCAATGATCTTGGCTCCGGTGTTTCGGCGGAACAATACGAACATCGCTACGATCAGTTGCTTGCCGATACAACAAATGCGCTGCCCAATGTAAAGTTTGTGCTGGGCGAACCGTTTGGCCTGCCGGTCGGAGGAAAAAAGGCTAATTGGGAAGATTATCGAAAACAACTGTTGGTGCGTATCGCCATCGTCAACAAGCTCGGAGAAAAGTATCATGCGCCCGTCGTGCATTATCAAAAAATGTTTGAAGCCGCGACCAATCGGGTGCCGACGGACTACTGGATTTGGGATGGCATCCACCCGACTTATTCCGGCCATCAGTTGATGGCGGATGAATGGGTGCGCACGGTGCGCGCCTACTGGCCTGAAAAAATAGTTCCGGGAAAACCTGCGGCTGATCCGTCAAAAACTGCTTCATGAAATTCAGTTTCGTTTTCAACGGCGTCAAATCATTTCTCGCCATCGGAATGGTGGCTGCAATGTCCGGCCAGTTTCTGGCTGGTGCGGCCGACGTGGTGGTCACCAAGGAAGTATCAAGCCCGACACCTTACACTAACACCGCCATCGTGCCAGTCAGTTGGCTTGAACGCGATTCTTACAACTGGGATCAGCGGCATGCTGCGGTTCTCGAAGTCCAAAAGACGCTAGACCCGGAGATCGTTCTCATCGGCGATTCTATCACGCATTTTTGGGGCGGCCCGCCGGTTGTCGGCCAGCAACGCGGCTTGAATGCGTGGACAAATACTTTTGGCACCCACCGTGTTTTGAACATGGGTTTCGGCTGGGATCGCACACAGAATGTTTTATGGCGACTGGATCATGGCGAGATGGATGGCACGCATCCGAGAGTCGTCGTGCTCAACATTGGTAGCAATAATTTTTCCGGGACGCGCCACGCCCGCGCCAATACGCCCGCAGAAATCGCCGATGCGATTGCTGCCATCTGCGATCGCGTCCATCAAAAATCCCCGCAGAGTTGGATTATCGTCATGGGTGTTTTGCCGCGCGGTTTCAACCCCGATGATTACTATCGCACGCACATTACTGCGTTGAATGGAATTCTTGCCAAACAATTCATTGGCAAGCCGCTCATTACCTACCTGGACATCTCCGATCGGATTGTGGCCAAGGATGCCGTGCTTTCCCGCGATATTATGTCTGATGGGGTGCATCCCACCGAGGCTGGTTATGCAATCTGGGGTAATGCCTTGCTGGCAGCAGGAATTATTAAATGAACCAGACTTAAAGTTGTTCGCAGCTTGGAATGACAAAATTGGCTGTTTTACAATTAGGGATCTCTGCAAAAGTCTTGAAACTTAGTTATTGAATGCCGCGTCCGAGAGATATGCAAACGACGACCAATCCCCAGCTTGGACTTTTGGACAGCCTGATGATCACTACGCCGACGAATGATTT
>Ga0224554_1000162_pt1 | contig 61701 bp, 56 predicted proteins | sample 714S22024metaG_FD_180666 | JGI IMG/M metagenome (GOLD analysis project Ga0224554, IMG submission 180666) | Peat soil microbial communities from Stordalen Mire, Sweden - 717 S2 20-24 | ecosystem: Environmental > Terrestrial > Soil > Wetlands > Peat | place: Sweden: Norrbotten County, Stordalen... | reverse complement strand
ATTTTCGAGCAAGCTCCTGCCAGAGAGATACTTGCAGCAAATACGGATGTAAACTCGTCGTCTCGCGACAGTGTTGCTATTCAGAACACGTTTACCTTCAACAGCTTATAGCTGGACACCAGTGGGCGGGAGCCTCGCCCTACCGTCGTCTCCCCCCTGCGTTGGACGAGGGGATGCCATGGATGCACGGGCGGGCCGTGGACAAGTGATGGTTGATAATTGACAATGGATAATGAGCACAGGAGGCTCGGCGGGAGCCTCGCCCTACCGTCGTCTCGCCGTTCGAGGCGGAGTGGAGCGCCGCGCTTACGGCCGCCAGATGGCACGGTAGAATTGCGGGCCGGACGAGGCGGTGTTGGTAAGGTTGAGGGCGCCGCCGGACGGGGTGTTGGTGGAGAGGACAGTCCAATTCGTCGAGGCCAGATTGGTGGAGGTCTGGATCAGGTACGGCACGCCTTCCGAGCCTTGCAATTGGAAAACGAATTTGCCGGAGGGCGGTTTGGCGGCCGGCACGGCCAGCGATGGCGCCGCCGGGTTGAACACAAGGACGGTGGCCGAATAGGGCGCGAATGTCTGGTTGAAGTTCGTTCCCGCGACCGCGATATTGGTCTGCGCAAGGTCCGGCGAGCCGACGCCGGTGCGGTCCGCGTTGTCCTGCGGGATGCCATAGGAGTAAACGGCCGCGCTGGAGGACGGGACGTAACCGGCCAGGTTGATGGCGGCATCGAGGCTGGCGTAGGAGCTTTTGTTGACAACAAGCATGGTGAGGCAGCCGTTGGTGCGGCGCACGGCATAGGCGGAGAGCAGCGGATAATCATGGGTGGCGGCGACGACGGTGTCGCCGCCGCGCGCGAAGTATTGCATCAGTTTCATGCAGTAGAAGCTCGGGTAAAGGTTGGGCGGGGTTGCGATGCCATTGGCAATGCCCTCATCGGTGAGAAATGCGCCGGAGCTGTTGGTGCGCCAGCCGTACAAGGCGTTGTCCGAATTCGTTATAGGCGTCTGGCCGTTGCGCAGGTCCCACCAGAGGAGGGTGTTGAATTCCGTCTGAAGGATTTGCCCGATCATGTCGGCGTAGAACATTCCGCCCACCAGGCTGATCCACTGTTTGTCGGCTTCCGGGCCAAATTCGGTGCCGTTCAACTCGACGCCGGCGGCCAGGTTGGTTCCGAGGTAGTCGTTCAGCATCATGCGCAGGCCGGAGGCATTGATTGCCCACGTCGGGGTCCAAAGAAGGCCATACGCATCTCCATCGCCGGGCGCATAGTCGTGAGAGATCAGAAAATCCGGCGTGACGTTGTTGCTGCGCAGATAGGTCAGCATGACCGGGGTCCAGCCATTGTGCGTCACGCCGGTGACGGGATTGACCACCGGATGGTTGGTATAGTTGGCCGTTCCATCCTCGGTGACATCCGCGACGGCGCCGATTTTGAGGGTCGGATCCACGGCCTTCATCTGGTTGTAATAGCTGGTGAAGCGCTGGGCGTACGTCCAGGGATCATGGGCTTGATAAGGCGGATTGGTGTTGATGTCCTCTTCCCAACCGCCGCCGCATTCATTGCCCACTTCCCAGTATTTGACGTAGGAATGATTGGTAATTTCACAGAAACGGACCCAGTCCGCCGCCTGGCGGGGTGTGCCGCTGCCGTAATTGACGATGAAAAACATTTGCGCGCCGGTGTTGGTGGCCAGATGGAGGAAGTTGGTGGTGCGGGAGCCCCAGCCCTGGGGTTCGTTGGTCATGAAATAAGTGTCGCCCCAACTGCCGCCGGGCCAGCGCAGGGCCTGATTGTTCATGTTCGTCAGGATGAAAAGGGTGTTGGTGGTGTCGAGATATCCGTCCCAAGCCGCGGTGTTGACGGCGAACACCCGATTATCAACCGTGCGCACGGTGTTGGTGGCGTTGACGCTGAGGTGGACGAGCGCGGGGGGCGGATTGGCGGTCAGAGTGATGTCGGCAATGTAAAAGTTGGGCTGCGGCGTTCCGCCGGTCCAAATTTCGATGCCCTCGAAATTGGTCACATTTCCGACGCCCAACTGCGCCAGGGGGATGGTGAATTGCTGCCAGGTATTGGTTGGGGCTGTCACCCAGGTCTCGTTTCCCCAGGTCGAACCAGCTTCCGCCAGAATGCCAACCGATTGGCCTCCTCCGGGACCGCCATTCAACCACAAAGAGAGATTGGCGTACAATGTGGTATTAATGGGGTCATGCTCCAGAGACCACGCCTGCCAGGTATTGCCGGCGTCAAAGAACATCGAGTTTGTTCCGCCAAAACCCGGATTGTTGGTGGCGTAATGCGTCACCCATCCCCAATCCTGCCATCCATTATTCAACATCCCGGTGTAAACCAACATGTCATCATTGGCCAAAAGCGGTGTGGCCAGGGCAAAGAGCGCCGCGCCGGCCAAAGCGAACCACGAGCGGGGCGGGAAAATCATGAATGCGTCCCCGGGCGGATTGCGGTGTTCAATGTGGGAAAGATGAAGGTTCCTCGCACTGCGATGTCGATGCATAATCAAAGTTACGATAGCCCAGCCGGCAGGAAAGTCAAACAAGACGGTTTGCAAAATGGGGGAATTGTGAGACAGGTGAATTGATGCGCGTGGCGGTGACAGGAGCTTTTGGCTATTCCGGGCGTTATATCACCCGGCGATTGCTTGGCGCGGGACACAAGGTCCTGACGCTCACTAATTCCCTGAAACGGAGCAACGAATTCAACGGGAAGGTGGAGGCGTTCCCGTTTCACTTTGATTATCCCGATCTGCTGACGCAATCGTTGCAAGGGGTGGATGTGCTCATCAACACCTATTGGGTGCGTTTCAATCACCGGCTTTTTAATCATGACGAGGCGGTGGCCAATTCAAAAATTCTGCTGCAGGCGGCGAAGGATGGCGGGGTGCGGCGGATTGTCCACATGAGCATCACCAATCCGGACGTCCACTCGGATTTGCCTTACTTTCGCGGCAAAGCCGAGCTGGAATCATTCCTGGCCTCCCTCGGCGTTTCTCATTGCGTGCTGCGCCCGGCGGTGTTGTTCGGGAAGGAGGACGTGTTAGTCAACAATATTGCGTGGTCGCTGCGGCATCTGCCGGTTTTTGGAGTTTTTGGGGCGGGAGATTACAAGCTTCAACCGATTTACGTGGATGACCTTGCCGCCGCCGCCGTGGAGAAGGCCGGAGGGGACGGCAATGAAATCGTCAACGCAATTGGGCCGGAGACGTTCACGTATCGTGAATTGGTGGAAACGGTGCGGCGCCTGCTGGGTGTGCATCGGGCGATTGTAAGCGTTCCGCCCGGGCTGGGTTATAGGGTCTGCCGCGTCACCGGCCTGCTAGTGCGGGATGTCGTCATCACCCGTCAGGAGATCAAAGGGCTGATGGAGGGCCGGCTGTATGTGGGGGAACCTCCATTGGGCACGACAAAGTTGACGGAATGGGTCGAGCGGCACAAACACAGCCTGGGCCGCCATTATACGAGCGAAATGGCGCGGCGGGTGGACCGGGTCTCGGAGTATCAATCCAATTGAGCCCATGCGGGGCTATCAGCGCTTGCGGGCGGTGATGATGCCGCGGTCGGCGGCGGTAGTAATATGCTTGACGTCATCAAGGCCGGTTTCCCGCAGGCATTCCGCCATCTCGGTGTCGGAATAGCATTTGCCTTCGGTGATGGTCACGAGGAGCGCGGAGAAGGCGGCGACGGGCAACGGGCCTGTTTTGTCGCCGTTGATGTGCGCGTCATGAATGACAACCATACCGCCGGACGGGAGCGCGGCGAAGGATTTGCCCAGCAACAGTTTGACGCGCGCTTGGTCCCAATCGTGCAGCACATTGGAGAATAGATGCAGATCGAAGCCGGTGGGAAGAGGATCGGCAAACATGTCCCCGGCAATGACGCCAACGCGGTCGGCGAAACCGCGTCCGGCCAGGCTTTGGCGGGTGATGCCGTCCACGGGGGGCTTTTCCAGGACGCTGCCGCGCAAATGCGGATGCCGGGCCACCAGCGCGCAAGCGTAGATGCCCGATCCGCCGGCGATGTCGAGCAGACGATGATGGCCGGCGCAATCCAGTTTTTCCGCCATGGCCGGCCCCAGATAACTGCCGCGGCAATCCATGGCAGCGGTGAATTTGTTGGCGAAGGCGTCGCCTTCCATCGCTTTGGCCCATTCCTTTTCGTTCTTCAAGCTGGCCCAGTTGGCCGGTTTGTCGGTGCGCAACACGGCCAGGATGTCCTGGCAAACGGGCCGTTCCTTGACGGAGGCGAAATAGGGGCCGATGAACCACGGCGATGATTTGACCAGGTGTTCGCGCGCCAGTTCCGTCAGGGAAAAAATGCCGCCGTCATTTCGCAAATGGCCCATGGCGGTGAACAGGGTCAGCATGACGTCAGTGGGGCGGTCGCAAATGCCCAGCGCGCGGCAGAGGGCCGCCTTGTCGGAGGGATGTTCGGCCAGCCAACTGAACAGGTCCAGGTGACAAATCGCGGCTGTCAACATGTCAACGGCGTAAAGACCATCCCGATAACGGTAGATGGAGGTTGGATCGGTCGCGGGCCGGCGGAGCAAATCAGGAAACATTTTCGTCCTCGTCCAGCAGGATGATTTTCAATTTTCCCGATGGCAAGCCGGGTTGGGTAATGTTGTCAAGCAAACTTGGCGCGGTGACGGGCGCAACAGCCGGCGGCGCGGATTGGGGTTGCAAGGCGGAGTGCAGGGCGCTTTCGACCAGTTGTGTGCAATGGATTTTGACGGGCGGCAACGGCCCCAATTCGGGCGCGAGTTGTTCGGCGGACAGGGCCAGGACTTCCTCCGCGGTTTTGCCCCGGATCATGTCCGTCGCGAGACTGGCCACGGCAATGGCGGTTTCGCAGCCGAAACTTTGAAACGTGGCTTTGTCAATCACTTTTTTTCCCGATTGCTCCTTGAATTTGATCCAGAGCCGGATCATGTCCCCGCACGCCGCGCTGCCCGCCGTGCCGACGGCGTCGGCCCCCTCCAACTCGCCGAGATTCTTCGGGTCGCGCAAGGCTTCCTCGATCCTCTTTTGATAATCCTCGTTTGTCTTCACGCCGAAAGCTCCACCCTGTAGCGGGGGATTTTGCCGTCCACTTCGCGCGACCAGGCGTCAATGCCGCCGCGCAGGCAACGCACGTTGCCGAACCCCTGCCCCGTGAAATACGCGGCGGCGTCGGGGCTTTTCCGCCCGCGATGGTCATAGACCACCATCAATTCGGTCCGCGGCCAATGGCCCAGGATTTCCTGCATGACCGGTTGCGACAACAAGACGGCCGGCTCGATGTGAGTAGTCTCAAATTCCTCGCGGCTGCGGATGTCCACCAAATGGACGCCGCCAGCACGGATGAGGGCGGCCAGTTCCGCGGGGGCGATTTCCAAGGCGAGGTCCTGCTCGTGGCTGGTGGCGATTTGTTGGATCACTTCCGCCACATTCAAGCCGTTGCGGGAGCACAGCGCTTCGAGGGTTTCGTCCGGTTGAAACGCGCAACTGGCGCAGCCGCCGATATGAAAATGCCGGAACAGAGCGCGTTGCGCGCCCGGAAAAACCTCCAGGACGCTTTTCATGGAGCACTGCGGATGGATTAAATCGGTCATGACTTGAAAAACTTCTGGATTTCCGTCAGCACTTCAAACAACCGGTCCACTTCCCCGGCGGTGTTGTAGAAATAAAAGCTGGCGCGCGCCGTGGATTCGACCCCCAACTTTTTCATCAGCGGCTGGTTGCAATGATGCCCGCCCCGCAAGGCCACGCCCGATTGGTCGGCCACGGTGACAACATCGTGCGCGTGAACGTTGTTCAAGAGAAAGCTGACCACGCCGGAGCGCTCTTTCCGAGGCCCAAAGAGACGGATGCCGCGCAGGCGCGAGAGTTGCTCGAAGGCGTAGGCGGACAGTTCCTGATCGTGGCGCGCGATTTTGTCGCAACCGATCGCCGCCAGATAATCCATGGCCGCGCGCAAACCCACCGCGCCCGCAAAATCCGGCGTGCCGGCCTCGAATTTATGCGGGGCGTCCTTCCAGGTGCTGGTGAAATAATCCACGCTGGCAATCATGTCGCCTCCACCCTGGAAAGGCGGCATGTCGTCCAGCAGTTCGCGGCGGCCATAGAACACGCCGATGCCCGTCGGCCCGCAGAGTTTGTGGCCGGAGAACGCCATGAAATCGCAATCGATCTCCTGCACGTCGACCGGACGATGGCCGGCGCTCTGCGCCGCATCGACCAGCGTGACGATGTTGCGCCGCCTGGCCCGGGCGCACAGTTCGGCGGCGGGATTGATCGTGCCCAGGGTGTTGGAAACGTGGGTGAAGGCAAATAGTTTGACAGTCTTGTCGTTGAGCCAGCCGTCCAGCCCGCTTAAATCCAAAAGCCCCTCGTCGCCCGTCACGGGGAGAAAGGCCAGTTTTGCGCCGGTGCGGCCCGCCAGCAGCTGCCAGGGGACGATGTTGCTGTGATGCTCCATTTCGGTGAGCAGGATGGTGTCGCCGGCTTTGATATTTTTGTCGCCCCAAGTATGGGCCAGGAGGTTGATGCCCTCGGTGGCGCCGCGCGTAAAAACAATCTCCGAGGGCTGGCGAGCATGGATGAAGCCGGCCGCGCGGTCGCGCGCAGCCTCGTAAGCCAGCGTGGCCCGCCGGCTCAATTCGTGGATGCCGCGATGGACATTGGCGTTGTCGTTCTCGTAGAAACGGTTCAACGCGTCGATGACGGCGCGGGGCTTTTGCGAGGTGGCGGCGTTGTCCAGATACACCAATGGATGCCCATGCACCTGCTGGTCAAGTATGGGAAAATCCTTGCGCAATGATTCCATGTTGCTCAGGGCGGGTTGGACTGACGGCGGCGTTGTCACATCAATCCCAATTCGAGTTTGGCCGCTTCGGAGAGCATCTCCCGGCTCCAGGGCGGGTCCCAAACCAGGAAAACCGCCGCCTCCTTCACCCCGGGAATGGCCGACACCTTGGCCTCGACGTCCTGCTGCAAAACCGGCCCCATGCCGCATCCGGGAGCGGTCAGGGTCATCTTGATTTCGACGCGGTTCCCGCCGACGGGCAGCGGCAGGATTTGCATGTCATAAATCAGCCCCAAATCGACGATATTGACGGGGATCTCAGGATCATAGCAGGTGCGGAGTTGCGCATAAATCTGTTCCTCTTCGATTTGCGCACCATCCGCGGGGACGGCTGGCGCGGAGGGGGCCGCTGCAGCGGGTTCCGAGGCGGGCGCCTGTCCGAGCGCATCAGCGTCGCGGGCTTCGATGCGGGCCATGTTGCCGTTGATGATGACGGTGAAACTGCCGCCGAGGGCCTGGGTGATGATGACAGGCTCCCCCGCTTGCAGGGTCACACGCGTGCCAGCCGGGATCAAAACGGCTTCGCAGTTGCGCTTCAATAGAATTTCATCGTTCACGCTGTTACTTTTCCTCAGTTGAAACCACCGCCTGGCCCTTCAATCCGGCCATCATGGCGTGCCAGGGTAATATGGCGCATTTGACGCGCATGGGAAACTTGCGCACGCCGTCGAAGGCGCAAAGTTTGCCCAGCGCCTCCCCGTCGGCGGGACCTGTTGTCACCATATCCTGATATTGCCCGAATATTTTTTCCGCCTCGGCCACGGATTTGCCTTTCAGGAAGTCGGTCATCATTGAAGCGGAGGCTTTGGAGATGGCGCAACCCGAGCCCTGGAAGCTGATGTCCTGGATGATGCCGTCCTCAAGCTTGATGTAAACGGTGTAATGATCGCCACAGAAGGGGTTTTTCCCTTCCGAACTGCGGTTGGCGCCGGGCAGCACGCGGAAATTGCGCGGCTTGCGGCTGTGGTCCAGGATCACTTGCTGATAAAGCTCACTCAGTTCGTCGGACATAAATTCTCCGGCGCGGGGCCGGCCGCTATTCCGCGGACCGGTCGAACCTTTCCGCGAGCATTTCTTCCAGTTGCGCCCGCACCTGGTCGATGCCGATGCGCCCGATCACGTCGCCGGCAAAGGCCTGAATCAACATCCGCCGGGCGCGCTCCGCGCCAATGCCGCGTGAGCGCAGGTAGAAAACCGCCTCCTCGCTCAATTGTCCGACGGTCGCGCCGTGGGTGCATTTAACGTCGTCGGCAAAAATCTCCAACTGCGGCTTGGTGTCAATCGTCGCGTCGTCGGACAAGAGCAGATTGCGGTTGGTCTGCTTGGCGTTGGTTTTTTGCGCGTCCTGCCGGACAAAAATTTTTCCGTTGAAAACGCCGTGGGCGTGGTCGGCGAGAATGCCGTGATAAAACTCGTGGCTTTCGCAATGCGCCCTGGCGTGGTCCACCACGGTGTGATGGTCGATCAATTGCCCGGCATCGCCCAGATAAAGACCGTTGAGAATGGCCGAAGCGCCCTCGGCGTTGAGCAGCGTTTGGATCTGGTTCCGGGCCAGTCGCGCCCCGGTGGCGATGGAATGCGAAGTCCACCGGCTGTCTTTGGCCTGCACGGCTTGAATGGTGGCGATGTGAAAGGCGCGCCCGCTCTCCTGCTGCACCTTGCAATGCTCGACTTCGGCCCCCTCCTCCAGCGCCAGTTCCGTCACGGCGTTCGTGATCCGCGCCGCGTCCGAAAGGCTGGCATAAGATTCGATGACTTTGAGCCGCGCGCCGCGTTGCGCCAGGATCAGGTTGCGCGGGAGCGCGGTCGCCCCCGCCTGCTCTGATGCGCCGATGAAAAGCAAATGGACCGGCTTGGCGGCGGTTTGGTCCGCCGCAATGGAAACAAATGCGCCGTCCTGAAAAAAGGCGGTGTTGAACGCCGTGAAGAAATTCGCGTCGGTTTGGGCGTGCCGGGCCAGGTGTTTTTCCAGTTCGGAGGAAGCCATATGACCCGGCAGATTTCCCAATTGCAAATGCCCCTTTTCCGGCAGCGAGCAAAGGTCAGGCCAAAAATGTCCATCAACAAACACGAGCCGATAGGCATCCAGCCCGAAAGTGAATCGTTCGATGTCCTTGCGGGTGATTTTCGCGCGCATCTTCCCGGCAGGATGAAGCGGCAGTTGCAGCACCGGAGCGATGCTCGTGAATTTCCACTCTTCGTGCCGCGTGGTGGGAAAACCCAGCTGTCCGGCCCGCGTCCGCGCCGCGCCGCGAACCGTCCGCAACCATGCCGGAAAGCCGTCCGGTTCCGCCTTGGCGAAGGCGTCCAGGACTGCCTGCGCCTGTTGCGCGTCCGGACCGGAGGGGATGACGCCGGCGCGTTCCGCGGCCAGACTGGTTTTGCGTTCTTTCAAAGTATCGATCATGGCTTGCCGTTCGAGGCCACGGCTTCCAGTATCCAATCGTAGCCGCGCTCTTCCAGTTCCATGGCCAGTTCCTTGCCGCCCGTCTTGACAATCCGCCCCTGCACCAGGACATGCACCACGTCCGGCACGATGTAATTGAGCAGCCGCTGGTAATGCGTGATGACCAGGGCGGCGTTGTCCGGCCGCCGCAATTTGTTGACGCCGCCCGCCACGACTCTCAACGCATCGATGTCCAGACCCGAATCGGTTTCATCGAGGATGGCCAGTTTCGGCTCCAGCACGGCCATTTGAAAAATCTCGTTGCGCTTTTTCTCTCCGCCGGAAAAGCCTTCGTTGACCGACCGGCTGAGCAGCGATTGGTCCAGCTCGAGCAGTTTTGTTTTCTTCTTTACAATTTCGAGGAATTCCACCGCGTCCAGTTCCTCCTCGCCGCGCGCCTTGCGGCACTCGTTGAGCGCGGCCTTCAGGAAGGAGGTGCTGTTGACGCCGGGGATTTCCACCGGGTATTGGAAGGCGAGGAATAGGCCCGCGCGCGCCCGGTCTTCCGGCTTCAATTCCAGGAGGTCGGCGCCGTTGAAGGACACCGTCCCGCCCGTCACTTCATATTCGCTCCGCCCGGCCAGCACCTGGGCCAGTGTGCTCTTGCCGCCGCCGTTGGGACCCATGATCGCATGGACCTCCCCGGCGTTGATTTGCAAACTCAGGTCTTTCAAAATGGGGTTGCCCTCCACGCCCGCGCATAAGTTATGAATTTCCAGCATTGTCTGTGTTTTCACTCCTAATCTTAATCCTAATCCTTCCAGTGCGTTCGCGCCGTTTTAACCGACGCTTCCTTCGAGGCTTACCCCCAGCAGTTTCTGGGCTTCCACCGCAAATTCCATCGGCAGGTGTTTAAATACCTCCTTGCAGTAGCCATTGACAATCATATTAATGGCGTCCTGCGTCGCGATGCCGCGCTGGTTGCAATAGAAAATCTGGTCCTCGCCGATCTTTGAAGTGGAGGCCTCGTGTTCGACCCGGGCCGTGCTGTTGCGCACTTCGATGTAAGGAAACGTATGCGCGCCGCAACGGTCGCCGAGCAGCAACGAATCGCATTGCGAATAATTGCGCGCGTTCTCCGCGCTCTTCAGCACCTTGACCTGGCCGCGGTAACTGTTGTTGCCCTGCCCGGCCGAGATGCCCTTGGAAACGATGGTGCTGGAGGTGTTTTTGCCGATGTGAACCATTTTGGTGCCCGTGTCCGCCTGCTGGCGGTGATTGGTCAGGGCCACCGAATAAAATTCGCCGGAGGAATTGTCCCCCATCAGCATCACGCTGGGATATTTCCAGGTGATGGCCGACCCGGTTTCCACCTGCGTCCAGGAAATCTTCGAATTGCGTCCGGCGCACTTGCCGCGCTTGGTCACAAAATTATAAATGCCGCCCCTGCCCTCCTTGTCGCCCGGATACCAGTTTTGCACCGTGGAATATTTGATGCTCGCGTCATCCAGCGCGATCAACTCCACCACGGCGGCATGCAATTGATTGGTATCGCGCATCGGGGCCGTGCAGCCTTCCAGGTAACTGACGGAACTTCCCTCGTCGGCCACGATGAGCGTGCGCTCGAACTGCCCGGCGCCCGCGGTGTTGATGCGAAAATAAGTCGAAAGCTCCATCGGACAGCGCACCCCTTTTGGGATGTAGCAGAACGAGCCGTCGCTGAACACCGCCGAGTTCAGCGCCGCAAAAAAATTGTCATTCGACGGCACGACCGTTCCCAGATATTTCCTGACCAGATCGGGGTGGTTCTTCACCGCCTCGTTGAACGAGCAAAAGATAATACCCTGCTTCCCCAATTCCTCCCGGAAAGTCGTGGCCACTGAGGCGCTGTCCAGAATGGCGTCCACGGCCACGCCGGAGAGGCGTTTCTGTTCATCCAGCGAGATGCCCAATTTATCGAACATCTCCCGCGTTTCCGGATCCACCTCGTCAAGGCTGCCCAGTTTTTTCTTCGGCTTGGCGGCGGCGTAATAAATATAGGCCTGATAATCGATGGGTGGATAATGGATATTGGGCCAATGCGGCTCCGTCATCGTCAGCCAATGGCGGTAGGCCTTCAAGCGCCAGTCCAGCATGAAATCCGGCTCCCCTTTTTTCGCCCAAATCCGGCGAACCACGTCCTCATTCAACCCCGGCGCAAACGAATCCGTCTCGATGTCGCTGACGAAGCCGTATTTGTACTCCGAATTGACAAAACTCTCAATTGTATCGGTTGTAGAATCCATATCGGACAAAATTAGTCCACTTCCAGCATAAACCAGCCCCGCCGGTTGTCAACGCTTGTTGGGGGAGTGGGGGCAAATTTCGAGGAGCGCCGCGCCGCCGGCTCAAATGAGCGAAGAAGAGGGACGGAGAGGCGTTCGGGCTGAGGGACAAGGCCTCAGCCGGTGCAGCAATCCCGCGGCGATTCGCCGGCGGTCCGCGTGTAATGGACATAATTAGATACTCTATTGACAGCAACAAACCGCCGCCATATAATGTCCTCAACGCTTGAGCAGAGGCGATGCAGTTCCAGAAGAGAAACAAACAATGACAAGAACAGGAATGCACATGAAACGATATATATTGTTGGCTTCGGTCGCGGTCGCGGGACTAATGGGCCTATGCGTGGGCAGCCTTCGGGCAGGCACCACCAACGGCCTCATCTCAACCTTTTCCATTATCGGGCTGTATTCCCCAAGCAATTCCCCGGTCATGACCACCAATGCCATCGGCAACGTCATCACGACGGCCTATACGAGCAAGCCCCTGGCAATGAACACCAAGAGCATATTGGAACTCTTGGAAGCGGAATTCGGCACCTTGTTCCCCGGCAACGCCCGACTGGCGTATGGCCTCAACACCAGCGGGTTTGTGGTTCTCGATTCAACGGGGAACATTCTCCTTAATGCCGCCACCAATGCGGCGGACACCAATTACAGTTTTGTTTTGAGCAACAGCGCCCCCTATCTCGCCATCGCCAGCGGAAAAGCGGTGCAGACTACAACTGTGGGCGCCACCAACACGGTGACGGTTGTCACGGAACATCTCCCCGATTACGGCATTTATTATCAAGATGGGAAAAGCAACAAGTTCCACTTCAGTGGGGTGATTACGCTGAAGTTGAATGAACTCGAGAGTTCGACTAATACTCTATTCAAGACATTATCGATACAGCTTGACGGCTCCGGCGGCGGAACAGTTTTCAATCCAGCGAACGGCGAATACGATCAAGCCGTGTTCACCTCAGCGATTTGGAATGCTTCGGGGGTCAACTTTCCCGATTAAGCAGGCCGCTGGGCGTTGAAGCGCTTTGTCAATCTCCGCACGGTTCTTGGCTGGTCACGGCCTGTTCAAGCGGAAGTAAAGTTGCTGCGTCCCGTTGCTCCAACAGGTGGTCACTACATTCTGCCCGTTGGTAACGGAAAATGCCGTTGTGTTGGAAGTCCACACCGCGTTCGTGCCAAGCGCCATGGCGGTCTGCAGGGAGTAGCCCGTCGATGCCAGCGGCCACGCCAAGCTCAGGGAGCCGGCGGTTTGCCCGATGGTCAAGGTCGGCGCGGGAGCGAAGAAGGCTTCCAGCATCCGCCCTTGGATCATTTTTCCGTTGTCGCTCGAATGGGTGTAGTCGCGCATCCAAAAACTGTAGGGATCTCCATTCGTATCCGTCGGCGCCCCGACCCCCGCCGCCGCTGCCGCGCCATAAACGAACTCGCAGGCGACCCCGGTCAGGTCCAGATACTCGCAGTTGTTCGACGCGCAGAACGCAAGCAGGTCTCCGCGGAAACCACCTGGCACGCCGCCGGGATTGTTGGCCGGCGTCTGGTCGAGTTCCGTCACGCCGGGCGCAAGAAAACAATATTCATCGCCCTGAATGTTCGGACTCCACTCCTCGGTGAGCATGAGAAACTCCGTTGTGTATCCGTAAGCGAGATTGTCGTCGCGCACTTGATCCACTGCGCTCTGATAGACTGACATGTCGTCCGGGTTGTCGATGCCGCCAATGCACAGCAAGTCGGGCTGATACGCCAGCACCCAATCCTGCATGTCGTCCACGAAATAGCCCAGGCCTGTCCCGCCGCGCGTGGAGGAAATGACCTGGAGGGTCGCGCCCGGATACAAGCGCTGGAGCCAGGCGTCGAACGGCGAGTTCGCCGTGTCCTGTTCCACGCTGTCGCCGAGCATGACAATGCGCAAAGTCTGTCCGGCGCTCAGGCGGTTCATCGTGAGCGGCAGATGTGACCAGCGGTCGGATTTTGGCACGTAGGCCAGCCTGGCCGGAAGGGTGTCGTAATAGGTGTCGCCCCACTGCGCCACTTCCTCCGGCGTGGTCGTTTCCAGCAACACATCGTCGATATACACCTGCGGGGCGATGGACTGGAATCGAATCCGCATCCGCACGGGGAGCAGCGTGGCGTTGGGACCCGCCGCGCTCTTGGCCCGGATGCGGAACTCATTGGTCACCCAAGCCGAAGATTGGAAGATGGCGGAATACTGGTCTTCAGTCAGCAAGTTGCCGTTGGTGTCGAAAAACTGCGCGGCCCAGTAAGCGTAACCAATTGAGCCTGGATTATTCACGCCCCCCGGCGCCAGGGACTTGAAAGATAATCGATACCACTGGAGCGGCGTGGTATCGAGCATTGGAGAGAGCCATGTGCCGGTGTTGGCGGCAGTGATGGAATGGATGCCGGAGAAAGACTCATTCGTCGTCCATGAGGCGACACCGGTTCCGTTCGTCGTCCACCCTTGCGTCATCGGATTGGTCTCAAAGCCGGTGCAAAGAAGTGTTTGGCCTCGAACAGGAACAACAGACCACCCGGCCACGACCGCGACCACGACGAAGGGAATAAAACAACGCAAACAAATCCACCTGCAATCTCGCTCGCGCACGGCTGCGAGTATAATTCAAACGCCGTCTGAAGTCAAAAATCAGGCGGATTCCTTCATTGTCCGTTGTTACACCCCTTTTGACAGGATTGATTTCAAGGCAACCACACGATTTTGAAATACCGGGCTGCATTGGTGGGATTGTTGGTGAACATGAGGTTCGGGCCGGTTGCGGTTATAATGCCGCTGCAGGCGGTGAAGGGCAGGGTCAGATTGGTTGCGGACCAGACTTGGTAGGCCAAGCCGGAGATGCTGGACCAGCTCAACAGGTTCGGCTCGCGCATGGTGGGCACCGGCACCCAGGCGGGATTCAACAGGGCGACGCCGGGGCTGGTGGCGGGCGCACTGTCGATGCCCGCATTATTGACCGCCATGACCGTCGCGAAAAGATGAACGCCATAACTGCCCGTGACCGTCAGGGATGTTCCGCTGACGAAGAGATTGGTGACATCCGAGCCGCCGGGAGTAGTGCCAACCATCACCTGATAGCCGCTCACCCCGCCCTGGGAATCAACGACCGCCGGCCAGGTGAACGTGACGTTGTTGCCAAAAACATAATTGTTGGTTGAACCAATCCCCGGCACGGCGGGCATGGGCGGCGGCGTCACGTCATACAGTTTCAAATACTGCGCCTCGAACGGCGCGCCGGTCCAGCCGGCATCGGTCACCGGCACCGGGTTGAGGCTGACATACAGGCCGTTGGCAAGCACGTTGCTGCCGGCGTAGCCGCCAGGGATGGCGCCGTTGGTGGGCCAGATCCAGTAATTCGGACGATTCGGATCGGCTCCGGTGTAGGCAGCGATATTTTTCACGTTGTAAATCCGGCTGGGCTGAATGCCGAACAGGTTCGAGCCGTTCTGAGTGACGTTCACATCAAAATTTCCCGTCTGCGCATCATTGCGATCCAGGTTGACGAAGGCAAAAACCACGTCGTTGAAGTTCGGAGCACCGCTGGCCGTCTGGTATTTTGCGATGGAAAAGATTTCTTCCTGCGGTGTTTCGCTGCCGGTTTGATTCAGAAAATAGCGGTTGGTGGTGCGCAACGCCGGACTGGCCTGCCGCGCCAGCCCCGCCGCCGTGAACACCGGATTCAACTGGTCCAGCGCAAAAGTGCGGTTTGCCGGATTCAGCACGGGCTGGAGATCGTTGTAAACCATGAAATGTGGAATGAGCTTCCCGAAGTTGAGCTGATACAAATCGAACCCCCACGTCTGCGAAATGCCCATCTCCTGGCCGTAGAAAATTTCCGGCACGCCGTCAATGGTGCAGCCCGCCAGGTAGCGGATGAGTCCCTCGTAGGGATCCAAATAACTCTCCTCGTCGTGCGAGGTGCCGTTCCACAGGATCAAACTCTGGCCATACCAGGTGCGGCGGTTTTCAAATATGGTCCGGTAATCGTCCGCCGTGGCCGCCGATTGAAAATCGAACACGGCATTTTCATTGAGCACGTCGAAATGGCGATTGGAGCGGTAGGTCACGTTGCCGCCGTCCAGCGATTCGGTCATGAACACAAAATCCCATTTTTGGCAGCGCACTTTGTTGATGATGTATTCCCAGCATTGCGGCGCCAGACCTTGTCCGAAATCAGCGCGCAAACCGCCGATGCCCAGGTTGCGAGTCAGGGAGGGCGGTGTGTTGCTGGGACAGCCGGTTTGAGTCAGCCAGTAAAGCAGGCAGTCGGAGAAATAGCGCCAGGTATTCTGCGTAGTCAAATCAAAGTGCCCGCTGCCGCTCCCGGCGCTGTTTTCGCTGCCGATGGAATAATCAAACCAGTCGCCCTCGCTCAAGTAATTGGTGGTTTGGGAAGCGTTGGCCACCAATGCGGCATAACGGCCGGAATAAACGTGGGCAACATCCGTCCACTTCCCGAAATCATATCTGTCCGGGGCCACGGTCTGCAGCGCCGGGCTGGTGGCGCGCTGGTCGTATTCGTTGGCGCGTGAATAAAACAGCGGCGCGTCATTGACGATGAGATCCGCCGGCTGCCCGCTGGACGCAAAATAATTGGTCCCCGTGGCATCCAGTTCGCAATCAAACGAGGTGTCGCTTAGAGGTTCATCCAGCATCACGTTCACACCGGCGGCGTTGGCGGCGGCGACAAAATTGGTGAATTCCTGCATGCCGGCGGCGCGGGTGTCGCCCTTGCCCAGAAGTGGATTGATTTGAAAAAGGTTCTTGATCGAATACGGACTGCCGACGGAATAGGGCTGCCCGCTGTTCGGATCGGTCTGCCGGTTGAGAATGCCGATGGGATGAATCGGCTGGAGCCAGAGCCAGTTCACGCCGAGGTTGGTGAAGTAAGTCAGGTTGAAGCGATTGGTGAGCAGATCCACGAACGTGCTGCGCTGATTAAAGCTCGAACCCTGGGCGTTGATGTTCATCGCGTTCAACTCATACATGACCATGTTGCGCGCCCGCGGCGGGGTCACCACGATGGCGTGGTCACGATAGCCATATTGGCCATACCAAAACCAGTTGGTGTTGCCCGCCACCTTGAAGCGCGCGGTAAGGCGATACGCGCCGCAGTTCGTTGCGTGGAGTGTCAGGGAATACAGGCCGCCGCCGATGGCAGTCATTGGGTAGGCTTCGTAATAATGATGGGAGTCGCCCGTGGCAATGTTGTTCCCGTTGGGCGGGGAGATGCCTTCCTCGGAGGCGACACCGTTGGCATCCACCGTGGCCAGGGTGGCGAGACTGCGATGGTTCAAGTTGGCAAAGACATCCGCTTCCACGACGCTGTTGGTGTTCGGCGAAAACAATATGGATACGGGAATCGAATCGCCCGCAACTTCATCCACAAAAAGATGTTCAGTGGTGTAATCGGCATTCATGCCGTCCACGGTGAGCGCCGGGTTGCCCGTGCCGCCGGCGGCGGAGCCATTGGAAAAACTGAAAACCGTGTTCGGTGCGCCGGCATTGTAATCGGCGAGTTTCTCTTCGTTGTTGGCGCTGTTCCAGACGCCGATTTCGTAATTGATGGTGGCTGTATTGGGCAGGTTGGTCACCGTGCCCACCCACCACATGGCATTCCCGGCAACGCTCGAATTATCCTGTTCATGGTCGTAAATAATCGGCGCCACTTGCGACGTGCCGCTGCCCAGGCCGAGCGCGCCCGATGGCGTCGATCCGTCGGTCGTGTAATAAAGGCAGGCGTTGCTCGCCCAGCGGAAGCTGCTGTCCTTGGCCTGATAACCCATCTGGATCCAGAAACTGACCGTGGAAGTCACGCCATCGGAATTGGCGGAGACAATCCTGTTGTTGTCATGAAAGAGCCACGCAGCCCGGTTGCGGACGGTGAATGGACTGGCGGCCGCCACGTTGGTGGAACCGGTCGTTTTGCAAACTCCGTCGCCGCCGTAAAGACAGGTGTTGGTGACGTTGTTGAAGCCGTCGAATGTCAGGAGGAAGTAATATTGAATCACATCGTCCGGCGCGATGCCGGCGGTGCTGAACGACGCCTGCCAATACTGGTTGGCCGTCGTGTTGGTCAGCCACGCCAGCGCGCTGCTGCTCCAGGCGCTTTGGCTCGCGCCTTTATAAAAAAGCGTGCCGCCGGTCTGGTTGGCGATCTGCACGCCGCTATTCCACTTCCACAGGCCGGTGTAAACCGTGACGGTGGTGTTCGTCCCGATTTCAAATTCAGGGTTCCGCATGTTGACGCCAGGCAGATCTTGGTTGTTGTCGGGGATATGCCAGACTGTGGCAAGGCTGGCTTGGACGTCGGGTTTTAGGCAGAGGAGGAGCGCCGCGCCGACAATAATCGAATGTATTTTCATTAGGGGGGTAAACCGGTATCAAAAATCCAGGCCGGGGAGCGGCCTCAATGTTATCAAAGGACGATGCATGGTGTTGCGCATGGATTAATGCATAATAGAGCAGGATTAGGATATTATGTTGTCGCCGGAGTTGCCATAGCATGTTCATGCGGTGGTTTGCAATCCACCACACCCGAATCAAGGGACATTCAAGCTAAAGATTGGGAGGGGGCTGTCGATAGATAATGTGGGTCGTTGCGTATGAAATCGTCCTGGCAGCTCCACTGGACACTGTTGATCTTGTTGACTGGTCTCGCCGCTCTCTCTCCCGGCATCGCCAGGGCGTCGGAGGTTTTCCACCCGGCTCCGGGTGACCCCCTGCTCGAACCATGGCGCTGGCGCTCTTTTCCCGATTTGAACGGCCTTGGCGTGCAATGCATCGGCGAAGGCAAGGGTGGAACGATGTGGTTCGGCACCACCGATGGCGCCTGGTCGTATGACGGGCTGCAATGGACTTTTTACGGGAGAACGAACGGCCTCCCCGGCGGCGTGGATATTCTATACAACGGTCCCGGCAGCTACATATACGGGAGCGGCGCCTGGGGAGTTGGCTGGTTCACGGGCAAGTATTGGAACCCCATCTGGCTCTTGAAGCAACCAGGGTCGCGTGTCGCGAAACCCTGCCCCGTCATCAAAAGCCTGGCGATTGGACGCGATGGCGCGCTTTGGGCCGCGACCAGTTGGGGTGTTTTGCGCCACTGGAGGCGCGACTGGGTCTTCTACACCGGCAGGGAAGGCGCTGCGCTTATAAATGGAAACCCCACCTACACGGCGGTCCGGGTGGAAATGTTGCCAGACGATATTTTGTCCAAGACTTGTCGCGCGGAGGGGTTGACCAATCGTTTCGATTTCTGCGAAGTCCATGAGGACCGGTCGGGCCGGATCTGGCTGGGGACGGAGGCAGGCGAGGTTCTCTGTTTCAAGCGGCACAAGGCGGTTGCCACTTCGACCCGCCTGGCGGAGGGGTCCGATGGCGATTGGACCCTTGAATCGGACGGGTTGAGCCTCATGCCCCATCCGCGCATTTTCCTGTTCAAGAACGGCCTGATGTGGGTGGCTAGCGCGGGTTCGCCGGGCCGGGTGAACCAGTTTGACGGCAGAAAATGGACCAGCAGGCCAATGCCGGGAGAGGGCGCGCCCACCGATTGCAGTTCGGTGTTGCAAACACGCGATGGCGTTTTCTGGTTCGGTTGCAACGGCTCGATTGCCGCAAATCATAACGGCCATTGGAGGACGTATGAAGCGCCCAAGGCGCCCATCCCAAATGCGCGCACGATTCTTTTCCAGAGCATGGACGGCGCACTGTGGATCGCCGGGCAGGACGCCGAGGTGCTGCGCCTTGATTACCAGACGCCCCGTTGGACCACCTATCAGGCACTCAACTTCCAGTGGGAAAGCCCAGCAGGCGCGCAATGGTTCCTCCACCTCGACGGCCGGGTGGTCGTTCATGATGCAACCAAATGGACCAGCTACGGAGTGGAGGACGGGTTGATTGATTCGCCCACCTCGTTGCTGGGAACGCGCACTGGAGATATATGGGTCGCCGGCAGCCACGAACACGTCGCGGCCAGCGCCCGGTTCGACGGCACAACCTGGCAGCGTGTCATTCATAACGATTTGTCCTGGGGCGTGGATTGGCGTTGTCTCTACGAGTCGTCCGACGGCTCGATTTGGCTCGGGGCGGCGGCGGAATCGGCCGGCCCCGGCACCAATTACACATACGGCTACAAGCAGTGCCGCAACGGCAAATGGTTCCATTACACCGTCCGCTCCTATACCCCGCAGCCGCAGCAGCACGGAACCAACGTGTTCAAATACGCCGATCCCGCCGTCGCTCCCGTCGGCAAGTACCATGGCTTCGGAGAATCGCGGCCCGACGGGAAATTCTGGAAGGTGGATTGCTCGCTGAGTTTTTCTGACGGAAAAAAATCCGGCTGCCTCACCTTCCCGCAAATCACCGAAATGGGAGCCGTCGAAACCCTGTTCACCAGCAAAGAAGGCGAGCTGTGGGTCGGCTCGCGGCAGCATGGAGTCTTCCGCTACGACGGGCAGAACTGGCAGCATTACCATGTGAGGGAAGGCCTTGTCGCCAACACCATTCGCGGCTTCACCGAGACGGCGGACGGCAGCATCTGGGCGGCAACCGACCGCGGCATCAGCCGCTTTGATGGCAGGGATTGGACCTCCGATGTTCTGCCGGCCGCATTGAACGTCCCCAGGGATGGCGGAAGCCTGCGGGCCTCGCCTTCCGGGACGCTGTGGCTCAATCGCTGCCCGCAAAACTGGACCCGCCGCTCCTGGCCCAAGGCAGAGCCGTTCGACCCGACCGATGCAGAGTTTTGGACGGTATGTTTCCAGTCGAGCCGCGCCACGCCCCAAACCAGCGTCATTCCCGTCTCCGGGAACGTGCCGCAACCGGGCAACTTGACACTTTCCTGGAAAGGCGCGGCCCCCTGGCATTCCACGGACGATTCGCGCCTCCAGTATTCCTATCGAATCGATTCCGGTCCGTGGTCCCGCTACAATCCCGACCGGCAGCATTCATTTTTCTCACTGCCCACCGGCTCCCACCACTTTGAAGTCCGGGCGCGCGATGACGATTTGAACGTGGACCCGCATCCTGCGACGCTGGATTTTGTAGTATTGCCGCCGGTCTGGAAACAAGCCTGGTTCCAGGAGCTGGTCACGGTGTTTGTCGGCATCATTGCCCTGCAAGCCACCCGCATCATTTCGCGCGGGCGCAACCTTCGTCGCACCAACCGCGCCCTGGCCGGGGAAGTCGAGGAACGCAAGCGCATCCAGGCCGAGGTTGAGCAGGCCCAGAAACAACTGCTGGAAGCCTCCCGACAAGCCGGCATGGCCGAAGTGGCCACCGACGTCCTGCACAACGTCGGCAATGCCCTCAACAGCGTGAATGTTTCCGCCGACCTCCTCGTGGACCGCATCCAAAAATCACAACTCGATACCCTGCCGAAACTGGCCGAGTTGGTGGCGGAACATGCGCACGAGCCAAATTTCCTGCTGGAGCACGACAAAGGCAAAATGGTCCCCGCCTATCTGCAACGTTTAAGCGGCTGTGCGGCGGATGAGAAGCGCGAGACCCTGAAAGAACTTGGCTCCTTGCGGCAAAACCTCGAACACATCAAAGGCATTGTCGCCAAGCAGCAGGAATACTCCCGGCTGGCGGCCTTCACCGAATCCGTGAAACTGACTGACCTTGTCGAAGATGCCTTGGAGCTGACTGAGAACGCCTTCGCCGATGGCCGCGTCCAATTAATTCGCGAGTTGGGCGAAAACGTGCCGGTCATCGTCGATAAACACAAGGTCGTGCAAATCCTCCTCAGCCTCATCCACAACGCCAGGGAAGCCTGCGACAATTTGGGCGGCGACGGACGGCAGGTGTGCATCCGCACCTCCCGGGCCGCCCCGGGCCGCACGCGGATCGAAGTGCGCGACAACGGAGTTGGCATCGCGAAGGAGAATCTCACGCGGTTTTTCCACCAAGGCTTCACCACCAGGAAGAACGGCCACGGCTTTGGCCTGCATGGCGCGGCCAACGCCGCCACGGAAATGGGCGGCAGCCTCAGGGCGCAGAGTGACGGCCCGGGCCGGGGCGCAGTCTTCACCCTTGAATTCCCCATCGACAGCACGAGAGCGGCGGAGGTCGCCACAAACGGCAACGGCTCCGCCAGCCCCGAAATCTGCGAGGCCGTGCAGGAGTAACGGATCAACCATGAAAGGCGAAATGAAATTCTCTTGGATGGCCCTGGTTTTGGCCCCTTTGCCGATTCCTTTTCTTTACAGTGTTCTGCTTGAAGCCTCTGCGCCAGGCAAAAGCCCGGTCCTGGCAATCCTATTCTTTACTGCTGTGGGTTGCGTCGTGTGCTATGGCGCGACGTTATTTCTTCTCCTGCCCGCCCTGTTCATCGTCTCCCGCCTAAGGCCGCTGACCGGGCTGGTCACTGGTTTTATCGGGACGGTGCTCGGCATCGCGGTTTACTTCCCCATTACCTGGCAATCCTACCTTGCCAGCGGCGATAACTCCGGACCGCCGGAGGGAACTTATTGGCATTACCTCCGACACGAATGCTTTGGCGTGGATTTCTGGGCCTGCCTCGTGGCCGGATTGGCGACGGCGATGTTGTATTGGTTTCTGGCCACTCGAGCTTCTGCAATATTGAAGAAGATTCGAGATCGAAGGCCGCCTTGCCAGGCGTAGCGCGAAGCGCGAAGGCTGGAGCCAGTTGCCGGACTTGAACCGGCGACCGACGGTTTACAAAACCGTTGCTCTACCACTGAGCTAAACTGGCTGAACGGCTCAAAAATACCATATTCCAATCTCATCCGCTACCAATCCAACGGGATTTATTTTGGCAGAGTGAGAGTCAATGGCAAGTTGATTCGCCGACAGTTGATTCGCCGCTCCCTCGAAACGCATGTGTTGAGTGTGGCCAAGGTCAAGCTGTCCGATTTCCTGCAAGATTACCGGCGGCTGGCCATCAACAAAGGCGCATCGGTGAAAGGCGAGGTCAACCTGCTTCGATTCCTGGCGTTTTCCGGTGTGCGGATTGATGAAGCCCGGCATGTTCTTTGGGGCGACGTGGATTTCGAGAAGGGACTGCTTCACGTCCGTGTTACCAAAAACAGCAAGGCCCGGTGGATTCCACTGAATAGCAGCCTGCGGCAATTGCTGGAAAAAATGCAGGGGGAGCAGCCGGGAGAATTGCCCGAAAAACCCGTAATGCAAGTTTTCGAGTGCCAAAAATCCATAGACCGCGCCGCGAAGCTGGCGGGTCTGAAACGCATCACGCACCACGACCTGCGGCATTTGTTCGCCACGCGCTGCATCGAATCCGGGGTGGACATTCCCACCGTGTCGCGTTGGCTCGGACATCAGGACGGGGGCGCGCTCTGCATGAAAACCTACGGCCACCTGCGAGACGAGCACAGCGCCAACGAAGCCAAGAAAGTTATATTTTAGCGCCACATTTTGCCCCACTCGATGAGTGTTCATCAATTTTTGAACACAAAGTATAGAATGGCAAAGACAATCAACCACCAGACCCAAGCTGGCCACGCATCTTCTTTCTTTGAGGGCGGAATTCCTGACCTTGGAGCCGGTTCTGCGGTTGTACCTCGTCCTCGCGAACTCGGAACATTGGAAGACGTACTCTGCTCCCGCTCATACTCGGTTGGTTCATCGCAATCGTGGATTGAATTCGGCCCACCGAAAGCGAGCCATTGTCCATGCGGCATCTCCCGCATATGGATGAGTTGGCCGCACATATTGCAATTGGTAAAGTACGAGTCACCACTATTCCGGAGCGAGCGATTGCTGCGTCTGTACCTCATAGAACTCATGTCTCGTTTACGGGACCTGGCCTCCTGCCTTCCAAGCCTCCTCCAGCGCCTGAATAAGCGCGTCTCGATTTCGCTTGTCCTCGACGACACTCAGCATGAAGGCTCTCGATCCCGCGTGATTAATTGAAGCACCAAGATGGACGCAAGTTTTTTGGTCCAGAATAAGAAACCGGTCGTGAAAGTCGGATGAAGTTCGCAATTCGATACTTAACGTATGTTGAGCGCCAAAGGCTGCTGCCTCGGCTTTGAGAGCCGTCGGATTATTTCGGCACAGCAACTGGATGGCTTTTGGCCGTGCCGTTGATGAAAGAAGAATGTCGAAAAAAGCACCGTCGCAATAAGGGTCAACGAGCATCAAATTACTTTGTGCTTTATTAATCACCTCGCGGATAGCGACAAACGCATCCCATTGTGAGCCTTTCGGGAAAAACATCTCTCTGACCTCTGGATCCAACGCAACCAGCCGGTCATCTTGAAATCCCCACCCGATCTTCCTAAGCGCATTTAACATCCGCTCAGAAAGCCCTTTGTAGTCAGGCACCCTCTGTAATTGCTGGATGCGTGATAGCAATTTCCCGGTGGCAGCATTCGCGGCCGCCAGTTTAGCCTCCGGCGACAACCCGTCGTACGATTTTAACACACGGGGAGACAAAGCACGGATGCGGGTGCTGTGCGAACAATTGTCGTCGCCGCTAAGCCGCACATCGAACGTAAGTCCGACGCCGTTGAACGTCTCGATGAACAAGTCAGCACACGTCGTCTCCGCTGTAAAAGTCATAACGACCCGGAACGGATCGAACTCATCTGAAATCTGTTTGTTCACAATCTTCCATTTCGCCTAATAACTGCGCAGCCGGAACAGAAATTCGTGGGTTTCCTCACCAGCTCGAATGCGCACTTTGTAAGATTCGGCTTGCGAGAAGGGAAAAAAGACGAGGCCCAACCCCTTCGCGCCAGGCGGAACCTTGGCTCTCCTTATCAACAGCCTGTCAAGTGTCCGTATTTTTCGGGACTCCTCCTGTGTCTGCAATCGGTTCACGGCCGTTCCGGAGCTTACAGTTTGGGAAACCTTATCATAGTCAACGTTTGCTCCGGGATCGTGGTGTGCCGAGGCGAGTGCCTGGAAGAACGTTCCCCAACCCCTCGCAGATTCCCCTGAACGCCTCTCCTTTGAAAATTCCGAAATCAGCGCATCAGGTTCAATAGGGGCCAGTGGTCGCTCGGAATTCACGTCGCAACACTGCATGTCGAAGGAATTGTAGCCAATGTCAAGTGTGCTATTGGACGAGTTGGAAAGCACAAGAACCACCACGATGTACTTGGATTTAAGGAAACCATCCACGTCCGCGGCAACGGACAGATTCGCCGCACTCCCGGTCGCGTTTATATATTCGACATCGCCAAGGGTGAACGAGGATTGGATGGATGCCGGCGCAGGTTTCAGTCCATAATTCGGAGTCGAACATCCCGCAAGCGAGAGAATCAGAGCAAACACCAGCCAGGGGATTTGAGGTCTGGCATTCATTGTTAGTCAATACCATTAACCGCCTTCGACGGCGGTCCTACTACTTTTAACATGAAGGCAAAGGAATCTTTGGGGATCGGGTTGGGATACGGCTCTACAGGTTGGAGGAAACAGTTGAATTCAAGAATCCTCGTCTGCCTGTTCTTTTTGGGATGTTGCCCAATGTAAAACGCGTCTGCCCGAAGCACCGAACATCGGGTCATTTCGTGGCGTTCCTTTACGTATTGGGCCAATTTTGGGTTTTTCAATAATTGCGAAATCGTCCCGATACACCCATCAACGTTGAATTTTAAGTGGCGGTCCAAAGTTTGCAGCAAGCTTTGCTTGTCGTCGTTCAGGATCGGTTTCAAATCAATATATACGGAAGAGCCTCGGATTCTAAACGAACTTAACGTGAGACCCCGAGACACGCCGCCACGATCAAAGCTGTCGCCTTCGTCTTGAAAGCGCCCTTGATAATCCGGCTTCTTTGCTTTGTCCTGCAAGTTGTGAGCTTCATGCAAAAGCTGCTTTTTCATACAGCCCTTTCTATGGGGCCAAATGATGCGTCAACGACAGGAACAGGTCAAGGCGGTTGGATTTCGTCCAAAGTACCCGTCCGTTACCGCACTGAATGGCTACCGGCACAACGGACACGGCAACGGTGCAAATCGTTGCGATCAGAGCGATTGATTGGGGGTCGTGATGGGGCAAGCAATCGCAGTGGGGCCGCGCGGACCCTGAGAGCGCATAAGCAACTGATTCGGCCAGTGACGCACGACAGCAGCACCCGGCAACAAAGGTTCCAGCACGCTTCCGACGAAGCCAACAACCCACTCCTAAAAGTAAAGTCTTTGCAGGCGGTCACCAACCCGCAACGCGACTGAAGCGGCGGTTGACTTTTCCCTACGCCGCTCGCAAATTAGAAAGATGAAATATCGAGTCGTCATTGAACCGGATGAGGACGGAGTGTTCGTGGCAGAGTGTCCTGCGCTGCCGGGCTGCGTCTCGCAAGGCAAAACACGCGCCGAAGCCCTGGCCAACATCAAGGATGCCATGACCGGGTATCTGGCCAGCCTCAAGAAACATGGCGAGCCGACACCCCCGCCCATCAACGAGGAAATCGTAGAGATTCCGGCATGAGCCGCCTGCCCGTTTGCTCCGGCCAGGATGCCATTCGCGCTTTTCAGAAGTTGGGCTACCAGGTGGACCATCAAACCGGTAGCCACATCATTCTGCGCCACCCGCAAATGCGCCGCCTCACCGTGCCCAATCACCGGGAATTGGCCAAGGGAACACTGGGCGCTGATCCGTGAAGCAGGCCTGACGAAAGAGGAGTTCGTCAACTTGTTCTGAAAAACCGCAGGCGGTTGAGCTTCGGATATTTTTCGGATGCGCGTCAGTGAAAATTCGTTGGCCCATCGTTGGATCGCTCGTTGGTCTGTCGTTGGCCGTTGCGGCAATTCTGCGGCGGCGGTCGTTCGTGGATGCGGCATGGCCGCGGCAAAAGTCGTTCAAGCCTGCGCCGCTTTTGCGGCAACATTCGTTGGCGGCGGCGGCGGTTGTGCGGCAAAATATCGTCGGAGCCTGCGGCGAGCGTCGTTGACCAACTGCTAACGAACGTTAGAGGTCAGCCGTCCTTTCTGTTTTCACGGGTTTCGCTTGCAGCGCATCTGCGCGGCCCGCTTCGAGCAATTTGACCGGCATTTGCGCGAACACCGTTTGCTTCGCGGCACGGTTTTTCGGTCGAGCAGCCGTTGCTCGCGACCGCGAGCGGATTTGTCACCGGCACGAGGCGGGGTAAGTGTCATCGGAAGAAACGCCGGTTTCGAGTTTGCGCTGAATGCCCCGTTTGTGGTATAGTTTCAGCGATGAGTGCGACTGAAGTTTTGGAGCAAGTGAAGGCATTGCCGCCGCGAGAGCGCCGGAAATTCTTCGCGCATGTTCACAAAATCGAAACGGCAAATCAGGCGCCGCCGAACGGCAAACAGAAACGCCGCATTCGCTGGCCGGACGCCGCCGCCCGACGTCGTCGCATCTTTGGCGACAAGGTTCTTCCGAATCTGGTGCTCTTGGCGCGCAAACTGGAACGCTACTAAGACGCCATGAGCGTTTACGCAGACACGAGTCTGCTCATCTCGTATTACGTCAACGATTCCAACAGCGTAAAAGCCCAGGGCGTCATTCACGCCATGATCGCCCCATTGCCGTTTACCGGCCTGCATCGATTGGAGATGAGGAACGCCTTGGCACTCTGCGTACTTCGCCGCGTTCTCACAGCAGCGCAGTCCGGCGCTGCCTGGTCGGATGTGGAGCGAGATTTGCAGAGCGGCCGCTTGGTCCCTCACTCGGTCAACTGGGCACCCGTTTATCGTTCGGCGGCGCAATACGCGGCTGCTCATAGTCCGACCATCGGCTGCCGCAGCCTTGATGTATTGCACGTCACGCTGGCGAAAACGCTCAAGGTGAGTGAGTTTTTCACGTTCGATGCACGGCAAAAATCGTTGGCGCTGGCGCTTGGAATGACCGGCAAACCGTGAGTCGGCGGTTTTTCCCACCGCAATTCGCTGAGGAAATTGTATATCCGATTTGTATATGGGTTGTGTTTTTTGGGGCAAAATGAAGCCATTCATAGCAAACGCCGAAATCGAGAAAACCCTTGTAAAACAAGGGAAATGGCAGGTTGCTAATAATGGCGAAAACCCGTCTTAGAAATACAAAACCGTTGATCTACCACTGAGCTAAACTGGCTGAGCGGCTCAAAAATACCATATTCCAAACTCATCCGCTACCAATCCAACGCGATTTATTTTGGCAGAGTGAGAGTCAATGGCAAGTTGATTCGCCGCTCCAGTTAAATCCACGACAGGAATCCGCAGCCCTGCTCACGGGCGCGCTTCGATTGGAACGTAATGGTTGTTCGTTGCCCCAACGTAAATTTGCCGCGGACGGGAAATGCGCTTGCGCGGTTCCTCGAGGATTTCCTTGAAATTGGCGATCCAGCCCGGCATGCGCCCGATGGCAAACATCACCGTGAACATCTCCGTCGGAATCCCAATCGCCCGCATAATGATGCCGCTGTAAAAATCCACATTGGGGTACAGTTTGCGCTCGACGAAATAAGAATCATGCAAGGCGGCCTGTTCGAGTTTCTTGGCGATGTCGAGCAGCGGATCTTCGCGGTGCAGGGTGTGGAGCAGGTTGTCGCAGGCTTCCTTGATGATTTTGGCGCGCGGATCGTAATGTTTGTACACGCGGTGGCCAAAGCCCATCAACCGTTTGCCACTGTGTTTGTCCTTGGCCGCCTCGATAAACCGGTGCCCGTCGTCCCCGGAATTGTGTATTTCCTGCAACATGGTGATGACCGCCTGGTTGGCCCCGCCGTGCAACGGCCCCCACAGCGCGCATACCCCCGCGGCGGCGCTGGCAAAAAGATTCGCGTCACTCGACGCCACCATTCGCACGGTTGAAGTCGAGCAGTTCTGCTCGTGATCGGCATGGAGAAGGAAGATCAGGTCGAGGGCTTTGACCACTTCCGGCTGCAAAGGGTAGTCCTCATAGGGATTGGAAAAGAGCATGTGCAGAAAGTTGGAAGTGTAATCGTATTCAGGCTTGGCATAAGTGAAAGGCAATCCGCGGGATTTGCGGTAGGAAAAAGCCGCGATGGTTCGCACCTGGGAAATGAGCCGCGCCGCCTGCTCGTCGAATTCCTCCCGGCTGGGTTGTCCCACCATCAAGCCGGGATAAAAACAACCGCTGGCGTTGATCATGGCCGAAAGTATGGCCATGGGGTGCGCTCCCCGCGGGAAACCCTCGAAATGATACTTCATGTCCTCGTGCAGGTTTTGGTTTTGCGTCAGAAGCTGTGAGAATTTTCGCAATTGCGCCTGGGAGGGCAGCTTTCCGTAAATCACCAAATAAGCAGTCTCAATGAACCTGGATTGCACCGCGAGTTCCTCAATCGGAATGCCGCGGTAGCGCAAAATGCCCTCCTCTCCGTCAATAAACGTGATGGCGCTCCTGCAGGCGCCGGTGTTGGCGTAGCCGTCATCCAACGTGATGTAGCCTGTCGTGTCGCGCAACGCCGAGATATCGACCGCCTTTTCACGCTCCGTGCCGGTGACGATGGGAAGATCGAACGCCTTCCCATCCAATTGCAATACTGCTTTCTCGTTCATAGTGATGTCCGCTTCTAATGCTGCGACCGTGCCAGCCTCACGCCGCAGACACAACTACACTACCCTCTTTATTCGTCCAGTCCAAATTCACCTTGGCAGGAGCCGGGATTTCGGCGAAAGTTCCGCAACATAAATGGCCACGGCAAAGAACATTGCGGCATCGTATAAACTTGCTCGCGAACGCTACGCCGCGCTCGGCGTGGACACTGACAAAGTCCGCCGCGCCCTGGCCAAAGTGCCGGTTTCGCTCCATTGCTGGCAGGGAGATGACGTGGGCGGCTTTGAGAACATTGGCGGCGGGTTGGGAGGCGGGCTGGCCGTGACCGGCAATTACCCGGGCAAGGCCCGCACCCCAAACGAACTCCGGGCGGACGCCGAATTGGCGCTGTCTTTGATACCCGGCAAGCATCGTTTCAATCTGCACGCTTGCTACGCCGAAGTTCCCGCGGGCAAACATGTCGGGCGCGATGAAATCGAGCCGCGCCATTTCAAGGCCTGGATTGACTGGGCCAGATCCATCGGCATCGGGCTGGATTTCAATCCCACCTGTTTTTCGCATCCCAAGGCGGCCAGTGGCTACACCCTGTCGCATCCGGACAAGGCCATCCGCCAATTCTGGATCGCTCATTGCCAGGCCAGCCGCGAAATTGGCGCAGCCATGGGCCGGGCCCTTGGCAGCGCCGCTGTCACCAACATCTGGATACCCGACGGCATGAAGGACACGCCGGCCGACCGGCGTGGGCCGCGCGAACGTTTGCAGCAATCGCTCGACGAGATTTTCAGGAAAAAGCTGAACCCCAAACACAATCTCGACGCGGTGGAAGGCAAGCTTTTCGGCATCGGCGCGGAGAGTTACACCGTGGGCATGCACGAGTTTTATCTCGGCTACGCTGTCAAACACCGGAAGCTCGTCTGCCTTGATGCCGGCCATTATCACCCGACGGAAAACATGTCGGACAAGATATCGTCGGTGCTGTGCTTTGTGCCGGAGATTCTGCTGCACGTCAGCCGCGGGGTGCGCTGGGACAGCGACCACGTCGTCATTCTCAACGACGACTTGCAGGCCGTCGCCCAGGAATTGGTGCGGGGCGATTACCTCAGGCGCACGCATATCGGCCTGGATTATTTCGACGCCAGCATCAACCGCGTCGCGGCGTGGGTCATTGGCGCCCGCAACATGCTGCGCGCCCTGTGCTGCGCCATGCTCGAGCCGCACGCCCAATACAAGAAACTGGAACGCGAGGGCGACTACACATCGCGCCTCGCGCTGATGGAAGAAGCCAAAACTCTGCCGTTCGGCGCGGTTTGGGATTATCACTGCCTGGAGAAAGGCGCGCCAGTCGGGCCGGCGTGGCTGGAGGAAATCAAGCGCTACGAAAAAAACGTTCTGAGCCACCGAAAATGATCCGCCCACCCCAAATGCAATCCGTTCAGGCATGAATCCATTCCTGGGCGTCCTTTTTCACTGGCTCGGCGGCCTGGCCTCCGGAAGCTTTTACGTGCCGTATCGAGGCGTCAGGATGTGGTCCTGGGAAACTTACTGGCTGGTCGGCGGTTTTTTCTCGTGGATTATTTGTCCTGTGGTTTTGGCCTCGCTGTTGAGCAAGGATGTTTTTGGCGTGATTATCCGCCAACCCCTCAGCACGCTTTGGTGGACGTATTTCTTCGGCGCGATGTGGGGCTTCGGTGGGCTGACCTTCGGACTGACGATGCGTTACCTGGGCATGTCGCTGGGCATGGGGGTGGCGCTGGGCTATTGCGCGGCGCTTGGCACGCTGCTGCCGCCCGTCGTCAAAGCATTTTTCCCGAAAATTCCAGTGGCTGAGAACATCATTCAGATCGCCTCCAGCGTTTCCGGCCAAATCACACTTTTGGGTGTTTTTGTCTGTTTGCTAGGCATAGCGGTGGCGGCCTACGCCGGCCTGACCAAGGAACGTGAAATGCCGGCGGCCGAAAAGAGAAAAGTCATCGGCGAATTCAATTTCACCAAGGGCTTTTTTGTCGCCACGTTCTCCGGAATTATGAGCGCCTGCTTCTCGTTTGCTCTGACGGCTGGCATACCGATTGGCGAAGCCTCGGCGGCGGCGGGAACCTCCACGCTGTGGACCGGGTTGCCCAAATTGGTTGTAGTGCTGCTGGGCGGATTCACCACCAACTTCGTTTGGTGCGTGCTGCTCAACATCAAAAATCGCACCGGCTATCAATATCTCGCTTCACAAGTTCGACCGGAACACGCCGGATTGACGGCTTCGGGCACGGCGCTCGCGATGGCGGATCTCAAAGTCCCGATGCTCGGCAATTACCTTTTTTCCGCGCTGGCCGGCACAACATGGTACTTTCAATTCTTTTTTTACACCATGGGGGAAACGCAGATGGGCAAGTATAGGTTCGCCTCTTGGACATTGCACATGGCGAGCATTATCATCTTCAGCACGATATGGGGCTGGATTCTCCACGAATGGAAAGGTTCGAGCAAAAAGGCGCATGGCCTGATCGCGGCGGGCATCGCAACGCTGATCCTGTCCACCATCATCATCGGATGCGGAACCTATTTGAAGAGCAAACTTTGAAAAAATCTTATGGCCGAAAAAGTATATCTCGCGGTCGATCTGGGCGCGGAAAGCGGCCGGGTCATGGCGGGCCTGTGGAACGGCAGAAAAATCCGGCTTGAAGAAATCCACCGTTTCCCCAACGGCCCGGTGTCTCTGGCCGGCACCCTGCGCTGGGACGTCTTGCGGCTGTGGGCGGAAATCCAGAACGGCCTCGCGCTGGCCGGAAAGAAGTTCGGCAACGCCATTGTCTCCGTCGGCGCGGACACCTGGGGCGTGGATTTTGTGCTGCTGGACAAGAATAACGAAATGCTCGGCCAGCCGTATCATTATCGCGATGCCCGCACCAACGGCCTGATGGAGAAGGCGTTCAAGAAAATGCCGCGCGCGGAAATCTTCGCCCAGTCGGGCCTTCAGTTCATGCAATTGAACTCTCTCTATCAGTTGCTCGCGTGGCAGGCCCATTCACCCGCCATACTCGACGCGGCGGATTGCCTGCTCTTCATGCCCGATTTCCTGCATTGGGCGATGTGCGGAACCAAGCGCGCCGAATTCACCATCGCCTCGACTTCCCAATTCGTGCATCCGCTGCGGCACAACTGGTCTCTGCCGCTGCTGAGGAAACTCGGCTTGCCCACCCATTTTCTGCCCAAGATCGTTCCGCCTGGCACGATTTTGGGCAAGCTTCGATCATCCCTGCCCGAAGTAAAAGTCGTGGCGCCGCCTTCGCACGACACCGCCTCCGCCGTGGCGGGTGTGCCCACGGTCCACTCCGGCAAGGCCAATTGGGCTTACATCAGTTCCGGCACATGGTCGCTCATGGGGGTTGAAGTGCAAAAACCGGCGCTTTCCCGTCGGGCGCTGGATCTGAACATGACCAACGAAGGCGGCTTGGACGGCACATGCCGCCTGCTCAAAAACATCATGGGGCTGTGGCTGGTTCAGCAGTGCAAGCGGGCGTTCGAAGCGCGCGGCGCGCAATACGATTATGCTCAACTCGCGAAGCTTGCCGCCAAGGCCGCGCCGTTGCGCTCTTTGGTCAATCCTGACGACCCGCGCTTCCTCAATCCACCCGACATGCCGAGGGCCATTCAAGATTTTTGCCGCGAGACAAAGCAGCCCGTCCCCAAAACCGAAGGGGAGCTTGTGCGGTGCTGCTACGAAAGCCTTGCGCTCAAGTATGGCGGAGTCTTGAAATCGCTCGAAGAACTCACCGGCGAGAGCATTGAAGTGATTCACATCGTGGGCGGCGGTTCGCGGAACAAGATCTTGAGCCAATTCGCGGCGGATGTCTGTCAGCGGCCGGTTGTGACCGGGCCGGTGGAAGCCACGGCATTGGGCAATTTGCTCACCCAGGTCCGCGCCAGCGGAGAGCTATCGTCGCTGGCCGAAATGCGCGAAGTCATCCGCGCGTCGAGCAACGTGCAATACTTCGAGCCAAAACCATCGGGCGCGTGGAGCGAAGCGGTCGGGCGGTCCGCCGTTGGTTAATGCAGTGCGTCGAAGGCGCTTTGCAGTTGCGCGCGCTTCCCCTGCCAATCGGCGAGGCGTTGTTTGTGTTCCGCTAAAACTGCCGGCGGCACCTTTTGGGTGAAGGCCGGGTTATTCAGTTTCTGTTCCACCTTGGCGATTTCCGCCTGATTTTTTGCCAGTTCCTTTGTCAGCCGGGCCTTTTCGGCATCGACATCAATCAACCCTGCAATCGGCACGAACAGTTTTCCGCCAAACCCGGGATAAACAACGGGTTCACCTTTTGCGGGCTGATAAGTGAGGCGATGTTCAATACTCTCCGCCCCCGCCAGCAATTGGATCACATCCTTTTCACCGGGAGGTAAATCAACCGCAGCTTCAAAAATCAACTTCATCTTCTTGTTCGCCGGGATGCCGTACTGCGCGCGAATGTTTCTAACTTCAACGACAAGCTTTTGTCTGCCGGCGATATCGCGCTCCACTTCTTCGCTCAAGCCGTAATGCGATCGGATATCATCATCGAGCGATTTCGGCCACGGCGCGAACATGATTGTCTGGCCGCCTTGCTTTTCCGGCATGTCGGCGCTGTAACCCATGCCATGCCATAATTCCTCGGTGATGAATGGAAGAAACGGATGGAATAACCGCACCGTGTGCGACAGCACAAAATCAATCACCGCGAGAGTGTTTGCCTTGCGCGCCAAGTCGTCGCCGGAGAACACGGCTTTGCTCGCTTCGACATACCAATCGCAATACTCACTCCAGAAAAACTTGTAGAGCGCCGCCGTCGCGTCACTGAATTTATAATCAGCAAATGCCGTACTCAATTCACGGATGACTGCGTCGAGTTTCAGCAAAATCCATTTATCATCCAGAGTTAGAAGTTTTGAATCAATTTCCCCTTGAACTGGGAAGTCGGCGCTGCCGGCCATTTGCCGGAAACGGCAGGCATTCCAAAGTTTGTTGCAAAAGTTGCGCCCCAACTCGACCTGTTGCTCGTCAAATAAAACGTCCTGCCCCAACGGCGCCGAGCGCATGACGCCAAAACGCAACGCGTCCGCGCCAAACTTGGCAATCAGATCAAGGGGATCCGGCGAATTGCCCAGGCTCTTGGACATCTTGCGCCCCTGCTTGTCTCGGATGATGCCTGTGAAATAGACGTTCCGGAACGGCATGTCCCCCATGAATTCGTAGCCCGCCATAATCATGCGAGCCACCCAGAAAAAAATAATGTCCGGCCCGGTTACAAGGTCGGTGGTCGGATAAAACTTCTTTAACGTGTCCGTCTTCTCCGGCCAGCCCATCGTCGCAAACGACCAAAGCCACGAACTGAACCACGTATCGAGCACATCAGGATCCTGCGTCCAGCCGTCTCCCGGCGGAAATTCGATTCCACAGTAAACTTCCTCGTTTCGGTACCACACGGGAATGCGATGCCCCCACCAAAGCTGGCGGCTGATGCACCAGTCCTGGATGTTGCCCATCCAATGATCATACACCTTGGCCCAACGATCCGGATGAAACTTCATTTCGCCGCCAGCCACGACCGCGCGGGATTTTTGCGTGCTCGGATATTTCAAAAACCATTGCTCGCTCAAACGCGGCTCAATCGCCACGTCGGCGCGCTCGCTGTAACCGACGTTGTTCGTGTATGGCTCCTCTTTTTCCAAGGCACCCAGTTCCTTGAGTTTTTCCAGGGCAACCTTGCGCGCCTTGAATCGATCCAGTCCGTTTAAATCAGCCCCGGCCAGTTCGTTCATATGACCGTTCGGCTGCATGATATCGATCTGCGGCAGCTTGTGGCGCAGCCCGATTTCAAAGTCCGCTTTGTCGTGCGCGGGCGTGACCTTCAATACGCCCGTCCCGAACTCAAAATCCACGTGCTCATCGCCAATGATGGGGATGAGCTTCTGTTCGCGCGGCAATTCCACAGGAAGAGGGCGCACAACGTGTTTGCCGATGTATTTCGCGTAGCGCGGGTCCTTCGGATTCACTGCCACGGCGGTATCTCCGGGAATTGTTTCCGGCCTTGTCGTGGCGATGGTCAAAAAGGTTCCAGGTTCTTCCGCAACTTCGACTTTGAAATAATAGAGGAAGCCTTTCTGTTCCTTCATCACCACTTCCTCGTCGGACAGGGCGGTCAGCGAGGCGGGACACCAGTTCACCATCCGTTTGCCGCGATAGATGAGTCCCTTTTTGTAGAGCTCGACAAACACCTTCTGCACACAGCGCGAATATTCCGGGTCCATCGTGAAACGTTCACGCGTCCAGTCACACGACGCGCCGAGCTTTTTCAATTGCTGGATGATGATGCCGCCGTGCTTTTCCTTCCATTGCCAGACCTTTTCCAGAAACTTGTCACGGCCCAAGTCGTCGCGATGCCTGATCTCGCCGGATTTTTTCAATGTGCGTTCCACCACGGTCTGGGTCGCAATCCCGGCATGGTCCGTGCCCGGGAGCCAGAGAACCTCCTTGCCGTCCATGCGCGCCTTGCGGGCCAGGATGTCCTGGATGGTGTTATTGAGAACGTGGCCCAACGTAAGCATGCCCGTCACATTGGGCGGCGGGATGACAATCGAGTAACCCGGCTTGGGCGATTGCGGGTTGGCGCTGAAGTAATTCCGGTCAAGCCAGAATTTGTACCATTTTTCCTCGACCGCCTGCGGTTCGTAAGCTTTTGGGATCTCGTTCATTTTTTTAACAGCGCGTACTCCAGCGAGTCCGTCAGCGCTTGAAGGCTGGCGTCGATGATGTTCTCGCTCACACCGACAGTGCCCCACTCTCTCTTGCCATCGCTGGATTGAATGAGCACGCGGGTTTTGGACTCGGTCCCGGTGGCGCTGTCGAGAATGCGCACCTTGTAATCCGTCAGCGTCACTTTCTTCAGCTGCGGAAAAAATTTCACCAGCCCCATGCGCAGTGCGCTGTCAAGCGCATTGACCGGGCCGTCGCCCTCGGCCACCGTTTGATGCTCCTGCCCCTTGACCCGCACCTTGATCGTGGCTTCACAAACGGACTCGCCCGCCCCATGCCTCATGGAGACATGATATGAATCGACCGTGAACGGCGTTTCGCGATGCCAAAGCGTCCTGCTGATCAGCAACGCCAGCGAGCCTTCGGCGGCTTCGTATTCGTAACCGGCATTTTCCAACTCCTTCACCTGGCTGACAATGGTTTTGAGTTCCACCGTCTCCGCCTTCAGTTTAAAACCCAGTTCCTCAGCTTTCATCAAAACGTTCGCGCGCCCCGACATGTCGCTGACCAGCACGCGGCGGGAATTGCCCACGGCGTCAGGCTGGATGTGCTCGTAACTGCGCGCGACACGGTCAATCGCGTGAACGTGCATGCCGCCCTTGTGGGCGAAGGCCGTCTGTCCCACCCACGGCTGGCGCGGGTTATGGCGCATGTTGGCGATTTCATCCACATATTCGGATAGCTCCTTCAATTTCGGCAGGGACGCCGCCGGCGCCCCTCTTTTCTTCATCTTGAAATGCAGGAGTGGAATGACGCTGATCAAATTGCAATTGCCCGTGCGCTCCCCATAACCGTTGATCGTGCCCTGCACCTGGGTCGCGCCGCCTTCGATGCCCGCCAGCGCGTTAGCCACGCCCAGGCCGCAATCGTCATGCGTATGGATGCCGATGCGGGTGTTCAATTTCCCTTTCGCCAGCGCCGTGACTTTCGAGATTTCTTCCGGCAGACAGCCGCCGTTGGTGTCGCACAGCACGATGCACTCCGCCCCCGCTTTTTCCGCCGCCTGCCACGTCGCCAGCGCATACTCCGGTTCGTCCTTCCAGCCGTCAAAGCTGTGTTCCGCATCGTAAATGACTGTTTTGCCGTGGTCTCTGAGAAAACGAATCGTATCGCCTATCATGGCCAGGTTTTCATCCGGCGTCACACGCAGCACCTCCGTGACGTGCAGCAGCCAGGTCTTGCCGACGATGGTGACGACGGGGGTTTCGGCTTCGAGAATCTGCCGCATCAAATCATCGTTTTCCACGGCAACCCCTTTGCGGCGGGTCATGCTGAACGCCGCGATTTTGGCGCTCTTCCACTTCCGCCGCGAAGCTTGTTTGAAAAACTCCAGATCCTTGGGATTGCTGCCCGGCCACCCGCCCTCGATGTAATGCACCCCAAAGGCATCCAGCCTCTCCGCAATGCGGATTTTGTCTGCGACCGAAAAATTGATTCCCTCGCCCTGGCTGCCGTCGCGCAGGGTCGTATCATATATTTCCACGTCAGGTTTCATAAGCCGCCGGGGGCCGGCCAAAGCCAGCCGTAGCGCGGAACGTAATTTTTACGTCAGCGGCCCCTGTTTTGCAAAACATTAACCCCGGAAAATCTCACCTTTTGGGATGGCAGTTTCCACCATCCAATCCTAATCTTAATCCTGATATTAATCTTGATTCAGATGGATCGTTGCCTTTGACCATGGGACAAGAGATTCGAGATCGGAACCGGCCGCTGAACAAATGCCATGCACCCTGCATCCAACCCACATCCTCATAAAATGAGTTCAGGCCGGGACGCGGAATATAAATGGCTGCACACCGGCGAGGAAGCGCTGGAGCAAATGCTGGCCGCCATCGCCGGCGCCACCCAGTCCGTCCGGCTGGAGATGTACATCTTTCGTGCCGGCCCGTCGGCCGACCAGTTTCGGGACGCCCTCGTCAACGCCTGCAATCGGGGATTGCGCGTTCGAGTGCTGGTGGATGCATTGGGGTCCGCTTATTTGCCGGATTCATTCTGGGAACCATTTCGGGCCGGTGGCGGGGAATTCCGGTGGTTTAACCCGTTGAGCCTGCATCATGTCTTCATTCGGGATCATCGCAAGATGTTGGTGTGCGATGATCAACTGGCTTTTATCGGCGGATTTAACATCGCCACGGAATACCGCGGCAACGGCGTCACCTCCGGCTGGCGAGACCTGGGATTGAGGTTGCGAAGCCCGCTGGCACGGGAACTGGCCATGGCGTTCGACGACATGTTTGCCTGCGCCGATTTCAAACACAGGCCCTTTACCCGTCTGCGCAAATCGTTCCTGCTCAAAACCGTCTCGGCCCTCGAGGCAAAACTTTTGCTGGGTGGACCCGGCAGGAACAACCCCCTCAAGCGCGCCTTGCTGGACGACCTGAAGCAAGCGCGCGAGGTGCTGATTATATCGCCGTATTTTGTGCCGCCGTGGAAAATCCGTCGCTTGCTCATGCGCCTGGCTCGCCACGGAGCCAAAGTGCAATTAATTCTGCCCGCCAAGTGCGATCTTCCCGTCATGCGGATGGCCGCGCAAAGCTTTTATCGCCGGTTCCTGGCTGCGGGCGTCGAGATTCACGAGTATCAGCCCCAGATTCTCCATGCCAAGCTGTTCGTCATCGACCAGATAGCGTATGCCGGCTCGGCCAATCTGGACGGACGCAGCCTGAACATCAATTACGAGCTCATGGTGCGGCTGTCCAACCCGGCGCTCGTGGCCGAGGCGCGGGAACTTTTTGCCTCGATCTTGGCCCATTGCCGGCAAATCGAGCCGGCAATCTGGCGGCGTTCACGAACCTTTTTGGACCGGATGAAAGCCCGGCTCGCTCACATCCTTATGGCGCGGATTGATCCGTTGATTGCCAGGCATCAATTTCGCTGGTGGAAAACAAGCCTGGGCAAAATCAAGCTCGCGCAAAGGCACAAGACGCCAAAGCTCAATCCTTGAGCGCACCCCTATTTGGCCAGCGCGATGAGATAGCGCTGCAGGCGCTCCACCTGGTCGGCGGACTTTCGCTGCGTGTAAATCTGATGGAGATTGGCGCAAATGCGCAGAAGGATGCGCCGGGAACTGACCGGGGCCAGGCAGCTTTCGTCGAAGCGCTGGCGCAATTGCAGCACCCGCTTGATGCAGTCGGCCTTGGTCAAGAGGCAGCCTCCCCGAAAAGCGTCCACAAAAACCTCGGTCCGCGTGGATTGATAGCGGCACAGGAAATGCCCCGGAAGCCCGATGCCCGCCATGGGCAGGCGGAGACGCCGCGCCAGCAACAAATAAACCAGGCTCAGGCTGATCGGATTTCCCAGCCGCCGGTCCATCACGCGATTGAAATAACTGTTGTCCGGATCGTAAAAATTATGTTCATCGCCGCTGAACTTCAATTCGCGGAAAAGATAATCGCTGATGATCCTGAGAATCATGCTGGGATCGCCGTTCAAATCAAGCCGGTCGCGCAACTCACCCGCAAAATCATCCAGCAACGCGCTGTAAGCCTCCGGATTGATGTCCGGGTATTGCGTGCGGGACAGCAGCAAAGCGCTCTGCTCCAGGTCAAAATCCTCGCCCTGATTCAAACAAAAGGCCAGCAACTGGGTATCGGCCGTCTGCCGCGCAAAATGGCTGACGATTTCATGGGCGCGACGGCGCAGGACTGGATCGTTGCTCAGGGTGTGCTCATGCAGCCAGGGGACGCTGGCCGGGCCGTAGGAGATTATTTTTTGCCGCACAGTGCGATATACATTGGGGTCGTCATCCGCCAGCAGGCTGACCAAAGCTCTCCTTTGCTTTTCGTCCAGTGTTCCAGATGTTGTCGCTGGCTGCAAATTCATAGGACATGATCATAATCGCAGAAAGAGGATTGAACATCAAGAAAGAACAGCAAAAAAATGTGGAATATCTTGCGCATTTCCTCACATTTCTTGCCCAACCGCCAGTTCAGGGCATATTTTAAAAATCGGACCTCTTTACCTCCCGCCTCGCCAAAAATCTCGTTCTGCCACAAACAACTCGGTAGGGCGAGGCTCCTGCCGAGCCATTTGGCGATGAAACTTATGCGCCGAAAGCCGCCGATACGTCAATACTATGTATAAACGCTATTTGGCGGGCGGGGTCCAAACCCTGACTTTGTCCGCCGTCGGAAAGTCGGCCGGAACGGGGATCGTCACCTGGCCGGTGGCCGCCCACTCCGCGCCACGGTCGAGCGTCGTCACAAATCCCACGTCCTTCATCGATTCCACGTCATGCCCCATCGTGGTGTGGAAGATGCGGCCTTTGCCGTAGGCAACGGTCATCAGAATAGGTTCGTCCTCACGGGTGCTGTCGGATTTGGCCGTGGCGAGGACGGTCACGTTCTGGGCGGGTCCTGCAAGCATCGAGTAAAGTTCGTCGCGGGTATGCAGCCACCTTTCCGGCAGGCCTTTCGTGATGGGATGATCCGGGTTGCGGACCTCAACCATCCATGAAAAAAACGCGCCGTGCGTTCCCCGCCCGCCGGGACCCCCGGCCTCCAGAACCTGTTTGCCGTCGTGCCAGCGGATCATGGGGCCGGAATCCTGGTTGCGGCCACCCCAACCGCCGACGCCGATCATTTTGTTATATTCCACCCAAAGCGGGAAGGAGTTGTCCGCGGCATGGACGCTCACGACGCCCCCGCCGTTTTTAACGTAATCCTCGAAGGCGGTCATGGTTACCGCAGGCCAACTGTCGCCGTTGTAGTTGAGGACCACGACACTGTATTTGGTAAAAGTGAGCTTGAAATCCTCCATCGCTGGGCCATGCGGCGGGCTGGTGGCGACATCGACGCTGAAGCGCCCGGAGCTTTCGAGGGCGGCTTGGAGGATCGGGGTCGTTGCCCTCCAATTGTGATTATTCTGGCCATCGACGATCAGCGCCTTGAGCTTGTCGGCGGCGGTGGCGGCGGGCAAAAAGCTGAAAAGGAGGAACGTGCCCAGCGCCAGGCCGGACGTCCAATTGAGTGCATTTATTTTCATATTATTGTCAGGCATATACAAGATTCGCGGCTGATAGTGGGCTGATTACCGGCCTTTTGCAAGCGGCGCGACTATGGGTTTTTTGGCGGCGGTTCATGAAAGGGGCGTCCCTCACGATATAAGCCTAAAAGCTGCTGATTGATGGCTGCAAACCGAGCATCACCCGCGGCGGTTTCGTCCGCCACCGCCTTTTCAGCCGTGGCGACTGCCTCGGAGAACCGCCCGGCTTCCGCGTAAGCGGCAGCCAGTGTGCCCGGCACACACATCCCCTTGACGGGCGGCAGACGGGAAGCCCGCTCGGCGTATTGCACTGCTTCGGCTCCGTTCCGCACCTTGTCATCCGAAGAAGTGGCCAGCAGCCACGCCAGATTGTTCAGGGCCTCCACCGAATCGGATTGGAGCAAAACCGCCCGGCGAAGCTGGGCCACCGCCTGCCGCAAATCGCCGGTCTGAATAAGAAGATTCGCATAGTCCAGGCGGAGCCTGAGGTCCGGCCTCGGTGACAACACAACCGTCATGTGCAGGTGGGCAAGCGCCTCGCGTTTGCGTCCCTGCCGCATCAAGAGTGAAGCCAATCGCCTGTGCGTTTGCGGGTCGTCAGGCTTGATCTTCAGCGCGGCCAGGTAGTGCGGCTCCGCCTCCTCAAGTTTACCCTGAAGGGCCAGCGCCTGGCCCAAGTTCGATTGCGCATCCGGATTGTCAGGATTCGCCTGAAGCGAAGCGACAAAATGTTCCACCGCTTCCGGGTAATTCTTTCTGGCCGCCAGAATGACGCCATAATCGCTTTGGATGCCCCAAGCCGCCGGATTCTTCGCCAGCGTGTCCCGAAACAGGTTTTCCTCCGACGCGAACACGTGCGCGCGCTGGAAGGTCAATATCAACAGAAGCCCAATCAACGCGGCGGCCACGCATCGGAAGATCGTGGCCGGAAGCAGGCAGGCCATGCCGGCCACGGCCAGCGTCGCCGGCGCGATCATGGGCAAATACTGGAGATGGTCCGAAACCCTCCATCTCGTAAGGAATTGCGAATCAAAAAAGCCGAGCACCGGAAACAGGGTCACGGCAAAAATCCCAACTCCCAACAGGATATGCCGCCCCCAACCCCGGCGGAATCGCCAGCAAATCCCCACAGCCGCGCAGAACATAAAATCCGGAAACCACGCCGCCGGCGCGGTCGCATCCACCTTCCATTGCGGATACACCAGATTCAGGTTCAACGGCAGCAACGCCTTTCCGAGATAAAACCAAAAGACGCGTCCGGCCAGCGCCGTCCTTTCCCAAAAAGACTCAGGCTCAAGCGTCATCCCCACCAATTGTTGATGCTTCTGAAACCAGGACGACATCAGCCCGAAAGCCAGCGCGAGGATGAAAAATGGGCCGGCACGCAGCAAATCTTCGCGGGTGACGCGCCCTCGCTTCCATGCCACGAAGGCGAGCAACACTAAAGGCAGCATGATTGTGGAAGTTTTGCTCAACAGAGCCAGCACAAAGGCAATCAGCGAAAGCCCGTAACGGAAGGCGGACAGCGTGGGATTAGGATTAACCGTGCCTATCCGGCTGCATGACAATTCGGTGTTTTCTCTCTCGCCCCGCGTAGCGGGGAGAGAGTCGGAGAGAGGGGTTTTAGCAATAGGATCAAGTTCTGGAAGCCAGAGCCAAAGGCTTACGAGAAAAAAAGGAAGAGAAAGGGTATTCTTGATCTCGGCAATACGAGCCACCGAATTGACGCATACCGGGTGGACGGCAAAGATGGCGGCCGCCACCCAAGCCCCAGGGATTTTCAACCCGGCCAACACACGCCACAACACAACCGCGCTGACGCCGTGCAGCAGCATATTCACCGCATGATACCAGCCCGGATGCGGTCCCCAAGCCAGCCACTGCCCCCACAAAACGAGCCAGGACAGCGGCCATTCTTTTTGAAACCAAATCGACAACGGCCCGAAATCACCGTTAACGATTGGATTGTCCGCCCTGACCATCCGCCAATCGTCCATCAAAAAACTTCCCGGCAAAACGGGACGATACACCGCCAGCACCAGCGCCAAAATCACCAACGACCCCAAAGCCAGCCGCCCGCGAGACGTCAATGGGTCAGCCAAGGGGTCAGTCTGTAACTTCATGAACTTTTTCCATTCCCTGTTTCATAGATCAGTCTCCTTGCATATTCCCACCGGCCCATGTGCAGGCGTTGCGCGATCCTCTTTAGCGTCAGCGTGGTTTCCTGCCGGAGTCGCATTGCGAGCGCCACCTTCACTGGGTCCCCTTTCCGGTGCTTGTGCAAATCTCCAGGATTCCACCCCGCTTTCGCCAGTCCCTCGGCAATCATCCGTTCGGCTCGCTTTTCGGCACTCTCCCGCCGTTCCGCCCCGCCGTGATGTTCCTTGAACTGCCCTTCCATTCGCTCCAACAATGCCAGACGGAAGCCGGCGATCCCCACGATTCATGACGTGATAGATCGTACCCGGATACTGCAGTCGTAATTGCCGCGGCATTCAGGCCATCCTGTCCATCCCTCCGCCACCCGTCAAGAATAAATGTCCTATAGTTACGCACTGACCCCTAACGGCCCGTTTCCCGCCCTCACGGCGGAAAACCGAACGACATTTTGACCACCGAGTACTCCGGATGAATTCGCCCCTCCGCGGTCCTAATCACCAGTGAAGGTTCCATCCAAGGTTCACCTGGAGAAACATCGCCCACCCCAACCATGCAAAAAAGTCCAAGCAACGGCGGTTCGGGTTCGCGAAACGTCACCGGACGCCACCGGATGATCCTCAATCCCGCCGTCGCCGCGGCGGCCTCGACCCTGCTCCTTTGCGCTGACGGGGTCACCGGAAACACGCATGCGAAAATTCCGCCGCGATTCAAGCGCGTCGCCGCCGTGGCGCAGTAATCGGCGATGTCGCCCCGCATTTCAAAACGGCAGGCAATTTTTTGCGGATGATCCCCTTCCACCCCGCTGCCAGGCGGGAAATATGGCGGGCTGCCCAGAATCAGATCGAATTTTTCCTCCAGCCGCAAAACCGACCTGTCGCGAAAGTCGCCATGACGAATTTCGTAGCGATCTTCCAGCCCATTCCAGCGCGCCGATTTCCGCGCGAGGCGCACGCTTTCCGCCTGCGCTTCAACCGTGACAAACCTCGCCCCCGCCAGGCGCCAGGCGGCAATCAATCCCACGGCGCCCAACCCACTGCCAAGATCAAGAACGCTTCGAGCCGTCGGACAACACGTCGTGCCATACCACGCGGTCAGGACGTCATCCGTCGAAAAACGATGGCCTTTGGTCAGTTGAAACAGCCGAAAGTAACCGCTGATGGCGTCAAGCGTTTCGCCCGCTTCCAGGGCGGGTCCGCCTCCGAGTGCTCCGGGCGGTATCGGACCCGGCTTGGCCCAGCCTTTAAACACAGGTTCAGCATAATCATCGCGCAAGCCTCAAAGGTCGGCATTCAGCCGCCAAAGCGCAAATCTAAATCTTGCCTTTTCCACAACACTGCCACGAATTCGATCCAGCCCACGTTGCGCTCACGCGACGGCGGACTTGTCCGCCACAGCGCCCCGCGCGATGTGCCCGGCTCCTGAGGTTGTAAGGAATCCCGACAGAAGGCCTAATTATCCGTGTAGTGACGACAATACTTTGCGCTTTGAACCCGGTCCATCCCGATATAATCTCGCCGCGATGAAAAGCATTTCGGCGTGGCACTGGCGCCGGGACGCTTTCCTATGCACAATTGAAATCCCATGAACAGCCAGCCAATAACATTCATAAAAGAAGACCCGTGGCGCATCTTGCGCATCATGTCGGAATTCGTCGATGCCTTCGAGACCTTTTCCAAGATCGGCCCGGCCGTGAGCATTTTTGGCTCGGCCCGCAAGCACGCGGGTGATCCTTACTACAAAGCTGCCATGACCCTTGCCAGAGGCCTGGCAAAGAACAAACTGCCCGTTATCACCGGCGGCGGGCCGGGTCTCATGGAAGCGGCCAACCGCGGCGCAGCCGCGGCGGGCGGGACGTCCATCGGCCTGAACATCGAACTGCCCACCGAGCAGAAAGGAAATCCCTTTGCCAACGTGCCGCTGCATTTCCATTACTTTTTCTCGCGCAAAGTCTGTTTTGTCAAATATAGCGTCGGCTTCATCTTTATGCCGGGCGGTTTCGGCACTTTGGACGAGTTTTTTGAAGTGGCCACGCTGGTGCAAACCAAGCGCATCCCGGGCTTTCCGCTCATTCTTTTCGGGCGCGAGTACTGGAACGGGCTGCTCCATTGGATGAAGTCAACGCTCGAAAAGAACAAGCTGATCAGCCCGACCGATTTGCAATTGTTCACCGTCATCGACGACCCGAAAGAGGCGGTGGATGTGATCCTGGAGTATATGCGAAAAGTCGGCCCTCCGGATATTGTCCCGCATTCCGTCGGCTGAACCCCGCTTTCATCCCTGTCGGACGCCCGTCATGCGCCCCATCCTGCAACAGATCGAAACTGCGCACACGCCGGAATCGCTCGTGGAAACCTTGCGCGGCGAGCCGGGTGTTGTCCTGCTGCGCAGCGGCGCGTTCGACTCGCCGCAGGCCCGGTATTCTTACGTCACCGCGCGGCCCTTCCTGACCTTCCGTTCGTTCGGTTCGCGCTATGAATTGGACGCGCCGCCCCAGACACTCTTTGGCAACCCCTGGCAGATCCTCGACACGCTGATGTCGCGCTATGAATTGCCCGACGGAATTGACCTGCCATTTCCGCTCGGCGGTTGCTTCGGCTATTGGGGATACGACTTGAAGAATTTCGTGGAGCCGAAACTGCCGCGAACAGCCATCAACGATTTGGAACTCCCCGATTGCCAGACTGGTTTCTACGACAGTCTCGTGGCGTTTGATCACCGCATGGATCAGGTCTGGACTATTTCCACAGGATTGCGGGCGGATGGAACGCGCGATCCGGTCCAGGCGCGGCGCCAGCTTGGGCATTGGACAGACCTGTTGCAGACGAAACCTGAAGCCGAAAAGACAGCCTCCTTGCCCCTGCCCTCCCCTCCAGAGGAGGCGAGGGAGATCACTCAACAAAGCGCGAATGTCGTTACGGGAAATCTCTCCCGGGCGGAGTTTATGGCCAAAGTCGAGCGCGCACTGGAATACATCCGCGCCGGGGACATCTATCAGGCAAACCTGTCGCATCGACTGACAGCCCGCGTCGATTTGCCGGGATGGGACTTTTTCCAACGATTGTGCGATGTTTCCCCTGCCCCTTTTGCCGCCTGGCTCGATTGCGGTGATTTTCAGCTTTGTTCGTCGTCCCCGGAATTATTCCTCCACATGAGCGGACGGGACATTCAATCCCGCCCCATTAAAGGGACACGCCCGCGCAGCAGCGACGCGACGCGCGACGCACAGTTGACTTACGAACTGCAAACCAGCGCCAAGGACATGGCCGAGTTGGTCATGATAACCGATCTGCTGCGCAATGACTTGGGCAAAGTTTGCGAATACGGTTCCGTGGAGACGCCGGAATTGGTGCGCCTGGAGCGTTACGCCCATGTGCAGCATTTGGTTTCCACCGTGTCCGGGCGTCTGCGTGGCGATCAAACCCACCTCTCGGCATTCGCCTCGTGTTTTCCGGGCGGGAGCGTGACCGGCGCTCCAAAAATCCGCGCCATGGAGATCATCGACGAACTGGAAGCCGTGTCGCGCGGGCCTTACACGGGATCCATCGGTTACCTGGGATTCAATCGTGAAAGCCAGTTGAACATCGCCATCCGCACTGCGGTGTGCCGGCCGGGGGCGATTCATTTCCAGGTCGGCGCGGGGATTGTCGCTGATTCCGTGGCCGGGGCCGAATACGATGAGACCATGGCCAAAGCCGGCGGTTTTTTTGCCGCGCTCCGCCACTTCTCCAACCAGAAAATCCCTGTCCAGCCACGAACATGATTGTCTTTCTCAACGGCCATTTCGTCCCGGAAAAGCGCGCGGTCGTCTCCGTTTTTGACCGTGGTTTTCTTTATGGCGACGCGCTGTTCGAAGGCATGCTGGTGACGCGTGGCCGGCCCTTTCGCTGGGCGGAACACATGGAGCGGCTGCGGCGGGGCATGGCATTTTTGCAGTTGACAGTATCTTCCCCGCCGGATGAACTGCTGCGGCACGCGCTCATACTCGTGAAAAGGAACCGGATGCCGGAATGCATCTTGCGCTTGAGCGTCACAAGGGGCGTCACGGCACGGGGCTATTCCCCAAAGAACGCAAAGCATCCGGCCGTCGTCATGACTCTGCATCCCGCGCCGGTCATCACAAAAATGCCGCACTGGCGGGTCGTCACCGCGTCATTCCGCCTGCCGGCCAACGATCCGTTGACCCGGTTCAAAACCGCCAACAAGCTACCCCAGGTCCTGGCGCGGGCCGAAGCCGACGCCGCCGGCGCGCAGGAAGCCATTCTGTTAAACACAGACGGACGTCTGGCCGAAGGAACGACCAGCAACCTCTTTTGGATCAAGGAAGGAGCCGTTTGCACCACGGCGTTGCCGGACGGCGCCCTGCCGGGCGTGACGCGGGGAGTGGTGCTCGGCCTATGCTCTGAAATGAAGATTAGTTGCAAAGAGAAAAGAGCCTGGCCGCGAGAATTGCGCCAATCCGACGGCGCATTCCTGACCATGACCTCGATGGGCGTTGTGGAGATCGATTCCCTGGACGGGCGCAAGCTCAAGCGGTCCCCGCTGGTTGGGAAACTGTGGAGCGCCTACCGGAATTTGCTGGAAACAGATGAGTTCTGCGGTGATTCCCATTGCCGCCGGTGGAGACGCCGGATAGGATGCGGACCATGACAACAACGCCATCGCAGAATGCACGGGCTGACGGACGAAAACCGGATCAATTGCGCCCGATCCGGTTTCAAAATGGCATCGCTCCGTACGCCTGCGGCTCCACCTTGATCGAGTGGGGCAACACGCGGGTGATCTGCGGGGTCACCATCGAGTCAACTGTGCCTCGATGGATGAAGGAGCAAAACGTGACCGGCGGCTGGATCTCGGCGGAATATTCCATGCTCCCTTACTCGACACTGACCCGGAAATCGCGCGACATATCGAAGGGAAAACTCGACGGACGTTCCCAGGAAATCCAGCGTTTGATCGGCCGCTCGATGCGGGCGGCCATCGATCTGGAAAAAATCGGGCAGCGCACCATCTGGCTGGATTGCGATGTTTTGCAGGCCGACGGCGGGACGCGGACGGCGGCGATCACGGGGAGTTTCGTGGCGCTGTCTTTGGCGTTTCGCAACCTAAAGGACCGGGGCGAACTGGCGTCTGATCTGCTGCTCAAGCCGGTGGCGGCTGTCAGCGTGGGCATCGTGCAGTCGCAGGCCCTGCTGGACCTTTCCTATGTGGAAGACGTGGCGGCGGCGGTGGACATGAATTTGGTGATGAACGGCTCCGGGGAATTCATCGAACTGCAAGGCACGGGCGAAGAGAGTTCCTACACTGAAGCGCAATTGGCCGCGATGCTGGCAGTGGGCAAGGCGGGCATTAAACAACTGCTCGATTTGCAACAGGCCGCGCTGACCGCCGGCTAATTCCAAGACAAATCCTCGGGGGATTCGGCCAGCAGCCGGGTTTTGTCATCCTTCTGGCGCAGAATTTCTCTCCAAAGCCGGCTTGGCTCCGGGTAGAAGACCAATTCAATGGAAGCCGGATGAACCAGCCAGTCCTTGCGCGCCATTTCGTTATCGAGCTGGCCTGCCGTCCAGCCTGAGTAGCCGGCGAACAACTTGAGTTTCTGGCTGGCGGAATTGGATTCGCTCAAGTCCATCAAAGCTTCAATGGAATGGCCCAGACTCAGGTTGACCATCACGTTGGCCTGCGGCAGAGAAGCGTCCGTATGCAGGAAACTCAGCGTGCCCGGCTGCACCGGACCGCCCACGAAAAGCGGCTGCTCCTTGATCGTGTCCGACACATTGGCGACCAAGGACTGCCGCACTTTGCTGTCGCTGGAGCGGTTCAGAATCAGGCCAAATGCGCCCTCCTCGTCATGCTGGCAAATCAGGACAACGGACCGATGGAAGAACGAGCCGTGCAGTTTGCCCCCATCCAACAAAAGCCGCCCTTTCAAGGATTTATGCGCGTGGGGCATACCCGCCTCATTTCATCAGCTCTCGCGCTGCGTCAATAATCTTTCCGGAGGTCAAACCATGCTTTTGATACAGGTCCTCGGCCACGTAGGCCGATTGTCCAAACTCCCCTTGAATGCCCAGCGATTTCATGCGATGGGCAATGCCCGCCTGGGACAGGGCATGAGACACTTGCGCACCCATGCCGCAGATGATCTGATGGTCCTCAATGGTGACAACACGGCCCGCGCACTGTTGGACCGCAGGTCCGATGGTCTTCAAATCCACACGGTTGATGAATGGATTGGCGATGACAGTGGCGGCGATGTTTTGCTCCTTGAGCTGGCGGCCCGCGTCGATGGCCCGGCCCACCAGCGGCCCGCAGGCCAGGATGACCACGTCGCTTCCACTGGCCAGCACCTCCGCCTTGCCCCAATGGTATTTGGCGTTTTCCACCCAGTGCAGCGGATAATTTTCGCGCCCCACAAAGAAGACCGTTGATTCGCCGTTGTGCCCCTCCCCGCGGGCGCGCGCCGTACGCTGGATCGCTTCATAGATCAGCGCTTCCGCCTCATCCGCGCAGGAACAGGCAATGACCACCGTGTGCGGGATGGCGGAGACGGCGGCAAAGTAGGTTGTGGCCTCGTGCGAGGCGCCATCGGCGGCGTCCTGAAAGCCGACGTGGGAGAAAACAGCGATGACCGGAGCCTGCGACAACGCGGACATGGTTAGGGGCAGATTCCCCTTGGTAACGCCGAATTGGCCGAACGTATCGACAACGGGAATGAAACCTGCCTTGGCAAATCCGGCGCCGGTGCTGATCATATTGGCTTCGGCAACGCCCACCTCAACAAAACGGTCGGGAAAACTTTTTTGGAAGAAGCTCATTCCCGTGGAACCTTCCACGTCGGCGGAAATCGAATAGACGGGAAAGCCGTCCTGCGCGGCGCGCACCGCGCCTTTGGCGAGGCCGGCCTGGATTTTCTCCTTTTTGACCGCAAGCGCGGATGGAACGGAAGCGGCCTTCGCTTTTTTGGCGGCCTCCTTTTGTTCCCAATTGGCGCGCAGAGCTTTGGCCCAATCGGCCAATTCTGCGGGAATTTCAGGCACACCGAAATAAATCTCCTTGACGAAATCAACGATCTTTTCCGCGTTGGACAGGGGAAAGCCGTGGCCACCCGACGCGCTCTCCACTGTGGAGCGAACGCCGAAGCCCTTGACGGTTTTCGCCCAAACACAGACGGGGCTGTGGGGGTTTGCCCTGGCTTGTTGCAGGGCGGACTCCACCGCCAAATAAACGTCCTGCAGATTGTTGCCGTCGGCGACTTTGACCACGTTCCAGCCCAGCACGCTCATCGCCTCGAAAGTGGGGGTCATTTTGAAGGCGTCCTTGCTGATACGGCCGGAAAGCTTTGTGTCGTTGTCCGAAACGACCAGGACAAACGGGTTAAGGCGGTCCCTGGCGGCCAGACCGGGAATGGCGGCGAACGCCTCCTTGGCCTCTCCTTCCATTGAAGCTCCGTCCGAAACCGTACAGATGGTGACGCGGTCGTTGTTTCGAACCTTGTCGGCAAGAGCGAGCCCCTGGGCCTGGGGAAGGGCCGAGCCGAGAGGACCATTGCTCAACAGCACTCCCTGGGGATTGAGATGGGATTCGCCGTGGCCGGTGAATTTGCTCTTGATGCCGCGGAACCCTTTCAAATCTTCAAAGGTCATGTCGTCAAAACCGTAAAGGGAGCGCAAGGCATAAATGCCGTTTTCGCAATGACCGGCGTCGTTGACGAAATTGTAAGCTTCGTGCCAGGGCCGGCCTTTGACGGCGAACATGATGCCGTGGATGGCGGAGACGATCTCGGCGAACGCAGCCGGGCCGCCCCAATGAGAGGCGGCGCCGCCAATGACGGCGCACATATCCATGAGAGCCACCAGGGCGCGACTGGCGCGGGGGTCGCCCAACGCGACCTCCTGGCCCTGCGCATTCTTGACCTTGACCGAATACTTCGGGGCCGGCGCGGGCGTGGAAGCCAGCTTTGATTTAAGTGGAAGGGGTTTCAGCGGCGGCGCCGCCACGGGTTTGATGTTGGATTTATCCTCAGACATAGTTATAGTATTGACGCACCGCCGGCAAACCACGGGGGCGGAACTGGTGCGCGCGGCGGGAGTTGAACCCACAACCTGCGGCTTCGGAGGCCGTCACTCTATCCAGTTGAGCTACGCGCGCAACAGATTCACTTAACCATTTGCCCCAATCTGCGCCGTTCCAAGCGTCTGCCTCATCACTATGTCCCTTCCCCCCGCACTCGGCAAGAAAATCCAAACTATTCCATGGTGGTTTTTCCGGGTTTCAGCGCCTGCTCGTAACAGGCCAGCGCTTCGCTGTGCCGTTCCATGCGGTTCAACAGCCCCGCCTTGTAAAGGTAGGCCATGATCATGGTGGAATCCCGGGCAATGGCGCGGTCGTAGCATTCGATGGCGCCCTCGGTGCGTTGCAACCGCTCCAGAGCGGCGCCTTTCTTGACCAGGGCCTCGGCGTTGCCCGGATCGATCTTCAGGATTTCATCCAGGCAATCCAGCGCGGCTTCAGGCTTGTCCAATTTCATCAACGTCTGACTCTTGCTGAACAGCACTTTGATCGTATCAGTTTTGTCCGGCGCAGGGCGCGCTCCGGAAGACGTTTGCATCGGGCCGTTGCCGGGATTGCCTTCCGCCAGGGTTTTGGGCGGTCTGACCGAACCTTCCATGTCGTGCAGGCGCTGTTCCATTCGCTCCATCAGTTGCAGAAAGCGCATGTTGGATTGTTCCAAGGCGTGGGCCGGCGGGAGGAGGGCCTCGGCCGCGCCCATGACCAGGCCCTGGGGAGAGCGGACGGTGGGCAGGCTGGCGGCAGCGGCGGCGAATCGGTTGACGGCGGACCATTGCAAAAACGCGGCGAGCAACAGCCCCAAAAAACCAACGAACGCAAATGCGCCAGCCGCCACGAGCACAGTTCTGTCCAGATGTTCGATGCCGCTCAGTTGGTCCGCCCGCTCGCTGGCAATGGTTCTCTCCATCAGGCGCAGGCGCTCTTCCACGGCCACGGCATTGCTAGCGCTGGCCGCGGCCGACTCCTGCTGAATTTTCTCGATGGCGATCTGGGTATCGCGGAGTTGTTCCTGGATTTGCAAGTAGGACCGCAGAAAATCCTGGGCGCGCACCTCGCCGCCCGCGGCGGGTTTGCCATCGGTCTCGGGCGCGGCATTGGTATCGGCCGCCGTCGCGGGGCGGAGCAGACTGAACGTCACGGCCAGCACGAGGCAACCCGCGCGAAGGCCTTGGAAACCGGCTCTTGGTTTTGTAATCATTAAAATGGAGCCTGAACAAACTGGTTAAAGATGGAAAGCCAAAAGCATTCCTCAATACTGATGCTCCGCGTTTTGCTGCCGCGCTTTCAGGCGCGTTTTTTCCATCTCGGCTTTAAGGAACGTAATTTGGGCGCGGATCATTTCGCGGTTTTCCGCCTCGGCGGTGATGAGCGCCTTGAGCAATTCGTCGATGCGCCGCTCGTAATCCTGATTGCGCTCCTGGATGTGGCGCTCGATTTTCGCGAGGCGCTCGTCCACCGCCTGTATTTTGAGCGCGGCGGCTTGTTGTGTGGCCAGCAATTCCGCCCGGTCCGACAGCAGCCGCCCCACCACGTGCTGCTTCAACCACAGGCTCAGGTTGGCTATGACACCCGCGCGCACCGCATCGGGCAATCGGTCAGGCTGGCGTCCGGAGGTGGAAGGAGGGAGCCAGATTTGCGATTGCGTTTGGGTGGAGCCGTCCATCTGGATTTGCACGTTCGGCGCGCCGCTCTGCGCCGTCGAATCCAGCAAAAGAGGCGAAGCGGCTGGAATCGCTGTCCGCCGGGTGGTTCTTCGAACGCGGAGGAAAAGCGCCAGGCCACCCGCCAGAAACGCCACCACACACAGCAAAATCGCGGGCCGGAGATACGGGACCTCATCATCGTGTTTCGCCGGCGGAATGACAGACCGGGCTGGCGGGGCAGGCGGCGCTGCGTTCACCGGCGCCGATACGGGAGGAGCAGCGTGGATTGGCTGCCCGACCCCGCCGACGCTGAGCTGGCTGCCATTAGTCAAGACGATTTCAGGCTTGTTCTGGTAATTGGTGATCAGGCCGCTGATCTCGACGCTCTGGTTCGACAAGGATGACAAGTCGCCAAATTGGTTGGTGAAGCGGCGGAAGATCACGCACGTACACGGTGCATTGGGATAGGGTTGATCAAGATTGAGGAAAATCACCGATGGCCGATAGGTGACCTGGGCAACCCTTCCCGTGACGATGACATTCTCGCCGTAGTGCTTGTTTGCCTCCGCCGCGGAAATTTTGGCGGAGGAAGCGCCGTTGGTGTCATCCGCATGCGCGGGATGCAAAGAAATGAAAGTCGCGAAAGCAATCAGAGATAGAACCTTCATCTTTGCGCGGGCGCCGGTCATCGGGGAAATTGATACACTCATGAGTTGGACGCGTCAAGCTGCGCGGGTTGACAAGCCGGCGACCAAATCGTCCAGTTGCCGTTGTGTATGTTCGCTGGAGATGACGAAGCGAAAATAGCCGCCGACAGGACCACCCGGATACTTGACAAACGAAGGGAAAACCCGATGGGCAATCAGATGACGCCGGGTGGCCGCGCCCTTGGCGGAATACCCGGGGATGAAGGCAATCACGGGAACGGGCGTAAATGGCACTGGAATCCCTGCGGCGCGCAAGGCGGTCTTGACGTATTGCGCGTTGCGATTGAGACGGGCGCGCAAGCTTCGGTCCTCCTGTAAAACCTGGATGGCCCGCAGGGCCGCGCAAGCCAGAGGCAGCGGCAACGGCGTGCTCCCGGCAAAGATGGTGCTGCGCTCGATCATCTTCCCACGCAGTTCGCGCGAACATAAAATCGCGCCGCCAAAGACGCCAAACCCCTTGCTAAGGGTGACGGTTTGGATGATGCGTTCACGGGAAACCCCGGCGTATTCCGGCGTCCCCCGCCCCGTTCGGCCGAGAATCCCCGCCCCATGCGCGTCGTCCAGCAGGATCATGCCGCGCGGCCCGAGAATTTTTAAATACTCCGCCAAAGGGGCCACTTTCACATCATGGGTGAACACGCCATCTGTCAATAATATCGGTTTCAGGTTCCGGCCCGACCCCGCCAGAACGCGGCCAAGGTCCGCCGGATCGCAGTTTTTAAATTCCAGGATGGGACAGTCAAATATACGGCTGGCGTCGCGCAGGCTGACGTGGGCTGCGGCGTCGATCAGGACACGGGAAAAATCGCGGCGCAACGCTTGGGCCACGACGGAATTGGAAACGTAGCCATTGGAGGCGAGCAACGCCGCCGGCGCTCCGAAGAATTTGGCCAGCGCGGTTTCCAGCTCACGGTAAAGGGCATGATTGCCGGTCGTGATGCGGGACGCGGCCACATTCAATCCGTATTTTTTCAACCCCATGGCGGCGGCCTGTATGACTTCGGGACGGCTGGCCATGCGAAAATAATCGCAGCCCGCAAAATAGGAGAACTTGCTGCGGTTAAAAAGCACCTGAGTGCGCCCAACCATCTGCAATGATTCAGGTTCTTTCATGTCAGGGCACAATATTCACAATATCGCCCGCCTCCAACGGCACATCCTCGTGATGCAACAAATCGATTCCCTTCAATGATTCAATCAATTGTCCGTTGCGAACGACACGCACGAGTTTTGGGGTCATAAAGCCGGTGTAATTGGCATCGACAATCGCTTGCGCCAGGGTCAGGCCCTCCGTCCACGGGATCACATGATTGCTGACCGGCCCCTGCACGACGACCTGTGGCGGCTTTTCCGCCTGCCATTGTTTGGCGGCTTGGGCCTGGCCGGCCATATACGCCTGATGCGCCTGCAACTCAGCCTGTTTCTTGCTCACGCACCCGGCAAGGAGCAGGACGACACCCAGCATGATTAATGAATGCAGATGTCTTGGTAGGGCGAGGCTCCAGCCGAGCCAACCCCTGCGGCTCAAATCGGCTCGGCGGGAGCCTCGCCCTACCGTGACGGAAATGGAAGGATGCGCAATTATCTGCAATGCGCCGCACAACAAAATGCTGATTGCCTGTCGCATAGCTCAACAACTGGCGGGCAGTTCCTGCAAAACTTCCACGCAATGAGGCACGGCCCCGGCGACAAATCCCAGGCATTCGACCGCGCCGCTGGGTTTGCCCGGCAAACAAATGACCAGGGTCGTATCCACCACCGCGGCCAGATTGCGCGAGAGGATGGCGTTTGGGGTGATCTTCATGGATTCGATGCGCATTACTTCGCCGAAGCCGGGCAACTCACGCGAGGCAATTTCGCGCACCGCTTCGGGCGTGACATCGCGCTTGGCCACGCCGGTGCCACCGGTGGTCAGAATGACGCGGCAGCCTTGCTTGATCTGCAGGCGAATGGCGCGTTGAATCTCGCGCGGTTCATCTGGAACCACAGCCTCGGCCAGCACCTTCCAGCCGTAACCCAGCACCGCCTCCTTCAAGGCAGGCCCGCTCCGATCGTCATAGACCCCGCGCGCCGCCCGGTCCGAAACTGTGATTATGCCGGCATCGATTTGCATCATCGTTTTGATTTTGAAAGCAATGTGATGTTCCTGATACGCATGGTTTTGTCCACTGCTTTGCACATGTCGTAAATGGTCAACGCGGCCAGACTGACCGCTGTCAACGCCTCCATTTCCACACCCGTCGCCGCCGTGACGCGGGCCGAGGCGGTGATGACGACGCGGTCGCGGGACGACGGAATGTCAAAGTCCACGCCGCAATGAGTGATGGGCAAGGGATGACAAAGCGGGATGAGCGCGCCTGTGTTCTTGGCCGCCATGATGCCCGCGACGCGCGCGGTGGCGAAAACGTTTCCCTTGGCGACGCGGTCATTTTCGATGGCTGCAATGGTGCTCGTTTGCATCAGAATCTCGCCGCGCGCCACCGCCTTCCGGCGCAAGGGCGGTTTAGCCGATACATCGACCATGTTTGCGGCGCCCCTGGCATCCAGATGGGAGAATTTTTTCAAAGCCTGACGCATTAACCGAATGGTAGCAGTTTCCCTGGCGTGGACGAGCCATTTTATGGGAGTGCTCATTTATCTGGCTCCGACGGAATGGGAATAATGGGAAGAATAGGATGGATGGGGCCGATGGGGACGGCAGCGTGGACTTCATGGACTGGGTGGACGACATGGACTAGCGGCGCAAAATCGCTTTGATTCGCTTTGAGTTCGCCAGAGTTGGGCTGGGTGGGCTTTGACTGGTGGGCGCACTTCATCCTCTTGTGCGCCAAGGGCTTAGGCTTGGTGGCGGAGGCGCCATTTCGGTTTCGGGGCGCTTTGATTGGCCCTTCCCCGAAGGTGTCGGTGGGCTGAATGTCCAATTTTGCCTTCCCATCGCCCCGTTGCACGGCCAGGACATAGGCGGCGAATTTCCGGCCCAACTTGCCGCCACCGTAGGTGCCCTGACGCCACTGGCTGAGGTTCTGTTCGCTGATGGGGACACCGTCGAATTCCTCTTTGATGATTTCCCGGACTTCTTCGAGGGAGTTGAGCCAGGGGAGGATTTGGGAGGCGGGTTGGGAGCGGTCGAGGCGGTCGTTCAAGAGGTCGCGGATGGAGCGTGGGAGATGGGCGATTTTACCGTTGCGGGGGTTCATAGTTTTTGGGTTGGTTCAGGGTTTCAGTTTTTCATCGTGGCCATATTTAGGCAATATGAAGGATACAACAGTATCATAGATATTGTATGAAACAAAAGTTATTTTAAACTAATTTTGTAATCAGGTGGGCGGCGGGGCGGCAGGCGTTCGGCGAGGGGAATGGGAGGAACAGGACGGATGGGACTCATGGGGAAGGACTGGGCGGGGGGCTTCCGCGAACGAAGGACTCCAGAGAGCCGGGAATGGATAAGCCATGGCTTCTCCTTCTGGTGGAGGCTTCTGACTCGGCGGCTTCTCAGGCGAATTTAACGCGGGGTTTGGATGACGCCTGCTTTCCATTCAACCACTGCCGCGCTCATTTGCTCCGCGAAATGCCAATGTTTCCTGACATGTCGCGGCACGCTGCCCGGCGAGGTGCCGAGCAAATCGGTCGTGACCAGGATTTCCCCGTCGCAATCCGGGCCGGCCCCGATGCCGATGGTGGGGATGGGGGTTTTTGCCGTGATTTCGCGGGCCACTGGCGGCGTGACCAGTTCGAGCACTATGGCGAAGGCCCCCGCTTCAGACAGGGCGAGAGCGTCGGCCAACAAGTCGGATCGTTCCTGCGGGGTTTTCCCTTTGATGCGGTAACCGCCTTCCACCACTACATTTTGCGGGAGCATTCCCAGGTGGCCAAGGAAAGGTATGCCGGCGGCGATGATGGCCCGCACTTGAGGGAGGATGTTGCGGCCGCCTTCGGCCTTGACGGCTTCGGCGCCTGCGGCCAGCAAGCGGCGGCTGTTTTCCAAGGCCGCTTCCACCGTAAGGCAACTGTTGTAAGGCATGTCCGCGGCCAGCAAGGCTGCGGGCTTGGCGCGGGCGGCGGACCGGACGTGGTGTTCCATGTCCTCCATCGTGACGTGTGTTGTGTCCGGATAGCCCAGGACAACCATGCCCAGCGAATCCCCCACCAGCAACAGCGGCACGCCCGCCGCATCCAGCCATTGGGTCATGGCAAAATCGTAGGCGGTCAGCGCCGCGATGCGTTCCCGTCCCTTCATGGAGCGAAGGGTTTCGGCCGTGATCTTCCTCCGCGCGTTCATCGAAGCAATTCTTCCCGGCGCACACTTTGCAGCAATTCCTCCGGCGTGACCGTGGCGGTGCCGAGTTTGCCCACGACAATGCCTGCGGCGTAGTTGGAGAAAATCGCCGCTTCGAGGGGCGACGCCCCCGCCACAATCGCCAGCGTGAAGGAGGCGATGACCGTGTCCCCCGCGCCGGACACATCAAACACCTCGCGGGCCATGGTCGGAATATGGAAAGGTTTTTGATCGCGCTGACACAGAAGCATTCCCTGGTCTCCGAGGGTGACAAGCAGCAGCGCCGGCTGATGGTCATCGAGCAGTTTATCAGCCACCCGCAAGAGCGCCGCGTTCTGGTCGGGCGCTTGTCCCCGGGCATCGTCCACCGCACCGGCCAGTTCAAAAGCCTCCTTGCGATTGGGCGTGAGCAGGGAAGCGCCCGAAAGGTCGAGAAGATGCGAGGGCTTTGGGTCCACGCTGAGCCAGACACCGCGCCGGCGGCAAAGCGCCTTCACCTCGTCGAGCACCCGCTGGGTGATGACGCCCTTGGCGTAATCGCACAAGATCACCGCGTCGGCTGTTTTAAGGCCGCGTTCCAACCCGGCCAGCAAACGGCGCGTGGTGGCCTCGTCAATGTTGGATCGGCTCTCACGATCGACCCGCACCACTTGCTGGCGATGGGCAATGATGCGCGTCTTGATGCTGGTCGTTCGATTCCTGCACTTGAGAAGCCCGCCGCAGCCGATGCGGGCATGCTTGAGGACTTCATTCAATCGCACGGCGGATTCATCCAGCCCAATCGCGCCCAGCAGTTCGGTATCGACCTGCAAATCAGCCAAATTGTGCGCGACGTTGCCGGCGCCGCCCGGAACGTAGCTCTCGCGGTCGAAATCAATCACCGGCACGGGGGCTTCGGGCGAAATGCGGCCCACCGTGCCCCAAAGAAAATGATCCAGCATGACATCGCCCAGGACCAAAATGCGGGCGCGGCCGGCCGCTTGCAGCAATTGCCCAATACGCGCGCTGGACAGCCTGCGGGCCGCGGTCGGGTTCGAGTTTTGTAGTTTGTGTTTCAATGGAATCGACTTGTTAGACTAACTTAAAAATGCCGTCAATGGGCTCGTCGCGTCCGCCCCGGTCTGCGCAGCGCCCAATCCGACTTCAAAAGCATCGCGTCCAGCCTGGACTGCGGCCTGAAAGGCGCGCGCCATGCGGCAGGGATCATTGGCCACCGCAATCGCGGTATTGACCAGGACTGCGTCCGCCCCCATTTCCATCGCTTCCGCGGCGTGGCTGGGCGCGCCGATGCCGGCATCGACAACCACCGGCACGGTGGCCTGCTCGATAATGATCCGAATCTGTCCGCGCATTTCCAAGCCGCGATTGGAGCCGATGGGCGAACCGAGCGGCATGACCGTAGCCGCGCCGGCGTCCTGCAAACGCTTGGCCAGGACCGGGTCGGCATTGATGTAGGGCAGGACCGTAAAGCCCTCCTTGACCAGGATTTCGGTGGCGGCCAGGGTTTCCACCGGATCAGGCAGCAGATAACGAGGGTCGGGATGAATTTCCAATTTGACCCAGTTCGGCAATCCCGCCGCCACCGCCAACCGTGCCAGGCGGACGGCCTCGGCGGCGTTCATGGCCCCGCTGGTATTGGGCAGCACCAAGTAGTGTTTCGGATCGATGAATTCGAGGATGTTGGCGAAGGGGTCTCCCTGCCCGGTCAAGTCCGCCCGGCGCAGCGCAACGGTTACGATGGACGCGCCACTGGCCGCCAGGGCGTCGCGCATCAATTCGGGCGAGGCAAACTTCCCGGTCCCAACCAGAAGCCGCGATGGAAATGTCCTCCCGGCAATTGTCAATGTCTTGGATTCCAAGTTCAACCGGACAAGTCTGAAGATTACGGTTTAAAGAGGAAAGTGCAAAATTTTCCGCTGTCTCCGCCATGGGAGGGCGCCTGTGCCGGCAAAGCGGCCAGCCCGTTCGACAACGAATACTCCTTCAAAGGGTAAAAACTCCCCCAAAACCTCCGGGAATTACATTGACAAATTACGACATATCTGTCGAAATCCGGCAATCAATTAATTTTCTTTATGCGGATTATTCGATGAATTAGCCACCTTAACGTTGGCGCCTGCGTAAAATGATGAATACACTTGCCAAAATATTTGCGTGCATTCTCTGTTTTCTTCTGAAGGAAGCGGGCGCGCAGGATATTTCCGACCTCCTGCAACAAGGCATGTCGGTGCAACGCGCCGTTGTTCCTCTTTACCCCACCGGCTCTTTCAAACCCTCCGCCGTCGTGCGCGTGGACCGGGCTTTCCTGGACTATCAGCACAAGGGATTCTTCCGCATTGGATTCCTTCCCATTGGTGTCCTCGACGGCGTTACGATTGAAGCGCGGGACACAACCAATCCGACGACCAGCCTGGCCTGCCTGCGGCGGTGGCTGGGAAGCAAGGCCGGCCAGCGGGTTGAAATGCGCCGCGTCAAATTCCTGATCTCTTCGACTGTCACTCTGGAAGCCGGCCTGGCGCGCTGTGGGGCTGGCAACCGCTGGGATTTGCTTGACGGCGTCCGTTTTGTGTCCGGGGACGGCGAAGTCCAGGCGCCGCGGGGCACCCTGGAACTGGCCGGGCCGCGAGGCGCGCAAGTGATCCTCGAAACCACGCCGCGAACGACGAACACCTTTTTTGCATCCGCCCTGACTTTCAATGATTCCCCTCGTTCACGCATCGCCGACCCAAATCCATCCAAATGAAAACAAACCAAGCGTTACCCTTGCTGAAACAATCATTAACGATTTTCGCGCTTCTCGCTGGCGCTGCCGGCGGTTACGCGCAAGGAACTATTTCCTTAAGCGACTTTGCCAACAATTTTACCATTGATGTTTTCTCGCCTCAAACGAGCAATGCTTTCGTTCAGATGACCGGGAACATCGCCGTGGATAATCCTTCCGGCGCGGTGGGGATTGGACCTGCCACCAATGAATATCAAGGAGTGCCGCTCGGTGGCGGCTCCGGGGGGCCGACCACTCCGTTCAATTACACCAATGGCGCGCTTTGGACGGTAGCCGTATATGCCGCTCCCGGCGCAAATAATTTCTCTGGATTGGCTTCAGCAGAAACCCTTGGCGTCCCTGTCATGACATCGCAGTTCCAAACCAGCGGAGGGACTGGAGTTGCGAATGCCGGCGTTACTGCTGGAGTATGGGCTTTTGATTTCGATTTGGACACCAATACAACCCTCAATGGTTTCACTCCTTCAATTGGAGCCACGCTCCAACTGGAGGTTTGGTACAATGGCGGTGTGACGAACCCGGGTAACTACGGCGCACAGGAGGCCGTTTCTCCAGTGGTTGGATCCTCAGCCATTGAGTCCATTGCCCCTCTTGGATCGCAGCCGCCGCTGGCTCCATCATTGGGTGATTTTGTTTCAGGTGACGGCCAAATCACAAGCTTCAGCCTGGTGAGGGTGAACGCGACGAACCAAGCCCAATTCGGTTTTGCGACGAATGCGGACAACATTTCCGTAACGATAACCAATTATACCGGCTCAGGCGGCGCCGTGACCATTCCAACCTACATCAATGGGCTGCTGGTCACCGCTATCACGTACACGACATTCAGGTATAACAGCAACCTGACCAGCGTCACGATTCCCAACAGCATCTCCAACATCGACTTGGAAACGCTCATGGACTGCTCCAACCTGACTTATGTGTCGATTCCCAGCAACGTCACCAACATCGGGAATTATGCGTTCTTTGAGTGCCACAGCCTGTCCAGCGTCACGATTCCCAACGCTGTCACCAGCCTCGGAAACCTTGCGTTTGAATACTGCTACGACCTCACCAATGTGACCATTCCCGGCAGCGTCACCAACTGGGGGTATGGCACGTTTCAATCCTGCACCAACCTGGCCAGCGTCACGCTTGCCAACGGCGTCACCACCCTAGGCACAATGCCGTATAGGAATTCAGGCATAGATGACGCCTACCGAGTATTGGACAGTTCCTTTGCGGCAAGTGTTTTTGCGTAGCCGTGGCCAACTGCTGACCGGTTGGCGCAACGCTCGC
>Ga0224554_1000160_pt1 | contig 62098 bp, 54 predicted proteins | sample 714S22024metaG_FD_180666 | JGI IMG/M metagenome (GOLD analysis project Ga0224554, IMG submission 180666) | Peat soil microbial communities from Stordalen Mire, Sweden - 717 S2 20-24 | ecosystem: Environmental > Terrestrial > Soil > Wetlands > Peat | place: Sweden: Norrbotten County, Stordalen... | reverse complement strand
GCTTCGCCGACGGCGAGGTTTACTTTCAGTTGCTGGAGAACGTTCGCGGCGTGGATGTGTTTCTGGTACAGCCCACATGCCACCCCGTGGATGAGCATCTGGTGGAACTGCTGATCATGATGGACGCGCTGAAGCGCGCCTCTGCCGGCAGGATCACGGTTGTGATGCCGTACTACGGCTACGCAAGGCAGGACCGCAAGGACCGGCCGAGAGTGGCGATTACGGCCAAGCTGGTGGCGGACCTGCTGAGCACGGCCGGTGCAAACCGCGCCCTGCTGGTCGATCTGCACGCGGCGCAGATTCAGGGCTTCTTCAATATTCCGGTGGACCATCTCTTCGCCAGCCCGGTGCTGGTGAGCTACTTCCGGGAGCTTGGGCTGCCTGACCTGACTGTGGTTTCGCCGGACGCGGGAGGCGTGGAGCGCGCGCGCTTCTTCGCCAAGAAGCTGGAAGTTCCGTTGGCCATCGTCGACAAGCGGCGGACCGACATGAATGTGACCGAGGTGATGAACGTGATCGGCGATGTACGTGACCGCACATGCCTCATCCTGGACGACATCATCGACACCGCCGGAACGCTGGTGGGAACGGTGGAGGCGCTGCTGGCGCAGGGCGCGAAGAAGGTTTATGCGTGCGCTTCGCATCCGGTGCTCTCAGGCCCGGCGGTGGAACGCATTGCAAATTCACGGCTGGAGCAGTTGGTCGTGACCAATACCATTCCGCTGCGCGAAGACGCGCTGCGGGTGCCGAAGATCAAGGTGCTATCGATTGCCGGGCTGCTTGGCCGCGCCATCGAGAGCATCCACATGGAGACCAGCGTCAGCACGCTGTTCAACTAAGGCTAGCTGTTAGCTCTTAGCCATTCGCTTTTAGCTCTTCCAGATTGATGGGGAGAGCGGTTGTAAAAGTAAGTCGAAGTAAGAAACACCTAGATGTAGCGGCAAAGCCGCAAAGGGAGCGGAAAAGGTCTTTAGCTAACGGCTAAAAGCTAACAGCTAATGGCTGTACTCCGTGCCCGAAAGGAAAGAGATCATGGCAACAACCACTATTTCAGCCGTCGTCGCAACGCCCCGCGAGGGCAAGTTCAACAAGAACGCCGCACGCCGCGTGCGCGTCGAAGGCAAGATTCCCGCCGTCGTCTACGGGGCCGGGCAGGCTGCCGTCGCCGTCACCGTGGATCCGCGCATTATCACCCGGATTCTGCACTCCGACACCGGCCACAACACCATCTTCGACCTCGACGTAACGGGGTCCGCCACGGCCAAGGCGATGATCGTCGACTGGCAGAATGAGCCGATCAAGGGCGCGCTGCTGCACATCGACCTCAAGCGCATCGCGATGGACAAGGCGATGCGGGTTTCGGTGCCCGTTCAGTTGATCGGCATTCCGGTCGGCGTCAAGACCCAGGGAGGCATTCTGGAGCATGTGTTGCGCGAGGTCGAGATCGAGTGCCTGCCCGCAGACATCCCAAGCCATCTGGACGCCGATGTCTCTTTGCTAGAGATCAACCAGGCCATCCACGTCTCCGACCTGCCTCACTCGGGTTCCATCAAGTTCCTCGACGACGAGGGCTTGACTGTTGCGCACGTCGCCCTGATCAAGGAAGAGGTGGTTGCGGTGGAAGAGGTGGTTGCCGAGCCGACCGAACCGGAGATTGCCAAGAAGGGCAAGGGCGAGACGGAAGCCGCGCCGGATGCCAAGGCGGACGCCAAGGCCGAAGCCAAGCCGGATGCCAAGGCGGACGCCAAGAAGAAGTAAGATCGGCGGTTGTTTGTTGTGAGTTGAGATTTGCAGCTTGTGAGTTGAAGGCAGAGGAACGCGCGGCGTGAAACTGATCGTTGGTCTCGGCAACCCCGGTATCGAGTATCAGTTCACCCCGCACAACGCCGGTTTTCTCGCTGTGGACCGCATCGCGGAGTACTGCGGGGTGACCCTGGCGAACCGCCGGAGCAGGGCGCTTACGGCGAAGGCAAGGCTGGCAGGACACGAGGTCCTGCTGGCCAAGCCGGAGACGTACATGAACCTGAGCGGGCTTTCGGTGGCCGCGCTGGTTGGTGAGTTGGAGATCACGGTTCCGTCGCATGACGTGATTGTGATCTACGACGAGTTGGACCTTCCGCTGGGCACGCTTCGCATTCGCGAGCGCGGCTCGGAGAACGGGCACAACGGAGCGATCTCGGTCTCCGGCGCGCTCGGCACGCAGGAGTGGTTGCGGATTCGGATTGGGGTGGGGCGTCAAATTAAAGACGTGGCTGCTCTGGCCGATGGCACGGAGGTAAAGGCAGGCGGCACGGAGTACCTGCTCTCACCGATGCGCAAGGCAGAGCTTGCCGTGCTGGATGAAGTGCTCGACCGCGTGCGAGGCGCAGTCGAGGCGGTCCTCAGCCAAGGGTTGAGCGCCGCGATGAATGAGTTCAATCGAACGGTTGAAGGTTGTTAGTTGCAGGTTGTCAGTTGAAACGAAGCAGATGAATTTCCAGACCGGATTGGCGGAAGACACGCCGGCACGGTGCGAAGCAGAACTTCGCAGAAAGAAGTAAACGAATGAACCGCACCTACGAAATCATGTTTATCGTTCGTCCCGACATGGAGGAAGCTGACCTCGACAAGCTGATCGAAGGCTTCTCGGCCAACATCACCAGCGGCGGCGGCGAAGTCAAGAGCGTGGAAAAGATGGGACGACGCCGTCTGGCCTACACCGTCCGCAAGTTCAACGACGGCTTCTACGTACTGTTGAACATCGCAGCCGCGGGCAGCCTGATCGGCGAGATCGAGCGCCGCCTGCGCGTCTCCGAGCCTGTGATCAAGTTCATCACGGTGCGCATGGACGAGGAAGAGAAGCGGCTGGCCAAGGTGAAGGCCCTGCGCGACTCCAAGGTGAAGCGCAGCGCGCAGCCCATTGCCCCGCCGCCGCCGGTGGCCATCTCCGCGGCAGCCGAAGCGCCAGCTGTTGCAGAAGCGCCCGCTGTTGCCGAAGCTCCCGCCATCGCCGAGGCACCCACTGTCATCGCCGAGCCGGAAGCAGCCTCTGTAGCCGAACCCGTCAGCGCAGCGGTCTAACCGGCCGCCGCACAAGATATGCGCAGCGGCATCTACCGCAAGCGCAGCGTACGAATCAACCGCCGCCGCCGCTTTAATCCCCGTCCACAGGGCGGAATTTCAAAGGCTCCACAGCGAGCCTGGAGCGGCTTCGGCACAACTCGAAAGAGATGAGAGGAATTACGAAATGGCTGACGAAACCAGCGTTCCAAGCGTGCCTCAATCCACCAGCGCACCGCAATCCACACACGAAGCAAGACCCTACACGCCGCGCCCCGCTTATGCCGGTTCCGGAGGCCCACGCCCGCCGCGTCCCGCGGGCGGTCCCGGAGGCCCAGGTGGTCCCGGCGGCGGTCCCGGAGGACGCAAGTTCTTCCGCCGCAAGAAGGTCTGCAAGTTCTGCACCGAGAAGATCGACGCCATCAGCTACCGCGATGTCCGCCTGCTGCAGGGCTTCGTCGCCGAGCGGGGCAAGATCGTACCGCGCCGGTTGACCGGGGTCTGCACCCGCCACCAGCGGAAGGTCTCTCTCGCCATCAAGCAGTCGCGCAACATCGCCCTGCTCGCCTTCGCCGCGCGCTTCTAACTTACCTGGCCCTCCGGTCAATGCCGGACGGCGACAGAAATCTCGGAGAAATGCTATGGAAGTCATTCTGAAGGAAGACGTCAACAAGCTCGGTCACCGCGGCGATGTGGTAAAGATCGCCGACGGCTACGGGCGCAACTATCTGCTGCCCGGCAAGCTCGCCATCGAGGCGACGGCCGCGAACATGGCCGTCATCGAGCAGATGAAGGGCTCCGCGGTCCGCAAGTTGGCCAAGGAAAAGGTCATCGCCGAGGACCTCTCCAAGACGCTGGAGTCGGTCGAACTGGTCTTCGAGCGCAAGGTGGGCGAGAACGACCACCTCTTCGGCTCGGTCACCTCGGGCGACATCGCGCACCAGCTCGAGGAGAAGGGCTACCCCATCGACCGGCGCAAGATCTCGCTGGAAGAGCCGCTGAAGTCGCTGGGCGAGTTCCACGTGCCGATCAAGCTGCACCGCGAGGTCACCAGCCACATCAAGGTCACCATCAAGGGCGAAGAAATGCCGGAAGGCACGACCGAGGCCGCAGCCGAGACCGCAGCGTAAAACGGCTTAGCACCGATTCACAGCGACGGGCACCGATCTACCTGCGAGTAGATCGGTGCCTGTTGTTCTTGAAGCGGAGATCTTTCGTGGAGTCTTTTACGCGAAGCGTCCAGGACGCCACGAAGTGGCGAAGTGGTCATTCGTACTTCAGGGTCTCGACCGGGTCGAGGCGGGCGGCGCGGTTGGCGGGAACGGTGCCGAAGATCACGCCAACGATGACGGAAGTGGCCAGCGCGATGGGTGCTGCCAGCCATCCCACGGGGATCTTGTACGGCGTCAGCAGGCCCAGCAAGATCGGGATGCCGAGTCCAACGAGGGTGCCGAGAATGCCGCCGGAGAGCGAGAGAAAGACCGCCTCGGTGAGGAACTGCAGGCGGATCTCGCGGCGGGTCGCGCCCAGCGCCTTGCGGATGCCGATCTCGCGGATGCGCGCCTGCACGTTGGCCAGCATGCTGTTCATGATGCCCACGCCGCTGACAATCAGAGTGATGGATGCAGCCAGCAGCAGGACCCAGGTCAGGATGTCGGCCACCTTCTTCATGTCGTTGAGGACGTCGGTCAGGGTCAGCGCTTGATAGATGCTGTTTGGCCGGTGGCGGCTCTTGATCAGCTTAGTGATCTCTATCGCACCAGGCTCGACCATGCTGGGGTTGGCCATCTTGAAGAAGATCTCCTTGAGGTTGTCGGTTCCGGTGAAGTAGCGCGCTACCTCGTAGGGGATGAGGATGGTATGGTCGTTGATCTCGGAGGTGCCGTAGGTGTCGATGCTCTCCTTGAAGACGCCGATGATGGTGAGTGGAATGCCGCGGATCGTGATGTTCTTGTCCACCGCGGCCTGCTCGCTGCCGAAGAGCTTGATCGCCAATGGCTTGTTGAGCACCGCAACCTTGGCGTGCGCGCTGGCGTCCTGATCGTCGAAGAACCGCCCGGCGAGGACCACCAGCCCACGCACGTCTTTATACTGCGGCGAGACGCCCAGCAGCATGGCGTCCTCGGTGACGCCGCCGCCGATGCTGATGCGGTCGTGGTCCTCCAGCATGGGCGAGTAGGCAACGATGCCGGGCACTGAATCGACCACCGCCTGCATGTCTTCGCGGGTCATGTAGTCCGGCGTGGTGGTGTTGTCGGGGCCGATGATGCTGCCGCCGCTGTACTGCATCTCGATCTTGTTGGGGCCGAGGCTGGAGATGGTGTCCAACGCGTATTGCTTGCCGGTCATCCCCACCGTGACCACCAGAATGATCGATGCCGAGCCGATGACCATGCCCAGCATGGTGAGCAAAAACCGCGCCTTGCTGGCGCGGAAGCTGTCCACGGCAAGCGAGACGACCTCGCTGAACATCATGGTGCTGCGCGCGCTGGCCAGCGTGCTGTCAAACGAACTCGCTTCGAGCTCCGGCTTGGGTACGATTGTGGTCGCCATGGTTTTTCCATCGATCCGGGCGCACCGGAATCCGGTCCTCGCCCGGCTGATCGTCCAGCGAGAGACCGTCCGGGGATTCGTGCCCGATCCAGCTATTAGACACTCTTCAGTATCGCAGCGGTGCGGCGATTCCTGCTAACCCTGTTTATCCCCTCGCGATGAGAGAAATGCGCGCCGGAACCCGCCGATCGATCCCTCAATCCTCTGCAACGGAATCGTCAGCGACAGGCGAATGTAGCCGGAGCGGCCAAAGCCGGTGCCGGGAACGGCGAGCACGCCTTGCTCGGCAAGCAGTTTGGTGAAGGCAATGTCGTCGGGGATGGGGGTCTTGAGGAAGATGTAGAACGCGCCTTCGGGCCGCCGCACCTCGTATCCGATTGCCTCCAGCGCATCGCAAAGGACATTACGCTTGTGCTCGTAGATTGCTGCGTCGATCGTTGCGTCCAGCGATTCCAGCATCACCCACTGCCAGATCGCGGGCGCGTTGATAAAGCCCAGAGTGCGATTGCAGAAGGCGCAGGCGCCGCGCAGAAGAGCGGCATCCTCCAGTTGCGGCGAGAGCGCCAGGTAGCCGATGCGCTCGCCGGGCAGTCCCAGCGACTTCGACCAGGAGTTGCAGATCACTGTGTTGGCGATGAAGGAGGCCACCTCGGGCTGCCGCCCTCCGTCGTAGACGAAGGACTTGTATGGCTCGTCGCTGATGACGGTGATGGGCTGGCCGACGCGCTTCAGCATTGCGTCCAGATCGCGCAGTACGCTCTCCGGGTAGACGCGGCCAGTGGGATTGTTGGGCGTGTTGAGGAGGATGGCGCGCGTTCGCGGAGTGATCGCCGCACGGACGCGCTCTACGTCAGGCAGGAACGTGGCGTCGGTCTCTACAGGGACCATGCGCCCGCCGTGGTTGGCGATATAAAACTGGTACTCGGGGAAGAAGGGCATCAAGACGATGACTTCGTCGCCGGGGTCGAGGATCGACTTCAGGATCACGTTGCATGCGCCCGCGGAGCCGACCGTCATAAAGACGTCGTCGGCGGTGAAGCTCAGGCCAGTCTCTCTGCACAGCTTGTTGGCGACGGCCTGGCGAACCGCGGGATAGCCGGGATTCGGCATATAGCCATGCGAGCCGGGACGGTTGCCGGCCACCACTCGCCGCAGCGCATCCAGCACTGCGGGCGGCGGTTCGACATCCGGATTGCCGAGCGAGAAGTCGAAGACCGCCTCGGCCCCGCGTTCGCGCTTCATCCGGACGCCTTCTTCAAACATGCGTCGAATCCAGGAGGCGTTCTCGAGTTGCCGGGCGATGGTCTTTGAGACGGGCATGAGTATGGGCCTGCTATTGCTTCAGAAGTTCCTTGCTCGCCATCAGCTTGATTCCCGCTGCCTGCAAGCGCGCAATCGCCGCATCTGGATCGGCGAAGCGAAAGATGAGGATTGCCTCGTCTCCGCGAACATCGGAGAAGGCGTACATGTACTCGATATTGATGCCGGTGCCGTCGAGCGTTCCCAGGACGTCGGCCAGGCCGCCGGGCCGGTCGGTCACCAGGATGGCGAGGACATCGGTGACTTTGACGACGAAGCCGTGAGCTTCGAGAGTATGCGCGGCCTTCTCCCAGTCCGAGACGATGATCCGCAGAATGCCGTATTGCTGCGTATCCGCCAGGTACAAGGCGCGAATGTCGACGCCTTCCTGCGCCAGCAGGCGCGCCGGGGCGGCGATGTGTCCCGGCTTGTTCTCGACAAACAGCGATATCTGATGGATCTTCACGATGTCCTCCTGTCGATGACGCGACGTGCCTTGCCCTGGCTTCGCTCGATGGTATTCGCCTCGACCAGCGAAATCCGTACGCGGATTCCAAGCACGCGATCGAGCGCCTCCTGAAGCCTGTCGTGCAGCCCCTGCAACGCTCCGATCTTGTCAGTGAACATCTGCGGCGTCACCTCGACCTGCACCTCCATCTGGTCCAGTCCCTGCTCGCGGGTGAGCAGGATCTGGTAATGCGGCAATGCGCCCTCGACCGCGAGCAGCGCGGTCTCCACCTGCGATGGGAAGATGTTGACGCCGCGAATGATCAGCATGTCGTCGCTGCGCCGACCGATGCGACCGATGCGCCGCAGCGTGCGCCCGCACTCACACCGGCCCGGCAGGATCCTGCTGATGTCGCGCGTGCGGTAACGGATCATGGGCATTGCCTGCTTGCTGAGGGTGGTCAGAACCAGTTCGCCCTCGCAGCCGTCCGGCAGCGGCTCGCCGGTGATGGGGTCGACAATCTCCGGGTAGAAGTGGTCCTCGAAGATGTGCAGCCCTTGATGCAGGCGGCACTCGCAACCGACGCCCGGCCCAATGATCTCGGAGAGGCCGTAGATGTCGAATGCCTCGATCCGGCTCATCGACTCAATGTGCCTGCGCATGGAATCGGTCCACGGTTCGGCGCCGAAGATTCCTGCTCGCAGCGGAAGTTTTTTCATGTCCACGCCGAGCTCGGCGGCGCGGTCGATCAGATGCAGAAAATATGTAGGCGTGCAGGAGATCGCAGTCACACCAAAGTCCTTCATCAGCATGATCTGCCGGTCGGCGTTGCCCGTGCTGGCTGGAACGACCGTCGCTCCCAGCCCCTCGGCGCCATAGTGCGCGCCCAGGCCGCCGGTAAAGAGTCCGTACCCATAGGCAACCTGGATGATGTCCCCACGATGCAAGCCGCAGCCGGCGAGACAGCGGACCATCACCGAGGTCCACACGTCCAGATCTTCCTTGGTGTAAGCGACGACGATGGGCTTTCCCGTGGTCCCGCTGGAGACGTGCAGTCGAACGACGTCCTTCATGGGGCTGGCAAAGAGCCCGAACGGATAGGTGTCGCGCAGATCGCTCTTCGCGGTGAACGGCAGCTTGCCGATGTCCTCGAGCGAGCGAATGTGCTGCGGCTCAAGCCCGCGCTCGTCCATGCGCGAGCGGAAGAGCTCGACCTGCCGCCACGCGCGCGCAACCACGGCCTGCAGGCGTTGCAACTGCACATCTCGGAGTTGTGCGACCGGCGTGTAATCCGGCGCGCTGGCGGGATGACAGTCGGCGACTCTCGATTCCAGAGTGGAATTCATTTTTTCTGCTCGAGGGCCCGCCCCATGGAAAACGCCTGCAGGTTGGCCTCATGCAGCTTCTCCGGCAGGTTGCGCCCGATCGCGGCGGTCCAGGCCTCGACGGGAAAGTGCAGATGACGGCTCAACACGCCAAGCAACGCCACGTTGATGCTCCTCTTGTTGGGCAGGTTGGATTCGTCGATCATGGAAGCGTCAATCAGGACGCCGCCCGGGCGCAGCGCCCATGCGTTCACCGGAACCTGGTCGGCCGCGATGACGAGCAGAAAATCCGCCTCGCCCTCCGGCACCATGGGGCTGAAGACGCGCTCGCCGAACCGCACATCGCTGGAGACGGAGCCGCCGCGCTGGCTCATCCCATGCAGTTCGCTCTTCTTCACGTCCAGGCCAGCGCTGAAGGCAACGTCGGCCAGAATGTCGGAGGCCTTCAACACGCCCTGGCCGCCCAACCCCGCGACCACCACATTCGCCGGCCTGCTGCTCGCTGCGTTAGTCGATTGGCTGCTCATTGGACCTCTCGTACTCGCGGATCGAGCGATTTGCCAGCAGACAGTTGTGGCGGGAGATCACTACAGAGAGCTCCGGCCGATCCAGGCAGGATTGAATCGTCTGCTGAAACTTCTCCGGCTCCGCCGTGGGATCGATCACGTAAACATTGTGTATGCCCAGCGTGCGCGCCAGATCCTCGAAGACCACCTTGCCCGTCTTGGCGTGGGCCAGCGTACGCCCGGTCCCCGGGTGCTCCTGCAAGCCCGTCATGGCCGTGGTTCCGTTGTCCAGGATCACCAGCACATGGCCGCTCTCCGGCGGGTTGTAGACCATCTCAACCAGGCCGGTGATGCCGCTGTGCACAAAGGTGCTGTCGCCGATGACGCTCACCACACGCTTGGCTTGCTCTGGCGGCAGCGTGTAGCGCAACCCCAGGCCCACGCCGATGGACGCGCCCATGCACACCATCGTGTCCATCGCCTCGAAGGGCGGCAGTGCGCCAAGCGAGTAGCAGCCGATGTCGCCGGAGACGATGCAGTCCAGGTTCTTCAGCGCGGTGTAGACGCTGCGATGCGGACAGCCGGGGCAGAAGGCCGGCATCTTGCCGGCGACGCGCTTCGGCTCTGGCGAAGCATCATTGTCCAGAATGCGGCGCACTCGCGCGCTGGTCAGTTCGCCGAAGCGGAAGCTCTCCGGCTTGCCCTCCACCGCGATGCAGGCGGCGCGCGCTCCCTCCACCAGGTAGGGATCTCCCTCTTCGATGACGATGCACCGCTCGACGCTGGCAGCAAACGCGCGCATGCGCTCCACGGGAAGCGGGTAAGTCATCCCAATCTTCAGCACGCTGGCCTCGGGCGCAACCTCGCGCACATGATGGAAGCTGACGCCGGAGGTGATAATTCCCAGCTTGGTCGATCCGGGGATGAGCTGGTTCGGCCCCGCCTCGTCGTTCCACGCGGCCATCTCCGCCAGCTTCTTGCGCAGCCGCGGATGCGCTGGCCGTGCGTATGCCGGAATCATCACGCGCGAGGGAAGGTCGTGCTCGAAGTGCGGCGCGCGCGGCGGGGGAACCGTAATCGTGCCGCGCCGTGCCACGGTCTTGGAATGACAGACGCGCGTGGTCATGCGCAACAGAACCGGCGCCTGCCAGCGCTCGGAGATCTCGATGGCGCGCACCATGAACTCGTACGCCTCCTGCGAGTCCGAGGGCTCCAGCATGGGCACGCCGGCAGCCAGCGCATAGCGCCGGTTGTCCTGCTCGTTCTGGCTGGAGGCCATCCCCGGATCGTCGGCCGTCACCACCACCAGCGCGCCGTCCAGCCGGGTGGACGCCACGGTGAACAAGGGGTCCGCGGCCACATTCAGCCCGACGTGCTTCATGGTGACAATGGCTCGCGCGCCGGCAAAGGCGACGCCAATGGCAACCTCCAGCGCGACTTTTTCGTTGGGCGACCACTGCGCCCGTCCGCCCAGTGCCGCGAAGGTCTCAAGAATCTCGGTGGAGGGAGTGCCGGGATAGCCTGTGCCGAGGCCCACCCCGCAGTCGATTGCGGCCATGGCAACCGCTTCGTCACCGCTCAGCAGTGACAACGCGTTCTGTTTCTGAAGAGAATCCAAGCTGGGGCCCTGTGAAATTCAAGTGTCGAGTCGAATTAAGTGTACACGACCGCGAAATCCCTTCGCCACGAAGTTTTTTACAGACTCTAAGGCGCGGATTGCTTCAGCAGTTGGATCGCGTCTGTGTACCTGAGGCCGGGCGAGACCGGAGCAAAGTGGTTCGCCTCCTCGTCGATCTGAAAGCTCAACGGCTTGACCATCAGCGCCTTGCCAGTCACATGCAGGGTGAGGCGCGTCAGCTCCCAATCGTGCCCGCCGATGTCGGTCTGCTCCAGCAGGACCGTTCCTCCCTTGTTCAGCTTGCCGACAATTCCGAATCCAAAATCGACATCCGCGATGAAGTGGCCCTCCAACCGGGTTAGCCGTTCCTGCGCCGGATCGATCCACACCTCGCCCGCGATGCCGCGTAGCAGGTCCGCCTCCATGTTGGGCGGAGTGAAGCGCGGATTGGGAGTGAAGCTCAACCGATAGCACTGGCCCGCGGCGCAGGGAGTCATCCCTTCAAAGCGGTAGACAAACGCGTCGGGCAGCAGGGCCAGCAGGCGGTCGATGCGCTCTGCATCCTTCTGCTCGCTCTTGTGGCGATGCTCCTGTAGTTCGGGGTGGGCTGCGAGCGTGTCCAGGCGGTCCAGCTCGGCGCGGTCGGCCGCGGCGCTGAGCGGCTTGCCGTCGATCGCGACCAGGCGCGCAACGTCGCCGTCCACGGTCTCGATGATGAGCTTGGTGGTGTCGTGGCGCTCGTCGGTGCGGTGAATCAGATAGCGGACCGGCCGATGGCTCTTGCCGGCGTCGAGCCGGTGTTGCACGGCGCGGCGAACCAGGGCCGTCGCATCGATCGACGCGGGCGGCATGCTCTGCGCAGACAATATCGTTGCGAACACAAGGGCCAGCAGGGGCCTGAAGAGAACGGTCTTCGTGCATCGGAGCGACAAAGAGGCTGTGGAGAGTGTGTTTATCTTGGAATGAGCCACGTACGTGGAAGCACCTATGCATCTAGAATACCGAATCTGGCTGAAAAGGCGGATCGACCTCATGGCCGGTTAACGAGCCTGTCTTGCCGGTGTGGTTGCAGAATATATAAACTGAACGTATAGTTTACTGAAGGATGCGTACGACTTGCATTGCTTTCCGTCGGCTCCGATAGTCGCGCGGCCTGAGAGATGTTTTGATCGCAACAGCCCATCATTTCCATGGAGATTGTGAGATCGCAAAACCACGAAAAATCGTAGGACTATGCCTGGCCGCAGGCGCCAAAGAGCCAAAGTGCCGTGGGCGAAAGCGAAGCGCTGAGGCGGAGGCAGCCATTCTGAAGGCGACGCTCTATCTGCTGGAGCGCCAGCCTCTCCGCAAGGTGACTGCCGACGCGATCGCGCGCAGGGCCGGCGTCAGCAAGGCGACGATCTACAAGTGGTGGCCAAACAAGAGTATGGTCGCGCTCGACGCCTATCAGGCAAGCATGACCGAACAGGTCGCAATGCCGGATACAGGCTCGGCCGAACAGGATTTTATCGAACAATTGAAGTCGGTTGCGGCGTTCTATGCCGGATCGCTAGGGCGTCTCGTCTGCCAGTTTCTAGCGGAGGGACAAAGCGACCCGGAATTTCTCAAGTTGTTTCGTGAGCGTTTTCTTTATGCGCGACGAGACACGGCCCGCGTGATGTGGATGCGCGGCGTAGCCCGGGGCGAAGTCCGCAAAGAGATCGACAGCGAGATCGTTCTCGATCTGATCTATGGGCCAATCATCTTTCGCCTGCTTGCCGGGCATGGGCCGCTGAGCGCAAGCGAGTCGCAGGCCCTGGTTGAGGCGGTCTTCGGGGGACTGAGGCAACCCGGGTATCGCCGTCCCGCGAAGACGAAGCGGAAGTCCTCCGCATCCAAAGGGCCTTGAAGCGTCACCAGAGAACCATCAAGCGTCGACGAGTCTTGCATGAAGTTGCTAACATCTAAATACTGAACCAACCGTTCAGTAACATTGCTCGGTCTACCTTCTTCAACTGGCTATTCCGCTGCATCGACTGGCGCGAGTTCTCTCATGATCAATGCCGGTTGCGCTTTCAACCAAAGGAGTTTTGATGTGGATCGTCCGTCTCGCACTTAGGAGACCCTACACCTTCGTCGTGTTGTCGCTGCTGCTGTTCTTTCTGGGACCAGTAGTGATCGAGCGCACGCCGGTCGACATCTTTCCCAACATCGACATTCCAGTTGTCTCCGTGCTCTGGTCGTATGCCGGGCTCTCCCCGCAGCAAATGAGCGACCGGATCGTGGTGCAGTTTGAGCGCAGCCTGACCACGACGGTCAATGACATCGATCATACTGAGTCGCAGACGCTGAATGGCATCTCTGTCATCAAGGTCTACTTTCGCCCAACGGTCAACATCTCGCAGGCGGTAGCACAGGTGACGGCGATTGCACAGACGGCGCTGCGGTCGTTTCCCGTAGGAACGACGCCTCCGCTGGTGATTCAGTACAGTGCATCCAGTGTGCCGGTGCTGCAACTTGGGCTCTCTGGGAATGGCTTATCCGAGCAGCAGTTGTTCGACTTAGGGGCGAACTTCATCCGCACGCAGTTGGCCACCGTGCAAGGCGTCTCAATTCCGTTCCCATATGGCGGCAAGCAGCGACAGATTCAGGTGGACATCGACACCCAGAAACTACAGGCCCATGGGCTGTCCGCTTCGGACGTGGTGAACGCCATGAATGCGCAGAACGTGATTCTGCCCGCCGGCGATGTGAAGATGGGCCACGTCGATTATCAGATTGAGACCAATAGCGCACCGGACTCAATTGCGGCGTTAAATGACCTGCCAATCAAGACGGTGAACGGCGTGACGACCTATGTTCACGACATCGGCAATGTGCGCGACGGATTTCCTCCGCAGACGAATATTGTGCGCGTCGACGGACAGCGCGCCGCTCTGATGACGATCCAGAAGACGGGTGACGCTTCTACGCTGGACATCATCTCCAACGTACGTTCGCAATTGCCATTGATTGCAGCACAGCTTCCTCCGGCGTTGCGGATTAGGCCGATTGCCGACCAGTCGATCTTTGTAAAATCGGCGATCAGCGGGGTTGTACGGGAAGCGATCATTGCCGGCTGCCTGACGGCAGCGATGATCCTGATCTTCCTCGGAAACTGGCGTTCGACGCTGATTATCGCGGTGTCGATTCCACTGTCCATCATCTGCTCGTTGCTGATGCTGGCGGCACTGGGCGAGACGATCAACATCATGACCCTGGGCGGACTGGCGCTGGCGGTCGGCATTCTGGTGGATGATGCCACGGTGACGATTGAAAACATTAATCGTTTTCTGGAACTGGGCGAGGACGTTGAGCCGGCGATCCTGGACGGCGCCGCGCAGATCGCAGTTCCGGCCTTCGTCTCGACGCTGGCGATCTGCATTGTGTTTGTTCCGATGTTCTTTCTCGGCGGCGTGGCGCGGTATCTCTTCGTTCCGTTGGCCGAGGCGGTTGTCTTCGCCATGCTCGCGTCGTACTTCCTCTCGCGGACCGTCGTGCCCACCATGGCGATGTATCTGCTGAAGGGACACGAGCACGACCGCGTCGAGCAGGCGCGCGCCAGTCGCAATCCATTCGTGCGATTCCAGATTACGTTCGAACATTATTTCGAGCGGCTGCGCGACTGGTACCACGGAGTCTTGCGCCTCTGTTTGGAAAATCGGGCTGCGTTTCTGCTCTCGATCGTTGCGTTCTGGGTGGTCTCGATTGCGCTGCTCTATCCGTGGCTTGGGCAGGACTTCTTCCCCTCGGTGGACGGCGGCCAGTTCAAGCTGCATGTGCGCGCGCACACCGGAACGCGCATTGAAGACACGGCGCGCCTGTGCGACCAGATCGAGGATGTGATCCGCCGCGAGATTCCACCCAGCGAGCTGGGCACCGTCATCGACAACATCGGGCTCCCGTACTCCAGCCTGAACCTCTCCTACTCCAACTCGGCCCCCGTGGGCACGGCCGACGCGGACATTCTGGTCTCGCTGGCGGAAAAACATCGGCCCACCGCGGAGTACACGCGCGCGTTGCGCGACAAGCTGACCCAGCAGTTTCCCGGCGTCGAGTTCTACTACCTGCCGACCGACATGGTGAGCCAGATTCTGAACTTTGGCCTGCCGGCGCAGATCGATGTGCAGGTGGCGGGCTTGAAGGTGGACCAGAACCGAGCGCTGGCCGAAGACTTGATGCAGCAGATCGCACGCGTCCCGGGCACCACCGATCTGCGCATCCAGCAGCCCTTCAACCAGCCGAAGTGGATGGTCAATGTGGATCGCACACGCGCGCAAGAGGTTGGTTATAGCCAGAAGGACGTGGGGCAGTCCCTGCTGACCAGTTTGAGTGGAAGCTCGCAGACCTCGCCCTCGTTCTATCTGAATCCGCAGAACCATGTGAGTTACAATATCGCCGTCGAGACGCCGCAGTACGAGGTGAAGGACCTACAGGAGCTGGAGAGCATTCCCATTGCGACCAGCGGCTCGAACCAGCAGCCGCAGATTCTCGGCAATCTTGCATCGCTCGAGCGTGGGGCCGAGCCGGGGACGGTAAGCGACTACAACGCACGGCCGATTATCGACATCTATGGCTCGGTCGAGGGAACCGATCTGGCCAGCGTGGCGCGCAAGGTCGAGCGCATCGTCGACGACAGCAAATCGAAGCTGCCGCGCGGATCGCAGATCTTTCTCCGTGGCCAGATCCAGACCATGCACACCTCCTTTCAGGGACTGGCATACGGACTGCTCTTCTCCATCGTGCTGGTCTACGCGCTCATCGTGGTGAACTTCCAGAGCTGGCTCGATCCCTTCATCATCATCGCCGCGCTGCCCGGCGCTTTGGCCGGAATCGTCTGGCTGATGTTCCTCACCGGGACCCACATCAGCGTCCCCGCGCTCACCGGCTCCATCATGTGCATGGGCGTGGCCACGGCGAACTCGATCCTGGTGGTCAGCTTCGCCAAGGAGCAGATGGAGCATGGCATGAGCGCGGCCCAGGCAGCGCTCAGCGCGGGCTTCACGCGCTTCCGCCCGGTCATTATGACAGCACTGGCCATGATCATCGGCATGGTGCCGATGGCGCTTGGCCTGGGCGATGGCGGCGAACAGAATGCGCCGCTGGGCCGCGCCGTCATCGGCGGGTTGCTGTTGGCCACCTTTGGCACGCTGACCTTCGTCCCGGTCTTCTTCTCGCTGATGCACCGCAACGATCCGCGCGTTGGTCCGACACAAACCGAGGACGCGAATGAGGCCCAGGCATGAGGCATCGAAGATGGATGAGATCGATGGAATTGGCGCGAGGCTCGCGCACGGAGACGCAGCTATGAAGGACCCAGAGTCGAAGGTGTCAGCAACAAGTCAAGATGAAGCCGCAACGCCCGAGGTCTCGCGCAGCTCTCTGGTGACGCTGGTCGTCGTCGTTCTTATCGTGGCCGTCGCCTCAGCCGTTTTCGGCATCGTGCGCCGCGTCCATGCCAATAACGAACTTGTGCGATACACCGATACCAATGCAGCTCCGCCGGTCTCGCTGGCGCAGCCGGTCTTCGAGAAAGACGCGAGAGAGATTGTGCTACCGGGCAACATACAGGCCTTCACGCTGGCCCCCATCTACGCGCGCACCACGGGCTATGTGAAGAGCTGGTCGCACGACATCGGCTCGCATGTGCGCAAGGGCGAACTGCTCGCCGTCATCGAGACGCCGGAGCTGGACCAGCAACTCGCGCAGGCCAAGGCCGATCTGGCAACCGCGCAGAGCAACGCCGCGCTGGCCAAGCTAACAGCCGACCGTTATCGCGGCCTGATCGCGCAGAACGCCGTCTCGCAGCAGGACACCGACAACGCCGTCGCGCTGCTTGAGGCGCGAAACACCGAGGTGAACTCCGCGCAGGCCAACGTGCATCGCCTCGAGGAGCTGCAATCCTTCGAGCACATCGTGGCGCCCTTCGACGGCGTCATCACCGCGCGCAACCTGGACATCGGCCAGCTCGTCACCCCCGCCGGAAGCACAACCACGCCGGGCGCGGGCACCGTCTCCGGCAGCAAGGAGGTCTTCGACATCTCGGCCATCGGCACGCTGCGCGTCTTCATCAACGTCCCGCAGATCTACGCGCCCGACGCGAAGAATGGCGTAACGGCCACCCTGACACTGCCTCAATATCCCGGACGCACCTTCCGCGGCAAGCTAGTGCGCTCCTCCAGCGCGGTGGACCCGGCGACGCGCACGCTGCTGGCCGAGGTGGACGTGGACAACCGCTCCGGCGAGCTTCTTCCCGGCAGCTATACCGAGGTCCATCTCAACGTCTCGACCAATGTTCCCGCGTTGATCGTTCCCGTCAGCGCGCTGATCTTCGAGCCGGACGGACTTCACGTCGCGACCGTCGATGCAACCAACCACGCACACATCGTGCGCGTCATCGCGGGACGCGACTCCGGTTCGACCATGGAGGTCCTCGGCGGCCTCGCGCCCGGGCAGCCCGTCATCGCCAACCCGCCCGACTCGCTCACCGATGGCGAACTGGTGCGCGTGGTGTCGCCTGACGCGGAGACCAAACCATGATGGCCTATCGCCATCCCGCATCCATTGCGCTGCTGGCCGCGCTCACGCTCGCCGGTTGCAAGACCGTCGGGCCCAACTACAAGGCTCCGCCCGTCCCCGCGCCGCCGTCCTACACCAACGACGGACACAACGGCGATTGGGCCGCAGCCTCGCCCGCCGATGCTACGGATCGTGGCGCGTGGTGGGCTATCTACCAAGACCCGGATCTGAACGCTCTGGAAGCGCGTTGCGCCAGCGCGAACCAGAGCATTGCAGCCGCGCTGCACGCCTACGAGCAGGCCCACGATCTGGTTCGCGAGACCCACGCCTCGCTCTATCCCACGGTCTCCATCGGTGGCTCGGCCACGCGCAACCGTCTCTCGGCGAATACTCCAGGCCTGAGCCCAACTGCCTCGCACGACTACTGGGAGTTCCTGATTCCCCTGAACATCAGCTGGGAGCCGGACTTCTGGGGAGCCGTCCGCCGCCAGATCGAGTCCGCCTCGGCCAGCGCGCAGGCATCCGCCGCCGACCTCGCCAACACGCGCCTCAGCCTGCAAGGCTTGCTCGCCGTCACCTACTTCCAACTGCGCGGCCTCGACCTACAGGCGCAATTGCTGCGCGCCACCATCGACGCGTACACCCAGACGTTGCAGCTTACGCAGGTTCGCCTGAAGGGCGGCCTCAGCACAGAGAGCGATGTCGCCGAGGCCCAGGCTCAACTGGAAGAGGCGCGCGCGCAGCTCATCGACCTCGGCGTCCAGCACGCGCAGTATGAGCACGCCATCGCCGTCCTGGTCGGCGAACCTGCAACCGCATTCCACATCGCTGAGCAGCCCATCGCCGGCGGTCCGCCCGCCATCCCCACCGGCGTTCCGTCTGAGCTGCTGCAGCGCCGTCCAGACATCGCGGCCGCCGAACGCCGTGTCGCCGCCGCCAACGCGCTCATCGGCGTGGCGAAGGCCGCGTACTACCCCAACATCACGCTGGGCGCGGAGGGCGGCATGGACTCCGCTCTGGTCAGCCGCATCTTCAGCTCCGGCAGCGCCGAGTGGAACGCAGGCCCCTCCGCCAGCGAGATTCTCTACGACGCGGGCCGTCGCCGCGCGCAGGTGGATTACGCCATCGCCCAGCGCGAGCAGGCCACCGCGCTCTATCGCCAACAGGTACTCTCGGCCTTCCGCGATGTGGAGGACCAGCTCTCCGCGCTGCGCGTGCTGGAGCAGGAGGCAGCCGCCCAGCAGCGCGCGGTCGATGCCGCACGCCGCAGCACCGAGCTATCCACCCTGCGCTACAAGCGCGGCCTCGCCACCTACCTCGAAGTCCTCACCAACCAGACCATTCAGTTGAACGACGAACGCCTCGCCGCCGCCTTGGTCGCGCGCCGCATCGTCGCCAGCGCCCAACTCCAGATGGCCCTCGGCGGCGGTTGGTCCACCACCCAGCTACCCAGCAACTAGCGCAAACTCTTCCGACGAACCGCTCAATTCATGCGAAGGCCTGTTTGCGTCAAATGACTTTGCAACCTTCTCAGAGCCGAGAACTCGGGTCTGTGGCAGATGGCAAAATCACTTTGAAATACGCCTAGTCCCTCCGTTATTTTGAAATATCTCTTGAAGAAATCGGACAACCGTGGGCGTGTCGTAAACCCGACCCCATTGCTGCTGAAGGGTTTTCTCCGCTTCTTCCTCGGTGATCCGTTTGCGGGCAAGCTTCTCGATAATCATCTGGGGGCTTTTGGAATCCTTGAGTTTAGTGTTTCCGTTCATGTTGCCTCCCTCTCCCGCTCCTGACCGATTCGTCAGTCACTATGACGAGTTTCAACACGTGTATGTATACCAGCGTCTTGTTTTCGATCTCCTCAAGCAAACCGTCAAAACAATGGGCCTGTGCGCTGTCGATACTTACGATGCCATGCACAAGCGGTTGGCAGTTTTCAGGAACCGAAATCAGTGGCATCCCAAGAATCGCCTTATAAGGCTTATCGGCAAGTTTGCAGTCTGGTTCATAGAAGTTTTCTCCGGTCGACAGCACTTGGGAAACCAACATATCCGCTACTCGGTAAGAACTCAGTGGACGATCAGGGTTTGCCCTACATACTACCGCGAGGGTATCGCCTTTTTCATCCAACAACAAGAGCGACACATTAAAATAGATGCTTTCAGTGTCACCAGTGATGCCTTCAACTTCGGATTTGATCGCCGATAGGAGTCTCACAAAGAGGTCATGCTTTTGCTCGGGTCTCAGTTGATGGTTCCAAATCGCCGAGGTGATTCCAGAAACCGCCACCCCGGTGGCCAAATTCCGTTTAACATCCTCGATGACCCATTTCGTTGACTTCCATTTTGGCAGGTAGGGCAGTACGGTCGTAAACCCTAGCGCGAGTATAAACATCCATAAGGATCTCGTACCTGGGCCGTTCCACGACGAGAACTTTGTTCCAGCCATCCAAATCGTAAATGCGACCATGTACACTTTGGCCGCGAAGACACAGAGTGCTAATACCGCATCGGTTTTTGAAGCTGCGCTTGCGCGCCGCCACCAGTTCTTAAAAAACTTCGACAGTCGCATATTGCTCAGTTGAGGACGCCTGAAGTATATACGTCAACCGCCAATAATACGAAAAGAATCAATGGGGTGGGTGGCGTTTGCGATAACCGTGCGTTCGTCATAGCTGAAACAAGCGCGACCGGATGCGCCAAATAGCCATTGATTCAATTGAAACCGAGTTGCGAGAACTGCTATACCGATTGTCGGCGGGCTGCAATTCGGCTATCGTCATCTGTCGTGCGTTGGAGTGGGTGTGGCGCGGAGTGAATCGCTCTGGCCAACGTAGACCTCAGTCGCATATGCTGGGAGCGCACACGCTGGCACAAAGTTGGAACAGGCAGCAGCAACGGCAAAAACTAATACGGAGATTCTGGCTCCTCCAGAATGACCGCCCGTGGTTGTTTCGCCGAATGACGAACAAGCAAAGGAGAACGCATGGCAATTCGTTTGCATTTCTGGGGGGCGGACCAAACCGTCACCGGGTCGAGCCACCACATCGAATGCGCGGGGCAGAATGCGCTGCTGGACTGCGGCCTCTTTCAGGGCCATCGCCAGCAGGCATCCGACATCAACTCGCACCTTGCGTTCACGCCGCAGCAGCTTGCCGCGGGCGGGCTGAATGCGGTCGTCCTCTCGCACGCGCACATCGACCACAGCGGCGACTTGCCTCTGCTGGCGAAACAGGGCTATCGCGGGCCCATCTACTCCACGCCCGCCACCATCGACCTGTGCACGCCCATGCTGAAGGACAGCGCGCACATCCAGGAGAGCGACGCCGAGTTCCTCACGAAGATCAACGGCAGGCGACGCTCCATCGGCATGCCTCCCGGCCCCGCGCCGGTTCCGCCGCTCTACACCCAGGACGACGCCGCGCAGGTTTGCCAACAGTTCCAGCCGGTGAAGCTGCATGAGCCGCAACTGCTTGCCGGATCGACCAAGGACGCCGGCTTCACCATGACCCGCTCCAACGCGGGCCACATGCTCGGCTCAACCTGCGTGCTGATTGACGCGGTGGAGAACGGCCAGAAGACGCGCCTGCTTTTTTCCGGCGACGTCGGGCGCAAGAACCTGCCGATCACTCGCGATCCCGACCCCGCGCCCGTGGCCGACTACCTCATCATGGAGAGCACCTATGGCGACCGCCTGCACGCACCCGTAGGCGATGTGAAGCAGAAGCTCGCCGGCATCGTGAAGCGCGTCACCGCGCGCGGCGGACACATCATCGTTCCCGCCTTCGCCGTGGAGCGCACGCAGCAACTGGTGCTTCTGCTGCATGAACTGATCGACGCCAAACAGATTCCCGAGCTGCCCATCTTCGTCGACAGCCCGCTGGCGGTGGCCGTCACCGGCGTCTTCGAGAAACATACCGAGGAGTGGGACCAGGATCCCAGCGCCTTCGCGGCCAGGGGCGAGGACCCCTTCGGCTGGAAGCGCCTGCGCTATACCCAGACGGTGCAGGAGAGCAAGGCGCTGAACGATCTGCGTGTGCCGTACCTGGTGATGTCGGCGTCGGGAATGTGCGAGGCTGGCCGCATTCTGCACCACCTGAAGAACGGCATCGAAGACCCGCGCAACCTGATCCTCATCACCGGCTATCAGGCGGAGAACACGCTGGGCCGCAAGCTGCTCGACAAGCTGCCGGAGGTCAACATCTTCGGCGCGCCCATGCGCGTGCGCGCCGAGGTCGATTCGATCGACTCGCTGAGTGGACATGCGGACCAGAATGAGCTGCTGGACTGGATGGCACCCACCGCTTCCGGGCTGAAGAAGGTCTTCCTGGTTCACGGCGAGCCTGCGGCGCAACTGGCGCTGAAGAGCAAAATTGAAGCACGCTACAAGCTGGAGGTCGTCTGTCCCAAGCGCGGCGACCGGTTCGAGGTGAGCTAGAAAACCTCTGCACAAGTCCACATTTAAAAGGACGGTGTTTTGAAAGGGCAGGACTTTAGTCCCGCCGAAAGGCCCGAATCATCAAAGGGACTTTAGTCCCCGAGGGAATGCTTGTTTGCCGAACTAACCCTCTACCCAAAAGCCTGATGGTTAGACATTGTCCCGCGCCATTCTTATAATCTCAGGTAGAGTGATGAGCGATCCCAATCAGAACCGTTGCGAACGTCTTCGCGGGCCAGTTTCGGTCATGCTGGATGGGATGCAGGTCGCAAGGCGTCTCTGCGATCGCATCGCAGCATCTCCCCGCGCATTTTTCTGTTGACCCCACCTCGTACTGCATATCGCACCGCATTGGGCGCTGCTTCATCTGTAGCAGTGCGCACCCAGAGCGCAACACCGGCGTCGCGCCGGGTTATGAGTCAAAGGGGACACAATGAACATCGCAAAGAAAATCACTGATCTGATCGGCAGCACACCTCTGGTTCAACTGAACCGGGTCACCGAGGGAGCCACCGCCGCCGTAGTGGCCAAGCTGGAGAGCCGCAACCCGGCCAGCAGCGTGAAGGACCGCATTGGCCTGGCCATGATCGAGGCCGCCGAGCGCGAGGGCAAGATCAAGCCGGGCGAGACTGTGCTGATCGAGCCGACCAGCGGCAACACCGGCATCGGCCTGGCGTTTGTGGCCGCGGTCAAGGGATACAGCATCATCCTGACCATGCCCGAAACGATGAGCGTGGAGCGCCGCATCCTGCTGCTGGCCTACGGCGCAAAGATTGTGCTCACCCCGGGCCCCAACGGCATGAAGGGTGCTATCGCCAAGGCCGAAGAGCTACAGCGCGAGACGCCCAACAGCTTCATCCTGCAACAATTCAACAACCCCGCAAATCCGAAGATCCACTTTGAGACCACTGGCCCGGAGATTTGGAACGACACCGATGGCAATGCGGACATTCTGGTCTCCGGCGTGGGCACCGGTGGCACGCTGACCGGCATCAGCCAGTACATCAAGCCGCGCAAGCCGGGCTTCTGGACCGTGGCCGTCGAGCCGGTGGATAGCCACGTTCTCTCCGGTGGCGCACCCGGGCCGCACAAGATTCAGGGCATTGGCGCGGGCTTTGTGCCCACGGTGCTGAAGACGGAGCTGATCGACGAGGTCATCCAGGTGACCAACGACGAAGCCTTCGTCATGGCGCGCCGCCTGCCCCGCGAGGAAGGCCTGCTGGTGGGCATCTCCTCCGGCGCGGCAGTTCATGCGGCGGTGGAGCTTGCGCGCCAGCCGAAGCACACGGGCAAGTTGATCGTCGTCATCCTGCCCGACTTCGGCGAACGCTATCTCTCCACGGGGCTCTTCGACGAGCTGCGGCAACAGGCCCTGAGCACGCCGACGTCACCCATCGCGCCATGAACCTGATCGCCTCCATCCGCGAAGACATACGGTGCGTCTTCGAGCGCGACCCGGCCGCCACGTCGCAGGCCATGGTGCTGCTCTGCTATCCCGGCCTACAGGCGGTCTGGGCGCATCGCGTCCATCATTGGATGTGGTGCAAAAATCTGCGTCTTCTTGCGCGCTTTTTCTCGCAGGTCACGCGCTTCTGGACAGGCGTGGAGATTCATCCCGGAGCGCGCATCGGACGCCGCGTCTTCATCGACCACGGAATGGGCGTCGTCATCGGCGAAACCGCAATCGTCGGCGACGATGTCACCCTGTACCAGGGCGTAACTCTGGGCGGCACGGGAAAGGGCGTCGGCAAACGCCACCCCACGCTGCGTAACGGCGTCTTTGTCGGCAACAACGCCAACATCCTGGGCAATATCACCATCGGCGAAAACTCCCGCGTGGGCGCAGGCTCGGTCGTGGTGCGAGACGTGCCTCCAGACTCCACCGTGGTCGGGGTCCCGGCGCACATCGTCTACCAAAACGGAAAACGGGTGCTCATCACCGATCCGCATGACGTCAACGACCCGCTGTCGGATGTGATCATCGCTCTGGCCGACGAGGTGAAGCGGTTGACCACCCGCGTGGAGCGGCTTGACGGCGAACTGCAGACAGTGCGCCAGGAGCCGGTCAACACGCTCACCGTGGAGGAAGAAGAACGCGCGCAGTACCGCAGCGAGCAATCTTTGCGCGCCGACCATGTCAGCATGGGCGAGGGCATCTGACCGGCTGCCGACCGGCAAACGTGCAGACCGCACTCCCGGCGCCGTGCGATACTTAGTCCTGACATGTACAAACGCATCCTCCTCAAACTCTCCGGAGAAGCCCTCGCCGCAGGCGCGGGCTTCGGCATCGACGCTGTATTCATTCACAAAGTGGCCGCCGAGATCGCCGCTGTCCACGCCCTCGGATGCGAGATTGGAATCGTCGTTGGCGGCGGCAACTTCTTCCGCGGCGTCGCCCAGCAGGCCATCGACATGGACCGCGTCGCCGCCGACCACATGGGCATGCTCTCCACCGTCATCAACGCCATTGCGCTACAGGACGCTGTCGAAAAGATGGGCCTGGTCTGCCGCGTCATGTCGGCCATTGAAATTCGCCAGGTCGCCGAGCCATACATCCGCCGCCGCGCCATGCGCCACCTGGAAAAAGGCCGCATCCTCATCTTCGCCGCCGGCACCGGCAACCCCTTCTTCTCCACAGACACCGCGGCCAGCCTGCGCGCCATGGAGATCAAGGCCGACATCCTGCTCAAGGCCACCTCGGTCGACGGCATCTATACCGCCGACCCCAAGACCCACCCCGAAGCCACCAAGTTCTCTCAGATCTCCTACGCAGACATTCTCCGCCTCAACCTGAAGGTGATGGACACCGCCGCCGTCTCGCTCTGCCGCGACAACAACATGCCCATGATGGTCTTCAGCATGAAGGAACCGGGCAACATCGTGCGCGTCATCCAGGGCGAGCCGCTGGGTTCCCTCGTCACTCCCTAGCGCAACTTTTGCCGTCATTCCTCAAACAACATTAGCTCGCGAACGCCTCCACTCGGCGTACAATTCTGCACATGCGCACCCAACTGCACCTTGCGCTGCTGCTCCCGCTGGCCTGTCTCCCCGGCTGCACCGTGCCTTACATACCCTCGCCCATCACAGGCAACTGGCAGATTCAGTCCGGCAGCGCGATCACCTCCCCGCCCACCTACCCCTACCTCGTCGGAGCCTTGCAAGGTACCGACTCAGCCCTCACCGGGACATTCAGTACTGCGCAATCAAGCACCGTAAGCCCAACGGTTGAGAGCTATTCAGGCACATTCAATACATCCACAGGGAACCTCATTCTCAACTCCACGGCTCCCTTGCCAGCCGGACAAACCATTGCAACACTCTCTGTCCCAGCCAACCCCACCGACCTTTCAAGCGGCACGCTCAATATTATGTGCGGCTTATGTGCGAATGGACAACAAGTTCAGATTGTTGGTGCTGAGATCGCTCCGCTCAACGGCACCTACATCGGAACTCTGAGCGGAACTCTCACCACCATCTCTCCGGCCAGCTCGACACCCATCTCTGGCACAGCCAGCGTGACATTCACCCAGTCAGCAACTCCCAACTCCTCCGGCCAGTTCCCCCTCACCGCAACCGTCACCTTCCCCAGCAGCAGCGGTATGGACACAGCCACGCTCCCTGGCCTTATCAGCGGGATCACCGTTGAGCTCAGTACCGAGCCCTGCTTTTTCCCATTTGCCAATTACGCCTGCAATGTAGTTGGGCCCGGTTCAATTCTTATTGCCTACACCAACCCCACCGCCGCGCAGATCACAACCACCACCCTCTACAACATTAGCGACAGCAACGAAAATAGTGTCTACGTCTCCCTGACCGGAACCCTCACCCTCCAGTAGCCGTCGCCCTTGATCCGCGTTCCTCCGCGCCAATCCGCAGTCGTCTTTGTGTCAAAAATCGGTACATGGTCGGTGCCCATCGGTGTTAAGTCTTTCTCCGGCTGCGGCCCGCATTTAGACTGGATGCAGTGAACTCCGCCCAACGCACGTCATCCCCCGCGCCCGCCGCGCGCAGGCCGAATCTGCCTGCGCTCACCGGCCTCCGTTCCCTGCTTGCGCTCAGCATCATGTTCTTCCACTTCACGCCGCCGCACATGCGGTTTCTCGATCCGGTGATCGACAGCGCCTATGTCTTCGTCGGCTTCTTCTTTCTGCTCTCCGGCTTCGTGCTTGCGTACAACCACGCCGGACGGCCCGCGCCGCTCATCAAGCGCGAGTTCTGGCGCGCCCGCTTCGCCCGCGTCTATCCCGTCTATCTGCTCGCCCTCGCCATCTCCTTCTCCATGCTCCAGGCGGAGTGGCACGCGCGCAGCCACGCGGACTTCTTCGCCGGCCTCATCCTCACGCCGCTGCTGCTTCAGGGCTGGAGTCCAGGGCTTGCCACCTTCTGGAACACCGTCGCCTGGACGCTCTCGGCCGAAGTCCTCCTCTACGCCACCTTCCCCTGGCTTATCCGCTTGCGGTGGCCAAAGTCTCCCGCCCGCCTGATCGCGCTTCTGGTCGCCATCTGGGCGCTCGGACTGGTTCCCCATTCGCTTTACATTCTGCTCAACCCGGACCACCTCGCCCAGCCGGTCAACCGCTACAGCTCCGGCTTCTGGCTGCGCGCGCTCAAGTACACGCCACTGGCCTACGCAACCACCTTCCTGGTTGGGGTCGGCCTGGGCAAGCTCCAGACTGTCCTCGCGCTCAGCACGCGCCGGCGCGCCCTGGTCGCTGCGGCCAGCCTCCTCGCGCTGGCCGCGTTCTACGCCGAGGCCGTCCAGCACGCGCCCTTCGTCCTGATGCACGGCGGACTAATGATGCCGCTCTTTGCCGCGCTCATGGTCGGGCTCAGCGGTCCGAACCCCATCGCCTCAATCTTCACCTGGAGGCCGCTGGTGCTGCTCGGCCAAGCCAGCTACTGCCTCTTTCTGCTGCATTTCAACTTCATCAACCTGCTCCGAAACTACCATGTGACCGATCGCCTGCACCTGGCCGCGTTCGATCCGTGGATCACCTACGCCGCCACCATCCTGCTCGCATTCGTCGCGTATTATCTGGTGGAAGAGCCCGCCCGCAAGGCCCTCCTGCGCCGCCGTCCGTCCTCCGTCAACTAGAGCATTTTTACCGATGGGGTAGAGTGTTTCGCCTCGAACAAAATGCGGGGATTCTTCCCCTTCGCAAGCTCAGGGTCAGAATGACAATTCATTTGTCACTACACCAATGGTGAAAATGCAATAATCTCCTCTACGCAGAAAAGCCCCCATCGCGGGGGCTTTTCGTTCTTGCGGAATCTGGCCGGATGCAGCCTCTACGGAATGATGGCCTGCGTGGCGTGCGGCCCATTCGGCACAATTGCCAGGCAGGTCGGCGCCGCGGAGCCGTTGAACGGAGAGTTCTGCACTCCCGACAGGCTGCCCGTGTTCGGACTCAGCCGCTCGCCGGTCACCGTATTGTCCAGGCTGTTCGAGGTATACAGGAAGTCGCCCAGCGCGGGATCGACGGCCACGCAGGTCGGCCCCGTCCCGGTCCCGACCGCAGATGCGCCGACCACGCCCGAAGGCGTGCCCGTCACCGAATCGATCATGTAGCCCTGCACCGTGCTGGGGTTGTAGTTCACCACATAGATCAGCTTGCCGGTTGGGTCGATGGTGATGTTGGCCGGGAACAGACCGGTGGGGAACGGCCCATTGACCATCGCCGACAGCCCGCCCGAAGGCAGCACCGTATACCCGATCAACTGGTTCGCCGCCTGGTCGGTCACATAGACAAACCGCGAGGTCGGCTCCTCGACGATTGCGCTGGGCGTCACGCCGGCGGCGTATCCTGTCACCACCGAATTGCCCGCAGTACCGGCAATCGTGGTTCCTGATACCGGCGTCAGCTCGCCGGTCATCGCATTCTGCGAGAAACCAAGAATCAACCCGGTAATCGAAGTCTGCTGTTCCACCACATACACAAAGTGGTTGAAGTAGCTCACCGTGACGCCCACCGGATTGATGCCTACGGGCTGTGGCGTCAAAGACGTGCCCAGCGAGTTGTCCGCATTCACCGGGAAGATCGACACCACGCCCGTCCCCGTTGAAGCGCCTGCCGCATAGCTGTTCGTCACATACAGGAACGCGCCCTGCGGGTCGATCGCCACCGCCGTCGGATGCGCGCCGCCGGTCGGGTAGACGTGCTGCGAGGCCAGTGTTCCATCGCCCTGCACCACGAACTCCTGCACCGTCGAGTCGCCCTGATTGATCACATAGACAAACTGGCCGTTGGGCGCGGCCACCAGCGTCACCGGATCGTTGCCCGCGGCAACCGGCGTGCCGATCTGGCTCAGCGCGCCCGAGTCGAAGTCAATTGCGTACTGATCGATCACGCCCGGATTGCTCTTGTTCGTCGTCATATAGACGTACCCGACCGTGTAGTCGAGCGAGCAGGACGCGAGGCCCAACACCATCGCCGCAGACACCACCGAGACCTTCGCCGTACGACTGATCCTATGCAAGTTCATCTGTTTCCTTCATCCCGGCGCTTGCGCCGCCTGCTGAAAATCTGTTCCTGCCTGTTGCTCGACTAGCTGCCATTCCTGCAAGCCAGCCCTTTGCTCAAATCTCGTTACCGCAGCGGAAACGCCGGGACCGTTACCGCGCAAGTCGGCAGAGCACTGCCGCCGAAGGGCTCTCCCGGAATCTGGTCCAAACTGCCGTCCTGCGGGTTCAACTGCTCGCCCGTAACATTGTTGCTCAGCGCATTCGACGCGTACAGGTAAACCGCGTGGCTTGGATTGGCGTTGCTCGGTGCGCCGCTGATGGTCACGCAGGTCGGTCCCGTCCCGACCTGCACGCTCGCCGCCACGCTCGACCGCACCGGCTGTCCGCTTGTGCCCAGAGTATATCCGTCGATCGTATTCGCGCCATAGGCCGCCACATATAGAAACTTGCCGCTGAGGTCGAACGACATGCCCATCGGCCCCGCGTCGGTCTGCGCCACGCCTCCCGCAATCGGCGTGGGAATCCCATTCGCCCCCACCGTGTACGCAGCAACCTGGCCTGCCGCCTGGTCGGTGATATATAGATGCGTCGCCGTGCGATCTTCAAGGATTCCGCTCGGCGCCGTACCGGTCGCAAAGCCGGTTGATACCACGTTACCCGGGTTGATCGTCTGATTCGGCAGCAGTGTCAGCGCGCCGGTTGTCGCAGTCTCCGAGAAGGCCAGTAGATTGTTCGTGCTCGCCGCGTCCTGCTCGATCACATACACGAAGTTGCCCACTGCACTGGTCACAATTCCCACCGGGTTCCGTCCCACATTCTCCGTGGTCGGCGTTCCAAGCGTATTGTCCGAGTTGATGGGGAAGATGCTGATGCCGCCCGGCCCGGGGTTGGCCGGCGTATACAGTTCCTGGCCGCTGGCCGTGTTCTGGTAGGTAAAGGTCACATACAGGAACTTGCCCGCAACGTCGATCGCCGCCGCCGTGGGCAGGCTTCCCGAGATGTTGTAGGTGTTCTGCGGATACAGCTTGCCGTCCGTTCCGATGGCGAACTCCGTCACATCGGAGTCGAAGTTGTTCACCGCATAAAGAAACAGGTTGTTGGGCGCCACCACAAGCCCCACCGTGTCGCGCCCACCGGTGTCGATGGGCGAGTCCTCCAGCGGCAGCAGCGATCCCGACTGGTAGTCGATCTGGTATGCGTTGATCAGCCCGTGCGGCAGCGTCTTCGACGTCGTCATGTACAGGTACGAAACGGTGTAGTCGTTGCTGCACGCCGTGACGCAAAGCGCCATCGCCAGGGACAACATCGAAGCCGTACCCGCACGGCCCATCGGTTTCAACCTCATGCGATTCCTAAGCTCCGGGGCAGATCGTCTCCGCCCCCATCCCGTACGGAAGAGGCAAACCTCGCCTTCCTCCCGCCCGTTTGAATCCTGATGTTCCAGTTGCGCTCATCTGCCCAACCCGCGCCGCTTGCCGAACCTGTGCCGCAGGCGCTAATCGACGTTCCCGCTTACGGCAAGACATGACGCCTGTGCCGCAAAGGCAGAGAAGGACGATCCGCGCGTCAGGTCGGAGAGCTGGCCCGTGTTCTGGTTGATGTACTTCCCGGTCACCGTCCCATCGTTACTGTTGGACGTATACAAATACTGGTTCGACGGATCTTCCACCATGCATACAGGCCCATTGCCGACTGGGTATGGGTTGTTGGTGTCCGGGACCGGCTGCAACTGCCCCGTCGATTCGATGATGTACGCCGAGATCGTACTGTTGGCGTTGTTCGAGTTGGTGCCTCCGTGGTTCAGCACATACAGGTGCTGGCCCTTGGCGTCGGTCATGATGTACACCGGGTTGGAGGTCAGCGGCAGGTTCGCCACCGCGCCGTCGGCCTGCACGCTCAGCGAGCAATTCGCCCCCGGCGCATAGGGAATAATCGATCCTCCGGTGGACAACGTCGAACCCGCATCCGTGATGTAGATGCTGCTTCCGTATACGCTGAGCGAGGTTGCATTGACCGTACCCAGCGGGATCGTCGAGTTGATCTCGGGCGCGAGTTGGCCACCGCTCCCGATCCCATACGGGTGGACCGTCTGATCGCCCGAATCCAGCGTGTATAGGCATGACGATCCGTTGGAACGGAACGTGGTCGGGGCGTTGCCCACCTCAAAGTAGTTCAGCAACGGCCCATTCGGGTTGCCACCCACATGTATCGACTGGTTCACCACCAGTTGCAACCGGCCCGTGCTGGGGTCGACGCTGAAGACCGTGATGTCTCCATCTCCCGGCGTCGTCACTGTGGCGGCCGGGGCCTGCGAGTCGAGAACGTATAGATAGCTCCCCGTCCCGTCCGCCACCGCCCACACCGGCGTGTTGCCCGCCGTGGTGTAGGTGTTCTGGAAGGTCAGCACCCCGTCCTCGCCGACGGCGAAGACCGCGACGTTGCCGTCATAGTTGCTTTGGCCGCTGGCGTTAACCGTGCCTTTGTTCACCACAAAGACGTAGTTTCCCCCAATACGCACCGCGATCGACACCGGGTTCGTTCCCCCCGATGGGTACGGAGAGTTCACCATCGAGGTCAGGTTCCCCGTATAGTCGTCGATCTTGAAGCCGGCGATCTGGTTATACTGCGTGCCCAGAACCCACATGAAGCCGACCGTGTAGCCGCCGCACGCCGACATGCCCAGCACTACCGCCATGGATACAACCAGGGCCCGTGTAATCCGGCCAATCCTGCTCAACGTCATGCGCTTCCTTAATCCTCGCCGGCCGCCAGACTGCGACGCGCCTCGGTTGCGAGCAACTCTCTGGGGATACAAATGCCTAACGCTTATTGTAGAAGCTACGGCGACTTTGCGCCACTTCCGCAAAAAACAGTTGTTGGTTGTTTGTTGCCCGTTACTCGGTGGTCGATTCCAAGCGATTGAAAATCCCAAAAAAGCCGGCCTGCAGCCGCAAGCCGCCTTCAACTAATAACCAACAACCAGCAACCGCCTCTAAAAGACCCTCATACGGATCGTCAGATACTTCTTCGGGTCCTGACGGATGGTCGTCACCAGCGATGTGCTCTCGGTCAGCAGCTTGTTCAGGTTGGTATACATCGCATCGTCGGTCGCCAGCTTGCCCAGCGTTCCTTTGCCGGAGTTGATCGCCGTCACCAGCTCATCCGTCTGGCTGATCGCATCGTTCAGCTTCTTGGCGAACGTCGGGTCCTTCAGCAACATCCCCGCGCTGCCCTTGCCGGCCTCGGCATCGGCGAGGATCATGTTGAGGTTCTTGAGCGACGCATTGAGGTTGTTGTAAAGCGAGTCGTCGGTCAGCACCTTGCCCGCCGTGCCCTTCCCGTTCTGCAGGTCTTTTGTAATGTCGTCGACCCGGCCGATGGCGTCGTTCAGCCGGTTGTACATCGCAGCGTCGTCGTTGAAGAACTTGCCCACCGTGTTGTCGTTGCTGTTCAGCTTCACCGTGATCTGATGGACATCGTCGGCGGCTGCGACGAACTTGTTGTACAGGTCGGGGTTGGTCAGCAACTGGCCAAACGATCCCTTGCCGGATTGCATGTTGTCCACCACCGTGTTCAACTTCGCCAGAATCACATTCAAGCTCTCGATGGTTCCCTGGCTGGCCTTCATCACGTCCTGGATGCTGGGCGTCTCCAGCGTCTTCAGCTCGTCGCCATCGCGCAGCTCCGGCCCGGTCGCGGTCTGGCTGTTGATGTCCACCACCGTGTCGCCCAGGACGCCCACCGTGGTCAGCGCCGCCGTCGAGTCGGTGTGCAGGCTGCTCTGGTATTTGCTGTCCAGCTTCATCACCACCTGCACCGGCGTCAGCTTGCGCTCCGCCGTCGTCACCACGGTGATGGTCTTCACCGTTCCGATCGTTACCCCTTCCAGGTTCACCGCCGCGCCAACCTTCAGCCCGGCCGAGTTCTCAAAGTACGTCGTCACCGTCAGCTTGCGAGAGAAGAAACCCATCCCCGACGTGCTGGTCATCAGGAACAGCAGCGTCGTCAGAATCACCACCGACACCAGCACAATCGCCCCGATCTTCAGTTGCGACCATCGGACCTCCTGCTGGCTGGGCATAAACCTCCTCAATCCTCTCGGCGAACCATGCACATACAACCCGCTGCAAGCCGCACCGCAGGCCGCATCGGAGCTTGATGAGAGGGTACCACCCCCTGCCCACGCTACACTAGAGCCGAAACACAGAGAGGCGCAATGGTCATCGGCATAGGCACGGACGTTATCGAGATAGCGCGCATTGCCCAGAGCATCGACCGCTTCGGCGACCGCTTCCTCGATCGCGTCTTCACCTCGCGCGAGATCGCCTATTGCAGGCGCAAGAAGAACGCCGCCGAGAGCTTCGCCGCGCGCTTCGCCGCCAAGGAGGCTGGAGCCAAAGCCCTGGGAACCGGCATCAGCCAGGGCGTGAGCTGGCTCGAGATGGAGGTCAACCGCGAGCCCAGCGGAAGACCCACGCTCGAATTGACCGGACGCGCCGCCCAGCGCGCCGACCGGCTTGGCATCGCAGGAATCTCCCTCAGCCTCACCCACGGCAAAGACATCGCCCTCGCCGTCGTCGTCATGGAGGATTAGGTCCGAGGTGCCACGTTCGAGGTACGAGGACCCTGGCTTTACCCTCGTACCTCGTATCTTGCTCTACGGTCACGTGACCGCCGTACCCCCCTGACCTATCACGCGCCGGTGCCATGGCTCCGATGAACATAGTAGCGGCAAGTACCTCCAAGCCGCGGCGGCTCATCGAACCCATGCATTCGCTCAACATCCAGGGCTTCACCTACGAACAGCGCCACGGGCTGCTTCCCGACCTGACGGCGGCCTTCAGCAACTGCGGCGGCTGGGTGCTCGAGCGCAAGACCCTCTCCCCCACCAACATGGAGTTCCGCGTCGAGATCCAGTTGCTCGCGGTCCTCGACCTCTACGCCGCAATCATCGCCACCGGAGTCGAACTCACCCGCTCCGGCCACGAGGCCCTCACCGAACTCTGCACCCGCCGCAAACATCTGCGCCTGGCCGCCGAACTCGGCCAGATCGTCGCCATCCGCCTGGAGATCAGCTTCCTCGACGACATCACCATCCACTCCCTGCTGGCCTCCGGCTCCGGCCTCGCATGATAATCGATGGCGCGAGACGCGACCGCAGTTGACCGCACAGCCGCGAAGACAGAGAATCGAATCTGACAGCCGCTCCCGTTCCATCCCGCTCCGGGCCTGCTCTCCAGATTCCCTTTGATTCCACTTTTTCGAGGTCTTCCATGCTCGCCTATTTCGTCCTTCTGCTTGCCGTGCTCAGCCGCATCCTTCCCCATGCCTTCCACGCCGTCAGTTGGAACTTCACCGCTCTCGGCGGAGGCCTGCTCTTCTTCGGCTCCCGGATGGGCAGCTCGAAGCGCGCCGCATGGATGCTCCCTTGCGCCCTTGTCGTCCTCATGGCGACCGACTACTACCTCACCGTCTTCGCCTACGGCTATCCCTTCCAGATCAGGACCTACCTTGTCACCTGGCTGTGGTACGCCGCCGTCTGCCTGCTCGGAATGGGCATCCTGCAAAAGCCCACCGTGCTGCGTGTCGCCGCCAGCGTGCTTGCCACGTCAACTTCCTTTTTCCTGATCAGCAACTTTGTGGTCTGGTTTTCCGGCTCCATGAGCATGTACCCCCGCTCGCTCGCCGGACTGGGAGCCTGCTACGTCGCGGCGATACCCTTCTATCGCAACGACCTGGTCTCCACCGTGCTCACCTGTGGCGCGCTCTTCGGTCTGCCCGTGCTGGCCGCCCACATCATTGAGTCGCTCCATGCCGCCCGCCACACCAACCTGCCCCTGGCCTAAGAAGTTGCAGGTTGTTAGTTGCAGGTTGTCAGTTATGAACGTCGAGTGATCACGGTAGCAACCCGCAACACTGCAACCTGGAACTCACAACTTTTATGTAATCAGCGTAGGGTCGTCCGGCTCGGTGACGCTCGTATCCGGATCGGCGTTCTCTTCCATCGGGAACTGCGTGCCGCGCCGCCGGTCGAACAGCATGCGCAGCAGGTAGACGACGAACGCCAGCCCAATCGCCAGCGAGATCGCCAGCACGATGTCGGAGTGCTGATGCACCGCCCTGCGGAACGTGTGCGCGATCTCCGGCCCGTAAAAGACCGTAATCAGCGCGCAGACCAGGAACTGGATCAGCTTGCCGCAGAAGATCGCGGTGGTGTACAGCAGCGGCCTCATCTCGAAGACGCCCGCGCCGAACTCGAAGAGTTTGACGGGCATCGGAGGAGGCATCATCGCCGGGATCATGATGGCCAGAAACTCCTGGTTCGCGAAGCGGTCGCGCATCCGCTCGTAGCGCGCCCGGTTGATGCGCTTCAGCAGGAAGATTTCGCCGCCCGCGCGCCCCACATAGTACGGGATCAAACTGCCCAAGGCCGAGGCAGCCGCCGCCATCAGGCAGTACAGCAGAAACTTCCTGTGGTCGCTGGCCACATACCCGATCACCGCCCCGTCCATCGTCGTTGGAATCGGAAAAATTCCAGCGTCGATGAATGCCAGCCCGCCCAGCCCCCAGATGCCAAACGGCAGCAGGGCCGCGCTCACCATGGCGCTGGCTTTATGCAGGAGTGCGATCGGTCCAATCTTCACAGGCAACTCGATTCTTTCGGTCTACTCATACGCCGTCCGTCCCGCCAGCGGCTCGAGCGCGTGGCCAGGCAGCGGCAGGACCGCCAGCGATTTCACACCGCCGGCGCCGAGCCCGGCAGGTTCACAATCGACGAACTCTGTCTTCGCCAACCCAGTCGGCTCTTTCATCCTCTGTTAGTTTACGTCCAGCTTGACCCGGGCACGGTTCCTCTGCTCCTCAACCCCACGACGGCGCACAGGATTCGGCCCTCTCGGCCCGGGCAGACCGGCAAAGGTTTCAAGCCAGACCCTCAAAGGTGAGAAAATAGGGAACCAGCGAAGCTCCCGGCGTTTTGCGGGGTCTATATCGTTAGCCAATGCCGGACGCATCTTTGCGCCGTCTAACAACCGAGAGCCAGCCAACAATAGAACCGCCAAACGTCCCGCCAATCCTGACCAATGCCCATCATTGAGCTCTTCCCCAAACCGTCTCGCGCCCCAGACAGCACCCAAACGACGACGGAAGACGCAGCCGCCGGCCAGGAAAGCTCTCGTGCAGGCCAGCCTCGCAAGCTACGCAACAGCCGCTACGGCGAACTGGAGGAGCATGAGATCATCCACCTGCTCGATTCGCTTGACGACGAGCGTTCCCGCGCGCGCTTCCGCGAGTCCATCTACATCTCCATCATCATCTGGCTCGCCATCGCCTGGTTCCTTTTCTACGGCCCGCGCGTCCTCTGGCATCAGCCGCGCTACATCGACCCCATCGCCCTGATGAAGCAGCACGACCAGGAGTTGACCTTTCTCCAGCAGCACAGCGCGCCCGCGCTGAAGCCCCCGCCGCCGCATCCGCAGATCGACCGCAAGACCATGGAGCAGCTTCAGCAGCAGGCCCGTCTGACCGCGCCCACGCCGCAGCCTCCGCAGCAGGAGGCCAGCACCGCCGCGCCGCCGGTCGCGCAGCCACAACTCCCTCTGCCCACCGCGCCAAAGGCCGCCCAGCCATCGGTCGAATTCCCTCTGCCTGCCGCCCCGAAGCCCAACTTCGCCCAGAACAACCAGAGCGCCCGCGGCGCAATCCAGGACGCCATGAGAGGAGCGTTCGGCGGCCGCGGCGGAGCCGACTATGGCTCGTCGCCCGGGTCGCATAGACCGCTACAGGCGGGTGCCGAGATCCTCTCAGACACCATGGGCGTCGACTTCAGCTCCTACATGCGCCGCCTGCACGACGACATCCAGCGCAACTGGGACCCCCTCATCCCCGAAGAGGTCGAGCCGCCGCTGATGAAGAAGGGAGTCGTTGGCATCCGCTTCACCATCCTGCCCGACGGCAAGATCGGCGCCATGACGCTGGAGACCCGCTCCGGCGATGTCGCGCTCGACCACGCCGCATGGAACGCCATCACCAGCGAAGGCCAGTTCCCGCCGCTTCCCAGGCAGTTCCACGGCCCGCAGCTCGAACTGCGCGTAGGATTCTTCTACAACACCCCGCTCCCGGAGTAGCCACCAATGTCCCGGCTCGCAGAAGACCCTCAGCCCGTCCCGCAAGCCGATGAATCCCGCATGGAATCTACCCTGCATGCGCAGCTCGTTCGCCGCCGCCAACTCCGCGGCCTGCTCCTCCTCGCCCTCGCCGCTATCCTCTTCGCAATCCTCCGCGCCGGCATCCATCGCGTCTTCACCGCAGGCTGGTGGCGGCTTTGGTAGACCATGCGGCAGATCATGCCGGGCCGCTCGCGCCGCTCATCGTCGTCGCAGGCCCCACCGCCAGCGGCAAGACTGCGCTCGCCCTCGCGCTGGCCGAAGAATTCTCCGGCGAAATTGTCAGTTGCGACTCGGTCGCCGTCTATCGCGGAATGGAGATCGGCACCGCCAAGCCCACCCTGGCCGAGCGCGCCCGCGTCCCGCATCACCTCATCGACGTCTTTCCGCCGGATGCTCCATGCACCGCCGGAGACTATAGCCGCCTCGCCCGCCAGGCCATCCGCGAGATCAGCGCCCGCGGCGGCGGTGAACCAGCCCGCGGCCGTCTGCCCATCGTCTGTGGCGGAACGGGCCTCTACCTGCGCGCGCTCGTCGACGGCCTCTTCCCCGCGCCTCCCCGCCACGAACCTCTCCGCGCCAGACTTCGCAATCTAGCTCAACTTCGCGGTTCATCCCACCTGCACCGCATCCTCGCCCGCCTCGACCCCGCAGCCGCCCGCCTCATCCACGCCAACGACGCGCCCAAGCTCGTCCGCGCCATCGAGGTCACGCTCTCCGCCCGTCAGCCCATCACCCGCCAATGGCAGCAGCAACCGCGCGACCCGCTCACCGGCTTTCGCATCCTCAGCCTCGGCCTCAACCCGCCGCGCGCCGCGCTCTACGACCGCATCGACCGCCGCGCAGCCCGGATGTTCAACCCGCCCCAGCAGGGCGGAGGCCTGGTCGAAGAGACCGCGCAGTTGGTCACGCAATTTGGCGACGATTGCCGCCCGCTCGCCTCGCTCGGCTACGCCCAGGCCGCCGCCCTTCTGCGCGGCGAAGTTACCCGCGACCAGGCCATCGCAGCGGCCCAGCAGGGCCATCGCAACTACGCCAAGCGCCAGCTCACCTGGTTCCGCAAAGACCCAGCAATCCACTGGCTCCCCGGCTTCGGCGGCAACCGGGAGACCATCGAGCAGGCCTACGCCCTGGTCGCCCATCACCTCGGCGCTCGATAGCCGTCCGATCGGATGGGCATGCGTTCCCTCGTGGCGAAGATCCGTTGCTCCTTTTGTTTGTCATTCCCGTTGGGAATCTGCTTTTAGCTTTTGCTTGTTCCACGTCAAAACACTTCGCAAAACGATAAACTAGCGAGCATACACGCTCAACAGAAAAGGATTCTCCAATGAAGGTTCTGGTAATCGGTGGCGGCGGACGCGAGCACGCGATCGTCTGGGCATTGCGCAAGTCCGCACGTGTAACCGAAGTCGTCTGCGCGCCGGGCAACGCAGGCATTGCGCAGTCCGCCCGCACAGTCCCGGTCAACGCCGGCGACCTCGCCGCGATGCTACGTGTAGTCGAGGCGGAACACCCAGCCCTCACCGTCGTTGGCCCCGAACTTCCACTCTCTCTTGGCCTGGTCGATGAGCTCGAACGCCGCGGCCTGCGCGTCTTCGGCCCCACGCAAGCCGCCACCCGCCTGGAGTCCAGCAAGTCCTTCGCCAAGGAGTTCATGCAGCGCCACGCGATTCCCACCGCCGCCTACGCCGTCTGCCGCTCGCTCGAAGAGGTGCGCCGCGAGCTTCCCCGCTTCAGTGAGTCGGTCGTGGTCAAGGCCGACGGCTTGGCCGCGGGCAAGGGCGTCGTCATCTGCCAGTCGTACGCCGAGGCGGAGAAAGCTGCCGCCGAAATCTTCTCCGGCGCGCTGCTCGGCACCGCCGAAAAAGAGCTTGTCCTCGAAGAGTTCCTTGACGGCGAAGAGCTGTCGTTCTTCGCTCTCTGCGACGGCAAACACGCCGTAGCGCTGGCCGCCGCGCAGGACCACAAGCGCATCGGCGAGGGAGACACGGGCCCCAACACCGGCGGCATGGGAGCCTACACCGCGGACGGCCTGATGAGCGCCGAGCTGGAGAAGTGGCTGCTGGCCAACGTTGCCCAGCCGGTCGTCGACAAAATGGCCAGCGAAGGCTCGCCCTTCCACGGCATCCTCTTCTGCGGCATGATGATGACGCCCCAGCCCGACGGCTCGATCAGGCCCATGGTTCTGGAGTTCAACACCCGCTTCGGCGATCCCGAGACGGAGGCGATTCTGGTGCGGCTGGAGAGTGACATCGTCGACCTCTTCGACGCTGCCATCGACGGCACCGCCGACCGCCTCGCAATCAAGATGAAGCCCGGCGCCAGCGTCTGCGTCATTGCGGCCAGCGGAGGCTATCCCGGCAAGGTCGTCAACGGCCAACCCATCTCCGGCCTCGATGTTCAGCACGCCGACGCGGTCGTTTTCCACGCCGGAACCGCCGCCAAGGACGGTGCAATCGTCACCGCCGGCGGAAGAGTCCTCGCCGTCACCACCGTCTCCAGCCCCTCAACCTCCGCCATGCCGCTGCAGAACGCCCTCGGCAAAGCCTACGCCGCGCTCGAAAAAATCTCCTTCAACGGAATGCAGTTCCGCCGCGACATTGCATGGCGGGCCCTGCGCAAAGGACTGTGAGTCAGTCAGCACCCACGCCTCGCCTGCATCCACGCACGCTCTGAAGCATCTGATATTCAGGGTGATTTGCAATGCTGACGATCCGTCCGGCCACTGAGCGCGGCCACGCCAACCACGGCTGGCTTGACTCCAACTTCAGCTTCTCCTTCGCCGAATACTACGATCCCGCGCACATGGGCTTCCGCGCCCTGCGCGTCATCAACGAGGACCGCGTCGCGCCCGCGATGGGATTCGGCAAGCATCCTCACCGTGACATGGAGATCCTCACCTACGTCCTCGAAGGCGCGGTGAAACATGAGGACAGCACCGGCGCAAGCGAGACTCTCGTCCCAGGCGAACTCCAGCACATGTCCGCAGGAACCGGCGTGCGCCACAGCGAGATGAATCCCTCCGCCGACGAGACCCTCCATCTCCTCCAGATCTGGCTCGTCCCCAACCAGCTTGGCATTCCGCCGAAGTACGAACAGAAGCGTTTCACCGTGCAGGAGCAGCCCAATCGCCTGCATCTGCTCGCCTCCACCGACGCGCGCGACGGCTCCTTCCGCATCCACTCCGACGCCGAACTCCTGGCCGCAAAGCTAGACCCAGGCAGCTCCGTCACTCACGCCTTCAAGCTCGGCAACGGCTGGCTGCAGGTCGCGCGCGGCGCTGTCTCCGTCGCCGGAACAACGCTGCAAGCAGGCGACGGCCTCGAGCTCGAAGCCGAATCCTCCATCACCATCGAAAGCAAATCCGGCGCAGAGTTTCTCCTCTTCGACCTCGCGTAGTCCTAGAGCGGTTTCACCGCAACTGTTATCTCGCGAGAATTATTAAAGTGGTTTTTCTTGAGGAAAAACCACGCAAACGTTCTTCGCTCCTGTAAAGACCTGCGGTGAAACCGCTCTAGTCGATCACACGCAGCAAGAATCCCCGAATCCCAAACCACGTCAGCACTGCAAGCGAGCAGGTCAGCATCGCCAGGATCAGCCACGGATTCATGTGGTGCATCCCTGGCGTAAGCGCCGCGCGCAGCCCCTCGCTCATGTACACAATCGGGTTGATCAGCACCCCGTACTGCAACCACTTGATGCTGTGCAGCGCGGCCCACGGATAGTACACGCAACCCAGAAACGTAATCGGCATCACCACCACACCGAAGATCAGCCCAATCTGCTGTGGCCGCACGCTGGTCCCAATCACCAGCCCCAGAGCGCCCGACGTAAGGCTGGCCAGCGAGAGCACCGCAATCAGAAACACCCAGCTATCCACATGCGCATAGACCGGCGTCGCGGGCATGTAGTACGCCAGCGGAAAGACCACGCCCGCCGCAATCATGCTCTGCACCGCGCTGAAGACGATCTTCTCGATGGCCACCGCAGCCACCGGCAACGGACACATCACCCTGTCGTCGATCTCGCGCGTCACGCCGAACTCCTGCGCCAGCGGCAGAGCCACCGCCGCAATTCCCGAGAACATGATCGCCACCGCCATCAGTCCGGGCAGCAGAACGGTAGAGAAATTCGTCCCGGCGGCGCTGGCCATCGAGGCAGTCGGGTTCATCGCCGCCCCACCACTCATGTGCGGCATGATGTAGGTAAACACAAACAGAAACAGCAGCGGATTCATGACCACGCGCACCAGAAACGCGGGCATCTCACGCCGCAGCACATGCAGGTCGCGCAGAAACAGCCCCGCAAACGCGCGCGTGTACAGCATGAGCGCAGCAGGTCTCTCTGCCGGACATCTCGCGTCGATCTCAGTCTCCACTGCCGCCATAAGCCTCTACTCCCAAACTCCTACTCCCGCAGATCCCGCCCCGTCAGCCGTATAAACACCGTCTCAAGACTTGTCTCCGTAATCGTCAGGTCGCGCAGACCATACGGATTGCTTGCCCGCACAATCTCCGGCAACAGCCCGTCGGCGTTGTCGGCGAAGATGCGTATTCCGTTGGATGTAGTCTCCACGCCACGCACTCCGGCCATCTGCTTCAATTGCTCGCCCAGCGCCGTTGCGCCCGCGTGGTTGCTGAGTTCCAGCGCATAGACCTTCTGCGCGCCAACCGATCCCTTCAGCGCAGTCGGCGTGTCCTCCACCAGAATCTTTCCGTGGTCGATGATCGCCACGCGGTCGCACAGTTCGTCGGCCTCTTCCATGTAATGCGTCGTCAGCACCACCGTGATCCCCTCCTCGCGCAGCCGCCGCACCGCATCCCACATCGCAATCCGGCTCTGCGGATCGAGTCCCGCGCTCGGCTCATCCAGAAACAGAACCTTGGGCCGATGCGCAATCGCGCGGGCAATCTGCACCCGCTGCGCCAGCCCGCCGGAGAGTTGCGCGGGATACGCATCCGCCCGTTCGGTGAGCAGAAACTGATCGAGCAGTTGGTCCGTCCTATGCTTCGCCTCAGCGCGCGAGAGGCCGAAGTACAAACAGTGAAAGTGGATGTTCTCGTAAATGGTGCATGACCGGTCGAGCGTATTGAACTGCGGCACGATTCCCATCGACCGCCGCGCCATCGACGGCGACCGCACCACATCGACTCCCGCGATGCGCACCGTTCCCGCTGTCGGTAGAACACGCGTCGTGCATACCCCGATGGTCGTCGTCTTGCCCGCGCCGTTCGGACCCAGCAATCCATACAACTCGCCCTCGCGCACGCCCAGGTCGATGCCATCGACGGCAACCACCCGCTGCCTGCCCCCATAGACCTTGCGAAGGCCCTCAACCTGGACAATAATTGCCAAGCTCTCACCACTCCATTCCATCGCTCGCGCGTCCTCTGATTATAGGCATCCGCGCGTCCGGTCCGCCGCGCACAGCCTCCGCAGCATCCGCTGGCACGCAGCTCGATCGGATCCAGAACCGGATGCAATCCCGCGCACAGGCGTAAAATTAACCCATGTCACAAGGATTGGAAACAAAATCCGCAAAAAAGCAGCCTGCGCAGGTCACCTCCCCCAGCCAGGACAAAGCCGCCGCCCACGCGCGCGAAGCCGTACGCACGCGAAAGCGCCAGGCCCTGGTTCTGCAGCGCGAACGCATCCTCTCCGAGCGAACCCCCAGCCCGATCCGGCGCACCGCTCTGGCCAACGCGCTGGCCGACGTCGAGGAGAAGCTCACCGAACTCGGCTGGACGGTACACCTCTAGCTCACGCTGCGCCGATGCACCACGGTCGAGTTGGCCTGGTCGATGGTTGTCAGGACGATCGTGTGGATGTTCACATGCGCGGGCCTGGTCGCCGCCCACAGAATCGCATCGGCGACATCCTCCGGCGTCAGCGGCGTAACGCCCTCGTAGAACTTCGCCGCCCGCTCCTCGTCGCCATGGAAGCGCACTTGGCTGAACTCCGTCTCCACCATCCCTGGATCGATCGACGTGACCCGCACTGCTGTCCCCATCAAATCAATCTTCAGCCCCTCGCTGATTGCCTTCTCCGCAGCCTTGGTTGCGCAATAGACCGCTCCATTGGCGTATGTGAGGTATCCCGCGGTCGAGCCCAGGTTGATGACGTGCCCAGCGTTGCGCGCCACCATGCCCGGAACCACCGCCCGCGTCATCGCCAGCAGCCCCTTTACGTTGGTGTCGATCATCTCGTCCCAGTCCTTCGGGTCGTCTTCGTAGAGTTTAGTCAGCCCGCGGCTCAGCCCCGCATTGTTCACCAGAATGTCGATCGCCGCCCAATCCTCCGGCAGTCCCGCGATGGTCGCCGAAACCGCGGCGCGGTCCCGCACATCCTGTCGGAAGGACAAGACTGCCTCGGCACCCGCCTCCAGTAGCGGCGCCTCTATCTCCCGCAGCAGCTCCAGTCGCCGCGCACACAGCAGTAGCCGCGCTCCCTCCGCCGCAAACGCGAACGCCGTCGCCCGGCCAAAGCCGGAGCTGGCGCCGGTAATCAGAACAACCTTGCCCTTTAGTGATCTCATCCTTCTCTTATAAACGACGACCGCCCAACTCGCACCCCAAACGCAGCAAAGGCCGCGCGGAGCAGCCTTCGACTGCCATCGGATTCCGGTTGCAGTGTCAGGCGCTATGCTGCGGCGCGGCCGAGTGGCGCTGCACAAAATGATATGGAGGCCAGGGCCCGGACAACTGCATCCGGCACTCCTTCATCTCCAGCGTCGCCGACGAGTACTTGTTCTGGTAGCGCTCCACCGTCTTGTTGTCGATCAGGTGGGCGATGTCCAGCAGCATCTTGCCCGAGTCCGTGCGCTTGCATGTGATCTCCTCGGCGATCGGCAGGAACATGCGATGCATCTGCACCGACAGGGCGCGCGCCCGCGACTGCCTATCCCGCTGCCGGGCCGCGCTCGCCCTCAGGCTGGTCAGGTACTGCTGGCCCACCGTCATATCGCGCGCGGATGTGCCCGGAGAGGTATCGTCCACCAGCACCTTCAGGTGCATCTCCGCCTTGCCGCGCAGCCGCTCCACATTCGCCGTAAAGTGCCGCTGGTTGGAGCGGACAGACCGCCGCAGCGCATCGTCGTCCGCGAAGGTCGTCCCAAAGCGGAAGGGAAGCACGGTCGACAGCTTGAAGCAGTCCGCGATCACGCGCGCGTGGTCCTTGGCGGAGTTCTGGTCCATCCGGGCGGCGTCCTCCGCTGTGTGTTCGCTGACGATCACGGCCAAATCGCTTGCCGGAAACAGAAAGGTCTGGTTGCCAAAGAGTCCCGAGACTCCCGTAAGTGGCATTGGACGGCGATGACGGCAAAGCTCAGGGAATGCGTTTCGTTCTGCAATGCAGTAGGCGTACCAAGTCATTGTTTCGTCACTCCAATGCACACTGGTATTCAAACCCCTCACTTGTGGATAAGGGTGTATTGAACCCAAACTTACCTTTCCGGGAATTGTCCGAGCGTTTCGGGCGATATCCGGCTACAACCTGTTGCTAAGTCCTGGCAGTGCGAAATTGAGCATTTATTGCGGGATCGAAACGGATACTAAGCTCATCGCGTGACGGTTGGCAAGGCCAATCTTTGAGCAATACACCCGCTGAGTTGGCGAAAAATTCCTTGCCTTCATGGACATGAATCGTCAAGCGCAGCCGGCGGAAGGGATCTGCCAGACAGCCTATCTCTATATCGCAACAGGCGGATTGCAGGCACAGCAACTCCTCGGCCTCGCATGATCTTCCTGCGATTGACCTGCGGCATGGATTCCCCGCGCGACCAAGCCTGTCCGCCGGTGCTACCCTTGACGTATCCCCATGAGTCACAAGAACACGCCAAAATCGCCCGCCCAGACGCAGCCGGAATTACCCGCCCAGCCAGCCACGGAAGCCTCTGCCAGCAACCTTCCCAAGGCCTACGACCCCTCCATTATCGAGCGCCGCTGGGCCGAATACTGGGTCAGCGAGAAGCTCTTCGAAGTTCCAAGCCCTGCGGGTACCGCCGCAGGGGATCCCACAGAGAACTTCACCCAACTGCTGCCTCCGCCCAACGTCACCGGACGCCTGCACATGGGCCACATGCTCAACCAGACGGAGATGGACATCCTCACACGCTGGCACAGAATGCGCGGCCAGACCTCGCTCTGGGTTCCTGGCACCGATCACGCGGGCATCGCTACACAGATGATGGTCGAACGGCAACTCGCCAGCGAAGGCACATCCCGGCAGCAGTTGGGCCGGGATGCGTTTACAGCCCGCGTGTGGGAGTGGAAGCGCCAGTACGGCTCCGCCATCACCGACCAGATGCGCCGCCTCGGCGCCAGCGTCGATTGGTCACGCGAGTACTTCACCATGGACGACCACCTCAACGTCGCGGTGAAGGAGGCCTTCGTCCGGCTATATGAGCAGGGCCTCATCTATCGCGGCGCGTACATCGTCAACTGGGACCCCGTCCAGCAGACCGCCGTCTCCGACCTCGAAGTCACGCACGAGGACCGCCTCGGCAAGCTCTACCACATCCGCTATCCCTTCGCCGACGGCCCCCTGCCCGATGGAACAGCCTCCATCGTCGTCGCCACCACGCGTCCCGAGACGATGCTGGGCGACACTGCCGTTGCGGTGAATCCCACCGACGCGCGCTACACCGCCGTCATCGGCAAAGTCATTTCGCTGCCACTCAGCGGCGTCAACGGCGCGCCCAACCGCGAGATTCCAATTCTCGCCGACGACTGGGCGCAGCCCGAGTTCGGCACCGGCGCGGTCAAGATCACGCCCGCGCACGATCCCAACGACTTCGCCATCGGCCAGCGCCACGCGCTCCCGTCTCTCACCATCATGGACGAGACGGCGCACATCCATCTCCCCGGCTCGCCCTATCACGGGATGGATCGGTTTATCGCGCGCGAAAAAATTGTCGCCGATCTGGAAGCCGCAGGCCTGCTCGTCACCATCAAGGACCACAACCTCGCCATCGCGCTCTCGCAGCGCACCGGCGCCGTCATCGAGCCGCGCCTCTCGCTGCAGTGGTTCCTCGCCGTCAACAAGTCGCCCGCGGCTGGCGGCGACTCGATTGCGGCGAAGGCTGTCGTCGCCGTGCGCGACGGCCACATCAAGTTCACGCCGGAGATGTACTCCAAGACCTACTTCGAGTGGATGACGAACATCCACGACTGGTGCATCTCGCGCCAGCTCTGGTGGGGCCACCGCATTCCCGCGTGGCACTGCGCCGACTGCCACGCGCTCACCGTAGCACGCGAGACGCCCACGGTCTGCTCCACCTGCGGTTCGGCCAGAATCACGCAGGAGACCGACGTCCTCGACACCTGGTTCTCCTCCGGACTGCTGCCGTTCACCGTCTTCGGCTGGCCCGGCGGCACCTCGAACCTCGAACCTCGAACCTCGAACCTCACGCCCGACCTCGCCGCCTTCTATCCCGCCACGCTGCTGGTCACCGGCTTCGACATTCTCTTCTTCTGGGTCGCGCGGATGATTATGCTGGGCACGCACTTCATGCTCGACGTATCGATGCCAGACGGCAGCCCGCGCACCCTCGCCGACGCCGTCCCGTTCAAAGAGGTCTACATCCACGCGCTGGTGCGCGACGCCGACCGCCAGAAGATGTCCAAGACCAAGGGCAACGTCATCGACCCGATCGAGATCATCGAGCGCTTCGGGACGGACGCGGTACGGTTTACGCTGGCCAGCATGGCCTCGCCCGGCACCGACATCGCATTCAGCGAGGCCCGCACCGAGGGCAACCGCGCCTTCGCCAACAAGATCTGGAACGCAGCCCGCTTCCTGTTCATGAACCTCGACCGCGCCCGCCAAGCCGGCATCGAAATCACCCTCCCCACCAACACCGTTATCTCGACCACAGAACTGGGTGCCTCATCTTCGCCGACAGTTTCATCGTCGGTTAAGGTGGGTTCCCCTGACACCGACGCCCTCGAATCCCGCTGGATCCTCACCCGCCTCTCCCAAACCTCCGCCGCCGTCAATGCCTCCCTCACCGACTACCGCTTCGACGAGGCCGCAACCCATATCTACCAGTTCTTCTGGGGCGATTTCTGCGACTGGTACCTCGAAATCGTCAAGCTCCGCCTCAACTTCGAGCCCAGCAACGATCTGTCCTTCCCCACCAGCGACTTGGCCGAGGAATCCGACGCCGGAACCCGTGCCGCCCTCACCACCCTCGTCGCAGTCTTCGAGTCCGCCCTGCGCCTGCTCTCGCCCTTCATGCCCTTCCTCACCGAAGAGATATGGCACGCCCTCTACGCTGGCCTTCCGCCCGCCAAATCCATCGCCCTCACCCGCTATCCGCAGCCGCAGGACTACAAGTGCGACGAAGCCGCCCTCGGCGAGATGCAGACCCTACAGGAGCTCATCGCCACCATCCGCGCCCTGCGCAAGGAACTCGGCGTTCCCGAACGAGAGTCCGCGCCCATCCGTATCCATGGCGACGCACAAATCCTCGATCCACTCCAGTTCAGTCAGGACATCCTTGCGCGTCTTGCCCGCGTCAGCGGCATCGAAGTCTCGTCCGTTGCCCTCACCGGAAACAACGCGCGTAGCACTTCGAGCTTCGATGTAGCCGTTCTCTACGAGCGCCAGATCGACGTGCCCGCCGAGCGCGAGCGCCTGACCAAAGACCTCGCCAAGTACGAAAAAGGTCTGGCCACCGCCGAACGCCAGCTCTCCAATGAGTCCTTCATGGCCAAGGCCCCCGCCCACATCGTCGAAGGCCTGCGCAAGCAAGCTGCCGAGACCCGCATCCTCCACGACAAGGCCAAGGCCGCACTGGATGCGCTGCCTGTACAGTAAAAGGGCGATGATCGCCGCCCATAATCTCGAACCTTGAACCTCGAACCTCCGAGTAGAATCGAAGCCATTATGGACTGGAAATCACGCCGCATCACCACACTGCTGGAAGCCGCCCTCATCGAGGACAAGGCCGCCAACGACATTACCACCGCGCTGACCATCGACCCCGCCCTGCGCGCCACCGCCACCATTCTTGCCAAGGAGAGCTGCGTCGTCTCTGGCATCGGCTGCATCTCCGCATTCCTCGGCCTCTATGGCAAACTCTCTGCCAAGTCGAATGGCCGCTTCGAGGTCGTCAGCCACCCGGAGATCTTCGACGGCGTCCGCGTAAAAAAAGGTCAGGCCATCGCCGTCATCCGCGCCAACGCCGCCAGCATCCTCTCCACCGAACGCGTCATCCTCAACCTGATACAGCGCATGAGCGGCATCGCGACGCTGACCAATGAATACGTCAAAGAGGTCGCCGCTACCAAGTCCAAAACCATAATCCTCGACACCCGCAAGACCATCCCCGGCCTGCGCGCGCTGGACAAGTACGCCGTCAGTTGCGGCGGTGGCACCAACCACCGGCTCGACTTGCAGGATGGAATCCTCATCAAGAACAACCACATCTCACTCGGCGGAGGCCTGCCCGCAGTGCTTGCGCGCGCGCTCGCAGGACGCAAGCCGGGACAGATCGTTCAGGTTGAAGTCCGCACTCCAGTCGAGCTCGACCAGGCCATCGCTGGCGGCGCAGAGTCCATCTTGCTCGACAACATGACCCCAAAAGAGGTGAAGAAGGCCGTGAAGCTGGTGTGCAAAGCCGTGCCCAAGGCCACCGTCGAGGCCTCCGGCAGCGTGACCCTCAAGACCGTCCGCGACTACGCCAAGACCGGCGTCGACTTCATCTCCGTCGGCGCGCTCACCCACTCCGCCACTGCCGTCGACCTCAGCATGAAGATCACAGCCGACCTCCTCTGATGCCTGCGACCGGCCCCTTCGACCTCCGTGCATTCGACCTCCGTGCAGTGGAGCAGGCCATCGCCAACACTGAATTCGCTGGCCACCTACAGCACTTCCACGCGGTCGCATCCACCAACGACCTCGCGCTCGATGCGGCCAAGGCAGGCGCGCGTCACGGCGTCTGGATCGCCGATCAGCAGACCGCCGGCCGTGGACGCGGCTCTCACATCTGGCACTCCCCCGCAGGCGACGGCCTCTATATGACCGCGCTCGTCGCGCCCGCCATTCCTATGCAGAGAGCCCTCGGTCTCTCGTTCACCACCGCCATTGCAGTACAGTCGGCCATTGCGTCGGTTGCAGGATTCAGCATTCGTGACCAGATCGACATCCGCTGGCCCAACGACCTGCTCCTCAACGGAAAGAAGTGCGGTGGCATTCTCATCGACACCGCATCGAACCCCGCCATGTCGACCGCGCCCGCAACCCTGCGCTACGCCGTCGTCGGTATCGGCATCAACGTTAACCACGCAAGTTTTCCGCCGGAGATCGACGCCATCGCGACATCCCTTCGCCGCGACCTGCCCAACCCATCGCAACCGCTCGCGCGCGAGCCGCTCGCCGCCGCCATTCTCATCGCGCTCGACCAAGAGATCCGCCGCCTCACATCGAGTCTCGAACCTCGAACCTCGGACCTTACTCAGTACAGCTCATGGATCAGCGGCAAGCGAGTCCGCGTCGAAGCACGCGATGACGATCCCGGCGGATATACTGGCATTACCGCTGGACTCAACCCCAGCGGCTTTCTCCTCGTCAACGGAGACGACGGCCAGCTCCACACCGTCCTCTCCGGCGGCCTCCGCGAACCATGACTTTGTTTGTCATTCCGCAGCTTCGTTTGTCATTCCGTAGCGAAGCGAAGGAATCTGCTTCTCCTCGAATCTCGAACCTGGCACCTCGAACCTATGCTCCTAGCCATCGATGTAGGCAACACCAATACGGTCCTCGGTCTCTATAGCCTGGCCACGCCGCAGGCCCCCGCCACTCTGCTCGCTGACTGGCGCATCACCACCCACCGCAACCCCACTATCGACGAGCTTGGCATTCTCTTCCGCGATCTTTTCACCCTGCGCTCGATGGACATTGCGCAGATCACCGGCATCATCATCTCCTCGGTCGTTCCCCCTCTCGACTCCACCATGCGCCGCGCCGCCGAACTCTATTGCGGCGTCAAGCCGATCTTCGTCGAACCCGGCATTCGCACCGGCCTGCCCATCCGCACAGACAATCCTGCCGAGGTCGGCGCTGACCGCATCGTCAACTGCGTCGCCGCCTACGAGTTCTTCAAAGACCCGGCAAACTTCAAAGACCCGCTCCCACCCAAGGATTCCCCCCAACGCCATCCGCCGGTCATCGTCGTGGACTTCGGCACCGCAACCACCTTCGACTGCATCTCCACCAAGGGCGAGTTCCTGGGCGGAGCCATCGCTCCGGGCATCGGCATCTCCGCCGAGGCGCTCTTCACCCGCGCCGCCCGCCTGCCGCGCATCGACATCCGCAGGCCCGCCAAGGTCATCGGCACCGGAACCGTCGACAACCTACAGATCGGCCTCTATTACGGCTACATCGGCCTGGTCGATGGCATTCTCGAACGCATGATCGCCGAGCTTGGCCCAGACACCCGCACCATCGCCACCGGAGGCCTCGCCCGCCTCATCGCCACCGGCTCCAAATACATCCGCCAGGTTGACGAACGCCTCACCCTCACCGGCCTCCGCCTCATCTACGAGCGCAACCAGGAGCACCGCGAACGCCCCCGTCCTGCAAAGCCCCACAACGGCTGACTTCGCCGCAGCGAGGTGTGGCTTATGAACTACTTCAACTACTTCACCGAGATCGAAGAGCGCTTCCAGCAGCGCCGAGGCTCGCTTCTCATGCTCACCACGCTCGACTGGGCGCTGATCGAGACCTGGCGCGAGGCTGGCATCCCACTCGAAGCCGTTCTACGCGGCATCGACGCGGCCTTCGACAAGCACGCCGCGCAAGCTCTCCGCAGCACCCGCCGTCCGCGCAAGGTCAACGGCCTCGCCTGGTGCGCGCAGGCCGTCCTCGAAGCCGTCGAGCAGTCCAAAGAGGCCGCCATCGGCACCGCGCAGCCTTCCGCAACCGAACCCCGCGAGTCCGGCTTTGAAGCCGCCCGCATCGCCCACTACCTCGAACGCAACGCCGCGCTCCTCACCGCAGCCGTCCCCAATCTCCCCTCACCCGCCAACACCGCAGCTTCGGAGGCAGCTTTTCGCCAGCGCGAGCTGGCGGTTTCACTGGACGCGCAGTCCCTTGAAGCTCTCGACCGCACCCTCACCGTCCTCGAAGAGAAGCTCTTCGCCGCGCTGCTCATCGCCGCGCCGGAGGCCCAGCTCGTCGTCCTGCGCGAACAGGCCGCGCGCGAGCTGGCCCCCTACCGCGGCAAGATGCAGGCCGTCCAGATCAAGCAAGTCCAGCAGCAGTTCCTCCAGAAGCGCCTGCTCGAAGCCCACTCGCTGCCGCGCCTCAGCCTCTTCTACATGCCGCACGACGAGCAGGCCTGATCGATGCCGCCCTCACTCTATCCCGCAGCCATCCAGCCTCATGACCGCGCCAATCCCCCCTGCCCGCACTTCGGCCCATGCGGAGGATGCGAGCTCCAGCACCAGCCCTACGCGGCGCAGCTCCGCGACAAAGCCACTCAGCTCCGCATGCGCCTCGAAGCCACCGGCCTCGCGCTGCCCACGCTTCAGCTCCACCCTTCCCCGCCGCTCGCCTACCGCAACCGCATCCGCCTCACCCTAGCCGAAGTCGACGGCCAACTCCGTGCAGGCTACCTCAACTCATCCAACCCCGGCAACCAACAACCGGCAACCAACAACCAGCAACCAGCCTTCCTCCCCATCACCGAGTGCCCCATCGCCGCGCCCATCCTCTGGCGGGCCACCGAAGCCTTCCTCGCGCAGATCAACCAAGCCGCCAGCGCGTGGCTGAGCAATCCCAAGCAAATCCCAGACCAACTCGAAATCTTCACCACCGCCGACGAGTCGCGCCTCCAGCTCACTCTCTACCTCCGCACCGCCGCGAAGTCCCTCCCAAAAAAGTTCACCTCCGACTTCATCACTCTCTGCGAATCCCTCCGCATCCGCATCCCCGAACTCACCGGAGCGGGCATCGCTCTACTCCCCATGCTCTCCCGCCAACGCAGCCGCCGCAACGAGCAGCCGCGTCCCGGCCTAACCTGGGGTAGCCCCGGCCTCAACTACTCCGTTCCCACTAATAATGAAGTTGTCATTCTGAGCGCAGTGAAGAATCCCCGTATTTCGCCGTTGCCTTTGCCTGTTCTCGAACCTCGAACCTCGAACCTCGAACCTGCCACCTACTGGGTTCCACGTAGAGCGTTCTTCCAGGTCAACCGCTTCCTCCTCCCCGAACTCCTCGCGCTCGTCACCAACAACCGCACCGGCCAGTTAGCCTTCGATCTCTACGCCGGCGTCGGCCTCTTCTCCCGCGCCCTCGCCGCCCGCTTCGCCCAGGTCACCGCCGTCGAGATCGCCGAACCCGCCTTCACCGCGCTCGCCTCAACCAAGCTCCCCAACCTCCACGCCGTCAAAACCACTACGCTCGATTTCCTCCGCGTCGCCGTCACCGGCCGCGACCACCCCGACCTCATCGTCCTCGACCCGCCGCGCTCCGGAGCAGGCACTGAGGTCTGTTCCCTGCTCGCCCGCATCAATGCGCCCACGCTGGTCTATGTCTCCTGCTCGCCCGAAGCCCTCCCCACCGACCTTGCCACTCTGGCCGCCTCCGGTTACACCCTCGCCGAGATGCACCTCTTCGACCTCTTCCCCCAGACCACCCACATCGAAACCGTCGCCGTCCTCACCCGCTAAAAATAATTGCGCCACTGCTCGCGCAGTGTGACAAAGTGGTGAGGAAAGACAGGTGGCCTGTTGCGGCAAATCTCTGGCGTTCCCAGACCTGGTTCCAGACCCGAAACGCGGGACGAGCGCGAGCGCCGCTTCTGGCCCCGCTTCCCGCGCGTTGAACCCCTCCGCCTCCGCCGGGCCCCGCTGCTCGCCGCCGTGCTCTGCTACGCCCTCGGCGAGTCCCTCACCAAACTTCCGCCTCCAACCACGCGCCCCACCATTCTCCTCCTCGCCGCCGTCCTCGCACTCGTCGCGCTCACCCTCCTCGCTCTTCGTCGAAGCCTTCGTCTCGCCATCCTCCCCGTCGCCGCTCTCTGGATCGCCGCAGGCCTATGGGCTGCGCAGCTCCAGCCCGCGCCTTCGCCGCAGACCGCTCTGCTCACCTACGCCGACGGTCTCAGCCGCACCGTCCAGGGCCGCATCGTCCGCATCCGCACCCTCCCCGCCCGCGCCAACAACGACGAAAGCTCCGACGCCGACGTCGATCCCGACCAGTGGGACGAGACCGCCGGTGCGGCGGAGAACGCCACGCCCACCACCTCCCTCGACCTCTCGCTCACCGCCATCGAAGACGTGACGCCAGACATCTCACGCATGGTTCCCATCGCCGGAGGCGTCCGCGCCACACTCCTCGCCGGCCGCGCTCCCCAGCCCCAATCCCAAACCCAGCTCCACTGCGGCGATCTCGTCGAAGCCACCCTCCGCCTGCGCGCTCCCGAGCGCTACCGCGACCCCGGCGCATGGCAGTTCGCAGACTATCTCCTCGACCAGGGAATCGCCGCCACCGCCAGCCTCCCCTCGGCAAAGCTCCATCCCCTCGCAAATGTCCTGCCCGGTGCCGCGTCCGCATCCCCGCACCCGCTCGCGGACGATCTCTCTGCGAGCGCCGAATGCCGCATCTTCGCCGCGCAGAGCTGGGCCGCCACGCGCCTCTTCGCCTACACGCGCTCCTCCACAAACCGCCGCCTTCCGCCGCGCCTCCGCCTCACTCCCAATGACGCCGGAATGCTCAACGCAATGCTCTTCGGCGACCGCTCCAGCCTCACCCAGAAACTGCGTGTCGGCTTCCAGCGCACCGGCTCCTTCCACCTCTTCGTCGTCTCCGGAATGCACGTTGCCCTGCTCGCGGGCCTCGTCTTCTGGATCGCCCGGCGCCTCCGCCTGCGTAACTGGCTCGCAACCCTCCTCACCCTCGCCCTCACCTACGCCTATGCGCTGCTCACCGGCTTCGGCGTCCCCGTGCAGCGTGCCCTTCTGATGACCGCCGTCTTCCTCCTCGCCCGCCTGCTCTCCCGCCAGCGGAACCCGCTCAACGCCCTCGGCGCAGCCGCGCTCGCTGTCCTCATCTGGTCGCCGCGCGCGCTGTTTGAGGCCAGCTTCCAGATGACCTTTCTCGCCATCGTCGCCATCGCGGGAATCGCCATGCCATTGGGCGAACGCAGCTTCCTCCCCTATGCCCGCGCCGCCCGCAATCTCCACCAGCTCTGGCGCGACACTGCGATTCCACCGCGCTTCGCTCAATTGCGGGTCACGCTCCGCATGTGGGGCGAACCACTCGCAGGCATCCTCGGCAAGTGGGCCTATCTACTCCCTGCGAGGATCGTCATCACAGTTCTCTGGGCCGTTCAACTCGTGCTGATCGGTCTCATTGCCGAAGCCGTCATGGTGCTTCCCATGGCCATGTACTTCCATCGCGCCACCGTCTTCGCGCTGCCCGCCAACATGATCTGTATTCCCCTGATTGCAGTCCTCGCCCCGCTCGGACTCGTCACCTTCCTGGCGTCGCTCATCAGCCCGTGGCTCGCGGCTCTGCCTGGCTCCGCGCTGGCGCTTCTGCTGCACGGCGTCACAGGAGCCATTAACCGCATCAGCCAAGTGCCTGCCGCCGACCTGCGCGTTCCCGGCCCCAATCTCACGCACGCTCTGCTCGCCGTCGCCTGCTTCGCCTTCTGCTGCTGGGCCGTCCGCCGTTCGCGCGCCTACGCATGGGCTGCCCTCATCGTCCTCCCGCTCGCCGCTGCAATCGTCCTCTGGCCCGTGCCGCCAGCGGTCCATCCCAACCAGCTCGAAGTTACCGCCATCGACGTAGGCCAGGGCGATTCTCTGCTCGTCGTCGGCCCCACTGGCCAAGCCATGCTCATCGACGCAGGAGGCCCCACCGGAGCCGCCGCCAACGCCGAAAACGCCGTCGGTCTTCTCTCCAGCGACTCCGCATTCGACATCGGCGAAGAGGTCGTCTCCCCCTACCTCTGGTCGCGCCAGTTCCGCCGCCTCGACGTCGTAGCCCTCACTCACGCCCACTCCGACCACATGGGAGGAATGCCCGCCGTCCTGCGCAACTTTCGTCCACGCGAGCTCTGGGTCGCCGTCGACCCCAACTCTGCACCCTACCGCGCCCTGCTCGCCGAGGCCGCAACCCTCGGCATCCGTGTCCGCCATCTCCACGCCGGCGACCGCATCCCCTGGGACACCCTCGACCTCGCCGTCCTCGCGCCCACCCCCGATTACACCAACCCCGGCCCACCCATCAACAACGACTCGCTCGTCCTGCGCATGCAATACGGCCAATCCTCCGCCCTGCTCGAAGGCGACGCCGAAGCTCCCAGCGAACATCAGATGGTCGCCGCATCCCTCACCAACCCCGCCGCGCAGCTCGGCCCGGACACGCTGCTCAAGGTCGGCCACCACGGCAGCCGCACCTCCACCACGCCCGACTTCCTCGCTCTCGTCGCCCCGCAGGACGCCGTCATCTCCGTCGGCCTGCACAACACCTTCGGCCATCCCCGCTCCGAAATCATTCAGCGCCTCCACGACGCCCACGCCCTCGTCTTCCGCATCGACCAGTTCGGCCTCACCACCTTCCTCCTCTCCCGCGACGGCCAGATCTCCGCCCTCCCCGCCGCCTCCATCCCCTAAATACAGCCTGATCAAATTCGGGCAAGTGTTACTGGATCGAAACTCCCGTCACAGAATTTATTGATCGCCTCGATGAAGATTGAGTTCTCTGGCGCCGCATGGGCAAACAGCGTCATCGACGATTTGAACTTCATGTCGTCGGGACTGCCGAAGATGTCCATTAAGGTCCGCCCCTCAATCAAAGTCACAATCCGGCTGCATTCCATGAGCCGCACGCCCAGCAGCGGGTCTTCCATATAAGCTCTGGCCTCGGCAAGCGATGTGATTCCGTAATACTCCGCCATCGAACTGAATCCCAATCCCCTGAGCTGTGGGAAGATGAACCACATCCAGTGGCCGGCCTTCCTTCCCCGCCGCAGTTCCGCGCAAGCGCCCTCATACACGCCAGCCTGCGCATCCACAAACCGTTGCAGATTGTAGACATCCTTCATGGCTCATTCCAACTCTCTCTGCTTTGTTCGCGTACTCGGCAGAATCTAACGTGTCTGTCTTTGATTAGCATCTCTCTGTGTCGATCCGCAATCAACTTCGTCTTCTTTGGTGTACGTTAGCCACAGAGCCTATGCCCATCCCTCTCACCTCCCGCGAACTCATCGCCCTCGGCCAGGCCCAGCGCAAGCACATGCGCCGCGCCGATCAAGCAGGCTGGCAACCCAAACTCCGCCGCGCCGACCCGCTCCATCTTCTCGCCGAATCCATGCATGGGCGAGTCCCCGCGCTCGTCCCCATCAAATACGATCGCATGGGCGCATCGCCCTTCGGTTTCTTCCGCGGGGCCGTCCCCGTGATGGCCTACGATCTTTCCCTTGGCCCCAACACCGGCATCCACACCCAACTCTGCGGCGACGCGCACGTCCGCAACCTCGGGGCCTTCGCCGCGCCCGACGGTCGCCTCGTCTTCGACATCAACGACTTCGACGAAACCCTCCGCGGCCCATTCGAGTGGGACGTCAAGCGCATGGCCGTAAGCCTCCTGCTCGCCGGCCGTGAGGCAGGCGCGAAGCCGGGCCTCTGCCGCGACGCCACGCGCGCCTTCCTCAAGAGCTATCGCACCGCCATGCACGCCTTCGCGCGGATGCCCGTGCTGGAAGTCGCTCACTATCAGGTCCATCGCCTGCACACCGTCGAACCTGTCTCGCAGATCCTGGGCCTCGCCGAGCGTGCCACGCCACTGCACAACCTCGAAGCCCTCACCATCGAAGCGCCCGCCGGAAGCAAGAGCGCCGCAACCTCGGAACTCCTGCCGCGCACCGGATCGCACCCACGCATCTTCAAGACCCGCGTCTTCAAATCGGCCCCGCCCATCCTCACCCGAGCCCACGGCGATCTCGCCCGCGCGATCCTCGACTCGCTCACCCCCTACGCCGAAACCCTCCAGCCCGAGCGCCGCCACTTCCTCGCGCAGTACACCCCCCTCGACGTTGCCTTCAAGATCGTCGGCACCGGCTCGGTCGGCCTGCGCGACTACTGCATCTACATGCAGGGCAACGGCGCCAAGGACCCGCTCTTCCTGCAGATCAAGGAGGAGACACTCTCTGCCTACGCCCCGTATCTGGGCGAATCGCCCGCCGAGTCGCACCAGGGCCGCCGCGTCGTCGAGGGCCAGCGCGCCATGCAGTTCCAGTCCGATCCATTCCTCGGCTACACCACCATCGAGGGCCGCGACTTCCTCGTTCGCCAACTGAACGACCACAAGGCCGCCGTCGAGATGAGCGAGCTAAAGTCCGCCGGCCTGCTGGAGTACGCTACCGTCTGCGGCGAGACGTTGGCCCGCGGCCACGCCCGCTCCGGCGACCCCGGCGTCATAGCAGGCTACATCGGCACCTCCGCCCGATTCGACGCGGCCATCGCAAACTTCGCCGCCGACTACGCCACCCAGACCGAACGCGACTGGCAGAGCCTGATTAAATCGCGCAGTAGCGCAAAGCCGGGAGTCGTACTCGCACTTGCAGCCAGGTCGCAGAAGAGCGCAAAGAAGTTTCCGTCCAGAAAGAAGAGGACGCTGAAGAGCAGGCGCACAGCCCTGTAAAGAGACACCGCCTGCAATCGATTGAGTGAAGACTGCCCCGCTTGCTATTGCACCCCGTGCACATCCAGCCACTTCCGCAACTCCGGCTCCTGCGCCGCCCGCAGAGCAACGCAGTCATTAATGCTGTCGACCGCCTTCGCCAGCGTCCGCTCCGCAGACGCCACCGGATGAGCCGCGAAGAAGCTTGTCACCTCGTCCCGCCTCTCCACCGAGCAGAAAGCCCCCGTCGCCCCCACAATCCGCGCGCCTGAGTTCTCCGTCGCCTTCCGTTCCATCTCCGCCCAGTGTTGCTCGACGAACGCCCATGCGGCATCCTGCGTCTCGCGCCGCGCCAGCAGCCGTGCAATCAGCATCCATCTGTCCTGGCTGCGCACCTCGTCCGACACCGCGTATTCCAGCGTCCGCGTCACCAGCTCCGGCCGCTGGAACCGCGTCAGAGTATGCAGCGCGTCCACCTGCAAATCTGGATCGCTCGCTGTCTGCGCCACGCGCAGAATCTTCTCGTACATCGCCGCATCGCCCTTTGCCACCACCAGCGCCACCGCCGCATCCGCCACATCCGTCGACTTCTGCCCGGCAAACATAGCCTGCGTCTCGCTCGCCGCCTCCGCCAGCACCATTGCATCGCCCGCCTGCCCCAGAGCTTCAAACAGCGCCTCGCGCAGCTCCGCGCGGTCATCCGACTCATGCCTGCCGCCCTTGCCCAGCCCCGCATATACCGCGCCGAACTCCCGCCGAACCACCTCATCCAGCCGCTTGCGGTCGTCGTCGGTCGCAATCCGCTCCTTGATCGCGCCAATCTTTCCCAGCGCGCTCTCCAGCACCGCTGCGTTTGGATCCGACTTCACCGCCAGCGCCAGATCCAGAAACTCGCCCACCGACCCGTCGCCCGCCTGCATCAGCGCCCACCGGTCGCCCAGAAATCCAATCCGCTCCTCGACCGTCAGCCCCGTCTCCGCATTCGCCACGATAGTTTTAAGTTGCCCCGCCGAATAATCCGTCCGGTAATACCCTTTGTCTCCCGCGTTCGCATAGACAATCGGATGGCTTGAGGGCACATCCATCGTCGCCGACTCCGGCGTCAGCAACCGGCAAGAAGAGTCTTTGAAGCAAATAGGAATCGTCCAAGCCTCGTTCGTCTCAGGAGCAGCCCCAGAGAGAAAGAACCTGCGCTGCGTCACAGACACGCCCGCGCCCTCGCTCGTCAGCCGTACCAGAGGAACTCCCGGCTGCACCACAAAGCTCCGCATCACCTTGTCCACCGGCAGCCCGCTCACCCTCGCCTCGGTCCCCCAGAAGTCCTCCGCCGTCGCATTGCCATACGAATGTTCCGTCAGGTACTCATGCACCCCGCGTCGAAACACCTCCTCACCCACCCAGTTCTCCACCATCCCGATCACCGCGCCCGCCTTGCCGTATGCAATCTCGTCGAAGCTCTCGTTGATCTCGTCCGGCGTCTGGGCCCGCGCCCGGATCGTCCGCGTCGTCCGGCCTGCGTCCGCATCCATCGTGCGCTCCATCTCCACCGCCGCGTCCTCGTCGAAGCCCCACTTCGGATACTCCTTCGCCGCCTCCTTCGTCTCCATCCATGTCGCAAATCCCTCGTTCAGCCACAGGTTGTCCCACCACGCCATCGTCACCAGGTCGCCGAACCACTGGTGCGCCATCTCGTGCGCCACCACCTCCGCAACCTCCTTCTTCGCCGCCAGCGCCCCGTCCTTCTTCGCCACCAGCAGGTCCGTCTCGCGGAACGTGATGCACCCGAAGTTCTCCATCGCGCCCGCCTCGAAGTCGGGCACCGCCACCAGGTCCAGCTTCGCCATCGGGTATTTAATCCCGAAGTACTGGTCGTAATCGCGCAGCGTCTGCTTCGCCGCGTCCAGCGCAAACCGTGTCAGCTTCACGTTGTCCGGTGTCGCGCAGACGCGGACCGTCACCCCATCCGTCTTGCCCGCCGTGCACTGGAAGTCCCCCACCAGCCACGCCACCAGGTAGGTCGACATCCGCGGTGTCGTCGCAAACGCCACCGTATGCTTGCCCGCCGCAGGCCCCGCCGTGTCCGAAACGATCTGCGTATTCGAGATCACCGTATCGTTCGCATCCACCACCAGCGTCACGTCGAAGGTCGCCTTCAGCGCCGGTTCGTCGAAGCTGGGGAAGGCCCGCCGCGCGTCCGTCGCCTCGAACTGCGTCACCCCATAGCTCCGCGCCTTCGTCTTCGCGAGATAGAACCCCCGCAGCTTGTCGTTCAGAATCCCCCGGTACTTGATCGCCAGCCGCACCCGTCCCGCCGGCAGCTCTCGCGCAAATGTAAACGTAGCCTGCTCCTTCGCCGCATCCAGCGACACCTGCGCGGTCTGCGAAGCACCGTCGCCGTCCTCCGGCTTCTGCTGTTCCCTGTTCCCTGTTCCCTGTTCCACGCTCCACGCCTTCACCGCCCCAAACTCAATCTCCGCCGCATTCAGCGTAATCGTCTTGGTCGGCGCATCCAGCACCACCTCAATCGTCTCGCTCCCCGCAAACGTCGCCGCCTTCAGGTCCGGCGCAATCGTCAGCGAGTAGTGCTCCGGCCGCACCCCACCCGGCAGCCGCTGCGCCTCCACGCGCCCCGCGGCAACCCCACCCAAACCCACCACCAAGCCCGCAACCGCCAACCTCCGCCAAATCTTCATCTCGCCCCAATCCCTCCAATCAACTCCCACCAGACTATATCCCTCGCGCAAACAGAAGAGCAGCGTGGCTGACGAACAAGCCGAACTACGACGCAATGTGTTTCCTCCGAACTGCTCGGCGTGCGTTCTTCAGGAGACAGTGCTGGAGCGCAGTCTGTTGGTCGAGAACATCTGAAAATCGAGAGCTATTGTTGCGGAACGACAGTTGCTCCCTCGGCTCTCGCCAGGCTGGCGGTGCCTATCAAATAGAGAACCAGCCAGAGCAGGCTGGCTGTTGCCAGCCACGCCTTGAAGGCAGAATCAATCAACGAATAGATTTCGATCTGCACCACAAGATAAAGACCCGATGCGACGAGCCAGTCGGTGCGGGTTCGTGAGATGGCAACGGTGAGAGCGACGAAACACGGCAGCGCCAGGAGGTAGTCGTCAGCCCAGGCATAGGGGGACGTGCCGAGAGAAACCAGCAAAAGCAGCGGGAGATGCCCTTCCCACGTCCATCGGCGATGGTTCCTGATCCAGTAGCGCGCGAACCATGCAGTCCCAATCGCCGTGGGCAGAAACTGAAGCCATGCGTGCTGCACCCCAAAGATGGAGCGCAGCGCGCCGCCCACGCCACAGGAAAGGTCCACGGCAGCGTGGATTGTGCCACGGGAAAAATCTAGGACATGATGGTTGAAGGCTATGGCAGCCAACGTGGAGCTGGCATAGACGAAGATCGCACTGATGGCAAGCGACCATCTCTTGGTCTGGATGGTCCAAAGCAGAATTGCGAGAAGCACCAGATAGAGCAGGTGAGGCTTGAGGCCGAGCGTGAGCAGGCAGGCACCGGCAAGCACGTACCTCTGGCGGCGCAATAGGAAGAGAAAAGCGGTCAACCCGGCCAGGATCAGCGGGGTGATCTGGCCCATATGCTCCGCCATACCGATGGGGAGAAAGGTGGCGAAGAGAACAAGCGCAATCCACTGCTTGCTCTTCTCGCCGCCAAAGTACCGCCATAAGGCGATTGCGGAGACCGATTCTAGGATGAGGGAGGCTGCTAGCCAGGCATAATGCGCCGTCCAGAATGGCAGCACACCAAACATGGAGACAAAGGGAAAAGCCCAGGGCGGGTACAGCAAGATCATCGGTTGCGCAAAGGACCAACCTACGGAGCGTTCCAACGCAAAGATCGCGGTTGCGGAATAAGGATTGGAGCCGGCGAGGAAAAGCCGACCAGAGGCCCAATAGATCATGAAGTCATACACCGGCAACGGAGTGAAGAGAAGCACCACACGATGACGGACTAAGTCCAGGCAAATCAAAATCGCAGGCAACAGCCGCCAACAACTCATTGCAACCGGCTGCGGCGTGGCAGGGGGTGCGGAGGACGTAGATTCGTCTTGCGGCTGGGCCACCTGTACTTGCAGGCTGCTCATCGGGCTTTCCCTCGGATGCGCGGTCAGTGGCCGCAATGTATTTTGGCAATCATATGCTCCCACCATCTGCCGATCAATGCCGCTTCTGGGGTATCCCGGGTCACATATGAAGGAGCCGGAAGGGCCGCCGGGTACATTCCTCGACTCAACCTCAACCTCTCGCACGTCCCCACCACCATCCCCCACTACTTCTTTTGTGTCATGGTCTCCCGCCAGATCACCTGCTACCGTCCCACAAGGAGAATCCAGTGAGACTCAACCCGTTTCTCGAAAAGCAACTCATCGCCGTCATCCAGTGGAATGAGCCCGAGCCAGGCATCCTCGCCTACCGTTTCCCCATGCAGGACATGGAGATTGAGAACGGCGGCAGGCTCACCGTGCGCGAGTCCGAGATGGCCCTCTTCGTCAACGAGGGCAAGATCGCCGATGTCTTTGGCCCCGGCCTCTACACCCTCAACACCGAAAACCTCCCCCTGCTCAGCGACCTCATGAACTGGGGCAAGGGCTTCGAGTCGCCCTTCAAATCCGATGTCTACTTCTTCTCCACCCACCTCGAGATCGACCAGAAGTGGGGAACCGCCTCGCCCATCACCATCCGCGATAGTGAGTTCGGCGCAGTCAGTGTGCGCTCCTATGGCATCTACTCCTATCGCATCGTTGACCCGCGCGCCTTCTTCACCCAGCTCAGCGGCACGCGCCAGAGCTACGGCGACGCAGACCTCGAAGACCAGTTGCGCAACACCATCATCGCCCGCATGTCCGAGGTCTTCGCCACCAGCGACCTCGCCTTCCTCGATCTCGCCGCCAACGAATCCGCCCTCGCCGCGAAGATCAGCGAGCAGGTCAAGCCCGCCTTCACCGCCCTCGGCCTCGATCTCACCCAGTTCGTCGTCGAAAACGTCTCCCTCCCAGACGCGCTGCAGAAGTCCCTCGACCAGCGCATCGGCATGAAGATCGTCGGCGACC
>Ga0224554_1000159_pt1 | contig 62194 bp, 47 predicted proteins | sample 714S22024metaG_FD_180666 | JGI IMG/M metagenome (GOLD analysis project Ga0224554, IMG submission 180666) | Peat soil microbial communities from Stordalen Mire, Sweden - 717 S2 20-24 | ecosystem: Environmental > Terrestrial > Soil > Wetlands > Peat | place: Sweden: Norrbotten County, Stordalen... | reverse complement strand
CGGTATGGCCGGCCACGACGCGGCGAGCTACAGGACCCCATGCTGGCGCAGGTGGCGTGGGCGTTCAGTATTCCAGGCAGTTGGAGCGCGCTGGATTTGATCAACGTGGACTTGAATGCGGTGACGGGCGATCTGACGTTCCCAATGAACGTGCTTGGGATGAGCTACAACGAGGTCGAGGTGACCTACACCGCTGGATTGGCGGTTGTGCCGCCGGCGCTGAAGGTGGCGTGCGCTCAGATTGTGAAGAATGCGCAGGCGACTCCAGCCATGAATGTGAAGGGCAGCAAGATGGACACCTTGCAGATGCAGTACTTCTCCGGGTCGCTGATCGACGCGAATGTGCAGGCGATGTTGGCGCCGTATGTGGCGCAGAGGATCGGGTGAAGCGATGAGCGATCTGGTGAGTGGAACGGGCGCGGCGGCAAGGGCGGCGGATGTCCTGCTGCGCGCGATGGGCGGACGGACGGTGATGCTGCGGATGCCGGCACCTGCGGTTCCGGCGGATGTAACCGAGCAGTTGGGGATTGCGACGCCGATGTTTCAGGACCTTCCTCTGAGGCCGGTGGTGTATCGCAAGGCGCGAGCGACCGTGGCCGAGGGCAAGGCAGCGAAGTGGGAGATGCTGGTGTCGGCGAGCGTGATTGAGAGCCTGGTGGGGTCGCTGACGTATGCATCGGCGAGTGTGCTGTTTGCGGCAGCTTACGGCGTTCTATCCGACGACGAACTGCTGGAGATCGATTCGGCTACAGAAGAGCAGGTTTTTGGACAGCCTTATGTGTACCGGCTGGTGCTGCGCGCACCACTGGAGGAGATGGTCTAGAGCGGTTTCACGGCTATAGGGCCTCTGGGAAAACCAAGCGAGCGCCGTTCGCGCCGGATACACCTACTGTGAAACCGCTCTACGGACGTGCGGGATTGTCGGTTCTGCGAACAGGCTGACTATGGGTTGGATGTGAGAGCGAGGGAGAGATGCAGGACGCGAAAGATACGTTTTACGTGATGCTGCAAAGCCGGCTGGCGGTGTTGAATCCGGCGCGGACGATTGTGGTGCGCAGCGTGGTGCGGCCGGGAACACTGGTGGATGAGAATGAACTGCCATCAGCGTGGGTTCCCGTGGACGTGTTTCGCCTGCAATGGACGGGACTCCAGGTGAATAGCGCGGGACCGCTGCCTTTGGCGGCGATGGAATGTTCCATTCAGTACGCCACGGATGGGAGCTCGGGCAATGGCGGCATGGATCGCGGACGCCTGCTGGCGGCGATGGATGCGGAGCTGGCGTCGGCGCTTGGCGCCGAGCCGCATACGGTCGGGAAGATGAATTATTCAGCGGCGGGAGCTGGTGTCGCTCCCACGGCGATGGGGACTAACGTGTTCTGGGCGGATGCAGTATTCGGCGCGGCTACTGCGGTGGACGAGCGTTTGGAGCGGACTACAACGGTGCAGGTATTTGCGTACCAGGAGGTGGGTGAGCTGTGAGTACAACGACGACAGGAGCGGGAGTTGTGGCGTCCGTGGCTCCGGTAATGAGACGGGTACGCGTTTACTTCGCTCCGGTGAACCGGTCGGCTGGAGTGCCAACGCTGTTCGACGCAGCGCAGCTTGGGAGGTTCGATCTGCATGCGCCACCAGCCCCTTGGGTGGACCTGGGGTGGGTCTCCGAATTTACGAGGAAGTGCGAGACGAAGGTGGATGCGCTTCGGGCCGGCGCGCCGGCGATGGCAGTGGGCCAGGTTCGTACGGAGGTGGAGGCTACGGTTTCGCTTGAATTCGAAACCTGGGGAAAACTACAGTTGACGCTGGCATCGGGATCGCAACAGACCAATCTGTTGACGACGGCTGCGGGTGCAGCGCCCAACGGAAGCGGTGGCGTGGCTGCGGCGCCGGTCCCATTGCGAACCGGCACGGGACCGGCGTCAACCGCGACCAGCTTGAACGTGGGAGCTGCGGCAGTGGCCCGGTTCAGTGTTGGCAGTCTGGTTGCGGTGGATGTCGATTACACCGGTCAGCTTGGATATGTCGGCACGGGCGTGAGCTCGGCTTATGTGCAATCCGCGAGTGCGGTGGGCGGAGACATCAACTATGTGCGGCGAGTGACGCTGAATGTCGGCGTAGTCGTTGCGATCACTGCTGGGGTGCTGGAGCTAGCAAGTCCGCTGCCGGCGGGGATTCCGACGGCGGGAATGCAGGTGAGCCAGCTTGTCGGCTTTTGCGATCGCGAGGGCGCGAGCTTCTTTCAGGAATGGTCCGGGCTCTTTGTTATGCCGGGCGTTCAGGGAGATCGAGTTCTGGTTCACTATCCGCGTCTCCAGGCGATGCAGGGTTCAACGGAGACGGAAGATACGTTGGCAGCCCCACTGGAGAGGATCCGGCTGGCAGGCGCATTTCGCGCGCTGCCTGTGAAGGACACCAACGATGGTGAGACAGTTTTGTGCTTCCGGAGCTATCTGCCGGCGGCGTTGCGGGGGGGTTTAAGTGCGTGATTACGGATACGAGGAGAGTGTGATGCATTGGAAGCCTAAAAGTTGGATGTTGATTAGCGTGCTGCTGACGGTGATGACGGTGACCGGAGTAGCACAGGTGGCAACCACCCAGGTGGCGGACACGATCTATCACGCGGATGGAACTGTGGCCACGGGAACCGTGCTCATCAGTTGGCCTGCGTTTACCACGAGCAACGGCGATTCGATCCCAAGTGGAAGCACATCCGCGGTCATTGCGGCAGGAGGAGCGCTCAGCGTACAGCTCATTCCGAATGCGGGTTCAACGCCGATCGGCTCTTACTATACTGTGGTCTTTCATCTGGACGATGGCAGTGTGAGCCGCGAGTACTGGGTCGTGCCGGTGAGTACGGCACCGGTGAAGGTGAGTGCGATCGAAAGCACCGTACTGCCGACCTCCGTGGCAATGCAGACGGTCAGCAAGAGCTATGTGGATACAGCGATCGCTGCCGCTATAACAGGGCATCCACTGGACTCCTCGCCTTATGTTCTCAAGGCTGGAGATACGATGACTGGACCGCTTGTGTTACCGGCCGATCCGGTGTCCGCGACGCAGGCGGCGGACAAGAATTATGTGGATGAGAGCGTCGCAGCATTGGGTGGCGGATTGGGACAGGTGGTCTCCACACTGCCGTCGGCAACACAGGTGGTAGCACAACCGACAGGGACTCAATTGGAAGTCAATAACCTGAATGGGGTGGAGTATGCCAGCCAGTATGTGAACGGACGCGGAAATAATGGGATCGCAAATGTGGTAGTCGGCCCAAACTGCACAAATGGATGTGAAGTCAAGGCGGAACAGGACTACACCAATGAAACGTATTCCACCTCTTCATTAAACAGCCAGACCCATGTGAAGGATGCGCGCGGCGGAAGACAGGTTGACAGTTACATTAACCCGCTTGATGTTGTGAACCACAGCCTTTCCACCGCTCAAGCGATCGACGATGTATCCACGCAGAGTGAGGCGAGCATCGTTCAGCAGACCGGAAACTCAATTCCCGGCGCAGTTGGCCTGGCGATCACGCAGGAGGGCCTTGCAGGAGGCTCCAACCTCTTTCCAGAGCAGATCGAAAGTCCAGGGCCATATTTCAAGATGGGATATAGCGCGTTGATGCTGAATGGCACCTACAACACCCAGGGACAGCATAATCTGGCTCCCGAAGCTATCGATTGCTTTGGCGTAGGGGACTGCCTGATCGGCTCGCACACGATCAACGCGTCCGGTGGCATTCGCGACTCTGCGGACGAAGGAGCGCACCCCTTCGATCTACAGACACACGAGGATTCCAGGGTTTTTGTGGGAACATGCGTATCCGGCTGCACGACCGGCTCGACGACTGTAATGCTCACGCAGAACTCCGGAGGCGGGACACAGGGTGACGGCCGCTTTCTCATTGACACGAATCCGGCGAAGACGATAACGAGTGCCAGCACGGGTGGAGCGCTAGTTGGCGGAACCTTGGGAGGTCCGCACGCGACTGCTCAATTCAGTGGAACGAATTTTCCGGTGAGCGTGTTTCTGAGTGTCGGTCAGGTCATCCCATCGCAAGCCGGCAACATGGCTCCCGGAACGGTAACATTTTCGATTGCCACTAGCGGCGTCCCGTCGGGATATGCGACGAATACCGCGGCGATTGGAGCATCGAGCGGCCTGGCATGCGTTGTCGATCAGACCGCTGGCTACGCTCCGGACAACTACGAAATGGCGCCTTATACCGTCGTCGATGTGACGCACTTACAGATGACGCTGAATAAGCCGCATCAGATTCTAGCTACGCTGGCATTTGGAGGATTGTGTGGCTACGGTCTGGAGCAGACCGTCGATACAACCAACGGGATTCGTCAGCTCTTTCCGGTGGTTGGGACAACTTCTGCGACCGGCCTGTATTATGCAGCCGGAACGACTCCTGTGGTTGGAGTTATGAACCTGACCTCAGGGTTCCTCAATGTGAGTGCAACCATCGCATCCGCGGCACGGGCCGGCAATATGGTTACCGTGACCACGTCTGGGAATCTTCCCGCAAACGTGAATGGGCTGACGGTCACTATCGCCGGAGTCGCCGACAGCAGTTACAACGGAAACTATGTAGTGGCCACTACCAGCACAAATTCTTTCACTTATGTGCAAAACGGCGCAAATAGTTCCAGCACTGGCGGAACAATCACCGTGCTCACAAGTGGATTTGCGTTCTACCCCATGGCCGAGGTCCTGAGCGTCTTCGACCAGACGACGAAGAGCGTGGATGGACAGATGACTCTTGCGCCAAACAACGTGGTGTGGGCGGCCAACGACCCAGTAGAAGAGCCACATTACTATCAGGAGTACGTCTCTGCGGATATGGAGTATGTCGGACAAACAGTACCGCGACCATCCGTCGAAATGCGGGCTGGGTTGCAATATCAGCAAAACAATGGACCGGGGCTTACAGGGTGGTCAATTGAAAATGCGGCTCCATCGACAAACTACCTTGGCTATGGCGGTACGCATGGTGTTCCTGATGACGCATATGAGGCGACCGGGATTTGGAACCGCACGATGAGCCTGACCGCTGGCGAGCAGGCAGTCTTCACGATCAACTGCAACCTGCACGGATGCGGAAATTGGAACTCCGAATATAACCTTTTCGAGTTGAACAGTAATGTTAGCGTCGATCTAGTGACCTACTCTCCCATAACCAGTTCGCTATCGATAGGTTTGCGCGGCAGTACGCCCTACAGCTTCACCCCACAGGCGTTCAACGCGAGAACAATCAATGTCGGAACTTTGAACGCAACGACGATCAATGGATCTGTAAGCGGAGCTAGCATCAACTCGGGGACTATTTCGGCAGCGCGTCTACCACTGTTTGGCCCTTCGGGAAGTGCGCACGCACCTGGCATCGTTCCTGATCCCGGCGCAACCGCCGGGAGTACTCGGTTCTTGCGCGAGGACGGCACATGGGTGGCGCCAAGCGGCGGCGGTGGATCGGGTAGTGTACAGATTGGCGGCGACATTGGCGGTACAAACGCCGCTCCGGTCATCACCGGGATCGAGGGCAAGCCTGTTGCAGCTACCGCGCCGGCGAATGCGCAGGTTCTGATTTGGAACACAAGTCTGGGTGAGTATGTGCCGGGGCCCGTTGTAGCTGCTCCCGCCGTTGGGGTCGAGTTTTATCCGGCGGCGGTATCGGATGGGGGAACGGCGTTTGCGGCGGCGTGGACGCGCTATGACAACAACGAGCCGCAGACGGGAAGCATCAATCCGGCGTCGAGTGCAATGGGCTATCTTGCGTTTCAGAGTGCTCCTGCCTCACCACAGTATGCCGAGCTAACACTCTCGGAGCCGGGTTACTGGACGGGCACGAACATCAGCATCGACTTCTTCTCTTCCGCGACGACTGGGAATGTGACGTGGTTGGTGCAGGCGGTTTGCATCCCGTCCGGCACGGCATTGACTTCCAGCTACTCGCCAACCTTCTCGACGCCGGTTGGTGTGACGACGACGGCAAGCTCCACAGCCAACGGCCTGGTGACGACGGCGACGATCACGAACCTGATTGCACCGGGAGTGGGAAGCTGCCCATCCAGCCCAACGACGCCGACCAAGGTGACCTACCGCATCTACCGCTCGGCCTCGGACACCGCGGGTGGCAACGCGAACCTTCTGGGAGCCACACTTCTGACGGGAAGGAGCCAATAATGCGACGCGCGTCTTATTATTTTATTCGCTCATTTTTCTTTATTCTGATTGGCTTTTGTCTGACGTGGCCATGCGCTGCGCAAGACCCCAACCCGCAGAGCGGATTTGCGCCGACTGTGCTCTATGCCGCCCCATCGACCTACCTGAATTTCAACGATCAGACCTCCAGCTTCAAGGAACAGATCAGCGGGGCGAGTTTCACCTCGGGAGCGACATCGACAACCTTCACGGTTGGGGCGATTGTTGCGCCCTTGGCTGGCGGTACAAACAACCAGATTCAATTTTCTAGCGCACCGTCGCCAGCCGGTTCGCTGGAGAGCGTGTCTGTCCAGTATGCGAGTGCACCCGCCTCTGGCCAAAGCCTTACCGTCTTGATTGGGAGTGTAAGTGGAAGCCACGTCACTATTATCAATTCCTTTACCCTAACTGTGGCGTCAACAACGGCTCTCCAGACCTTTGTCACGGGCACTAATTTCTCCCCGATAACTATGGCGACTGGGCAAATCATCGGATTCTGGAATGGGTCTGGAATAGGGCCAGCGCAGGGGAGCGGAAGTAGTTACCAGCACTACTACACGGCTGCAAGCACTTATCCAACGGGGACATATTCATTTGTAGCTTACTCAAGCCCTCCTGCTATTTCCGCAGTGGTACAAACAGCCACATCTGGAACTGTCACTCCGCGACAGCCTGGGTTCGATAGCACACTGCTCAACAACACTTCGGCGTCCTTTGGGTGGAACACCTATGCCACGGCTCCGAACAACACGCTTGGAGCTATCGAGTGGAGTTCGCCCTGGTCAATGATGGTGCAGGTTGACCAGTTGAATTGGAGTAGGACGGGTACGCTTGTTTTGGCCAGCAAGGGTGATCTAGCCACCGGCAACAGCTGGGAGCTATATCTCCAGATGGCACCGAACGCTAGGAGCGGTGCCGGTGCTGGCGCGCAGGTTTCGCAGTTGTGTTTTCAGCGCACAAGTAGCGCAGGATTCTCGAACGGTGTTTGCACCAGCTACTCTGTTGATGTGATGCCTAACGGATTCAACTACAACATCATTGTTGAAGACGCAGGCACGGGTGGACCCATCCAGTTCGACAGCAGCATCCCAAACCCACTTACGATCTACATCAACGGACTCACAACATCGGACATGGGTATTGGAACTGAACCTGCAATTGCCAACTATGGTTCCGTTGGCTTTGGTTCGGTCAGCCTCTCAGCCTCCGGTGGAACGGGGTACGCCAACTCCACCAATTACACCTCGACCGGCGGTGGGGCGAATTGCATTGTCACTGGAGTGATGCTTGCCTCTGGCGGTGTCCCCACATCCGTTCAGCAACCGAACGGCTACGCCGACCTCGGCTGCACCTCAGTGCCCACAATCGTTCTTACCTCGCCAACAGGCACCGGAGTCACCATCACGGGCACGCTACGTGCTCCTTCGATGAACTCCACCACTAGCCCCTTGATGGTGCCGGGATACGTGAGCGGAGGGACAACCTATGGTGTTGCCGGAACCACAAGCACGCAGACGCCGACAACCATTGATGAGTTTGCAATCTTCCCCTTCAACCTGAGCATGACGCAGATTCACGACCTCTTCTACTGGACGAAGTTCTATCAGGGGTTGGTTTATCCCAGAACTGGCGCAGCCGCTCCAGTTGTGATCTTTGATAACGACTCCTGCGGTGGCGATCCGAGCGGCGACTTTGCGCTGGCAATGACTATCGGAGAGCATCTTCACGGCGTCTTCCAGATTGAGGGGGTGGTGGATAGTGTTTTGATTCAAACTGGAGCCGACCCGTCGCTGGGCTGGTACAGACAGATGCTGGACTCGGCCGGATTGAGCAATGTCCCGGTTTCGGTTGCTTTGGGAGCGCTTCCTGATAGCAATAGCAATTGCAGTGCAGACCAGCTTGCGATTTACAATGCTTCCACTCCAGTTACCCTTTCTTCCTATGGGTCGCCCACCACGATGATTCGTCAGATATATGCATCCAACCCGACGCTTCCCATTATTTATTTGGCGGAGGGTCCACTGAATGCCTATGCAGCTTTCTTGCAGAGTCCGGCTGACGGCATCTCATCGCTCACCGGCCTACAACTCCAGGCGCAGAACGCGGCGAATGGAGGCTTTCTCAGTGTGGAAGGTGGAGAGTGCGCGCCCCCTGCGTGGGGAAGTTGCACTATAACTCTAACTGGCAGCGGGCATGGGGGCAGCAATAATACGAATGTGCCCGCCGCCGGGCAGTACGTCATGGCAAACAACGGCGCAATGCCAATCTACTTTGAGACGGGGAATCCGCAAGACTCTGGCCCAGGAACACTCTACACGCGCACCGCGAAAGACCCGTTTTATCTGACCACGCTGGTCATGTATGCCGAAGGCTTGGGGCTGCGTCCCGGTTGGAACACGATGCAGACGGCGATGTTTGTTTCGCCGTACTTTACCGGCGGGTTGAGCGGAATCACCCTCAGCGGGGGTACGGGCTATGCTAACCTGACGCCCTTCACCTCTACCGGAGGCGGCACATATTGCAGCGTGCAAGGGCTTATGACTGCCTCTGGCGGAGTGCCGAACGGGATTGAATATACCTGGGGGATGCCGTTCACCAATGCCACGCCTCCTTCGGGTAATACACCCACTTGGTCGGGCGCGACGATTGGACATGGCTGCACATCGGTTCCCACGCTGGTGCTTACAAACCCCACCGGAACCGGAGTCACATTGACTGGCGTTCCCTCGTATTACTGCATGAATGACACCATCACAGAGACGGCCGGTGTGTGGTCTGAGGTCTATACAAACACGAGTTGCACCAACCACTGGCAGGACCTTGTCTCAGACGTGGCCACGGCAGGCGGTCCGCCGATCTTCCAGTGGTTCCAAAACAGCCTGATCGACCCGCCGCCGAATGGCAGGCCACCGGGGGTGCAATAGGATGCGAACCGCACAGGTGTGTTTGTTGGCTTCCTGCACCATGGAAGACGGATGTATCAGACATACTCGATTGGAGGTTGATTTGTTGGCCGCGTACTACACCACCGACTGAAGCACGATGACCATAGCAAAATACCTGCCTCGTCAACTGAAGAGGCGATAAAATGCAGAGCTGCTCTAGTAAGCTCTTTGGTCTGAATTTGCACAACTATCGGCTGGTTGCATGTGCAGGGTGGGACTTGCCAGTTTGAAGGCATGGGTGATGGGGTTGCAATGAGAGAGGTGGGCTATGGTCTTGAAGACTTGTTGGGATGTGAAAAGTATCTTGATGGATGGCGTGGCGGGCCGGGCGGAGGAACGATCTGGCTGGCACGTCAGTTGCTGAAAATTAGAGATCGTTCGGGTCAAGAAAGTGCATTGATCGCGAACCCTGTGCAGGCCAGATTCGAGCGCGAACGGGGGCGCCAGAACATCGTTGTAAAGGCGCGGCAGATGGGCATCACAACGTGGGTGGCAGGACGATTCTTTTTGAAAACTATTACCGCTCGCGGTGTGCTGACGGTGCAGGTCGCACAGACGCGCGAGGCTGCGGAGGGAATCTTCCGCATGGTGCAGCGGTTCTGGGAGTGCCTTCCGGAAGAGATGCGCAAGGGATGTCTGCGGAGAAGTCGAGCGAACATTGGGCAGATGGCCTTTCCCGAGCTGGACAGCGAGTACCGCGTGCTGAGCGCAGCGGATGAGAGTGCCGGCCGTGGTTTGACTGTGCAGAATATGCACTGTAGTGAGTTGTCGCGCTGGCCTGGAGACGCTGCGGCGACTTTGGCAGGGTTGCGGGCTGCGCTGGTTCCCGACGGCGAGATGGTGATCGAGAGTACGCCCAATGGAGCATACGGATGCTTCTACGAGGAGTGGCGGCAGGCGAGTGAGAAGGGGGTGGCGAAGCACTTTTTCCCCTGGTGGATGGAGAAAGCGTATGTGTCGGCGAAGGTCACGGATCTGCGCGACGATGAGCTTGAGTTGATGGCCACGCATGGCTTGACGACTGCACAGATTGGATTCCGCCGAGGCTTGGAGGCGAGCTACCGGGGACTGCGGACGCAGGAGTTCGCCGAGGATGCTGAGCTTTGCTTTCGCGCAACGGGCGAATGCTGCTTCGACATCGAGGCGGTGGAGCGGCGTCTGGCTGCGGTGCAAGATTCCGTGGGGACGCGGCGCGATGGTGCATTGCGAATCTGGCTGCCGCCATTGGCGGCGAAGGAATACATCGTCGCAGTAGATACTGCGGGAGGTGGATCGGATGGGGACTTCGCTGCCGTGCAGGTGATCGACCTGGCCACTGGAGTGCAATGCGCCGAACTACAGCAGCGGCTGGGTACGCTGGAGTTGGCGCGCGTCGCCGCATCGCTGGGACGAGAGTACGGCGGAGCAGGTGGTCCGGCCCTGGTTGCCGTAGAGAGAAACAATCATGGGGCTGGGGTACTCGCGTACCTGGACGCGGTTGAGCATTATGCGCGAGTCTATGAACAGTCAGGAGTGGCTGGCTGGTTGACTTCGGCTGGCTCGAAGCCTGCGATGATCGGTCGCATGGGAGCGCTGCTGCTGGAGTCTCCATGGATGTTTCTGAGCAGGCAGTTGTTGGAGGAGTGCAGGACGTTTGTCACTCATCCCGGAGGAAAGACTGGAGCGGCGAACGGTGCGCACGACGACTGTCTGATGGCGATGGCATTGGGCCATGCTGTGCGGGCGGAGAGGTTGCAGAGTGGTTTCCACAAGATGCGTGCGGCCTGAGTGCAGTATTCTTCTGGTGCGGAGGATTCGGTTCATTGGCGGTGCTTGCGGTGCAGGCAATTCGGCGGATGCGGGGCGGAGCGCAGAGTCAATTGATGCTCGGCGCGGACGGCAAGCTGTGGGTTGTCAAGTTTCAGAACAATCCACAGCACGTGCGCGTGCTGGCGAATGAACTGCTCGCCACCCGGCTGGCCCAGACGGTTGGATTGACGGTTCCGTCCAGCGATGTGGTCGAGGTGACGGAGTGGTTGATCGCGAACACTCGCGACATGCACATCGAGTTGCCGCATGGGAGGGCGGAGAAGTACCGCGCGGGATTGCAGTTTGGCAGCCAGTTCATTGGAGGGCTGATGCCCGGCCAGGTGGTGGACTACCTGCCAGAGCAGCAGTTGAATGAGGTGCGAAACCTGCAGGAGTTTGCCGGAATGCTGGCCCTCGATAAGTGGACCGGCAACTGCAATGGACGTCAGGCGGTCTTCGATCGCAAGCCGCGCGAGCGGAAGTACCGGGCGACGTTCATCGACCAGGGATTTTGTTTCAACGCCGGGGAGTGGACCTTCCCCGACACGCCACTGCGCGGAGTCTACGCCCGCAACCGCGTGTATGCGGGAGTTACCGGATGGGACAGCTTTGAACCCTGGCTCAGCCGCATCGAGACGATGCAAGCGGAGACGGTATGGGAGGTCGCGGAGATCGTTCCTCCCGAGTGGTACGGGGGAGATACGGCGGTGATTGAACGATTGACGGAGCAAATGTTGGGCCGGCGCGGGCGACTGCGAGAGTTGATCGGGTCGTTTCGGGATTCAAATCGGGAACCGTTCCCGATGTGGGAGAAAAAGTTGAGCATACGCGTTCCAACACCGTTCGCTGAAGGAGAAGTCGGAAAGTTTGTGATGTAAGTCTGTAGCCGCATTATTGGCTGCGTTGGTTCATTTGCGTTGTTCCCATGCCGCAGAGATTGAAGACGAGTGCTACGGCAATATTCTTTGGCGACAATGGCCATTGAATTGCTGATTGCTGTAGAAGGAGGTCGAAGGTGAGTGACCGCGTGCCGTGCGAGTTCTTCCTCATCCGTTATGTTCCGAATGCGGTGAAGGGTGAGTACACGAATATCGGTGTCCTGCTGCGCGAAGCGGGCCGGGAGGAGAGCGCGCGAGTGCGCTTCACCCGCGACTGGAGCCGGGTCAGGTGCATGGATGCGGACGCGGACATTGCGTTGCTCGAGGCGTTGGAGGGTGAGATCGATACGCGTCTGCGACTGGGGTCGGCGGACAACAAGCCTGTGGTCGACGTCATTGAGGATACGTTTTCCAACTCCATCCAGATGACGGAGGCGCGGGCCTGTCTGGCAGAGAATATTTCGGCGGAGTTGGATCTGTTGATGCAGTTGTATGTGGAGCCGCTGCGAGTAAAGCAGCTGCGCAAGCGAACAGGACGCGCGGCGATTGCGGGGGCCATGCGGACGCACTTCGAGCGCGCAGGAGTGTGGGCATTGATGCGCAAGGGAATTGCAGCTTCGATGTATACGTCGCCGGGCGATCCCATGAAGATCGACTGTGGGTACCGGCCCAACGGCGTCATCAAGATGTTCCACGCTGTATCTCTTGATGGAGATGTGGAGGCGGCAAAGGTCCTTGCCTACTCCGCGCCGCAGTTACGCGCGGGGGTCGTTCGTGTGGAAGGTGCCAGGCTGGAGTTGACCGCCGTGGTTGAACCGCTGCGCGCCATCTCCGACGAGGATGAGGAGAAGCATGAGTTTGAAGCGGAGAGCGTGGAGCGATACCGCTTCGGGGTGGAGACCATGGAGAGCCAGGAGATTCGCGTATTGACGATGAACGATCTGGCCCGTGCAGCACAGACCGCAAAGATCGACCTGCGGCTCTGAGTTGAATCGCATTACACCGATCTATACCGGTCAAACCGATTTATGACGAAGAGAACTACAGATTGAAGAGCATTGATTCTTATCCGGCATTGATTCGTTTTAGATCGCGCAAACCGGTGTAGATCGGCGTTAAGTAATCAGAGTTTGAAACAGAAAATCGTATCGGAAGGCACAGCGAATTGGCTGTGCCATTTTTATTGCACGAACGAGATTGAAAAAGGGGTGAGAACGTGGGTCTTCGAACAAGAGTGACGGATGCATGGAAGAGGTTGACTGGAGTCGATGCGGCAGCGGGAGACGCAACCAAGGGTGAGAGGAAGACGGTGATGTTGCCCTCCATCCTGAGTCCCTACAGCCACGGCAGAGTCGGTCAGAACGCAACGCCCAAGCCTACTCCCGCGAACCTGCGGAAGTTTGCCGAGACGCCCGTGGCGCGGCGCGCCATCAACGTCGTCAAGGACAAGATCGCCAGCATGGACTGGAAGATCAAGCTGCGTCGCGGTTACAGCAACGAGGATGTGCCGGACGCCGGGGAGCGCATGCAGGTCCTGCGCCGTTGCCTGGAGGAGCCCAACGTCAGCGACAGCTTTCGCACCATCTTCGAGCAGGTCCTCGAAGACCTTCTCGTCGGCGGCTTCGGCGCGGTCGAGATGGAGGCCACCGGAGACGATCTGCGTCCCTTCCACCTCTGGGCGGTCGATGGCGCCACCATCGAGATCGACGTCACATGGGATGGAGACCCCGCCAAGCCTCGCTATGCGCAGGCTCGTGGTGGCGTTGCCACAAAGAACCTCATCCCTCTGCTCGACGACGAGCTGATGTACATTCGCCTGAATCCGCGCAGCCACACGCCGTTCGGTCTGGGCCGTCTCGAGGTCGCCTTCGAAACCGTCAATCAGTTCCTCAGCGCGAACCGCTATGCCGGCCGTCTCGCCAGCAACTCGGTCGTGCAGTACGCTCTCTGGCTCAACGAGGCGACCCCGGAGCAGCACGACCGCCTCATCCGCTGGTGGCAGGACGAGATTGAGGGCACGGGCCGCGTTCCCATTCTCAGCAGCGAGCAGAAGCCCGAGGTCCTTCGCTTCGCCGGCGGCACCGACGCCGATCTGCGCATCCAGTGGCAGGAGTTCCTGATGCGCATGATCGCCAACGCATTCGAACTTCCGCCCATGCTGCTTGGTCTTCAGGCCGACGTCAACAAATCCACCGCAAGCGAGATGGCGGACGAAGCCTTCCAGAGCGCGATTGTGCCCGTCGCTACCCTGCTTGCCGAGCACATCACCCGCGACCTCTTCGCCAAAAAACTCGGCTGGCGCGAGTTCGAGTTCAGCTTCAACGCCCTCGAAGCGCGCGACGAGATGGAGGAGCTGCAGATCCAGACCGAGCTTCTGAAGGCCGGCGTGTTGTCCGTGGATGAAGTGCGCGAGATGCGTGGGCTGCCCAAGCTCGGAACGGTGGTGGCATCGTGATCCTCACCATCGACAATCTCGACGGCAACGGCGCCATCGACTATAGCGCCACCCTCTGCGCGGATGCGCCTCTCACCATCGAGCGCGTGCTGAACACGCCTTCGCGCTGCACCGGATCGCTGGACGTTGGTTCCCCCGCCAATCCCGGCGCATCCACGACGCTGCCCGTGCCTGTCCGGCGCGGGCGCGTCGTGGTCACGGCAAGCAGTGGCACCGTGCTCTTCACCGGATACCTCGCCACCGAGCCCGTCCCTGTCTACGTCGGCGTCGGCCTCGCGGGGCCGGTCTATCGTATCGCCTTCTCTGCCATCAGCGACGAGTGGCTGCTCGACAAGCAGTCCCTCACCCTCACTGCGGACGGCTTCACCGTGCCCGCGGGCTCTCTGCTCCAGACCCTGACCGCGCGCACGGCCGCCGGTCTGCTCGCCACATCGCAGGTACAGAACGGAAATCCCATCGGCGTCTTCACGCCCCAGCCGTCGCAGCCTTGGTCCACCAACGCTGGCAGTATTGCAAGCTCCACCTACGCTGCATACCGCGTGCTCAATGGCGCGCTCAGCATGAACCCGGTCGGCTCCGTCACTCACGCGCTCGACTTCGATGCGGGCGAGGGCGATGGCGCGCTCCAGGTCTCCGCGCTGAAGACTTCAATGGTCAAGGAGCTAGCCAACGATGTCACCCTCAGCGGTGCGATCGAACCCACCGCCTACGTCTCCGAACTCTTCGCCGGCGATGGCACAACCACGCTCTTCACCCTCTCCGGCGAGCCGTTCCGCACTAGCAAGCCCACTCTGCTGACGGAGAGCTTCAACCAGTCCACCTTCAACACGCAACTCTGGAACGTCACCGACCCCGGCTCGCATCTCTCCCTCGGCGGCGCGGGCCTCGTTCTCTCCGGCGGCAACGGCTTCGACGGCCAAACCACCCTCGCCGCCATCGACCAGGTTGAGATGGGCGGCTCGCTGGTCGTCGAGGCGGGCAACGTCCAGCTCACCTCGCCCTCCGACGGAGTCCTCTGCGGCCTATACTCCGGCACAACCCAGCGCTCCAACTGCTTCGCCGGATACAACGTCCGCCAGAGCGCGGGTTCCACCGTCATCACGCCTTTCGTTAATGGCGCGGAGGTCGGTACAACCTGCACGCTCCTCTCCGGCCACGCCTACACCCTCCGCATTCGCCTGCACAGCCCGGAGGTGCAGCGCGTCCTCCAGACCTACTACACCCGCGTCGATGGGACCATTGAGGCCTTCGGCGGAGGACTCGTCGCCTCGCCGATGAAGCTCGTCTTCGACCTCGTGGATCTCGGCAACGCATCCAATACGCCCGCCACCGTCCTCTACGATGGCGCATCCGTCAACACGCCTGCCAGTTGCACCTTCGCTGTCATCGACTCGGTCGAACTCACCGGCTCCGTGGGCTTCTGCACCGTCACCCAGACCGGCTCCGCATGGGTCGTCAGCACGCTGCCCGGTGGTGCCACCCAGACGCGCCTCATCGGCGTCTCCGGCGAAGGCGTCGACTGCAAGGTCTCTGACACCGGAAAAGTTACCTTCTTCGCCGGACGTATTCCTGTTGCCGGAGAGATTGTCACCGTCTTCTATCGCCTTCGCTCCCGCGCCATCGCGCGGCTGGAAGACGCCGCCAGCGTCGCCGCCGAAGCCGCCGGTGGAATGCCGGGGACCGCGCGCTGGCTGGGCAAGGTCGTTCGCCCGCTCGCCCGCTCCAGCGCGGACTGCGAGAGTGCCGCGCAAGCTGTCCTCAGCTTCGCCTCCAGCCGCGCCGCCGCCATCGCAGGCAGTTACAAGGCAATCAATCCATCCGCCGACATATGGCCCGGAGATGTCCTCAGTATCACCGCCAACGGCCAGACGCTGAACGTCGTCGTCCGCCAGGTCTCCATCGTGGATGGGAACGCCGTGCCCGAACTCCTCACCTACCGCATCGCATTTGCCAACGACTGGGCCGACTCGCTCGGCGTCACGCTCTCCGAGTCCATCGCGTCCGACTCCTTCCTCCCGTCAACGGCGGAGACCGCGCCGGGTGCGGTCCTGGCAAACCTGCAGCAGTTGACCGTGGCCTCCTCCACAACAACCGCTCTACAGATCGACGCAGGCGCCAAGCCGCCCACCGGCGGCGGCTTCGAAGTCCGCCTGCGCGACTGGGACTTCGGCCCCGGCGTGGACCAGAACCTTGTGCTTCGCTCTCCCGTCCGCGGCTTCTCCATCCCGCGCTCGGCGCAGGTGGAGCGCTACTACGTCCGCATGTACGACGCTTCGACTCCGCCGCTCTACTCGCGGCTCTCCAGCGCCGTCTTCACAGATCTTCCAGTCGGCTAGGAAATCTCTGCACAAGTCTCTGTTTTGAAAGGGCGGGACTTTAGTCCCGCCGGAAACGCCCAACTTTCAACGTGGCTTTAGCCACCGAGGGAATGTTGGGAACTTGTGCAGACCTTCCCTAAACGGGCCGCTGAGGCTCACCGGCTTTCACAAGCCACAACGCAACATCGCAACAAAAGGAGCAGCAAGATGACGGACTTCGAGGGGCAGGTCCTCTCCGACCTGAGTGTTTTAAAGAGCCAGATGGAACAGGTCCTGGGCAATGGACAGCCAGGCCGCCTCGCGCAAATGGAAGGCCGTATGCACGAGCACGAAAAGATTGTGCAACGGCTGAAAGGAATGGCCGCGGCGTTTGGCGCTCTCCTCACCATCGCCCACGTCGCCATCGACTTGTTCATCGGAAGACGCTGACGCCGAAAAGCAGCGTCGCTGAATCGACCGTCATTCGGGCCTCTGCGTCGTCGCCATTCTGGCGCAGCACATTGAGAATCGTCATTCTGGCGCAGCCAGAATCTCCGTATTTCGTGCTCGCAAACATCAACCGGCAATCCATAACCATCCGGAGGCAACACATGGAATTCCTGAAATTGTTCTTTCGCGGCATCTCTCTTCTCCCCAGCCTGGTGCAGGGCGTCGAAGCTCTCTATGGCGCAAAGTCCGGCGCGCAGAAGAAGGACGCCGCTCTCTCCATCGTCAGCTCCAGCATCAACATGGCCGACGCGGTCAGCAGCAAGCAGATCGCCGACTCCACCAGGTTCACCTCCGGCCTCAACCTCATCGTCGATGGCGTCGTCGACTGCCTCAACGCCAGCATCTGGGCCAAGCCAACCCCGGCTGAGTAAGCAGCCGGCAACCAGTTTGTTGCGACGACTTTAGCCGTAACCTGTTTAATTGCAATACTATGTAGCCCGGCTTGTTCTGCAAACATATGAATCGAATCAACTTACACCTAAAGTAGCGATTATGAAGACTTTATCTTTAATCGCTACATAATGAACCCCTTACCAGCCAATCCCATCCCCAGCAGGGGGGGATGGGGGGGAGGGCGAAAGCGAATAAATGGTGAATATAAGGCGAAATAACGGCAAATCTCCTTCACATCCGTTCTAATCGCCCTGCAACTTCACCCACGATTGCTCATAATATTGATAGTCGAAAAGCGTGCCAGAGGATCGTAATAATCCGCGCAAGCCAGACCGTATAATCATGTGCCATGAAGACAAAATTGCAGACCAAACCAGTCGTCGCAGTTCTCATGGGCAGCCGCAACGATTTCGCGGTAATGCGCGCAGCCGTGGACATCCTGCGCGAGTTCGGCGTTCCCTGCGAGGCCCGAGTCGTCTCGGCGCATCGCACGCCCGACCAGATGTTCGCCTACGCAGAGTCAGCCGCATCCCGCGGCCTGCGCGTCATCATCGCCGGCGCGGGCGGTGCCGCCCACGTCGCCGGAATGCTCGCCGCCAAGACAACCGTTCCAGTCCTCGGCGTTCCCATCGCGTCCACTGCGCTTCAAGGCTTCGATTCGCTGCTCTCCATCGTCCAGATGCCAAAGGGCGTCCCCGTGGCCACCTTCGCCATCGGGGGCACCGGCGCAGCCAACGCAGCCATCTTCGCCGTGCAGATCCTCGCAGCCACCGACGCCGTATTGCAGACCAAGCTCACGGCCTGGCGCGTTGCCCGCCGCGACGAGGTCCTAGCGCAGTCCCTCGACGACCAGGTCTCAGCGTAACCGGGGCCACACCTTCTTCAGCAATTCAGCCAAATCGCCGCGTCCCAGACAACAGCGGCGAGCGTGAATTGTGACGTCAGCAATAAATATTTTCACAATCCAGTTTTCCACACCGCCAATGTGGCGGAAGCAGGGTAGGCTTATGGCATACCTTGAATTTGCGGCAACGCGACCAACGGGGGACATCCTGTGAGCGCGGAATTTAATGGATGGGCTTGGCCTCGCTTGTAACTTCCCTTTCATCCTGGGATGGGATGATGGGCTTACAAGCGATCCAGGCAGTTTGCATGCGTTGGTAAACGTCCTCGTTTTCAGGGCCGCAATCCTTGAGTGACCTGGATGAGTCAGGACGGATTCAAATAACTTGTACTTCTGGAGGAAATCGATGCGGAAGAATCTCTTGATGCTGGCCTTCTCCTGTCTTTGTTTGTTTGCTGTTTCTGCGAAAGCTCAGCAGACTTTGGGTTCGCTGAACGGAACCATTCTCGATCCTTCGGGCGGGGCGGTGGGCAGCGCGACGGTGACTGCCACGGATAAGGATATCAACGTGACCCGAGCGACGAAGACGCAGGGAAACGGATTCTTCCAGATATTCAATCTTCCGGTCGGCACCTATCAGATTCGGGCCGAGCATGACGGCTTCGACACCTCTCAGTTGACCGGCATCACAGTACAGGAGTCGCACGCAACCACAGTGAATGTGACCTTGAAGGTCGGTCAGGTGTCGACCTCGATCGAAGTGACGGCGAACCCGATGCTGAACGCGACCGACACCACCAACGGGTACACTCTGGACACGCAACAGATTGGGCAGACGCCCCTGGCGACGGGCAGCTTTACCCAGCTTGCGGTGCTCTCGCCGGGCGCTAACGCTGAGTTACTGAGCGGTGTCGACACCAATGCGGGCCTGGGTAATGAACCGATCTGGGCGAACGGCCAGCGCGACACTTCGAACACTTTCCAGGTGAACGGCGTCGATGCCAGCAACATCTTCAACGGCAAGACCTCCAGCAACTCAAGCTCGCAGCGCTACCAGTTCAACATCGGCCAGAGCACTGCGATCGGCGGCGAAACGCAGACCGGCACCTCGGCATACGGCTCGAACGGAAACAGTCTGCCGACGCCTCCGCCGGAGTTTATTCAGGAGCTGCGCGTCAACACCTCGATGTACGACGCCCAGCAAGGGGCAACCAGCGGGGCGCAGATCGATGTCAACACCGCAACCGGAACGAACAAGTTTCACGGATCGCTCTATGGCGGATTCGCCAACAACTCGATGAATGCCGCCCCGTTTTTCTTCAAGCAGGACGCGCTGAATGCACAACAGGGTGTGGGCGCTTTTCCAACCTACCTGGCGAGCCCCGCGCTACATCGTTGGAGCACCGGCGGCACGTTGGGCGGCCCGGCGATGAAGGACAAGCTGTTTTTCTTTGTAGGCTATCAGCACCTCTACAACTCGGACCAGTCCACCGGCCTGAGCCAGATGAACGTTCCGATCGGCCTGACCAACGACCGCTCGGCCGCGGGTCTGACGGCAATGGAGACCACTTACAACAAGGGGACGCTGCCGAGCGGCTTCACACTGGACCCGACGGCGGAGGCGCTGTTTCAGGCGACCCTTCCCAACGGCCAGTTCCTGATTCCCACCGCTCAATCCACCGTGCCGTACGCGTACGGTGTTCCCAACGTCACGTTGGTTGGCACCTCTACGCTGGTCGGCGACCAGGCAACTGCAGCCGTGGATTACGACCTGACCAAGACAGATCGTCTCTCGTTCAAGTACTACTACCAGAACGATCCGCTCACGAAGCCCTTTGGCGTTTCCTCCTACGTCGGCGGATTTCCAGGCAGCACCTACAACGGCTCCAAGGTGGGCGCTATCGACAATACGATCGCCATCGGTCAGCGCCTGAACTGGGAGCAGCGACTGGGCTTTATCCGCATGGGGACCTACAGCTATTACAACCAGACGATCAACAACGCCGCCGGGACCGGACCGACCTTCGGAATAACCAACCCCGTGCCCGGTGCACCCGCGCTCCTGCCGTCCTTTACCATTTCCGAATTTGAGACCCCGGTTGCCGGCACGCCGAGTATGCGTGTCGGCCCCTACAGTACCTTCGCCAACACGGGATATTACCAGAACCGCCTGAATCCCTCCACCAACGTGATCTTCACAATTGGACAGCACACCATCGTTGCCGGGGGCGGTTACAGCTATACGCAGATGAACGTCGAGAACAACCGCAACGGCATTATGCAGACTTCGGAAAGCAACCTGACCAGTTTCCTCGAAGGGTCAGTGCATTCCTCCAGTGTCCTGGAGACGATCGGCAGCGGACACAACCTTGCCGACCGCTACTATCGGACCAATGAAGGTGCGGCCTATGTGCAGGACAAGTGGCAGGCGCAGTCGAACCTGAGCATTACGGCTGGCGTTCGCTGGGACTATCACGGCGGCATGACCGAGAAGTATGGCAACTTCTTCAACTTCGATCCCAACGCCTATAACGTCACCGGCACGGATCCGGGAGTTGGCGGCAGCGGCTTTACCGTTGTCAGCGACGGTCTGGTAGTTGCAGGCAACAATCCGACCGCGCCGACTCCGGGCGTCAGCGCCTCTACCCTCTCGGGCCGCCAGTGGGGCATCTCGCCCCGCGTCGGGTTTGCCTGGTCGCCGGAGCGGGACCATGGGACCGTCGTCATTCGTGGCGGAGCAGGCATCTACTACGACCGCGGCGAACTATTCACCTATCTCTCGCCCCCGGCGGGCTCCGGTGTCGGCGGACCGTTTGGCGTCACGCAACAGTCTCCGCTGGTTGCCGCAGTTACCGGAGCCGGTACCAAGACCCTGGAGAATCCCCTCGGGACGTCGGGCGTTCTCACCTCCTCAACAACCCCGCCAGCACCCGGAGTCAACCCCGCGATCCAATTTACTGCGCTGAAGAACGAACTCGCCTTCATGACGGGACAATCGACCGTGAAGGCGGGGACCAATAGTTACCAAGTCTACAACTGTAGTGGTCCCGGGAATCTTGAGGGCGACTGCGAACAGACGCCGCTCTACCTGGGCGCGTACGACAAGAACAACGTGCTGCCCTACACCATCAATTTCACCCTGAACCTCCAGTGGCAGCCCAGGAATGACTTGGCGGTGACTATCGGTTACACCGGAAACCGCGGGCGCCATGCTGTAATTCCGATTCCTTTCAACGAGCCGCAGACCGCTACGCCCACCAGTCCCGCGATGATTCTGGGAGCAACGCCACACTCCAGCGGCGAGACGTCGAGCTATGGCTATGACGTACTGAACGGCACCACCACCTGCACCGGGACAAAAAACGACCCCTGCTCCATCCAGTCGGAACCCTGGGCGACCTACGACGGTGGCAACTCGGACTTCCGCGCCCCCTATGTCGGCTATAGCCCGTACTCCGCGCTCTTCAAGACGGTAGGTAACTCCGCCTACGACGCGCTCGAAACGCACTTGGAGAAGCGCATGTCCCACGACTTTCTGGTGGGCGCAAGCTACACCTGGGGCCACGCTCTCGATGAACAAAGCGACATCGGGATATTCTTTACCGGCAACGATCCGGCCCATTTGCGGAACTCATGGGCGTCCTCCGACTTTGACCGCAATCAGGTGTTCAGCGCCAACTTCCAGGCGTTGGTGCCCAACACCATTCACGATCACTCGTGGATGTCCTATGTGGCCAATGACTGGAGCTTGAGCGGCATCGCCATTGTGCAGAGCGGCGAGCCGTTCTCGCTGTACGAGTTCAACGGCGCCGTCGCCAGCGCGCAGCTTGGCTACTATCCCAGCCTGATCAATCCGATTCTTCCGATCAAGAATCCCAGCAATCCGAAGTCGGCTTTGACCGGAAATCCAGGCAGGTTCCGCGGGACGTCGGGTAGCTACATCCCAGCCATCGATCCCAACCAGATTGCCATTCAGTACCTTACTCCGGGTCAGAACGGTGTTCCTACCGCGGCCATGGGCGGGGCAACCGATCCTGCTGACGTGTACGAAACGGCCTTTGCACCCGGCGACCAGCGCAACATCTTTCGCCAGGCCGCGCAAAAGCGGGTCGATGTCTCAGTCCGGAAGCAGTTCAAGGTTTCGGACAGGATCAACCTGCTGTATGCCTTCAACGTCTTCAACCTGTTCAATACCACTAGCATGGATGTTCCCCAGAACAATACCCAGCTCGGTCAAGGTGGGGCGTGCGGGACTGATTACTTGTCCGGAGGGCGTACGCCCATTGGGGACTGCACCGGTAACTACGAGAAGTATGGCATGGTGGTCACCAGCCAGGCCGACCAGACCGGCTCGACGACGGGGCCGGTCGGTAGCGGATCTGCCGGTACGAATCTGTACCAGTTGCCGTACACCAATGGAACTTCAGGCAAGAACACATTGGTTCCAACCACTCTTCCCGTGGGCGTGCACGGTTGCACCGTCGGAACCGAAGTCTCGTCGGCCAACGGCGGCTATTGCGCAAACAACGGCGCGTCCTTCGGCGCCGTCACCACCATGATTGGTAGCAACCGCATCATCACCATGGACCTTCACATCATCTTCTAACAGGACCATGGCAGAACGTGGGCGGCGGCTTCGGCTGCCGCCCTGCTTCTTTAAAGCATTTTCGGTAATGGTGTAGACCATTGTGGAGCAAGCAAAAGCAGATTCCTTCGCTGCGCTTCGAAATGACAATTCTTGTCTCTCTATAGCAATAGTGAAAATGCTCTAAATTCGTTCCGTCTCCAGAGCTCCATCCGATGCCTCAATTTGAGGCTAAAGGACTGGGGATCGCAGGCGGCTTGGGGGTGTCGTCGGAGGAGCGCTCGATGGTCATGTCTTCAAAGAGCAGGTCGGGAACGATGTAGGAGACCAGATCCGCGTCGGTATAGAGTGCTGTGCCTTGCGCGTGTTCAGAGTAGAGGGTGCGATCCTTGGATACGGCAAGGATGTCCTTGAAGGAGGCGGAGGTGACCTCGGCGACCTTCGCGTTGCGCAGGGCCTCTTCGTGGCCGTCTGGGTAGATGCGAACGGCCTCAATGGCCACAGCGCCCGAGAGTCGGCGAACGATGATGCCATATTCAAGGCCGCGCGAGGAGACTAGATCGATCAGTTGCTTTCGCAGGTCTTCGCGCGACGAGGAAGTTGACGCACTGACGAGGAGATTGCCAGGCTGAACGCCGAGTTCGCGCATGTTGCCGGAGCTTTGGGGAATGCTGCGCACGGGCGTTCGCGAGATGAGCAGCGTCTTAAGGATTCCATTCTTGACGAGGGTCGTCTCCTGCGAGGGCACGCCCTCTTCGTCGAACTTGTAGTTGCCGAAGAGCGGTTGCCCGTCCAACTGCGTGAGCTGCGGGTTGTCGACTACGGTGAGGAAATCGGGCAGAACGCGACTGCCGATCTTGCTCAGTAGGTTGGTCGTTGAGCCGCCGCTTGTGCCGCTGCCGGAGAGCAGGGCGATCAGCGAGCTGGTGCCAGAATCCGAGTGATGCGTGAGCAGGTGAACGGAAAAGTAGCGAGCGAAGAGCTCGTCGGCGGCTTTTCCTTCCACCAGCACGGGACCGTTGTATCGCTTGGCCGATTTGCCGTTCATGCGGAGGGTGAGGCGGTCGGAGATCTCATTGGTGCTGGCAACAAGAGCGGCTTCGCCGGGCAGAGCACTCAGCGAGCGAGCGTGCGCGGAGTAGGTGTCGGCGAAAGATTCGCCGGTGCCGTTCTGCAGCGAGGCCGAGGCGTGGAAGTAGACCTCGGGAACCTGACGGTAGTAGGTTGTGCCTTCGCTGTTGAGATAGTGCTCCGCGGTATTGTCGACCTCCAGCTCCGCATCCGAGGTCTCGATCGACGGCAGCTTGAGAAAGACGGCCGATGCGGCGCGGACCAGATGCTCGGCGTCACTCATCTTCTCCACGATTGGAGGCAACGTCTCGGACTCCTGTCGCGCAGGCTCCTTGCTGAAGTCGGGAATCTTCTCCGTCACATTCCGGTTCAACTGCGCGGCCTTCTTCGCCGAGAAGTCTTCCACCGCCTTCTTGTAGGCCGCATCCGTGGCCAGCCAAATTTTGCGGCGCAGTTCGTCGTAGTTGTCGTCGATGGGAAGGACGTTCGCGCGACTGCCCAGCGAAACAAGCAGCTCTGCCATTCCGCCGATGCCCCCGTTAAAGTTGCTGTTGTCCTGGTCGTAGCTGCCGACGCGAACGGTGACGGTGAGAACGCGTGCGTGCGTCTCGCTGCTGGAGGTGAGCGCACCGAGGCTGGCGTGGGCGATCTGCCGATTGCTGTCCACAATCTTGTAGGAGATGTAGTACGGCAGCTCCTGCGATTCCAGATGCAGGTCCTTCATCGAGCGCTGCATCTCGTCGCGCATGGCGCGTGTCTCCACGTTCTCCTGTTGTGCAAACACCGGAGTCGTGGCGAGAACGAAGAGCGTGAGAGCCAAGAAGAGTTTCTTCATTTTGCACCTCCTGGTGCAGCCGCGAAGGGTGCGGAAAGGATCGGCAGACGCTCCTGCGACTTCGCCTTCTTCTGCACCTCGATCTGCGAGATCAGAATGCCCGGCCCACTGGCCGAGACGGGGACGGCACCGGACTCTGCACCGCAGATGCCGTTGAAGACGGCCTTTTCGTCATCGGCGGCTAGAATCTTGCTGAAGACGGTGAGCGGCGTGCCGACCAGGTCCACGCCGCGTACCAGCTCTTCGCGTCCGTCGGGATAGATGCGGTAGACCATGATCGGAATCACATTGAAGGCGTTGGGAATGGTGCGACCGGTGAGGGTAAATCCGCCCTGAATGTCGTCGAAGAAGAGACCGAAGAGCTTGTTCTGCTCCTTGATCTGCGCGATCAAGAGTTGCTTCAGTTGATCGCGCGAGACCGGCTTCGAGTTGACGATGACGAGGTTCGATTGGCGCGCCACGGGCTGCATTCCGGCCTGGGCGCGGCCGTGGCCGTTGGAGTTCGGGAAGCCCTCGATGGGCGAGCGGCCCATCAGAAAGTTCTCCAAAATCCCATCCTTCACCGCGACCACAGGCCGCGCTCCGACTCCTTCATCATCGAAGCTGTACGAACCGACCAGGTCAACGCCTGCGTAGCGCTTCAGCGTCGGGTCGAAGTTGACCGAGAGATATGTGGGCAACACTGGCTGGCCCACCATCTTCTTGAAGGTCTGCCCCTCATTCTCGCTCTTCTGGCGATGGCCCTCGATGCGATGGCCGAAGACCTCATGGAAGAAGACGGCGGTGGCGCGCCCCGACAGAATCGCCGGGCCGGTGTAGGGATCGACGATCGGCGCATCGCGCAGCGCCTTCAGGTCGGCGATCATCTTGTCGACCGCCTTCAGCACCGTCGCGTCGTCGGGCAGTCCCTGCGGCGTCAGCGCGGCGAAGGACTCGTAGCGCGGAAGCACCATTCCGTCGGCGGCCTTGGCGTTGGCCTCGATGAAGAGACGATAGTAGGTGGTCGAGGTCTGAATCGCCGAGCCGTCGCTGGAGACGAACCAGCGCGTCTCCTGATCGGCCTTGAAGGTTGCCGTGGCGTTGAACAGGTCGCCATAGCGATGGAACGGCGCGGTGTACTTGCGCGTCTTCTCCTCCCACAGCTTGCGGTCGACCTGCATCGCGAGGATGGGTTCGATCGCCTGCTCGGGCTTCTCGTGCGAGAAGTCGTCGGACTTGTCCTCCTGCTCGACGGTGACTTCGTTGTTGGTGGTCACGGCGGCCAGTTGAGTGGTCGCGGCCTTGTATCGCTTGTCGGTCTCCAGCCACAGCGCGGAGCGAATGGGAAGCGGATCGTCCTCAATGGGAAGGGAGATGATGGAGATGCCGCCCATCGCGCCCAGCCCTCGCGCGCCGCGCACCTGATGCGTGTTGTCGAGCTTGTAGTCGCCGACGCGGACCTCCACATGCGCCACTCGGTGGTGAGAGGAGTTGCTGAGCAGAAGCGCTCCAAACGCCGAGGAGACGACAGCCGAATTCGAGTCCGTAATCTCGTAGTGAGATAGTAGGGCGGTGTGGGCTGCTTCTTCAGCTCCGCAAAGTCGCGGTCGATTTCCATCTTGGCAGCGGTCAGCACCGGAGACGCGCCGTTGGTCTTCGATGGTTGAGCCATGCAGGTGTGGACCAGGAAACACCCAGTCACACATAGGACGCCAAATGTGCGGAACAACATCGAAGTCTTCAAGATTGCCTCATGGGTGAAGGGACAGACGGCCAATTATAGCTTGCTCAAGTACCCTCCATTCAGGATTGATCTCGTTCATCTGCCGCTCTCTCTTCAGGAACGTATCCACGGACAGGTTTCGCACTCGATGCCTGCAAAGGCGCAAAATGAAAGCTGTGGAACCGCGGCCATCCGGCCATTTTCCCCCGGATGGCACGCGAGGGGAGACGGACATCATGCATGGAACTGGAACGAAGGTTGTTGCATTCAACGGCAGCGCCAGAAAAGGCGGAAATACGGCCATCCTGCTTCGCACCGTTCTCAAAGAGCTGGAAGCCGAGGGAATCGAGACCGAACTGATCGAACTGAGCGGCGCAAAGATCCACGGCTGCCTGGCTTGCCGCGAGTGTTCCAAGCGGAAGGACCACCGCTGCGGACAGACCAACGACATGGGCAACGCCTACATTGAAAAGATGGAGGCGGCGGACGGCATCCTGCTCGGCTCGCCGACGTATGTGGCGGACATCTCGCCGGAGATCAAGGCGTTGATGGACCGCGCGTGCCTGGTCTCCAAGGCGAACGGCGGAATCTTCCGGCGCAAGGTTGGCGCGGCCGTGGTGGCGGTGCGCCGGGCGGGAGCGATCCATGCCTTCGATGCGTTGAACCATTTCTTCCTGATCAGCGAGATGATCGTTCCCGGTTCGTCGTACTGGAACATCGGATATGGCCTCGAGATTGGCGATGTCGAGAAGGACGAGGAAGGCATGCAGACGATGAAGACGCTGGGCCGGAACATGGCGTGGCTGTTGAAGAAGATCAAGAACCAGGCTGAATCGCTATAGAGTGCGAGGCGGTTGTGCCGGTGCTGCGGATTTTTCCTTGTGTGCGAAAAAGTCATAAAGTCTTCAAAAAAGGCATGTTAAGTCTGGACTTGGTCTGGATCAGGTCTGGACTTAGTCTGGACTTCGTCCAGGCGGTTGCGGGCTCGTTGCTGTGTCCCCCCCGGCGGTTATAGCGTAAAGTATTCAAAAAATGTAAGTTAAGCTCGCGCTTAGCGCGTGAGACGTATTTAAGGCGAAGACCCGGCTGGTTTCGGTTGCGCTAGTCATGAGGCTCCTCCTCGGCGTTGCGTTAGGGGGGGGGGTATACCCCCCTAAAAGTCATAAGATATTCAAAATACTATAGTTAGATCTAGACCTGATCTGGATCGACTCTGCATAATCTTCATTCCAGATGGTTTAGATTATTTTATCTCTGGAATCAACAACTTACTGGTTAAATGCGAAGACCCGGCGGTTGGGCCGGGTCTGTGTAGTTTTGCTTACTGATTTAATTATACGCGTTGCAGGGAAACTACTATGCCAACTATTTTCCGGAGGTATGTGATTGATGGGGTGTTGGTTATGGGGATTTTGGGGCGTCGAGGGGCTTGACATGCGGATTTGCTGGGGTTTTTAGGGGTGTACGAGGCGTTTTTTTTGTTAGAGCAAAACCAGTGTTGGTGTGGTCCTTTGAACATGGAAGGCCAACGGCAAGGTAAAACGAAAGGCATGATTCCTGAGCTGTAAGCTATCAGCCATCAAGCTATCAGCTAACAAGGCAAAGACGAAAGACAAGATTCCTGAGCTGTAAGCTATCAGCCATCAAGCTATCAGCTAAGGCGATGGAACTAGCATCCCTGGTTTTGCTTAGAAGTTAATTTGAGGAATACGGAGATTCTGGCTGCGCCAGAATGACGACTTCATGGGTACACGTCCCACTCATCGCGGTGAAGCTGCGATGAATGGGGCACCCGGCACTCGGCCCCACCTTAGCCGCGATAAGACTGCGGCGAAGATGGGGCACCCGAAATCCCACCCATCGCGATGAAGCTGCGATGGATGGGGGCACCCGAAATTCCACCCAGTTACTTTGCCTGTTTGTGGGCGCAGCAACAGGCGTCGGCGGCGGCGGTGGGGGATCGCTCGGCGTAGACCTTCTGGGCGGCGATGAGACCGTTGCCGAAGGCGAAGGCGGGGGACGGGAAGGACTTTGCGATGACCTGCTCGAGGGCGCCGATGAGGGCGATGGTGTCCATGTAATCGAAGAAGCCGAGGTGGGCGATGCGGAAGATCTTGCCCTTCATCTCTCCCTGGCCGTTGGCGATGATGGAGCCGAAGCGCGACTTGAGTTCCTTGACGACGACGCTGGAGTCGACGCCATCGGGAGCGATGACGGCGGTGGCGGCGGCGGCGGGGCAGGTGGGCGAGAAGAGCTTCATGCCCAGGGCGGTGACGGCGGCGCGGGTCATGGCGGCGATGGTCTCGGCGTTCTCGACGAGCTTTTTGCGTCCTGCGACGAGGTCACCGGCGGGGTTCTCCGGCGTGGCAGCCTGCTTTGCGATGTAGTCGAGCGCCGCGCCGAGGGCGGCGATCAACGCGACCGAGGGGGTGTATGCGCTCTCGCCATTTTTGGAGTTCTCGCGCTCCTTGCGCAAGTCGAAGTAGTAGCGCGGGTTGTAGCTGGACTCCATGCGGTCCCATGCGCGCTGGCTGATGGCGAGATAGCTGAGGCCGGGAGGAATCATTACGGCCTTCTGCGATCCGCCGATGAGGACGTCGATGCCGAGGCGATCCATGTCGATGTGGGTGGTGCCGAGGCCGGTGATGGCGTCGACGACGAGGAGCGCTTCGGAGTTGGCCTCCTTGAGCAGGCGGGCGACTTTTCCGAGGCAGTGGCGCGCGCCGGTGGAGGTCTCGGTGGCCTGCATGAAGACAACGCGGGTTTCGAGCTTCAAAGCGGCCTTGACGGCGTCGAGCGAGAAGGTCTCGCCATAGGGCGCGGTGACGAGATCGACCTGGCAGCCGAAGGCCTTGGCGAGGCCGGCCCAGCGCTCGCCGAACTTGCCGGCGCTGAGGACCAGAACGCGGTCGCCGGGTGAAGTGAGGTTGGAGACGGAGGCCTCCATTGCGCCGGTGCCAGAGCTGGAGAGGACGATGACGTCGTTGGCGGTGCCGACGAAGTCCTTCAGTTGCGCGAGGACGCGGCTGAAGATGGCGCGGAACTCGGGCGTGCGGTGGTGAATATCGGCCGCGGCCATGGCGAACTGGGCGGCAGGAAGCAGGGGGGTTGGGCCGGGGGTGAAGAGACGCGTCTTGAGGATCATGGGTCTATTGTAATGGAGGCTTGCGAGCGGCCACTGTGCCGGTTGTCACGCGCGTGGAAGCATGGTTGCGATGGGCGTCTCCGGGAGGCTGGGCTGCGGCTACTTGGCCAGCTCGGCCTTGACGAGTTCGGAGAGGAGCCGGCCGTCGGCGCGCAGGCCGGTGGCGAGGATTTGCTGCTGGGCGAGCTTCATGACGGCTCCCATGTCTCGCGGGGTGGGCTGCTGGCCGGAGCTTGCGGCGAGCTGGGCGACAGCGGCCTGGACGATGGCGCGGAGCTGGTCCTGGCCGGCGGCTTGCGGCATGTAGAGCTCGATCATGGCGATCTCGGCCTGCTCCTTCGCGGCGAGCTCGGGACGGTTGCCCTTGGTGAAGCTCTCGACCGACTCGCGCCTTTGTTTCAGGAGGGTCGTGAGGATCTGGGTCTGCTCGGCGTCGGTGAGGGGCTGGCGCTTGTCGATCTCCTTGGAGCGCAGGGCGGACTTGACCATGCGCAGGGTAGTTAGGCGATGCTCCTGGTGTGCCTTCATGGCGAGGATGATGTCCGCGCCGATTTTTTCTGCGATGCTCATTGCCTGGTCTCCGTGCCGCGGATTGTCCGCGAGATGCTGCGTCCTGATTATTGTACGAGCTTGCGAAGAGTGCGGGGTGCGCGGCGCGCGCCTGCGATAGGACGCGGCGCGCGATTGCGATAGGATTGGAGGAGAGGATTTTTGCGCATGACTGAGATGAGCCGCCTTCGTTCCGTGCTTCGTTCCGGGGTTGTCGCAGTTGCCGTTGCGATGACTCTGCCGTTTGCCGCCGCGCCGCTGACGGCGCAACAGGCCGCGCCGCCGGGAACGGGCGAGACATTCAAGGACACTTCGATGCTGAAGCCTCCGGCGGGAGCGAAGATTGCGATCTATGAGCTGGAGGACCTGGAGTGCCCGGCGTGCGCGCACGCGTTTTCCATCGTTCATTTGGCGGCGGCGCATTACAACATACCGATTGTGCGCAGGGACTTCCCGCTGCAGCAGCACGTCTGGAGCTTCGACGCGGCGGTGTGGGCGCGGTATCTGCAGGACAAGGTGTCGCCGAAGACGGCGGACGAGTACCGCGGCGCGGTGTTCGCGGCGCAGACCGGCATCGCAAGCAAGGACGACATGCTGAACTTCACGCGGAGGTTCTTCCAGACGCATGGGCTGCAACTGCCGTTCGTGCCCGATCCCATGGGCCAGTTCAAGAAGGAAGTGGAGGCGGACCGGACACTGGGCGAGAGGCTGGGAGTGCAGTCCACGCCGGCGATCATCGTTGTTACGCAGCACGAATGGGTCCATGTGACGGACATTTCGCTGCTGTATCAGACGATCGACGAACTGGAGGCGAAGGTTGCGGCAGAGGCGCCGGTGAGGAAGCCTGTCCACCATTAGAGTCGCGTCAAAGGGACGCGCTGAACTCCGAAGCAGGGATGGGTTCGCGGCGGTTGGAGGCGACAAGATGTTGCGTAGCGTGAGCCGTGCAGCAGGGGCGGCGATGGTGGCGCTGTGCTGCTGGGGCGCAGGGTGCGCGCAGGTGGGCCGGGTGTATACGGCGGTCGACTACGCGCAGGCCGAGCGGTTCATGGACTACAACGTGCAGCCGCTGGTCACCCACTCGGTGGAGCGTCCTGTGTGGCTGGGCGATGGGCGGTTCTGGACCCGCGATGCGGGGCCGGACGGCGTGAATTATGTGGTGGTGGATCCGGCGAAGGGAACGAAGGGTGCGGCGTTCGACCAGGGCAAGGTTGCGGCGGGGCTGAATGCGGCGATCGAGTCTGGCAAGCTGACGCTTAATTTGAGCACCGCGCTGGATGCGGGCCATCTGCCAATTGACGACTTTGTGCTGGAAGATGAGGGACGCGCCGTATTGCTGACGATGGGACAGAGGCTGGTGCGCTGCGAGTTGATTGGCAAGGGTGAATGCAAGGCTGACGGCGATTTGTTCGGGGGCGGCGCGGGCGTGAGCTACGACCTCTCTCCCGATGGCAAGACGGCGGCGTTTCTTCGCGCGAACAACCTGTGGGTGCGGGATGTGAGGAGCGGGCGGGAGACGCAGTTGACCACGGACGGCGTAGCGGAGTTTGGCTACGCGACGGACAATGCGGGATGGACGCATAGCGACAGGCCGATTCTTGTGTGGTCTCCGGACTCGAAGAAGATTGTGACGTTTCAGATGGACCAGCGCAAGGTTGGGGAGATGACTCTGGTCTCGACGGCGGTGGGAGATCCGGTGGTCGAGACGTGGCGCTATCCGCTGGCCGGAGACAAGGACGTGGCGACGATTGAACGGGTTGTGATCGATGTGGAGGCGAAGAAGGTGGTGCGGCTGAAGATGCCGCCGGACCAGCATCGATCCAGCCTGTGCGACGACGTGAGCTGCGCCGGAGGACACGGGTGGGACGATGTCGAGTGGAGCGAGGACGGGAAGCATGTGGCGTTCGTCTCGACCTCGCGGGACCACAGGCAGGAGTGGATGCGCGTGGCCGACGCGAGTACGGGCGAGGTGCGCGAGGTGATGAGCGAGCGGGTTGCGACGTACTTCGAGAGCGCAGACAACCTGGACAGCGGGAAAGGCACGGTGAACTGGCGGGTTTTGTGGGGATCGAATGAAGCGCTGTGGTTCAGCGAGCGCGACGGCTGGGGGCAGATCTATCTGCACGACCTGACGACGGGCAGGCTAAAGAACCAGATCACATCCGGCGAGGGCAATGTGACCGAGGTGCTGCACGTCGATGAGAAGGTGCGGGCGATTTATTTCCTCGCGGTGGGGAAAGAGGCCGGGCGCGATCCGTACTATGCGGCGCTCTATCGCGTGAACTTCGACGGAACGGGGATGAAGCTGCTGACGCCGGAGGATGCTGACCATGCGGTGACGTTCTCGCCGGACGGGCGTGAGTTTGTGGATGTGGCTTCGACGCCGACGAGCCCGCAGACGGCGGTGGTTCGCGACGACGAGGGCAAGGTGCTGATGGAGATTGCGCGCGAGGACATCTCCAGGCTGCGCGCGACGGGCTGGCAGCCGTTGACGCCGATCACGGTGAAGGCGCGCGACGGCAAGACAGACTTGTATGGATTTTTATTCAGGCCGACGAAGTTCGATGCGGCGAAGAAGTATCCAGTGATCGATCGCGTCTATCCCGGGCCGCAGACGGGGTCGTGCGGCAGCCGGAGTTTTAGCGCCGCGCACAAGGACATGCAGTCGCTGGCGGAGCTGGGATTTGTGGTGGTGTGCATCGATGGCATGGGAACGGCGGGGCGGTCGAAGAGCTTCCACGACGCGCTCTACGGCGACATGGCGGACAATACGATTCCCGATCAGGTGGCCGGAATCAAGCAGCTGGCGGCGAGGTATGCTTGGATCGACGTGGACCGCGTGGGAATCTATGGGCACTCGGGCGGCGGCGCGGCGGCGGCGGCGGCGATGTTCCATGCGCCGGAGTTCTTCAAGGTGGGCGTCAGCGAGAGCGGCAATCACGACAACCGCGACTATGAAGACGACTGGGCGGAGAAGTGGATCGGACTGCTGAAGGTCAACGCGGACGGGACGACGAACTACGACAGCCAGGCGAATGAGAACTTCGCCAAGAACCTGAAGGGGCGGCTTCTTTTGATCCACGGGACGATGGACGACAACGTTCCGCCGAACAACACGCTGGTGGTGGTGGATGCGCTGATCAGGGCGAACAAGGACTTTGATCTGCTGATGATTCCCAACGCGGCGCACGACTACGGCGCGGCGACGCCTTACGTGACGCGGCGGCGATGGGACTACTTTGTGCGCTATCTGGCTGGAGGCGAGCCGCCGGTTGAGTTCCAGATGAAGCCGTACGCCGAACAGCAGACCGTGCTGAAGTGATGTGGCGAAGAGTGAGTTCTCTTTCGCAAAAAACTCGCGGAGCTATCGCGCGATGAGCGGAAGGGTGGCGACGCAGGCCATTGCTTGCGCGGTGAGGACCGCTCCTGTGAGCACGAGGAAGAGTTTGCGATAGCGCGTCTCCAGCGCGTCGGCAAAGACGCCGCCGATGAAGGTGAAGAAAAACGGCAGCGCCCAGAGCCAGGGCGCGCTGACGGTTTGCGTGGTGATGAGTGGCGCGAGCGCAAATACGATCAGAAGCGGCGTGGTGTTGCCGAAGTAGCGGCTGCGGCGCACATAGCAGTAGAGCAGCGCGGCAACGGCGAACGCGGTGAGGATGGGGAAGTTCGCCAGGCTGCCAGCGAAGCCGCGATCGAAGATGAAGCTGTGCACGCCCGCGAGCGAGAACCAGAAGCGGGCCGCGCCGCCGGTGAAGACGTAGCTGAACGCGGCTGGGCGGAATCCGTAGAACGCGAAGAGAATAGCCAGTGCTCCGATGGCGGCGACGAGAAGGATCTGAAAGACGTAGCCGCGCCGTCTCTGGGCGAGGTAGAGCATGAAGACCAGCGCGGCGACGAAGCCAAAGATTGCGGCCAGAAGATGGGCTGCGGCGGTGAATCCAAGTGCGATGGTGAGCAGCGCGATGCGCGGACGCCACCTTCGGCGCGGACCCTGCATGGCGTGGGCGACGCCGATGGCGGTGTAGATGAGGCCATAGAGTCCCCACATGGCGAGGACATCGTTGTTCGGCGCGACCGCTATGCGGACGACGGCGGGGCAGAAGCAGTAGAGGCCGAGCGCGAGAAAACCGCCCTCGTTGCCGAAGAGACGGCGCGTGACCCACCACAAGCCTCCGCCCAGCCAGAGGGCGAAGAGCACGAACGGCAGGTGGATGAGATATACGATGAATTCCAGTTGGTGGCGCGACTCCCATGTGGAGCCGTTCAGCGAGCCGCCGGGGTAGAGGCGGTCGGCGGGGGCGCGCAGGTGGTCCGCGGCGAGCAGGGCGAGGCGCTCGAGAGTGAGCGGAAGGCCGGCCACGCGGTAGGCGAATGTGCCGTCTCCGTTGAGGTTGCCGCAGGTGGTGAAGTATCCGGCGAGCGGCGAGGGCCGCTCCCACATCTCGCGGCCGCAGCGGGCGAAGCGGTAATCGGAGGTGGAGAGCTGCTGGTGGCCGACGACCCAAAGGCACTGCGCGAGGAAGGCCAGCAGAAGAAACGCGGCAAGACGTTGCGGCCGCCCGATGTGGATGCGCGGGAGGGTCATGCGGCGATGGCTGGCGGACCGGTCTTCACGCTCGTCTGCGCTCTCCTGTGCTGCGATGAGGACACGCGTCCCGCTTCGAGTGTAACGCGGGTGCGGGACGAATACGGAGATTCTGGCCTGCGGCCAGAATGACGGATTGGGAAAGGGCACCCGCGGGAATTATTTTTTGCTGAGGAAGAGGGATTCGATTTCGAGCCAGTTGTGGACGCGGCGGAAGCCGGTGACGGCGGCGTTGTGGGGTGCGTCGTAGAGGATTCCGGTGCCGGAGAAGCGGCGGAGCTGGCGGGGGTTGTCGTCGATGAGGAAGTCGGCGCGGAGGATGGATTTGTCTCCGCAGAAGACGATGTTGGTGGCGGGGATGGTGGGGAAGTGGCGCTCCAGCCAGCGGTACTTGGCGTTGAAGGAGGTGGGGACCTCCATGGCGGCGGAGGCGATGAAGATTTCGAATTGCTGCTGGAGGCGGCGGAGAACGCGCTGCGCGTCGGGGATGACATCGAGGACGTCGAAAAAATCATCGGAGCGGAGATATTCTTCGAGACGGGGATGGCGGTCGATCGAGACGACATCCCAGATCCACTTGCCGCGCAGATCGGCCTTGGTGATGTTGCCGTTGTAGTCGCGGTTGTAGCGGGTGAGGTGCTCGGCGACGGTGTCGGCGATGACTTCGTCCATGTCAACGCAGATGCGGGGCGGGAGTTGGGATTGCTTCATCAACTGCAATGGTATCGCTTCAGAGGGAGCGGACGATTTGGGCGGCGATGGATTCGACCTGGACGGTGGGGCGCTGGGGGCTGTCGCGGGCGGGGTCGTAGTAGAGGAGGTGGCCGCAGTTTTCGCAGGTCATCAGGGTCTGGCTGGATTCGGAGCCGGGGGTGTTGTCGCGCAGGTCGTTCCAGCGCTGCGGGCGGAGCATCATCTGGCAGGCGGAGCACCTCTGGTTGAGGGCCTGGGCGACGGCTGTGCCCTTGGAGTGGCTGATGCGGTCGTAGGTGGAGAGGGAGTCTTCGCCGGTGTCGCTCTGGGCGATCTGGGTGCGCAGGGCGACGCGCAGGGCGTCAACCTCGGCGAGGTCGGCGCGGTCGCGGGCGAGGAGTTCATGGATGCGGGCGCGCTCGCGCTCCAGGGTTGCGGCGGCGTCGGCGACGGCCTGGTCGGCGAGGGCGAGCTGGGCATCGAGGGCTTCGCCGCGCTCCATGCTCTCCAGCTCGGCGTCTTCCAGGCGATTGATCTCGGCGCGGGCGAATGCGGCCTCGTGCTCCAACGCGGTGACCTGGACGGTGTTGGTGGCAGCGTCGATCTTCTTCTGGGTTCGCGCGAGCTTCTGTTTCCGGTCGGCGATCTCGGACTCCTGGTGGCGGCGCAGAGCTTCTTCCTTGGCGATGAGGTCGAGGACGACGGCGCGCTGGCCGACGGTGGCGGCGGCCTTGAGTTCGAGCATGGCGAGCTGGCGGGGAAGCGCGGCGATCTGGTCGCGCAGCCGCTTTGCCTCGATGTCGTGCGTCTGCAGGACGACGAGCCTGGCGAGATCCGGATGCATGGAGTGCCCTCCCAAGGACTGCTGTCCGCGCCGAACACGCGGACGCGCAAGGTGCGAATGGCGGAGAAGTTCGAGTCTAGCACGGACCCGGCCAGAATGGCCCCGCGCGCCAGAAGGGGAGACTGGTTACCAGAGTTTTAGCGGGAGCTTACTTCTTTGTGGTTTTGTACCCACTCGGGCGGTGTAATCTGCAATATAAGCTTGTGTGAATTGTATTAATTGCATTGCTTTTCCTGTTTCACAGCCTGCTATTTGGGGCTTACGGTCTGTGTGCAACCAGCACAAGGGGTTTTTCCTTGGCACCCGCAAAACTACTGCTCGTAGATGACGACGAAACGGTCCTGAGCGGACTGGGGGCCGTCCTCGAGGCGAGTGGATTTAAAGTCACGACCGCGTCGAGCGTGGTCGAGGCGTTGCGGCATATCGCAAGCGAGAGCTTCGACGTGCTGCTGAGCGACCTGCACATGCCGGGCGATGGGGATGGGCTGATCGTGGTGGGTGCGATGCGGCACACCAATGCAAAGGCAGTGATCCTGCTGATAAGCGCCAACCCCGACATGACGAAGGCCACCGCTGCCATGCTGCGACAGGTGGACGAGATCGTTCTGAAACCGGTGAATGCCGGGACCATCCTTCAGGCGATTCGGCAGCATCTGGTGCAGGAGAAGCCGTCGCCGCGCAGCCTGACCATTGAGGCTGCGGCGACCGTGCTGGAACGCGAGAGCGCATCGGTGACCCAGGAGTGGATGGAGGCCATGAAGGAGACAGGCGGCCTGACGGATGTGTCCATCACGGAGGAAGAGCAGTGCGATTACCTGCCCGACGCGATTGACGAGATTGTGTACCGGCTGCGCTATCCGCAGCGGCTGGGATCGATGACTCTGTTCTCCATGGCGGCGCTGCAGCATGGCGCGCGGCGGCGGCGGCAGGGCTTCGGATCACCGGTGCTGGTGGAAGAGGCGCGGGCGCTGCAGGTGGCCCTGTTCCAGGCGGTGCAGGACAATCTGGACCTGATCGGCGTGGGGCAGTTGCCGGGGACCCTGATGGTGATAGCGGACGAGGTGAATGCGCAACTGCTGCAAAGCCTCTCGGGCTACGAGAATGAGAAGCCCGTCGCGTTTGCGCAGGACGACCGGCCTGGGCGGGAGTGGGAGACGAATGAAGGTGAGACAGGCCGAAGGCCGGAGAGTGCGGAATCCAGGGCCCGGGTGCCCGAGGCGCCCATCATTGTCCGCAAGTATATGGGGAACCGGCCACAATCGTAGAAGCAAAATTGCAGCCATGAGCAGCGCGGCCCTGCGGATAGAGGGTGCGCGGACCCGTGATTTCTCCGCGGAGTGCGCGGCGAGATACCCCTTTGCTCGCAATACGCGTCTTACCTCGACAGAATCCTGTATTCTGGAGAAGATGGCCCTCATCTTTGGGCGTGAGTTGATGTGAAGGAGAAATAGCATGGCAGAGAAAGTGAAGAAGGCAAAGGCAACGGCGAAACCACGGACAAACACGGCTTCAGTTAAAACAACAGTGGTGACGGCTGCTGCTGCTGGCAAACCTTTAACCGCGAAGACGCCATCCCGCGAGGAGATTGCGCAACTGGCGCATCGCTACTTTGTGGAGCGCGGCGGGAAGAATGGTGCCGACCGGCAGGACTGGTTGCGTGCAGAACGAGAGCTAAAGGGCGCGTGAAGCGGATTCTAGTCAGGACGGTGGCAGGGCTGATGGTGGCGCTGGTGGTTCTCTACGTGGGGGACTGGGCGGTGTGGCGGGTGCGCGTGGCGCGAGGCGGCGGGATGGGCACGGTGGTGGTGAGCAGCATTGTGGTGATGCCGCTGAAGGACAATAAGGAAGAGTACGACTGGGGCGGCACGGCAGATGCGAGTTGCAGCCGATCCATCTTTCCCCAGGCCGGGAGCGGGGCGTGCTGGTGGCTGCGGCGGCATAATGTGGTGTTCGAGCGGTGAGTTGCGCGGGACGGTGGTGCTGCAAATCTTCTATTTGCGCTGGGCGGGGCTGGGTGAGGTGGATGGGAGCGGATAGGCTGCCTGGACCAGGGCGAGGGCCTGTCTGGGGGTGGCGATGGAGCCTTCGAGCTCGGCGTCTTCGGCGAGGGCGAGCATGGGTTTGAACTGCGGAGAGGGACGGTAGCCGGCGGCGATGAGGTCGCGCCCGGTGAGCAGCGGCGCGGGGCGGAGGTCGGGGGTGGGCTCGGCTTCGAAGTGGGCGCGGGCGAAGTCGTAGCAGGTGAGGTCGCCGTGGGCGGATATGGCGTCGAGACGGTGCAGGGCGAGGTGCTCGTCGAATCGGGGCAGGCGTAGGAAGCGCTTGAGGGTGGATTGCTTCATCTGGAGCACGTCGCCGAAGCGCATGTGGTTGGCGACCAGGGAGAGAATCTGGGCGGTGTCGTCGCCTGAGAAGCGCAGGCGGGCGAGGATGGTCTCGGCTATGCGTACGCCGGCCTCGACGTGGCCGTTGAAGCGGATGCGGTCGGGCTTTTCATTGCTACCGAGAGTTGCGGGTTTGGGCGGCTGATAGGTGGCGGGCTTGCCGATGTCGTGTAGCAGCGCGGCCCAGGCGAGGGTTGGCGAGATAGGTTTGGCGGGAGACGAAGGCTGTTCGAGGGCTTGCGTCCCACCCTTTCGCGATGAGGCCGCGAAAGGATGGGGCACCCGAGCACTTCGTGCCGTACTCGACGCTTCGCGTGAAGCACTTCGTGCCGTTCTGGACGCTTCGCGTGACGGCAAAGACGAAGGTGATGCAGGCCCGAGCTTTTCCAGCATCAACATGGTGTGCGTCCAGACATCTCCCTCGGGGTGGAACTCGGGCGGCTGGGCGACGCCGCGCAGGCGGACGGCTTCGGGCAGGACCTCGGCGAGGAGGCCGAGATTGAAGAGCAGCTCGAAGCCGCGGCGCGCGCCGCCCTCGGTGAGGATGCGGGTGAGCTCGTCGCGGATGCGCTCTGCGCTGACGAGGGCGATCTCGGCGGCGTGGCGGCGGATGGCGGTGGCGGCGTCGATCTGGAAGTTGAGGCGCGCGGCAAAGCGGACGGCGCGCAGCATTCGCAGCTTGTCCTCGGCGAAGCGCAGGGAGGGGTCGCCGATGGCGCGAATGATGCGGGCGGCGAGATCTTCACGGCCGTGGACGAAGTCGAGCGTGGCGGATGTGAGGTCGCCCGTTGCTTCATATTCGAGGGGATCGAGGAGCATTCCGTTGATGGTGAAGTCGCGGCGCAGGACGTCTTCGCGCGGATCGGTGGAGAAGCGAACGGCATCGGGCCGGCGGCCATCGGAGTAGGCGCCGTCGTTGCGGAAGGTGGCGACTTCGGTGGCGATCTCGCGCGGGCCTGAAACATTATTTTTCTTCTCTTCTTCCGTTACGGATTGGCAGACCGCGCCGCTCTCGTCCTGCTCGCTTACTACAAGCACGACGCCGAAGTGCGCGCCGACGGTGAAGCTCTTGGGGAAGAGGGCGACGATCTCGCCGGGGGTGGCGGAGGTGGCGACGTCGAAGTCCTTGGGCGCGAGGCCGAGCAGGAGGTCGCGGACGCATCCGCCGGCGAAGAAGGCCTGGTGATTGGCGTCGCGCAGGCGGCGGACGATGGCGAGCGCGGAGCGGAAGTGCGGATTGGGGTGGAGATCGCCCTGCATGTCCTTATGATAGAGAGATGCGGAGTGGCAGCGGACTTATTTTAGGGATTGAGAGTTCGTGCGACGAGACGGCGGCGGCGGTGGTGCGCGCGGGCGGCGAGGTGCTGGCGAACGTGGTGGCATCGCAGATTGCTCTGCACGCGAACTACGGGGGAGTGGTGCCGGAGCTGGCTTCGCGGGAACACTTGCGCAACATTGTGCCGGTGGTGCGGGCGGCGATGGCCGAGGCGGGGCTGGAGTTTGCGGATCTGGATGCGATTGCGGTGACCGAGGGGCCAGGGCTGGCGGGCGCGCTGCTGGTGGGGATTACTTACGCGAAGGCGCTGGCGCTGGGGGTGGGCAAGCCACTGATCGCGGTGAACCATCTGGAGGGACACATCCATGCGGTGCTGATGGAGGCCCGGCAGAGGCAGCAGGCGATGGAGATGCCGATGCTGGCGCTGGTGGTGAGTGGAGGGCACACGCATCTTTATCTGGCGGAAGAACCCAGGTCTCAGAATCGAGACCTGGGGCACCCGGATCTTCACCCGGTTTGGCGGTACAGGAATGTGGGGCGGACGGTGGACGATGCGGCGGGTGAGGCGTTCGACAAGGTGGCGAAGCTGCTGGGGCTGGGGTATCCCGGCGGTCCGTGGATGGATGCGCTGGCCAGGAGCGGGAATCCGCGGGCGGTGGAGTTTCGGTTTGGGCAGATCAAGGCGCGGATGGTGGGAACAAACAACTACGGAGTTCCGGTCGCTCCGAGCGGTGTACATCCCACCCTTTCAGCAGAAGACGCTGGAAGGATGGGGCACCCGAACCCCACCCACGACGATAAGACCGTCGTGAATGGGGCACCCAAGGTGACGTATGATTTTTCGTTCAGCGGGATCAAGACGGCGGTGCTGCGGTATATCCAGGCGCATGGGATGGGGGCGGGCGTGGAGGCTCGACGGCGGGCGCTGGCGGACGCGCTGCGGTTGAATCCGGCGATGAGGCCGGCGGACGCGGTGAGGGTGTTGCCGGAGGTCTTCGATGCGCAGACGCTGGATCTGATTGCGTCGTTCCAGTATGCGGTGGTGGGGAATTTGATGCGGCAGACGTTTGCGGCGGCGGAGGCTCTGGGGGCGCGGGGGATTGTGGTGTCGGGCGGCGTGTCGGCGAACAGCGAGCTGAGGCGGAGGTTTGCGGAGGAGGCGGCGCGGCGCGGGCTGCGTGTGGCGTTTCCGACGATGGCGATGTCGACCGACAACGCGGCGATGATTGCGGCGGCGGCGTGGGGGAAGTTCTGTGCGGGGGAGTTTGCCAAGGAGGGGTTGGTGGCTACGCCGCAGTTGCGGCTGGGGTAACACTGAAAAAACAATCCAATCCGGGAAGCGGCACTTTAGAAACTACTGGAAGCCGGAGTAAACTTTCCACCTATGGGAATCATGGTTGTCTTGATCGTTTATGCGATCGCACTAATTGTTGCCGCTTCGTTAGCAGCCTTGGTGCTTGGTCTCTTCAGCTATCGATTGACCAAGTTTGCGGGACCGAAGCGCAGAAAGGCGGTCTTGGCCTCGGTGGTTTTTCCGTTTCTCTGCGTGGCATTTGCCGGTGGATGGTTATCGCGTATTGGATCATCAACGCCGAAGTGTTTCACCGTGACCCCGGTCTAGGTGACTCGTGGGAGACCCCGCTGCCCAACGGCTATGCTCTGATGATGATCGATACCACCGATCAGGGCACTGTCTACAACCCCAAGACACAGGGTAGCGAAGGTAGTGTGGGGGAAAGTTCTGATGCGGTATTCGGAGTACGGCAGTTGCAAGTGTCAAAGAATTTCATCTTCGGCGCCAGAGATAGCGGCTACTTTGGCCGTATTGGCCAGGAGTCAAAGTTCGTTGATAGCTACTTCGAATTGGATACAAACAAGGGAATACATATCGACTTCAAATCGTTGGACGAGCTCCGTCAACAAGCCGCACATGATGGAGTCTCGCTGAATCTTCGCGCATTTGAATCGGTCTTTGGAGACTATAGAACGACGTGGTTCGATTACTTCGCCGGTGTGATTTTGCTACTTGTACCGACGGCAGGTTTTCTTCTACTAGTCCGTTGGGTTTGGAGGGTCAGGCAAGATACCCTAGCCGAAGGTTCGAGTTGATCACACTGTAGAATCTTAGGAGAGCAAATCACTTCAAGAGAGCAGACTGCACCGTGGCTGACGCACGGCTGCGGCGGACGAGAGAGCGCAGTGGCGGCGTTGGAACTGTTCAATACATTGAGCGGGAAGGTGGAGCGGCTGGAGCCGGTGGGCGCGCCGGCGCTGCGGATGTATGCCTGCGGGCCGACGATCTACGACTACGGGCACATTGGGAACTTCCGGACGTTTCTGCATGTGGACGTGCTGCGGCGTTTTCTGCGCCAGCAGGGCGTGGCCGTGGAGCATGTGATGAACGTGACGGACGTGGACGACAAGATCATCCGCAACGCGAAGGCCGCGGGAATGCCGATTGGCGAGTACACGGCGCGCTTTGAGAAGGCGTTCTTCGAGGACATGGCCGCGCTGGGGATCGAACGGCCGGAGCATGTGCCGCGCGCCACCGAGCACATTGCGGAGATGGTGACGCTGATCGAGCGGCTTGCGGCGAAAGACATTGCGTACCAGACGGAGAATGGGAGCTGGTACTTCCGGATTGCGCGGTTTGAGGGTTATGGGAAGCTATCTAAAAAAGATTTGGAGGGGATGGAAGACGGCGCGCGGGTGGACGCGGACGAGTACGAGAAGGACGCGGCGCGGGACTTTGCGCTGTGGAAGGCGGCCAAGGAGGGTGAGCCGAGCTGGGAGACGGCGCTGGGCGCGGGACGGCCGGGATGGCATATCGAGTGCTCGGCGATGGCGACGGCGATCCTGGGCGAGAGCTTCGATCTGCATGCGGGCGGCGAAGACCTGATGTTTCCCCACCACGAGAACGAGATTGCGCAGTCTGAGGCGGCGAGTGGGCACACCTTCGCGCGGCACTGGATGCATGTGCGCTTCCTGCTGGTGGAGGGGAAGAAGATGTCGAAGTCGCTGGGGAACTTTTATACCCTGCGCGATCTGCTGTTGAAGGGACACAAGGCGTCGGCGATCCGGTATCTGCTGCTGAGTGTGCCCTATCGCCATCAGATGAACTTTACGTTTGAGGCTCTGGGGGCGGCGACGAATGCAATTGAGCGGCTGCGGACGTTCCATCAGCGGATGCTGCGCGGCGGGTTTGCGGCGGGGGCGGTGGACGCGACGGTGACGGCGGCGACGGCGAAGGCTGCGAGCGAGTTTACGGCGGCGCTGGCGAATGATTTGAATACGGCCGAGGCATCGGCGGCGATCAGTGAGATGGTGCGGGCGGCGAACTCAGCTGCGGACGCGGGGACGCTGGGCGCGGAGAATGCGGCGGAGGTGCTGCGCGTGCTGATGCTGTTCGACGAGGTCTTCGCGGTGCTGGAGGACAGGGACGAGGAGCTGACGCGGGCGGCGCTGAAGTGGGCGGAGGCGGAGGGGCGGATCAAGGATGCCGCGCCGGAGCTGGTATTGAAGCTGGCGTTGAGCGATGCGGAGATTGAGGCGCTGGTGGCGGAGCGGACCGAGGCGAAGAAGGCAAGGAACTTTGCGCGGGCGGACGCGATTCGGGCGGAGTTGCTGGAGAAGGGCGTCGTGATCGAGGACTCGAAGGACGGGGCGCGGTGGAAGCGGAAGTAGATTGGGAGTTGCAGGTTGCAGGTTGTTAGTAGACGGCTGAGTGGCGGGTCACTCCTCGATGGGGAGTTCCTGCATGGGGTCGGAGGGGACGGGTGTGGTCTTGGTGCGGGAGAGGATGACGGTGGCGACGGCGGCGACGATGAGGACGGTTCCGGCGAGCTCGGCGGGGGCGAGGCGCTCGTGGAAGAGGGCCGCGCCGATGAGGACGGCGACGATGGGGTTGACGAAGGCGTAGGTGGAGACCTTGGTGACGGGGACGTGCTGCAGCAGGTAGGTGTAGGCGGAGAGACCGACCACCGTTCCGAAGACGGCGAGGAAGATGATGGCGAGGAGTCCGCTGGTGGTCCATTGGGCGGTGTGGAAGCAGCCTCCGGCGGTGGCGAGGATGAGGTTGACGACTCCGGCGGCGCCGACCTGCCATGTGGTGGCGACGAAGGTGTCGACGCGGAAGCGGAAGCGGCGCGCGAGGATGGAGCCGATGGCGAAGGAGAGCGCGGCGCCGATCAGGAGGACAAAGCCGAAGAGGCTGCGCCCTTCGGTGCCGCTGCCGGCATGATGCAGCGTGGGCCAGAGCAGGACCAGCATTCCGAGGGCTCCGAGCAGGGTTCCGAGCCAGCCGCGCAGGTTGAGCCGCTCGCCGTGGGGTAGGACGGTCTCGAAGAGGGCGATGAAGATGGGGATGGTGGCGACGACCAGCGAGGCGTATCCGGAGGCGACTTTGGTCTCGGCCCAGATGAGCAGGACGTTGTTGGCGGTCATGATGAGAACGCCGACCAGGGCGAGCTGCCATGCGGTGCGGCGCGGGACGCGCAGGCTGGTGCCGCGCGCCATGCAGATGACGCCGATCAGAACGAACGAGAAGAGCGTGCGGATGGCGCCCACCAGCGGCGGCGCAAGATGCAGCCCGGCGATGTGAATGGCTCCGTAGGTTGAGCCCCAGCAGAGATACACACAGATGAAGGCTACGGCGATGCGGCTTTTTTGCGAGAGCGCGGGGAACATCTATCCCTATGCTAATTGCGAGCGGCGGTTTGAACGATTCGAAACCAACAACGACTCAATACAGGGGTCCTTCACTGCGTTCAGGATGACGACTTGAAATCGATGCGTCTAAACTTTGAAGTTGGGACGGAATGGCGATGATGAGTCGATTTGCGGTTTTGGGCTGGGCGCTGGCGCTGGCGGCAGGAGTGGTGGGGCTGGCGCAGTCTCCGCAGGCGGGTTCGGGCGCGCAGCAGGCGAATGCGCAACAGACCAACTCCGCGCAGCAGGCAGGACCTGATCAAGCGAACGCTGCACCGCATCGGACGCGGCTGATTCTGAAGGATGGCAGCTATCAGGTGGTGATGAACTACCAGGTGAATGGCAACGTGGTGCGCTACTTCAGCGCAGAGCGCGATGCGACGGAGGAGATCCCGGCGGAACTGGTCGACTGGGACGCGACGCACAAGTGGGAGCGGAAACATCCGGCGGCGGAGAGCGTAGATGCGGGGCAGGGATTGGCTGTGGATGCCGCGCCGAATCCGATGATCGATCCGGAGCTGCTGAAGGAGGAGGCCGATCGCGCGGCGTGGACGCCGGAGGTTGCGCCGGACCTGCGGCTGCCGGAGCTGGACAGCGTGCTGGCGCTGGACACTTTCCACGGCGCACCGGAGCTGGTGCCGCTGGTGCAGTCGGACGGCGAGCTGAACCGCACGACGGGACACAACATTCTGAAGCTGGCGATCAACCCGCGCTCGGCGTCGCACCAGATTGAGCAGTTGAAGGGCGTGGAGTCTGCGGTGCAGTTGCATGTGGCGACGCCGGCGATCTATGTGCGGCTGGGCGACGACTCGGGGGTGATGCGGGGCGGGACTCCGCTGACGGTGGACACGCACGGTGCGGGTGGCGCGAAGGCGGACGCCAGCGGCGGGGCAAGCTCTGGAGGCTCGGCGGCGAGCGGGTATGTGATGGTGCGGGCGGATGTGCGGACGGATGCGCGGGTGCTGGCCAGCTTCAACATTGGAGTGCTGGGCGGGGGGGTGAAACAGCAGGAGGACGCGATCGAGATGGCGAGCGAGGTGCTGCCGGGCGGCCACTGGATGAAGCTGACGCCGAAGCGGCCACTGGACTTCGGGGAGTACGCGCTGATGGAGGTGGTATCGGACAACGAGATCAACCTGGGAGTGTGGGACTTCGGGGTGCATCCGGCGGCGCCGGAAAACAGGGACGCGATCAAGCCGGAGCCGAAGCGGCCGGTGACGCTGGAGCGGCGGGAGCAGTAGTTGTCAGTTTTCAGTTGTAAGTTGTAAGTGGTAAGCGGCTAGCTGCGCTTGGCTTCGAGGTCTGCTGCGAGCATGGTTGAGGTCTTGCCGGAGGGGATGGCGGGCCTGGCACCGGAAAGCAGGCCGAGGCCTGCGACACTGATGTTGTCGCGGGTGGTTTTGGCCTCGTACATCATGGTGTCCGCGGCGCGGATGATGGCTGGAACGCTGGCTCCGTCCTCGGGGAAGGTGGCCAGGCCGAAGCTGCCGGCGAGAGCGAGGAAGAGGCCCTGGCCGGTGAGGAAGCGGGCCTTGCGGAGCTGCTCCCAGAGCTTCACTGTGGCGTCGATGGCGGCCTGCTTTTCGAGGTCTGGGAGCAGGGCGACGAACTCGTCGCCGCCGTAGCGGAAGCAGGAGTTTGCGGGGCCGAGGGTGCGGCGCATGAGGCCGCCGACCTCGGCCAGCAGACGGCTTCCGATGAGATGGCCGTGGGTGTCGTTGACCTCTTTGAAGTGGTCGAGGTCGACGAAGAGCAGGCTGAAGCGGGTCTCGGGTCTGGTTGCGGCGAGCTCGATCTGCTCGTCCAGCAGGGCGTAGAGGTGGCGTGCGTTGAAGAGGCCGGTGCAGTCGTCGGTGATGGTGAGTTCGTGGATGAGCTTGACCGAGCGGGCGTTCTGGATGGCGATGGCGGCGTAATCGCAGAGGATGCGCAGGAAGGAGATGGAGTACTCGCTCTCCAGGTCGAGCTTGGTGTTGAGGAGCTGGATGACGCCGAGGGTCTTCTCTCCGGAACGGATGGGGATGCATGCGATGGAGCGGATTTTGAGTTCGGGATGGGCGCGCGAGAAGGCGCTCCACTGGATGTCGAGGGAGACGTCTGGGATGACCAGGGGATTCCCTGTGGAGGCGACCCATCCTGCGACGCCCTCGCCCATGGGCACGTGCAGTCCCTTGAGGCTTTGGGAGTCCTCGCCGACGGCGATGGCGTAGTTGAGCTGCTGGGCCTCCTCGTCGACCATGAGCATGGACCAGCGCTCGGGGCCGAAGAACTGGGCCATCTTCTGCATGATGATGAGCAGGATCTCTTCGAGTTCGAGGGTCTGGGTGAGGGCGCGCGCGACCTCGTGAAAGACGCCGAGATGGTCCATCTGGCGGCTTTCGATGACCTCGAACTGGCGTTTCTCTCTCAACCCAGACCTCGGAACAACAGAATACGGATGACATCAATCTGGCAGACCGTCCAAGATGAAACGCGCCTTTCGCGGCAGATTAGAGCGGTTTCAGCGTAACTGTTATCCCGCGTAGACCTGTGAAGTGGTTTTTCTTGAGGAAAAACCACGCAAGCACTCCCTGCCATTGTAAAGACCTACGCTGAAACCGCTCTAGCCGCCGACATGCACCATATTTCCGGATGGCTTCTCGAACCCCGGCACGCCGATAGGATGGTGTGCCACCTTCCGCAGGACACCACGCTTAATAAATATACGATGCAAGTTCTTCATTGGTTCCAGCAGCGCCGCGGAGGCGCTTCGATAGAGCGGCGATGGGAGTAGGGAAGCGATCGCAAACCTCCTGGAAGGGATGGATGGGGTCTTGTCCGAAGCAGTCCCGAATCGGGATTTTATTCGGATTTTGTGCAAATCCTGTGAATCGAGCCGATCTCAGTATAGTAAGTTTTAAGTCTGGAGATTGCGCCGTCTGAGCGCATCGCTATCTTCATTCGACCATCGGCCATGAATGCGTCGAGTTGCAATCCCTGAAAGATTTTTCCCCCTGGGTCGTTCGCGATGTCTACTCCACTTTCCGTGCAGCATTGGCTTGCCGATCTTTTCTTGCCGTTGTTATTCATAGGCTTGGGCATACTGATTGGCTTCACGGCCCTCTATATATCGGCGCAAAGACGGCGATCATCGCTGGTGCGTGACCGCGCCGGGCGCACCGAGGAGACGTTTGTGGAGTATCTGGCTGGGTACGGATTCGACCCTGAGCTTGCCCGCGCCACCTACCGGCACCTGCAAAAACGCCAGAAGGCGGCCTTTCCGATCGATCCGTTCGACGATCTGGATTGCGATCTCGGCCTGGACAGCGAGGAGTTGCGGGAGACGATCCGCGGGTTGCTGGCGGAGGCGGGGCGGATCTATCTTCCGGGCCTGCTGGATTCTCCTCTGGTGACTGTGGTGGACCTGGTGCGGACGATACAGGCGTCTCCGCGGCGGGAGAAGATGGTGGCCTAGCTGCGCGGCCAAAGGCGTCTCTCAAATGGGTGGGCGCGGCCAAAGGCGTCTCTCAAATGGGTGGGCGCGGCCAAAGGCGTCTCTCAAATGGGTGGAATGGGGCTGCGCGGCCAAAGGCGTCTCTCAGGGGGATGGGGAGGCGCGACAGCCGTGTGGCGGAGTGAGTCCTCGGTCATGGGCCAGCGGCGGCGGAGCGGGGCATTTCAGGCCCGTCTGCGCAATAAAGCGTAGCCTTGAAGAAGTGGCACAGGTCAGCCGTGAGGCGACGAGCGCGCATGAAGCCCGCCGAAGAGCCGATCGCAGCGAGCGTTGCTGAGATTCCGCATGGAGAATCCGTTGCAAACGAGATGCGAGTTGCGCGCCAGTCGAACAAGATGCGCCACCGTGTTTCTGGCGTTGGGGCTGTCGTCGCAGATGGTGGCGCAGCCGGTTGTCGCGCCGCAAGAGAGACTTGTTTCGCCGACGGTCTTGCCGCCGGTGGCACGCGCGGTCCTGCCGGAGGCGTTGGCGGTCGCGGGCCGTATCGTGTTGCCGGGCGAGGGCGAAGTGGGCCGGGCTGCCACGGCGCAGAAGCTGCCCGCGTTGCCGGGCCAACTGATTGTGATCGGGTTCATGGGCGGCAACGTCAGCGCGGGCAATCTGGTGCATCGCGAGGCGCTGGTGGCCAGGGAGCTTCAGCAGCGTTTTCCGCTCGGCTTGCATGCCGCAGTGTTTGCCAACAGCGACTGGAAGGACGCGCTGCGCACTGTGCTTCAGCTTCTGGACACGAGCGGCAAGGGGCGGCCGAGCGAGAACGAGAAAGATGCCGCGCGGATTGTCATCTATGGCCATAGCTGGGGAGCGTCGGAGACGGTGACGCTGGCCCGGCGGCTGGACCAACTGGGGATTCCGGTGCTGCTGACCATCCAGGTGGACAGCGTGGAGAAGTTGAACGAGAACGACGGCAGCATTCCACCCAATGTGCGCGAGGCGGTGAACTTCTACCAGAGCGAGGGCCTGCTGCATGGCCGCAGCTCGATTGCGGCGATGGACCCCAAGCAGACGACGATCCTGGGCAACTACGAATCGAGCTACCGGGGGCATCCGGTCTCCTGCGCCGGCTACCCGTGGTTTGCGCGGGCGTTCATGAAGCCGCACATCGAGATCGAGAACGACCCTGCGGTTTGGAGCCGGGTCGAAGCGCTGATTCAGACCAAAGTGATGTGAGTAGAGGGTTTGCCTCAGGGGAGTTCTACTCTGGTTCCGCTCAAGTTGGCGGGGGGTGGCGTTGCTTTGGATCGCTTGAGGGTCATGTCTCCGCCGGGGAAGTCAGCCGAATCCGATTTGGTGGTTAGTTTGATTTCGTCCCCGTTGACGGTTCCCTCATGCGTGATGGTCATGCCATTGAAGGAGACTTTGAAGGATATCTTGTCGCCATCCATTTTGCCTTCGCTGATGGCGATTGGATCGCCCTGCGGACCCTGAACCGTGCCGGTGAGCTTGTCGCCATCCTGCTTGAACGTGAATGAGATCTGGAAGCCACTACCGCCATTGGGGCCACTGAACTCGCCGGTCCAAGTGCCGGAAACATCGGTGGCGGCTAACGCGGAACCAGAAGGAAAGGCCATTATCAGAGCGGCGCAGACACAAAGCAGAGTTTTCATGGGTTGATCCCTCGCAATCATTTTCACAACGTAGAGATAATAGACGATTCCATCGCTGCGTGTCGCCAGTGCGCGAACCTGGCAAAGCGGAATTGCAGGAACCTCGGTCTGGTTTGACAAGCAGAGGCGCTGCTTGGTGGGGTGCGCGCGGCGGCGACGAAGCCCGCGCTACAGACCTGGCACCGTAAAATACATCAGACACCTGATCCAGAGCGATTGACCTGAGCAATCCACGGACGAAAGGCACGGCTTGAAGTTTCTTGCATCACTGCTTCTCCTCGCGCTGGCGGTGGCTGCGCTGGCGGCCTGGGCGATCTACGCGCCCATCGGCCCGGCCGCGGGCACGTCCGACGAGGCTGCAACCTACGTTGACATCGCACCGGGTACGGGAACCAAGGCTATCGCAGCGCAACTGGAAGAGGCGGGAGTGTTGCGCAGCCGCTACGCCTTCGACCTGCTGCGCGTGGTCAAGGGCGGCAAGCTGATCGCCGGGGAGTACCGCTTCAACCAGCCCGCGACGGCCAGCGAGGTGTATGCGCGCATGGTTCGCGGCGATGTGTACACGATTCCGGTGACGATTCCCGAGGGATACAACATCTTCGAGATCGCGCAGGCGGTGGAAGCCGCCGGGCTGGGATCGCGCGAGGCGTTTCTGGCTGCCGAACGAAGCCAGACCGGGCTGATTGCCGACCTCTCACCCCAGGCCACCTCTCTGGAGGGTTACCTTTTCCCTGACACGTACCGCTTCGGTCGCCACGCCACGCCCGAGCAGATGGTGGGAGCGATGGTGCGCCGCTTCCGCCAGGTTGCGGCCCAGCTCGGCCTGACGCCCGGCGGCCCCGGAAACGAGATCGCGCGCACGGTCACGCTTGCTTCGCTGGTGGAGAAAGAGGTCAGTCAGGATGGGGAGCGTGCGCTGGTCGCCGGAGTCTTCAGCAACCGGCTGGCGGAGGGCATACCGCTGGCCACCGATCCCAGCGTGATCTACGCGGCGCTGCTGGAGGGGCGGTATCGCGGCGCGATCTACGCCTCGGACCTCGAATCTGCGTCGCTGTACAACACCTATCGCCACGCCGGGCTGCCTCCGGGGCCGATCTCGAACCCCGGGGTGGCCGCGTTGAAGGCTGCGCTGGCCCCGGCGCGCACCGATTATCTCTACTTTGTGGCCGACGCCGAGGGCCACAGCCGCTTCTCCGCCACGCTGAAGGAGCACAGCCAGCAGGTGGAAGCCTACCGCCGCGCACTGCACCAGGCCACCCCCGCCAGCGTCCAGCATGAGCCCGTGCGCGCTCACGTTTCGCACCAGGCGGCTCGCGCCCAGCACCAGGCCGCTCACGCTCTGCACCGGTCCGCTCGCGCTCTGCACCAGGCCGCTCGCGCTCGCACGCTGCACCAGTCCGCCCACTCCCGCGCCAAGCATCGGGCCACCCGCTGACCGCTGACTCGGACGCGCCAAAAAATGGGGCCGAATCCTGCTTTTAACTCGGGAAGGTCTGCACAAGTGTTCGAGATTCCCCCGGCGGCTAAAGCCGCATTGGAAATAGGCTGCTTGCGGCGGGACTAAAGTCCCGCCCTTTCAAAACGGGGACTTATTAAGAGATTCCCCAGGACGCATCTAGTTCATATTGCATACTGTTTTGCCGTTTCGGCGGCATCGGGACGCGGCGCCAGATATACTTGTAGTTTGTGCGTATAACGATCCGACAAGCCGTGGCTGTAGGACTGCTCGCTATGATTCCGGCGCTGACCGGATGTCTGGTGCATACGCGTGCCGTGCTGAAGACGCGGCTGCCGGATGTCATATACAACTCGACTTTAGACCAGTTGCTGAGGCAAGTGGACGACCGCAACGCCGCCATCCAGAACATGACCCTCTCTATGCGGATGTCCACCAGCACGGGAGGCAGCCTGCAGGGCGTGGTGAAGGAGTCCATCAGCTTCAATGGATACATCATTATCGGCAAGCCCGAGCAGATCAACGTGATTCTGAAGGTCCCCATTGTGGGTAGCCAGGCGCTGGACATGGTTTCGGACGGCAAGACGTTCAAGATGCTGATTCCGCCCAAGAACTGCGCCATTGTCGGGTCCGATGTGGTGACCAACAGCTTGCAGAAGGGACTCTACAGCCTGCGGCCGGCGGTCATCCTGGATTCCCTGTTGATTCATGGACTGGAACCCGACCAGGTCGTCTCCATGACGCAGGACAGCCATGTCATTGAGAACCCGAAGAAGCGGAAAGACCTGATCCAGGACCCGGACTACGACATTGAGTTTCTCTCCCAACCGCAGGGCGAGGTCGCGCGTACCCTGCACGTGGTACACATCGACCGCGAGAACCTGCTGCCCTGGCGGCAGGACATCTACGATGCCGACGGAAAAGTAGCGACCCAGGCCTTCTACAGCAACTACCAGAAGTTCGGCGACATCAACTTTCCCACAAAGATCGTCATCCAGCGGCCGCTGGATGAGCTGGGGCTTACCATCACCATCACCAAGGCCACCTTCAACCAACCGCTTCCCGACGACCAGTTCAATCTGGGCCCGATTCCGAAGAGCTATAGCGTGCAGAACATGGACGACCCGGCTAGCGCGGCTACAAGCCCGTGCGCCGCGCATGGGACGCAATCGCCGCATTGATCTGAAGGGCGAGGGCGAGGGCGGCACGGCCATCCTCCGCCGATACCACAGGCTGGGTTCTGCCGCGCACAGCATCCAGGAACGACTCGATCTCCAGATGCAGCGGCTCGCCCGGCTCGACTGGGACCTTGCGCAGCGACATCCCAGGCGCAGGTTGACCTCCAAGCGCCGCGGCGCTGGCCGGAACAGCCGCGGCGCTGGCCAGCGCGGCCAGTTGCGCCGGATCGATACCCGCCGCAGCGGTTACGTCGATCAACAGCAGGTCCTGGCGGGCAAAGTCCAGCGAGAGGTACTGGTGGGGCTGAAAGAAGCGCATCTTGCGGACGCGCTCGGTGCTGACGCGGCTGGCGGTAAAGTTGGCCACGCAGCCGTTCTCGAACTCCAGGCGCACGTTGGCGATGTCCACCTTGCGGGAGAGCACTGGCAGGCCGACGGCGCGCAACTCGCGCACGGGTGAATTGACAAGGCTCAATACAATGTCCAGATCGTGGATCATCAGGTCCAGCACCACATCGACGTCCAGCGAGCGCGGGGTGAAGATGCTGAGGCGATGCACCTCGAAGAACATGGGGTGGTTGAGCAGGCCGCGCACCGCGCGGACGGCAGGATTGAAGCGCTCCAAATGGCCGACCTGCACCGTGCGGCCCAGCTCGCGGGCCACGCGGACGATCTCGTCGGCCTCGGCGAGGCTCGCGGCGATGGGCTTTTCGATCAGCAGATCGACGCCGGAGGCCAACAGAGTGCGCGCGCACTGGGCGTGATGCACCGTGGGCACGCAGAGCGAAGCTGCATCCGGTTTGCAGGCCGCGAGACACTCGTCGATCGAGGCGAATCCGGGGATGGCGTACTTCGCCATCGCAGCGGCCCGCGCAGCTTCATTGGGATCGACGACAGCGGCGAGCTCGACCGGCGCGCCCGCCTGCTCCATCTCGCGGTAGACGCGCAGATGATTGCGCCCGAAGGCCCCGGCGCCTACCACGGCAACGCGCAGGGGACTGGCATCTCGAGTTGGCAATGCAGTCGCTCCGGTCACTTACTTCACCGGAGCCTCAACCACCTGGCGGCAGCGCGCGTAGAGCTCGAGCAGCTCGGTGACCTGGTCCTCGGGCTTGGACGAGGCGGTGACGCCGAAGCCGGTGCCACCGGCGGCCTTGGTGCCCACATGCGCCTGCGAGGCCACAAACTTCAGCAAATCGAGCGCAATGTCTTCGGTGCGGCGAGCCGCATTGTTCGCTTCACTCATGAAATAGTTCCTCTCATTCCAGACCCGATGTTAACGGCCAGCCATGCCGCGAAGCAAATCCAGCACACACTCAGCCCGCACGGACGGCGCAGAGGATCTCGTAGGGGATGGTTGCGGCGAGGCGGGCGTGGTCGTCGGCGGTGATGCCGTCGCCGAGAACGATGACTTCGTCGCCGATACGGACGCCGGGGATGGCGGTGACATCGACCATGGTCAGATTCATGGTGACGCGGCCGACGATTGGAGCGCGTCTTGCGGCTTGCCGCTCTGTTTGCTGCTCTGCACTCGTCGCGTGCGACTCTGCTTTTACTGGATGCTGCTCTGTTTGTTGAGCTGCTTCGTCGCCACTGCGCAGGATGACCCAGCCGCCGGGGCGGGCGTCTGAGCCGGAGAGCTCGCGGCGGAGGCCGTCCGAATAGCCCACGGGGAGCATGGCCAGGCGCATCGGCGTGGGAGCGGTGAAGGTTGCGTTGTAGCTTACGGTTTCGCCGGCGGCCAGATCGCGCAGGGAGAGGACGCGCGTCTTCCAGGTCATGATGGGACGAAGCGCGGGGCGGAGCTTCGAGGGCATGGAGGCCGCGTCCGCGCCAGTAATCGGCGAGCAATAGCCGTAGAGCGCGATGCCGCAGCGGACCATTGCGCGGGCGTGGACGGAGTTGGCAAGATCGACCAGCCAGGGCGAAGGCTGCGCGGGATTGTCCACCGACGAGCTGCTGCCCGCGTGGACCCACTTGGGCGCGAGGCCATGCGTGCGCACTTGCGCGATTGCGGCTTCAAATCGCCGTTCTTGGGTCTGGGTCAGATCGGAGTGGGCGACCTCGGCGGCGCAGAAATGGGTGAAGATGCCATCCAGCGCGAGACCAGCGGCGGTCAACTCGCCGAGGAGGTCTTCCAACTCCTGGCCGGGGTGAACTCCCTGGCGCGCCATGCCGGTGTCGATCTCGACGTGGACGGCGAGGCCGGAGCCCTCCAACCAGCCGACCTGCTCCGGGGTCCATACGACCGGGATCAGCGCGTGCTCGGCGATTGCCTCCACGTCGTGCTGCGTGAAGCCGCACATGACCAGGATTGCGGGCTGGTCCGCAGGCGCGATGCCAGCCTCGCCGAGCGCCTGCCGCACACGCGCTCCCTCATTGGCGCTCGCCACACCAAGCCACGGCGCTCCGGCGCGGGCCAGAGTTGTAGAGCAGAGCTCAATCCCGTGGCCGTAGGCGTTCGCCTTGACCACGGCCAGTACCGCTGTCTCTGCGCCGACCGCCTCGGCGATGGCGCGGTAGTTTGCCGCAAGCCGCGCGTCGGAGATCTCGATCCAGCTTGTCATCGGAATCGCCACCACCGTCCCACATCCATACCAGACCTAGTATCCACCCGAATCGGTCTCCGCGAGGTTCTCGAAGCGGGTGTAGTCGGCGCGGAAGGCCAGCTTGATGCTACCGGTTGGGCCGTTGCGCTGCTTGGCGACGATGATCTCGGCCTGACCCTTGACGTCCTCGTTGTCGCGGTCGTAGTACTCCTCGCGATGGATGAAGGCGACGACGTCGGCGTCCTGCTCGATGGAGCCGGACTCGCGCAGATCGCTGAGCAGGGGCTTCTTGTCGCCGGCGCGCTGCTCGCTGCCGCGGGAGAGCTGGCTGAGCGCGAGCACGGGGATGCGCATCTCCTTGGCCAGCGCCTTGAGGCCGCGCGAGATGGAGCTGACCTCCTGCGTCCGGTTCTCGAAGCCACGCTTGCCGGAGGCGCTGGTTCCGGTCATCAGTTGCAGGTAGTCGATGACGATGAGGTCGAGCTGGCCCTGTTGCTGCTTCAGGCGGCGCGCCTTGGCTCGCATCTCCGGCAGGGTGATGCCGGGGGTGTCGTCGATGAAGAGTTTGGAGTCCATGAGCCGCTCCAGCGCCTTCATCAGCTTGCCGCGGTCGTCGCGCAACATGGAGCCGGTCTGGAGCTTGCGCGAACCGACCAGGGCCTCGCTGGCCAACATGCGGCGCAGCAGGCTCTCCTTGCTCATTTCGAGGGAGAAGACGGCGACGACTTTGTTGTCCTGCACGGCTGCGTTCTGCGCGATGTTGATGGCCCAGGCGGTCTTGCCCATGGAAGGCCGCGCGGCGATGATGATGAGTTCTGAGTCCTGCAGGCCGCTGGTCATCTTGTCGAACTCGGTGTAGCGCGTGGCCAGGCCGGTGACCTCGCGGCCCTGCTCGTAGAGCTTGTCGATGGAAACAAAGCTGCCTGCGACGATCTCTCCGATGCCGGCGAGGCCGCGCTGGATTGCGGAGTCGGCGACATCGGCCAACTGCGCTTCCACGTCGCCCAGCACGGTGATGGCGTCTTCGCTCTGGTCCGCCGCGCGGATGCCGCCGTCGTGGAAGATGCCCATCAACTGGCGCAGCAGGCTCTTGTCCTTGACGATCTGGACGTAGCTCTCGATGTTGAAGTTGCGCGGGATGCCCTCGGTGAGGAAGGCGAGATAGGCTGGGCCGCCGATGGAATCCAACTCGCGCCGCCGGGCCAGTTCTTCCTGGACAGTGAGGTAATCGATGCCCTGGCCCTTGGCCATCAGATCGACGATAGCGCGGAAGACGCGCTGGTGCGAGTCGAGGGAAAAGTCCTCGGCCTTGAGCTTCTCGGTGGCGTCGCTGATGGCGACGCCGTCCAGCAGCATCGCGCCGAGGATCGCGACCTCGGTGTGAACGGATGAGGGGAGACCGTCTACAGGACTCAGTTGCGCAAGGGAAGCCATAGATGAATTATCCTCCGGGTGAAGCCTGAGAATAACCGGCACAAATTGTTGGAAACCGGGATGGGGCCTGCGCGCCGGACGGGGCTTTCATGGCGGGATCGAAAACCCCACGGACGAGCCCGATGGCGAAATCACGCAATGAACTCAAAGGTGTAAGCTGCTGCTTTGATCTCAAGAGAGGTTTCGAGACGCTGCCATGAAAACACTTCTGATCGCCGCTATCCTCTGCTATGCCGCGGTATCTTCCGCCGCCACTCCACGCGCAAAACTCACCGGAACCGTCGTCGATGCCGATGGCAAGCCCGTAACGGACGTGACGGTGATGGTCTACCACGCTGGCGTTAAAACCGGTTACAGCCTCTATTGCCCAAGCTGCTACCTCGATTGCGGCAAGCGCGTCCTGACCGATGCAAGAGGAAACTTCCAGATCAAGGACCTCGCGGGCGACCTCTGGTTCACTCTGCTCGCCGCGCGCGACGGATACGTACCCAAATTCGCCAATAAGGTCGACCCGGCGAAGACTCCCAGCGTATCCATCAAACTTGCCGCCAAGCCGCCCACTACCGACTTCAGCGGCGTCGTTCGCGGTCGCGTCGTCGAGAAGGACGGTTCGCCCATTCGCGACACGGTCATAACGCCCATAGGGCTCAATATGAGTGCGAAAGACTTAAACGCCCACATGCCTGCGGGGGCACCTTCGGTTGAGGGAGAACACAGCATGTATGGCACCGTCGAGGGACTTCAGCCCATTGCGGTCACTAACAAGCAGGGTGAGTTCGAGATTTCCTATAACAAGCCCACGTCGAAGATGCTCCTGCAGGTTGAAGCCCGCGCCTTGGCGCCAAAGGTGGTCGTCATGGAGAGTGGGCCGCTGCGCCACTCCGTCACTCTTTCCGACGGTGCCACCGTCACTGGCCGTCTGATGGAGAACGGCAAGCCCGTGCCCAACGCACTGGTCGGACTCATGCCAGTGCGCCCAGGCATGTACCAGGACAATCTCAAAGTCGTCGGTGATCCTTACGACGAGATTCGCATCGGAACCGACGCACAGGGTCGCTTCACCATCACCAGCGTTCCGTGGCCGGTCGACTGGTATGTCTACGCCAAGATGGAATCAATCTCCAGCCTAGGAGCGACCAGCCCAATTGAGGTCAAGGTCACTAAAGACGGCCAGTATCTGCAGACGGCGGACCTGGTCGTCAAGCCGGGTTACCGGGTCAAGGGCAGCGTCGTGGTGAGCGACAAAAAACCCATTCCGGAAGGCATGCACGTGATTCTCTCATCCGAGACCGTGTGGGATAGGCAGACCGTCCCGCTGGCCAGCGACGGGCATTTTGAGTTCACGAATCTCCCACCCGGCAAATACACCATCAGTGCGTCCGTGAAGGGCTACCACGAGAAAACGCCCCAGTACGGCCCCACGCCATTCACCATCGATCACAACATCGACGGCTTCACCACCACTGTCTACCCCAACGTTCCGTGAGCACTGCTACGCCGCATCCGGTAGATCGCGCGACTGCTGCGCTACGCCGTACGGCGGCGGGACTGGATTTCGAGGAAGCAGTTGACCAGGGTGACGGCGGCGGGGGTGACACCCTGGATGCGGCTGGCCTGGCCGAGGGTGCGCGGGCGGACACGGCCCAGCGTTTCGACCATCTCGCGCGAGAGGCCGCTACAGGCCGCGTAGTCGAACCACGGCGGAATGACGCGCTGCTCGTCGCGCTTGAGGCGCTCCATGGACTTGCGCTGCTGCTGGAGATAGCCCGCGTACTTGATCTCCGTCTCGACCGTCTTCATCTCGTTGCGCACCCAGGCGGGGAGATGGGCTTCCTTCTTGGGCGAGGCGGGAAGTGCAGAAGCAGATTCCTCCCCATTCGACAGGCTCAGGGTACGGGATGACAGACGAGAAACATTCGCCGTCCGCGAGCTTGCGACCCAGAGCGCAAGCTCGGGCTTGCCGTCCATCGCGCTGGCAAGCACCGGCCACAGCGACTCTACCGTGACTTCGGGGCGCTTCAGCAACTGCGCGTATGTCTGCGCGCCGAGGTCGCTCAAATCGCCGCGGAGGGTTTCCGCGAGCACCGGCGGCAGCGCGGTAACATCCACGCGCGTCTTCGTCAGTAGTTGCTCGAAGGCCTCCGCGCGAGACTGCTTCGCCTCGTACGCCGCCCAGGCCGCATCGTCAATGAGGCCAAGGCGGCGGCCATACGGGGTCAGCCGCCGGTCGGCATTGTCGATGCGCAGGTGCAGGCGAAACTCCGCGCGCGAGGTGAACATGCGATAGGGCTCATCGGTGCCCTTGGAGATGAGGTCGTCGATGAGGATTCCGGTATAGGCCTCGGTGCGGTCGAGGGTGAAGCCGGAAAATTCGGGTGCCCCATCCATCGCGGTCTCATCGCGATGGGTGGGATGGAGGGCTGCGCGAACTGCGAGGGCCGCATTGATTCCGGCCATCAGGCCCTGGCAGGCTGCCTCTTCGTAGCCACTGGTGCCGTTGATCTGGCCAGCGAGATAGAGGCCCGCGAACTTTTTGACGGCGAGGGTGCGGTCCAGCTCGGTGGGGTCGATGGCGTCGTACTCGATGGCGTAGCCGGGGCGCAGCATCTCGGCGGCTTCGAGGCCGGGGATGGAGTGCACCATGGCGGCCTGAATCTCCATGGGCAGGCTGGTGCTCATGCCGTTGATGTAGACCTCGTGGGTGTTGAGGCCCTCCGGCTCCAGGAAGAACTGGTGATGCGTTTTGTCCGGGAAGCGCACAATCTTGGTCTCGATCGACGGACAGTAACGTGGGCCGATGGCGGAGATTTGCCCGGTATACATGGGCGAGCGATGCACGTTCTCGCGGATGAGGCGCAGCGTCTCCGGCGTGGTGGTGGCGATGAAGCAACTCACCTGGGGCAGCGCGGGAACCCACGCCGCACCTGGCTGACTCGCCGACTCGCCGGCTTGCCGACTTGCTGCGCGGAAGCTGAATGGGGTGGGATCGGCGTCGCCTGGCTGCTCGACGAACTTCGACCAGTCGATGGTGCGGCCATCGAGTCGCGGCGGGGTCCCGGTCTTGAGGCGGCACTCGCGCAGACCCAGCCGCTTGAGCGCCTCGCCCAGCAAGACGCTGGCCGGTTCGCCGCTGCGCCCCGCGGCGTACTGCTGCTCGCCGCAGTGGATGATGCCATTGAGGAACGTGCCGGTGGTGACGATCACGGCGCCTGCTTGGACCACGCGGCCATCGCGCAGGCGCACGCCGGTCACACGCTGCGCATCTGCACTGGCGGGATGAATTTCGAGGTCTACCACTTCGGCCTGCTTGATGAAGAGGTTCGGCTGGCTCTCCAAGACCTCGCGCATCTTGACGCGGTAGAGGGCCTTGTCGCACTGCGCGCGCGGCGACCAGACGGCGGGACCGCGCGAGGTGTTGAGCAGGCGGAACTGAATGCCGCAGGCGTCGGCGACCTCGCCCATGATGCCGCCCAGCGCGTCCACCTCGCGGACGAGGTGCCCCTTGGCGATGCCACCGATGGCGGGGTTGCAACTCATCTGCGCGATGAGGTCGAGGTTCAGGGTGAAAAGGGCCGTGCGCAGCCCCATGCGCGCCGAGGCCATGGCCGCCTCGCAGCCGGCGTGTCCCGCGCCGACTACCAGCACATCGAACTGCTCGGTAAACGCCATCCTTTTCATTTTATGGATTCATCCAGCACCCTGCTTGCAGTCGGGCGCCCTATTCATGGCAGTCTCGTCGCCATGAAGGGTGTTCCTCCGATCGCGCGTTAGAACTCCAGGCGGAGGCCCAGCTGGATCTGGCGCTCGCGGGCCTGGCTGGTTGAGGCGGCGGTGTACGCGCCGAAGGGTTGCACGTTCAGGCCCTCGGTGGCCACGGTTGCCGCATTCTGGAAGACCAGAGGAGTCACCCCGGCAGGCGCCGTTCCGGTTCCAGCCGTTTCCACCAGAAACGCACGCTGCGTAATCCCCGAATAGTTCAGCCGATTGGTGAGGTTGAAGGCCTCGGCTGTGGCGCGCAGGCGCATCCCCTCGCCTGCCATCGTCCGGCCAATGTGGAAGCTGCGGCTCAGGCGCATGTCGAGGTTGGCGGAGTCTGGCAGGCGCAGCGTGTTGCGCCCCACGGTGGGCAGCACCACCGAGCCGCCCGAGCCGTTGATGCTCTGGTGGCCGCCGGCGAGCCGCGTTCCTCCGTAGATGTCGTAGCTATAGCCGCGCCCGCTCGCTTCGGAGAAGATCCAGGCCGCCGACCAGCCATTGGCCAGCCTCCACACCGTCCGCTCGGCCGTCGCGGAGACTCCCGACCCACCGTTGCTGTTCAACTGGGGCGACCAGACGATTGTTGCCACCACGCGATGGGGAAAGTTCAGCGCCGAGAGCCCCTTGTCGTAGCGCACCGTGAAGGGATCGAACTGGCCGTTGGTGCGCGGCACGGCGCCCGCGCTTTGGCCAAAGTCGATCGCCTTGGACCAGGTCCATGCCACGCGGAAGTCCAGACCGCGCGCTCGCTCGCCATAGAAACTCTCGCCGCCTGCGCCACGCCCCGAGCCCATTCCGCGCCGCGCCTCCAGGGTCATCCCGTGATAGCTGGCATTGGCGTTGGAGACAATGTCCGTCACCGGTCCGAAGCTGGGAGTGACGCGCGCCGTGTAGACCGGGATGGCGAAGGTTTCGCCATTCTGCACGCCGATTGCGCCGGTCCCGCCCTGTAACTGGAAGGTCTGCACCTCTGTCGAGGGAGCGATGTTGATGTCCACCGAGTTGGGCAGTTGCCGGTCGAGGTTCAACACATAGCCCACGCGCGCCAGCACTCCCGCACCCAGCCCGTGCTCGATGGAAAACGTACCCTGCTGGACTTCGGGCAGGCGAAATCTCCGGTCGAAGACGACCGCCGAGGTGGTTGCGGCCACCACTCCGGTTGGCGGCATGAGAAACGAGCACGCGTAACCGAAGCCGACTCCCGTGGCAGACTGCGGACAGGCCGTCACGGTGGTGGGCAGAATGCGCACCCGCGTCGTGGAGCTGGGCAGCGCCGTGTCCAGCAGCGCCGCACGGATCGTCGCGCCGGGCAGCTTGCCGAAGTAGACGCCATAGCCGATGCGAACCACTCCTCGCCCCACGCCAAAGGGCTGCCACGCAACGCCCAGCCGCGGGCCGAAGTTGTTGCGATCCTCGGGAAAGACGCTGGTGGCCCCCGTCGCGCCGAAGAGCACATCCAGGGCTGCGTTCGGCTGCTGCGGAAGCGGCAGAAACTGGTACTCGTAGCGCAGGCCAGCGTGGATAGTGAGTCGCTGGGTTGCACGCCAGTCGTCCTGAAAGAAGCCCGCCCAGTCCTGGGTGTGGAAGGTTACGCTCTGCTGGCCGAAGCTCTGCGAGTACGAGCTGAAGCAGAAGTAATGCTTTGCCGGGGGGAGTACATACGGACCGTTCGGACAACCGCCGTTGGGGTACGCGTTCACGTTGAAGGTGTAGTCGGTAATCCAGTTCGCCAGCCCGCCTAATACTACCTGCGTGACCTGCCCGCCCGTTACCGTAGTCGTGCTGCTGTCGTAGCTGAAGGTTCCATCGGCGTTGGTCAGCGAGTCCGTGTAGTCGCGGAGCGCGCTGAAGTCGCCGCCGAACTGCAAAAAGTGATGCCCGCGCACCCAGCCCGCGAGGTCGGCAAGCTCCAGGCGGCGCTCGTCGGGATAGGCTTTCTGGCCCAGCGCCGACGGCGTTCCAAAGACCAGCCCCTGCGGCCCGATGGAGACCTCCGGCGGCATTCCTCCCGGCCCGATGTTCGGCTCCTGCGCGAGC
>Ga0224554_1000158_pt1 | contig 62245 bp, 58 predicted proteins | sample 714S22024metaG_FD_180666 | JGI IMG/M metagenome (GOLD analysis project Ga0224554, IMG submission 180666) | Peat soil microbial communities from Stordalen Mire, Sweden - 717 S2 20-24 | ecosystem: Environmental > Terrestrial > Soil > Wetlands > Peat | place: Sweden: Norrbotten County, Stordalen... | reverse complement strand
CACCTGGCAATCAGCGGCGGGAGGCCGCGCGGCAGCGCAGCCCTGCCGGAGGAGGGCTGTCAATCGAATGGATAAATCATTTAAAAATGCCAAAAACCGCGCAAGGAGAAGTCTGAATGGATAATGGGCAATGAGGGGGGGGCGACGGAGCGCAAGAGGAGGCTCCGCAGGAGCGTCGCCCTACCGTCCTCTCCCCGCTTGGCGGGGCGAGGGGATGCCATGGATGCACCGGCGCTGTGGTGGATTTCGAGCCACTGGCTCGACTCTACACCTGGCAATCAGCGGCGGGAGGCCGCGCGGCAGCGCAGCCCTGCCGGAGGAGGGCTGTCAATCGAATGGATAAATCATTTAAAAATGCCAAAAACCGCGCAAGGAGAAGTCTGAATGGATAATGGACAATGAGGGGGGGGCGACGGAGCGCAAGAGGAGGCTCCGCAGGAGCGTCGCCCTACCGTCCTCTCCCCGCGTGTGCGGGACGAGGGGATGCCATGGATGCACCGGCGCTGTGGTGGATTGCGAGCCACAGGCTCGACTCTACACCTGGCAATCAGCGGCGGGAGGCCGCGCGGCAGCGCAGCCCTGCCGGAGGAGGGCTGTCAATCGAATGGATAAATCATTTAAAAATGCCAAAAACCGCGCAAGGAGATGTCTGAATGGATAATGGACAATGAGGGGGGGGCGACGGAGCGCAAGAGGAGGCTCCGCAGGAGCGTCGCCCTACCGTCCTCTCCCCGCGTGTGCGGGACGAGGGGATGCCATGGATGCACCGGCGCTGTGGTGGATTGCGAGCCACAGGCTCGACTCTACACCTGGCAATCAGCGGCGGGAGGCCGCGCGGCAGCGCAGCCCTGCCGGAGGAGGGCTGTCAATCGAATGGATAAATCATTTAAAAATGCCAAAAACCGCGCAAGGAGATGTCTGAATGGATAATGGACAATGAGGGGGGGGCGACGGAGCGCAAGAGGAGGCTCCGCAGGAGCGTCGCCCTACCGTCCTCTCCCCGCTTGGCGGGGCGAGGGGATGCCATGGATGCACCGGCGCTGTGGTGGATTTCGAGCCACAGGCTCGACTCTACACCTGGCAATCAGCGGCGGGAGGCCGCGCGGCAGCGCAGCCCTGCCGTTCTCTCCCATCTGATGACAAGGTTTTATGTTCGCTTCAGAATTCTGGCCACTTCGGCGTGGGCGAGGACGACGTCGGGGTCGCGTTGCAGGGCGTCGAAGTAATGTTTGGAGAATCCTTCGCCTTCTTCCGAAACGACGAGCAGGAGACGGGCCTGACGGAACAGGGCGTCCACGTTGGCGGCGGTCAGCGGGTCCTTTTCTTCCAGGGCTTCGTCCATGACGACGATGAGCTGGGAGACGGGCTGCAGCCAGGCGAACCAGGGATCGCCGGTAAGTAGTTGCAAGAAATGGCTGGGGGAGCGGATGGAGCCCATGGTTTGCCCGTAGGTCACGCGCTCCGAATCGACCAGTGTTTTGTGCAGTTTGAGCAGTTCGTCGCGCAGCCGCTGAAGCTTATGTTTGACAGTTGTCGTCATTTGTTCCGAATTTACCCCACTTTGAGCGCAGCGGCAAACGGGCGGGCGTCCCGGAGGCGCGGCAGGGCGCGCCCGCCAGGTCCCAATCGGCGCACGGCGCCGACGCTACCAGGATGGAAGTCAGGGCATGCGGCTGCGGATGCAGATAAAGTAGGCCAGCAGCAGGATTGCCAGCAGGCCGGTCAGCCATCCGATATCCCGGCCCCGCCCGGCGCAGAGCCGCACCAAGGGGTCGGCAATCATGCCCAGCGCCAGGCCGTCGGCGATGGAATAGGAGAGGGGAATGCCGATCAAGGTGAGGAAGGCCGGAATGGACGCCGCCGGGTCGTTCCACTCGATTTTGGCGGCGTTGCGCATCATCATGGCTCCGACGATGACCAGGGCGGGCGCGGTCAACGGCGGGTAGCCGCCCATCATGACCACGAGCGGGCTGAAGAAAAGCGCGAGCAGAAATAACGCGGCCACCACCAGGCCGGTCAAGCCGGTGCGTCCGCCTTGTTCAACTCCCGCGGCGCTTTCGACGAAGCTGGTGACGGTGCTGCTGCCCAGGGCCGCCCCCGCCACCGTGCCGACGGCGTCGGAAATCATCGCCTGTTTGGCGCGCGGCAGTTTGTTATCGACCATGAACCCGGCCTGTTCGCAAACGCCGATGAGCGTGCCAATGCCGTCGAACACGAGCATGAAGAGGAAGACCGCGACAAAGGGCAGCATGGCCGGGGCCAGGGCGTGGACGCAATCCAAGCGGCACCATGTGGGGGCGGGAGAGGGCGGCCAAGCGAGCACGCCGCGGGCGAATTGAAACTGAGTGGCCAGCATGGAACCGGCCACGGCGGGCGAAGCGGCCAGGGTCGGCGGCAAAAGAGGCAGGGCGGCCTTGAGGGCGGCGGCCAGGGCGGTGGCGGCGGCGATGCCCCACAAGATGGCCGCGCGCGCGCGCCGCGCCTGGAGGACCGCGGTCACCAATAGAGCGGCGAAGAAGATCAGCAGGTCGGGCGAAGCGAGATGGGGGTTGAGTTTGACGGCGGTGCCGGGGTCTTTGACGATCACGCCGGCGTTTTGCAGTCCGATGAAGGCGATAAAAAGGCCGATGCCGGCGGCGGCGGCGTATTTGAGGCTGGGCGTGACGGCGTTGAAAATCAATTCACGGACACCGAGCAGGGACAGGACAAGGAAGAGCGCGCCGGAGATAAACACCGCCCCGAGGGCCACCTGCCAGGGGTTGGGGAAGCCGGCGGCGGCGGCGGCGGGAATGGCGGAGAAGACGAAGAAAAAGTTCTCACCCATGCCCGGCGCCTGGGCGATGGGATAGCGGGCATAAAGGGCCATGATGGCGGTGGCCAGCGCGGCGGACAGGCAGGTGGCCGTCATGACGGCCCCGAAATCCATGCCGGTGGGGTGGCCGAACATTTTGCCGGACAGGACGGCGGGCTGGACGACGACGATGTAGGCCATGGTGAGAAAGGTGGCCATCCCGGCCATGATCTCGGTGCGGACCGTGGTATGGTTCCCGTTCAGTTTGAAAAAGCGTTCCAGCATAAGGCATCAAAAGAAATCCAGAAAAAGCCATACCATGACGATAAAGCAATGAAAAGGGCCGCTTGAGGCAGGGCTGGCATGAAATGATTGATTTCACCCGGGCGGGCGGTTACTTTGGCGCGGTCACGACACATTCCAAATGCTTGGCACATTAAATCCGGGCGAAGAGGCGCAGTTGCGGCAAACGATTGAGATGTTTGAAGTCATCACTCAATCGCAGCCGCAGGATTATCAGTCGCTGGAAATCCTGAAGGAAGCGTATCTGAAACTGAATCTGGAGAAGGAGGTGGTGCTGACATCCAAGCGGATCGCCCAGGCTTATGTGCAGTTGGGCCAGCTTTCCTCCGCGATCCTTGAGTATGAAACGATCCTGCAACGCCATCCCGAAGACCGCGACGCCATGGCGGCCATGGCGCAGATCGAAAGCAAGGCCAATAATCTGACCGCGCCGCAGCCGGCGGAAATGGAGCATCCGGTCAAAGGCCAGACCGGTGTCGTCAAGAAAGGCGGAGGCAACGAGGCGGCCCAGCCGGAAGTCGATGACGGGCGTGGGCCGATGCACAAGTTTTTTGTCGAGAGCAAGCTGATTACGGAAGGGGATTTCCAGGCTTGCTGGCCGACGCCCGACCTGACAACGCCGCCGACGAAGATCATCGATCCATTTATCCAAAACCTGGCCGAGCGGCAGATCATGCCGCTGGATAAATCGCTTAAACTGCTGGCGGATCGTTCGCGCCTGGCCTACATCCCGCTGGAACGATACGAGATTGACATGGATTTGGTGCGGATGGCGCCGCGGGCGGCCTGCCAGCGGTGGTGCGTGATGCCGGTGGACCGGATGAGCAAGACGATGATGGTGGCCACGGCGAATCCGTTCAACAAACAAGCGATGCTTGATCTGGAGGAAACGTCCAAATACAGGCTGTTGTGGTATCTGGCTTCGCCCACTGATCTGCTGCGCGTCCTGGGCAAAACGATGCGCTGATCCTTATGACACCGGTCAAAACACTTGGAGAACGCATTGCCGACGCCCTGATCGAGGACGGCTTGCTGACGGTGGAGCAGGTGGAGGAATTGCTGGAGAAGCAAAAGAAGGAAGGCACACGGTTCATCAAGCTGGTGGTGGAAAAGGCTTACGTGACGGAGAACGACCTGGTCGTGGCCATGGGGCGGGTGTTGAACACTCCGCCCGTCAACGTGAACCGGCTGATGGTGCCGCCGGATCTGGCCGATCTGGTCCCGCGCGACATTGCCAACAACTACAAAGTGCTGCCGGTGGCGCGTTTGGGGAACAGGTTGTTCCTGGCCATGGCCGACCCGCTCAACGTGCTGGCGGTCGATGATGTCAAGCGCATGACCAAGCTGGACGTGTCGCCCATGATCGCGTCGGAGAAGGCGATTCTGGACCGGCTTGCCAACCTGGACACTTCGCGCACGGGCACGATGGAGGACATCATCCAGGACGCGGCGAAAAAGGCCGAGGCCGAGGCGGAGGCGGAAAGCCTGGAGTTGACGCAGGAATCGGTCGATGTGCTCAATTTGGCGGAGCTGGCCGCCTCGACCGAGGAGGCGCCGGTGATCAAATTGGCCAATCTCATCCTGGTGCAAGCGATCAAGGACCGGGCCAGCGACATTCACATCGAGCCTTTTGAGAACATGGTGCGGCTGCGCTACCGCATCGACGGCACATTGGTGGACATGCCGCCGCCGCCCAAAGCCATGCAGGTGGCCCTGGCCTCGCGCATCAAAGTGATGAGCAGCCTGGACATCGCGGAGCGGCGATTGCCGCAGGACGGGCGCATGCGCGTCAAGGCGGGCGGGCGGGACATTGATTTGCGCGTATCCTTCCTGCCCACGGTCCACGGTGAGAAGTGCGTGTTGCGCGTGCTGGACAAATCCAACCTGTCGGCCAGCATGGACAAACTGGGCATCGACGCCGAGACGTATGTCCGGTTCAAAGCCGCGGTGGACGCGCCGCACGGGCTGATTCTGGTCACGGGGCCGACCGGCTCGGGCAAGACCACCACGCTCTATTCGGCGCTGAACGAACTGAACGGGCCGCAATACAATATCGTGACGGTGGAAGACCCGGTGGAATTCCAGCTTCCGGGGGTCAACCAGGTGCCGGTCAAGAAGGAAATAGGATTGACATTCGCCAGCGCCCTGCGCTCCATTTTGCGCCAGGACCCGGACATCATCATGATCGGGGAAATCCGCGACACGGAGACGGCGGAAATCGCCGTCGAGTCGGCCCTGACCGGGCATCAGGTTTTGAGCACCATGCACTGCAACGACGCGCCGGGGGCAATCGCGCGCCTGGACGACATGGAGATTGCGCCGTTCCTGATTTCCTCCTCGGTCATCCTGGCTTGCGCGCAGCGGCTGATGCGGAAGGTTTGCCCGAGTTGCAAGGAGCCGGTGGATTATCCGGAGAAGATGTTCAAGGACCTCGGGATCGAGGCGAGCCTGTTCGAAGGCAAGACGTTGTTCCGGGGGCGCGGCTGCGAACGCTGCAAAAATGCCGGTTATTCGGGACGCCTGGCCATCATCGAGGCGATGACCATGAGCGATGAAATCCGCAAATTGATCATCAAACGCGTCGGCGCCCAGGAGATCGGCAAACTGGCCATCGAGCAGGGGATGAAGACCCTGCGCCGCGTAGCCCTGGAAAAAGTGGGCGAGGGGCTTTCGACCCTGGAACAAACTCTCCTGCTCACGTCGGGAGAATCGTGATCTCGCTGGAGGAAGCGCAGGAACGGATTCTGGCGGCCGTTGCGCCGTTGCCGGTGGAAGAGATCCAGATGCGGGACGCCTTGGGCCGTTATTTGGCCGGGCCCGTCCGCTCCCCGGTTGATTTGCCACCGGCGGATAATTCGGCTGTGGACGGTTACGCGGTGCGGGCGGCGGACCTGGCTTCGGCGACGGAGGAGAATCCGGTTGCGCTGCGGCTTGCCGGACAGACGCCTGCGGGCAAGGCATTTGCCGGTGACGTCGAGGCGGGGGCTTGCGTGCGGATATTTACGGGCGCGGCGCTGCCGCGCGGCGCGGATGCCGTCGTCATGCAGGAGGATGTGAAAGAGGCGGCGGAGCAGCCCGCGAAGATCTTGTTCCCGGAGAGGGTCAAGCCGCTGGAACATGTGCGTTTGCGCGGCGAAGACATCCGGGAGAATGCGCTCCTGGCCGGGGCGGGCGACGAAATCACGGCGCCGCTCCTGAGTCTGCTGACAGGGGCGGGCCTTGCCAGGGCGATGGCCGGCCGGCGTCCGGTGGCCGGGCTGCTGGCGACGGGCGACGAACTGCGCGAAGCGGGTTGCGCCCTGCCGCCGGGCGCGATCCACGAGAGCACGCGCGCCGGGCTGTCGGCCTTGGCCCGCCAGGCCGGGGCCATTCCAAAAGCGTATCCGCTGGTCCCGGATGATTTAGAATTGACAAAGCGCGCGTTGCAGGCGGCGTTGCAGGAGTGCGATGTGGTCGCGACCATCGGCGGCGTTTCGGTGGGGGAAATGGATTTCGTCAGGCAAGCCTTCACGGAGACAGGGGGGCAACTGGATTTCTGGACGGTGGCGATGCGGCCGGGAAGGCCGTTTACGTTTGGCCGGCACGGGGAAAAATTCCTGTTTGGGCTGCCGGGCAATCCGGTTTCGGCCTTTGTGACCTTTTTTCTTCTGGCCAGACCGGCGCTGCTGCGGTTGCAAGGGGCGCGCGAGGTCCGACCGCCCGTGTCCTGGGGCACGCTGGCCGAACCGCTGGGCAACCGCGGGCAACGGCGGCACTTTGCGCGTGTCGTGCTTGACGCCAACGGCGAGGTCAGGTCGGCCGGGCGCCAGGAATCCCATATTTTAAGCTCGATGGCGCGGGCCAACGGACTGTTGGATATGCCCCCCGGCACAACCTGGCCCGCAGGAACGCGGGTGGCTGTGCTGAGGTGGAGTTGACCGTTGTCAGGCCCCTTTCTCTTCGGGAATCCTCATGCAGTAAAACGACCGGTAAACAAAGATCAAGGCGATGAGGAAGAAAACCACGCCAATGGCGGTCGTGTTTTTGTTTTGCACCCTCATGGTCACGGCGATCTCGGTGGCGAGGAGGCCGAAGAGCGTGGTGAATTTGATGACCGGGTTCATGGCGACGGAGGAGGTGTCCTTGAAGGGATCGCCCACGGTGTCGCCCACAACGGTGGCGGCATGGAGTTCGGTGCCCTTCTGGCGGAGATCGACCTCGACGATTTTCTTGGCGTTGTCCCAGGCGCCGCCGGCGTTGGCCATGAAGATGGCTTGAAACAGCCCGAAAAAGGCGATGCCGATCAGGTAGCCGATGAAGAAGTAAGGATTGAAGAAAGGCAGTGCCAGCGCAAAGCAGAACACGACGATGAAGATGTTCCACATGCCTTTCTGCGCGTAAACGGTGCAGATGCGGACGACTTCCTTGCTGTCCTTGATCGAGGCGGTGGTGGAGTCGAGTTTGATGTGGTCCTTGATGTAAACGACCGCGCTGTAAGCGCCGGTGACAACAGCCTGGCAGGAAGCGCCGGTGAACCAATAGATGACCGAGCCGCCCATGATCAGGCCCAGGATGACTTCCGGTTGGACAATGCTCAACTTGGTGACAGCGCCGCCGAAGATGTTTTCCAGCAGCATGATGATGCCGAACACCATGGTGGTCGCGCCGACGACCGCTGTGCCGATAAGCACGGGTTTGGCGGTGGCCTTGAAGGTGTTGCCCGCGCCGTCGCCTTTTTCGAGCTGATACTTGGCGTTTTCGAAATCCGCGTCGAAACCGAACTGGCTCTTAATTTCCGCCTTAATGTCCTTGCGCGCTTCGATCTGGCTCAATTCATAGACGGACTGGGCATTGTCCGTGACCGGGCCGTAGCTGTCCACGGCGATGGTAACAGGCCCCATGCCGAGGAAGCCGAAGGCGACGAGGCCGAAGGCAAAAATGGGCGCGGCAAAGACGAATTGCGGCGGCAGGAGAGCGAGCAAGGCCGGTTTTTGGGAGAAGAAATAAGAGGCGGCCATGAGAACCATGATGCAAAGCCCCATCCAAAAGGCGGAGAAATTGCCGGCGACGAAACCGGAGAGAATGTTGAGCGAGGCGCCGCCATGCTTGGAGCAGTTGGTCACTTCCTTGACGTGGCGGGAGTTGGTGCTGACAAAGACCTTGGTGAACTCCGGGATGAGGGCGCCGGCCACCGTGCCGCAACTGATGATGATGGACAACACCCACCATAGATCTGGTTGAGTCGCGCCGGAGCCGTCCTTGAAATCTCCCAGCAGAAAATAACTGGCCCCGAAGGTGACGCCAATGGACACCAGCGAAGTGATCCAGACCAGATGGGTCAAGGGGGCTTCAAAATCGAAATCCTTCTTGCCGGCGTACAAGGCCCCGCTCACGAAATTGTTGACGAAGTAGGAAAACAGCGAAGTGACGATCATGAGCGAGCGCATGACGAACAGCCAGATGATCAGGGTGGCGCAAACGCTCGGGTTGGCGGCCAGGGCCAGGGCCATGAAGGCGATCAAGGCGACGCCGGTCACGCCGTAGGTTTCAAAACCGTCCGCCGTCGGGCCGACGCTGTCGCCGGCGTTGTCGCCGGTGCAGTCCGCGATGACGCCGGGGTTCTTGGGATCATCTTCGGGGAGCTTGAAGACGATCTTCATGAGATCGGAGCCGATGTCGGCAATCTTGGTAAAGATGCCGCCGCAAATGCGGAGGACCGAAGCGCCGAGGGATTCGCCGATGGCAAAGCCGATGAAGCAGGGGCCGGCCAGGTCTTTCATGAACATCAGGATGCAAATCATGAAGAACAGTTCAACGGAGACGAGGAGCAAGCCGACGCTCATGCCGGAACGCAACGGGATGCCCAGGGTGGCGAATGGACTGCCCTTGAGCGCGGAAAATGCGGTGCGGGAATTGGAGACGGTATTGATGCGAATGCCGAACCAGGCGACCCCGTAGGAGCCGAGAATGCCGAGAATCGAGCAGAGCAATATCAGCACGACGTTGCCGGCGGCCTCGTGTTGCAGGCCCAGGAAGTAGTAACCCATGCACGCGGCAATGAGCACCCACAGGATGGCAAGGAATTTGCCCTGGGTGAAAAGGTAGGTCTTGCAGGTTTCCCAGATCGATTCCGAGACCTCGGACATGCATTGATGGACCGGCAAGGCCCGGGTCTGGAAGTATTGCACCAGGCCGAAGATGGCGCCGAGGAAGCAAATGGCGATGCCAACGTACATCAGGGTGGCGCCGCTGACGCCGCCCAACCCGTTAAACTTGACCCCGCTCAAGTCGGGAATGTGAATATCCGCCTCGCCCGCGAAAGCGCTGGGAGCCAGAACAAGTGCAGAGGCCAAAGCTGCGAACCGGGGCCATGTTTTTAATTTATGCATAAACATCCTTTTAGGGTGCGACTAATGCCATGAGTCGGCCTAATTGCCAACACCTTTCTGCAAAAATATTCCAAGCGCAGGCGGAGGGGGCTGTTTCATGAGGCCTTTCAGGGACGTCCGGACGACCGGCAGGTGGTCCCGAGCAAGCTCCGTCAGGATACACCTGACGGCGAATCTTGACTGGGAGGGTGGAGATACTAGAGTTGCAGGAATGAAGCTTTCGGTTCGCGGGGAATATGCATTGCGGGCGCTGTTGGTGCTGGGCCAAAACTACGGCCAGGAGGTGTTGCGCATTCAGGCCATTTCCGACCGGCAAAATATTCCGAAGAAATTCTTGGAGCAGATTCTCAATGATTTGAGGACGCTGGGGGTGGTGGAAAGCAAGCGCGGGGCCGGAGGCGGTTACCGGCTGGCGCGGCCGCCGGAGAACATCACCCTTGCGTCGGTGATCCGTTATGTGTCTGGGGCGCTGGCGCCGGTCAGTTGTGTGAGCGACAATTTTTATGAACGCTGCACCTGCCCGGATGAGGCGAGCTGCCCGATTCGCGAGGTGATGAAGGAAGCGCGGGAAGCGGTGGTCAGCATCATGGAACGGGTGACACTGGCCGATTTGTGCGAACGCGCGCGCCGCCTGGAACAAAACCCGGCCGGAGGGGTTGACTATGTGATTTGACAATGAGAAAGACACCTCTATGAAACTAATATTATTGTTGATGCTGGGTCTCGCCGCCGCCGTGGAAGCGCAAACGACAAATGCGCCGCGGACTTGGTTCGACGCCTTCAACGCCACGCCGGATGTCTTGCTGACCAGGGGGATGTCAATTATTGGAAAATTGGACAAGCAGATCAATTATCCGGTGGAAATCCGGGTGGAGCGGCTGGTCAGCCAGCAGACCACCAACGCCGTCTATGCGGTGGCGCTGCGCACCAAGGTTGGCCAGACGACGCTGATCGATTACATCGATTACGACGAGTTGGACGCCGTCATCCGGAGCGTGCCGTTGATTTCGCAGGCCGACGCTTCGGTCGCGCCCATGGAAAGGTTTGAGACGAGCTTTCACACCCGGGGCGGCCTGACCATTTCCAAAATTGGCAGACTCGAGAAATCAGTCATCACCCTGACCTCGGGGGACATCAGGGACACGAACGGCACGCGCAATCAACTGGCCCCGTTTGTGTTGAATGATTTGGGAACGTATCTGACAACGGCCAAAACGAAAATCGACGCGATTGCAGCCAGCGGCCAGTAAAGACCGGGCTTGTTTTGACGCCGATTTTTGGCCATTGTTGTGAGGTTTATGCAACGGGTCAACATCGGCATCATCGGCGGCGGCACGGTGGGCAGCGGCGTTTTCCATCATTTGGAGAACAACGGCGGCCTGCTGCAATCGCGCCTGGGCATCAAAATTGGGCTGCGCAAAATCGCTGTCAAGGCCCTGGACGAACCGCGCCCTTATCCCATTCCCGCTTCGCTCATGACGACCGATTGGACGCGTGTGGTCAACGATCCGCAGGTCCATGTTGTGATCGAGTTGGTGGGCGGGACGACCCTCGCCCGGACGATGATTCTGGCGGCGCTTAAACTGGGCAAGCCCGTCATCACGGCGAACAAGGCGCTGCTTTCATCGCATGGCGAGGAGTTGTTTGCCGCCGCCCGGCAATTTCAAACGAACCTCTACTACGAGGCCAGCGTCGCCGGGGGCATTCCGATCATTAAAGCTTTGCGCGAGGGCTTTGTCGGGAATCGCATCACGCACGTTTATGGCATTGTCAACGGCACCTGCAATTACATCCTCACGCGGATGAAACTGGAGGGCCTGGACTTTCAACCGACCCTGGCTGAGGCGCAACGGCTGGGTTACGCCGAGGCAGATCCCGGCCTGGATATCGACGGTTTCGATTCCCAGCACAAGATCGGCATTCTTGCCTCGCTGGCCCACGGGTTTTGGGTTAAGCCCAAGGAGATTTACGTCGAAGGCATCCGGTCCATCAGCCGGGTGGACATCGAATTTGCCGGGAAGCTGGGCCATACCATCAAGCTGCTCGGGGTGGTCAAGGGGGAAAAATCGGGCGAGGCGGTGCAAGCTTCCGTCTATCCCGCCCTGGTGCCGGACTCGCATGTCCTGGCCAGCGTCAATCATGTTTTTAACGCGGTGTTTGTGCGCGGCGACGTGGTGGGGGACACGCTTTTCTACGGACGCGGCGCGGGCAAGGACGCCACGGCCAGCGCGGTGTTGAGCGACATTGCGGACGCGGCGCTGGATTTCAAGAACGGCACGCATTGCCGCATTCCGCCCTTCGTGCCGCACGATCGCCAGGGAAAAGTCCTGCCCATCGATGAAGTGGTCTCACGGTATTATCTGCGGTTGAGCGTCATAGACAAACCCGGCACGCTGGCGAAAATCTCGGCCATCCTGGCGGCGTTGAAGATCGGAATTTCCTCGGTGATCCAACCCGAAGGTCACGAGGGCAAAAGCGTGCCGCTCATTTTCATGTGCCATGAAGCGCCCATCGCCGCGATGAAGAAGGCGCTGGCCGCCATCGCCAAATTGCCGGTGGTCAAGGGACCGCCGGTCATGATTCGGGTGGAAAGTTTCGAATGAACGCAAAGCCCGGCCAATCCGCACCCATGAATTCCATCCTTCCCCTCGAGGGCAATCGCTGGCGCGGCGTCATTCACGCCTACCGGCCGTATCTGCCCGTTTCCGAAACCACGCCCGTCGTCTCGCTCAACGAAGGCAACACGCTGCTGGTGCGGGCCAATAATTTCGTCGAGGCCATAGGCGGCGATTTCCAGTTGTGGTTGAAATACGAAGGGGTCAACCCCACCTGCTCGTTCAAGGACCGCGGCATGACGCTGGCCGTGTCCAAGGCCAAGGAACGCGGGGCGCAGATCGTCATTTGCGCCAGCACGGGCAACACCTCCGCCTCCGCCTCGGCCTACGCCGCGCGGGCCAGGTTGAAGTGCATCGTCGTGCTGCCGCACGGCAAGATCGCGCTGGGGAAACTGGCCCAGGCCCTCATGTACGGCGCCACCACCATCGCGGTGGAGGGCAATTTTGACGCCGCCTTGCGCATCGTCCGCGAACTGGGCGAGACGGGCAAAGTGGAAGTGGTCAACAGCATCAACCCGGCGCGAATCGAAGGGCAAAAGACGGCGGCGTTCGAGATTTGCGATCAACTGGGGCGCGCGCCGGATTTTCATTTTCTGCCCGTGGGCAACGCGGGCAATATCACGGCCTATTGGAAGGGGTATCGGGAGTATTTTGAGGCCAAAAAGATCGACCGCCTGCCGCGCATGTTCGGATTCCAAGCCGCAGGAGCCGCCCCGCTTGTCCTGGGGAAACCGGTGGCCGATCCGCAAACCGTGGCCACGGCCATCCGCATCGGCAATCCCGCAAGCTGGCAGGGGGCCGTGCAGGCGTTGAAGGATTCCAAGGGGTTCATCGACGCGGTGACGGATGAAGAGATACTTTCCGCTTACAAATTAATTGCGCGGACGGACGGGGTGTTTGTCGAACCGGCTTCCGCCGCCTGCCTGGCCGGATTGATTCAGCGCGTGAAGGCGGGGGCCATCCCGGCCGGGAGCGTCATCGCCGCCACCATGACCGGACATGGATTGAAGGACCCCGATAACGCGATCAAGACGGCCGGCTTTGAACCCATCATTGTGCCGGCGACCAAGGAAGCTGTGATGAAGGTCATCGGCCTGTAGGCGCGAACTTGGGCGCGATTTTGCGGGCGCCGCGGTGGTGCGAGTTGCAAATCCCGCAACGAACCCCAACGAACCGAAACAAAACCCAAAAGAAAGAAGGAAAAGGAACAAGTTCCCTTGCTAATTTTGCCGCAGCTTAAAATTATGGCACTAGCCGCATTGAGTAAGTAGCAATGCGGCTAGTGCCATAATTCGTTTTGGACCCATTGTCAAGGAAAAAGTGTTAAAAATGAAAATCAATAAGAACAGCCGTCAAGCCGTCAAGCCGTCAAGCCGTTGCCGGCGGCGGCCAGACACCGATCAAGACACCGCCGGCAGCGTGAAGTCGCCGGCATGATAGGAGCTGCGCACCAGGGGGCCGCTGGCCACGTGCGCGAATCCCATCGCCTCCGCCGCCACCTTGTAGCGCGCGAAAGTGGTCGGCAAAATAAATTCCTCCACGGGCAAATGGCGCAGCGTCGGCTGGAGATACTGCCCGAGGGTCAGGATGTCGCATTCCACACGGCGCAGGTCTTGCAGCGCCTGGAGCAGTTCGTCCTCCGTTTCGCCGAGGCCAAGCATGATGCCTGATTTGGTATAAATGGCCGCGCCGCGCCGCGCCTTCACCTTGCACAGCACGCTCAACGAACGGTCGTAGGTGGCGCGATGCCGCACGCCGGGGGTCAGGCGCCGCACCGTCTCCAGGTTGTGATTGTAAATGTGCGGACGCGCCGCCAGAACCAGGTCAATGGATTCGTCGCGGTCGAGAAAGTCCGGCGCCAACACTTCAATGACAATGTCCGGATTGAGTTCCCGCACTTTTTGGACGGTCTGCCGGAAATGCTCCGCGCCGCCGTCGGCCAGATCGTCCCGCGCCACGGCGGTGATAACGACGTGTTTGAGCTGCATGCGGCGGGTGGCTTCGGCGACGCGGGCCGGCTCGTCGGAATCCAGCGGCAGCGGTTTCGCCGTTTTGACCGCGCAAAACCCGCAGGCGCGGGTGCAATGGTCCCCGCCGATCATGAACGTCGCCGTGCCCTGGCTCCAGCATTCCCAGTGATTCGGGCATTGCGCGCTCTCGCAGACGGTGTGCAGCTTGAGTTCATCGAGCAACGCGCGCGTCCGCCCGAAGCTTTGGGCGGTGGGCAGCCGGGTGCGCAGCCATTCCGGCAGGCGCGGCCGCGGCCTCGGTGAAATTGCCTCAATGGTGTTTAACTGAACGGTATTCATTCAAATCGCTTCCAGAATTCTGCCAGTTCCTCCGCATCAAAGTCAGCCAAAATCTGGCCGTCCACCTCAATGACCGGGGCAAATCCCTGTCCGGAAAGCTCCCACATCTCGCGGTTCGCCGCCGGATTGGCCATCACGTCGAGCGTTTCATACCCGATTCCGCGGGCTTTGAGCCAATTCTCAGCCTGACGGCACCAGCCGCACATCGGTTTGACAAACAAACGGACGGACTTCGGTTGCGGCGCGCTCCCAGACACACCCTCGTTATAGCACAATCAGCGGGATTTGCAAAAACCATTTCCCGCCGGGCCGCTTTCGTTTTCGGCTCAAAAATGCCCTTGCGTTCGGATACTATTCATGCAATTTTCATGCATGCCTTTTACAACGATTACAATTTCAACCGAGGCGCACGCGAGATTGCGCAAGCTCAAGGAACCGGGCGACAGCTTTTCCGACGTGATCCTGCGCACCCTCCCCCGGCCTTGCGCCACCGCCGGTGAAATGCTGGAGGCCTTGAAAAGCGCGCCTTTGACGCCCATGAATCCGCGGCGTGTTGCCCTGCTCCGCTCCGGGCGGGGCCGGCGCTCCAACCGCCCGCGCCCAGGCGCCAAATGATCGCGGATACGACGTTTTTGGCGGACTTCCACAACGAGCTGTGCGGAGGCAAAACCGGTCCGGCTTCAAGATTTCTTCACGGTCATCGTTCGCGCCAGTTGATCACGACCGTGATTTCCGCCGGAGAATTTGCGGCGGGGTTTGATGAGTTGCGGCACGCGCGAGTTTTTTTATCGCGCTGGCGCATTTTAAATTTGCAGCCGGAGATCGCCTATGTTGCCGCGCAGGTTGACCGCGAACTCATGGATGCCGGCGGACGCCTGGGTGAAAATGACACCTGGATTGCCGGCTTTGCCCGTTTTTTTAAGCAGCCGCTCATCAGCAACGACAAGGCGTTTGATCGCGTGCGCGCTTTGCGGCGGTTGAATTATTAACCGCTTTTTCGGGTTGACCTTCGGCCCGCTCCGGCGATCTTGTAGCCATGAAAACGAAACTTCTTTTCATCATAAGTTTAGTATGCGCCGGTCTGTCCGTTTCCGCCCAGGATTGGGCCAAGGCCCGGCTGGAAAAATCCCCGCGCCACGGCGAGTGGGTTGATGTGACAAACGGCTCCCGCACCGTGCATTGTTTCATAGTCTATCCCGAAGTCAAAAACCCGGCCACGGCGGTCATCGTCATCCACGAGATCTTCGGCCTGACCCCTTGGGCGCGCAACGCCGCCGATGAAGTGGCCGCGGCGGGATACATCGCCATCGCGCCGGACTTGCTCTCGGGCGCAGGCCCCAACGGCGGCGGCAGCAGCGAATTTCCCGGCACCGATGATGCCATCGCCGCGATCCATAAGTTGCCGCCGGACCAAATCACCGGCGATCTGAATGCCGTGGCGGATTACGCCAGGACGCTGCCGGCGGCCAATGGCAAACTGGCGGTGGCGGGCTTCTGCTGGGGCGGCGGACAGTCCTTTCGTTTCGCCTGCAACCGGCCTGATCTGAAGGCCGCGTTTGTTTTCTACGGACCGCCTCCCGACGAGACAGAAATGCAGAACATCAAGTGTCCCGTGTATGGCTTTTATGGCGGCAACGATGCCCGCATCAGCGCCACCATTCCGGCCACGGAGAAGCTCATGAAAGCCGCCAGCAAGACTTACAAGCCGGTGACTTACTCAGGCGCCGGCCATGGTTTCATGCGCGCCGGCGAACAACCCGATGCGGAAGCGGCGAACCAAAAGGCCCATGACCAGGCTTGGAAACGGCTCAAGGACCTGTTGGGCAAACTCTGAGCACCCAGGTCGGTGGGGTGAGACTCCGTCGAACCCTGACTAGATCGAAATTGGGTTCGACAGAGTCTCACCCCACCGTTTTAACGAAAACGCGGATAATTAGTTTTGACATAGGATGTTGACCGAAAAGACCGGCTTGCGGCTGGGCCCAAGAAAAATCCTTCCCCAGCCCATCGAATACGATGCCCAGCTTTCATTCCAGCACGAGAGCGTGCCATCCTTCGCCAAAGCCCAAGCGCCGCAGTAACCTCCGTAACTTGCCGCTACGGCCAGCCAGTCGGCGTATTTGCTTGGATGCTTGCTTTGGTCAGAATTCAACGTCCAGAGCACGCCATCCGCCTCAAGCGCGAGGCAAGGCAAGTTGAGTCCTGCCAGCGCAATCCAATCCGATTTGGTTCCGACACGCAGGGGTTCCTGATGCAGGCGTGGGGCGACTTTTTCGCCAAAAACTTTTGAGGGAATGTAATCGCCGGATGCCCATAGGCTGCCATCGCTGCGAATGCGTAACGTCGGATTGATGCCGGCCCCCGACAACCAGTTGGTTCCCTGGTTCCAATGACGCTGGACGAGCTTGGCACCCGGGAACTTATGTCCGTGGGCACTGATCGGATTGCTTTCCCAATCCCATTCGCTTCCATCGCGCTTGACGAAAATGCCTCTCCTGACATCGGCCCAATCGGAGTCGCTTCCGACACGAACAGGAACGGCAACACAATTGGTCGCATAAGCGGCGATCCAGAGCGTCCCATCCTTTTTGAGCGCGTAGAAGTAATAATAATAAGTGTCCCCGGCGATTTTCTTCCAAATCGAGTCAGTGCCGATTCGATGAATGCCTGAGGCGCCGCGAATCCTCCAGAGCGTTCCGTCTGACCGGATGGCAACGGCAGCCTCGGAGCCTGTCGCCATTCCCACCCAGTTTGAGCCGGGGGCAAACCCTCCGGAAATGCTTTTCGCCGAGGGAACCTTTTCTCCGGCCCAAAGTCTGCCATCGGGCAGCAAAAGGCACAGGCCCGACTCCGAGATTCCAATGCTGGCTCGTCCTGCGCCGCTGATCCGGGCCGGGCCATGGGGAGGTTCCAACGTCTGGAATAATTCCCAGGGGCGCTCGGAAATCGCGACGGACGCCAGCGTCACGCAACCTAAAACCGCGCCGGCCCGGGTCAAATCTCCAACCCAGACCCGCCAGCCAATTTGCAATTGTTGGTAATTCTTGAACGCCAGCCAGACAAAGGTGAGGATGATGGCCGGCCACGCCAATTGGACGATGGTCCAATACAACTCTGGCGCAAGGCTCCCGTTGGCAAAGAGGTAATTGAAACAATATGCGAACAGGAGGATCATCATCAACGGGAGGCAAAAGGCGGCGGGAAGGGCTTGCAACACGCCGCGGCTTATTGATGAGCCGTAGAATGCAATTCCAGTGACAATGGCGGCAACCTCCACGGCATTTTGTAAACCAAAACCATTGGACCGCATGCCGTACAAGTCCAGCAGAAACCATGGAATAATCCCGCCCAGCACGATTCCCAACACCAGAGCGACCGCAAGCTTCACGGCAAATTGATTGCGCCTGCTGATCGGCAGGCAAAGCAGGCCCTCCAAGGTGTTGAGACGGCGCTCCTCCGCCACCGCCACGCATCCAATCACCAGTGGCACCACCGCCAGCCACATTGCGGGAATGCCTCCTGCAACCACCTCCTTCGGAAGCCAATGTGGAGCAAAATGAATTATGGCCAGACCAGCCAGATAGAGTAAGGCCAGGAATGGGACCAGCACCATCGTGAATTCCTGCAATTGCAGTTCCTTTTTTACGAGGGCAATCAACCGGTTTTGTCCGCCTTTGAGCTCAAAAGCCAACCAGCGCAACGACACTCCGCGCACCGTCGTCAAAGAAATCTGCCCGCCGGTCCACCCCACTTCCTGCGCGCCAAGAAAAAGCCGCCGCGCCCACCAAAAGCCCCCCATCAAGTACGCTGCCAGCACACAAGAGGCGATGTTGGAGAACCGGCTGCTCTGGGGGTCAATCCAATGGCCCACGCAGAGGAAAGTTGCGGCGAGAATGGCTGCTGGAGCCAATATTGTGCAAAAGAGAGAGGCCATCATGTCTCGCAACAACAACGTGCTCCACAACCCGCCGGAAAAGGCCAGCAGAGTCATCAGTGTGCTCGTTCTAAGCATCTCGGGAAATAAACCGATTCGGAATTTGGAAGCCGATAGACACAAAGCGGACAACGACCATACTGACACCAGCGCGACAGCAAGAAGTCCGGCTTTGATTCTCCAAAAACGCCGTCGTTCTTCAGGTTGGACGAGCAGTAGGCCAAATGTGCCACAGCTCATTTCCTGGCCAAATGGAGACAAGGCCAGAACCAATATGCCCAGGCCAAAAACAAACGGCCACGCGCCATTCAAGTCGTGCCACTTCACAAGCGGCAACAAAGCCGCGACCAGCGCCGCCATCCAGGCCGGCAGCAGCAGGCGAATTTCTTTGCGAATGAGCGGATTCATGGCGCGGCCTCCGCCAGGATTTTGGACGCGACAAATATCTCCTCCAAAGATAAAGATTCGCAAAGCAGTTCTTCGGGATGCTGGGCGCGCAGGATTTCCATCAACTGCCCGCTGTTGCCGTTGCCCAGCAACTCCAGTTCGCGGCCTGACTTTTTCACGCCCAACGCCCCGGGCAGTTTCACGTCGGGCGGCGGCCCCGCGAATCGCGCCCGGATTTTTCGGAACCGGTCGCGCGCGCTGTCCGCCTCCATCGAGAAAAGTTCGCGGCCCTGCTCGATGATGGTGAATTCGTCAATCAACCCCTCGAATTCGGCGATCAGATGCGTCGAAACAAACACGGTGCGGCGCTCCGCGTCGCCGGATTGATACGCGCCGATGACTGTTTCGATGAATTCGCGCCGGACAATCGGGTCCAAACCCGAGGTTGGCTCGTCAAGCACGAGCAGTTCCGTTTCGGGACAAACCGCCCCGATCAAGGCCAGTTGCGTTTTCTGTCCCTTTGACAAATGGCTGGTCTTCTGCGCCGGGTCCAACGCGAAACGCCGGAGCAGATCGGCCTCGACCTCCTGGTTCCAATGCCGCCGGAACGAGGCCAGGTAACACAGCGTCTCCCGCACCGTCATCCAGGGATAAAACGCCACCGCATCGGGCACGTAGGCCAGGCGCGATTTCACGGCCACTTCATCGCGCCGCGGATCGAGGCCAAACATGCTGACGCTGCCGGAGGAGGGCCGCAACAGGTTGAGCATACATTTGATGGTCGTCGTTTTCCCGGCGCCGTTGCGTCCGAAAAAGCCGTAACAGCGGCCGGGCCGCACGTTGAGGCTGAGTCCGTTGACCGCGTCGAGTTTGCCGAAGCGGCGTTGGAGATTCTTGACTTCGATGACTGCCGAACTGGTGTTCATGATTTTTGTCCTCCTTGGCTTCCGGTCTGTTCCCTGGCGGCTTCCCGTTCGAAAAACGCCAGCCTTTCCCGCGCCAACTCGAGAAAAGTCTCCCCATCCACCTGCAACTGATGCGCCGTCACCCAGGCGTCGTCGATTTTCTCGACCAGCAATTTGTGCCGGGCCTGTTTGGTGAATGGCGAATGGTTGTCCTTCAAAAAGCAGCCTTTGCCCGCGATGGTTTCGATTACCCCCTGGCTTTCCAGCTCGGTGTAGGCCTTGGCCACGGTATTGCGGTTCAAACGCAGTTGCTCGGCCAGCGGCCGAATCGAGGGCAGCGGTTCCCCCGGGCGCAGCGCCCCGCAGGCCGCCGCATACCGAATCTGATCCACCAGTTGCAGGTAAACCGCCTTGCCCGACTTAAAATCTATGCGGAACAACATAAAATCTTTATCTGTCATAGGACAGTATGACAGTTGGCGGAGTTTGTCAACGGGTTTTTTAAGATTTTTTTCGGTTTTTCCCTAATCCTGCCTGTTTTGCTTGCCGGACCGGGCCGGCCAGTGGAAGATGGAGGGCAGGATGCTCGCTGAAGATCTGCAATTGTCGCTCCATTGGCTGGACCGCCCCATCCGCCCGGAAACAGTCGCCCCGTTGCCCGAGGAATTGGCGGCGTTCCACCAGTTTGGCAAAAGCACCGTCCAGATGACGACGAGCGTTGCCCTGGCCGATGGCAGGACGGCGAGCGTGCCCGTGTTCGTCAATGAGTTCTGGACTTCCAAACAGCGGGCCGCCAGCCGGTTGCATGAGGTTTCTTACCGCGCCTGCTTCAAACCGCAGTTGCCGCGCTTTTTCATCGAGCGCCTGACCCGGCCCGGCGACGTCGTTTATGATCCATTCATGGGCCGCGGCACAACGCTGCTGGAGGCGGCGTTGTTGGGGCGAATTCCATTTGGTTGCGACGTGAATCCTCTCAGTCTGCGATTAGTCGGCCCCCGCCTCCGCCCTCCGGGACTTGAAGAAATCCGCGCGCGCCTGGCAAAGATCAATTTTCACGATCACGACGAGGCGCCTGAAGAATTGCAGGTTTTTTATCATCCCGAAACACTGCGGGAAATCGCCGCGCTGAAAAAATATCTGCCGGCCCGTAAACAGGACGCGGTGGACCAATGGATTTGCCTCGTGGCCCTCAACCGGCTCACCGGCCATTCGCCCGGCTTTTTTTCCGTCTATACGCTGCCGCCGAATCAGGCCGTTTCAGTCAAATCCCAGCGCAAAATCAATGCCGACCGCAACCAAACTCCGCCCCGCCGTCACGTGGCGGAATTGATTTTGAAAAAAAGCCGGCAACTGCTGGGGGATTGCGACGCGACAATGCGCGGGGCGCTGGGAGCCGTGGCGGAGAAGGCGCTGTTGTTAAACCAGCCGGCCCGGGCCACGGCGCGGATCCCTTCCGATTCAGTCGCGCTGGTGGTCACTTCGCCGCCGTTTCTCGACGTGGTGGATTACGCCGGCGACAATTGGCTGCGCTGCTGGTTTCTGGGCATCGACCCAAAATCCGTCTGTCTGACCGTTCCGAAAAAACTGGTGGAATGGCAGCGCGAAATGACGGCCGTATTCCACGAGTTGCGCCGGGTGCTGCGGCCCGGCGGGCATGTGGCCTTTGAAGTGGGCGAAATCCGCGCCGGCACCATCAAGTTGGAGGAGACGGTGGTGCTGTGCGGACTGGACGCCGGCCTGGAGCCGCTGCTCATCCTCATCAACGACCAGAAATTCACCAAAACCGCCAACTGCTGGGGCGTCAATAATAACAACAAGGGCACCAACACCAACCGCATCGTGCTTTTTCGCAAAACATAAAGAATATGGACCGGCTCACCCTGTTTGGCCTGTTCGCGGTCACGGCGATGCTGGTGTGCTACGCGCTGGAGGACCGCGGCCGCTGGTATGTCCTGGGATTCGCCGCCGCCTGCGCCTTGGGATCGGTCTATGGATTTCTGCAAGGGGCCTGGCCGTTCGGGGTGGTGGAGGCCATTTGGTGCCTGGTCGCGGCGCGGCGGTGGTGGCTGAAGAAAGGCCCCCTGCATGGGCCGGAACACAAATGAGCATTCTCCGCGGGTTTCTGCTGGCCAGTTTCGTGGCGGCATTATAAGCTGGGCGCATGGATAATTTGCCCCGCCCGGAGGTTATTTTGACACACGAGAGCGACTTGGATGGCTTCGTGTCGGGATTGCTTTTGCAGCGGCTGGCGCGGAAGCTTTTCGACGCGAACATCCGCATGGAAGCCTACCACTACAACAACTGGAAACTCCGCGAGCCGCGCGAAAAATCCGGCTGGGTCTGCGATCTGAGTTTCGAGCCGCGGCTGGACAAGCCGGATTGGCTGCTGATTGACCACCACGCCACCGAGCTGCAACCGAAGAACGCGCGTTTCATCCATGATGTCACCAAATCCGCCGGATCGCTCTGTTACGATTTGTGCCGGCAAAACGGGCTTGGCTCGCCGCAATTGGACCGCCTGGTCCACCTCAACAACGTGGGGGATTTATTCCTGGAGAACGACCCTGACTTCGCGCTGGCCAACGATTTCGCCAATCTGGTCAAGACCTACGGCTTTTGGAATCTGCACACGCTGATCGAGGGCCAATTGGAACGGTTGCTGGACCATCCGTTGCTCGAGGTCATGGCCGTCAAACGGCGCGTTGAGGACCCGCTCGGTTACGCCTGGAGCAAGGCCAACGTCGTCGCCGTCAGCCCGACGGTGGGTTACGTGGACACCGTGGTGGGCAACAATAATTTGATCGTTCATCATCTGCTGGAGCAGAAGGCCACCCCCTACCCGGTGCTGCTGACCCTTTTCCGCAAAGCCAACAACACCGTGGTGGTAAGCCTGCGCAGCCGCAACGGCGAGGCATTGAAGATTGCCGAAAAACTGCAGGGCGGCGGCCACGCCAACGCCTGCGGGGCGACCCTGCCGCGTTCCGTCAGGGGCATTCCCGACGCGCTGGAATACCTGCGGCAAGCGCTCAACCCCGTGGCGAAAGCAGAAGCGCCGCTCAACAGCCTCGAAGCGTTGTTCCAGAAGGTGGAAGTCAAACCCTGACGCAGGCTCATTTTCGGAGTTTCTCTGTTTGACTTTAGTTCGCCGCAGGTGTTTAATATTGCCAGCACGAGGGGCATACTGGTGTGAATGAATTGGCTCGGCAATTTACCCCCATGTCCTTCGACCCGTGCATTATTATGAGCATCACCGTCCAGCTTGATTTGTCCGAGTCAGTCGCGGCTCAGGCCAGGGCGAAAGGTTTGCTTGATCCGCAGAACCTGACACGATTGATCGAACGCGAAATGTCGGCGGAGTCCGTCCGCAGGGACTTCTTTGAGATGGTGCGCGACCTCCGCGGCTTGCCGGGCGAGCCGATGACCATGGAGCAAATCCAAGCGGAAGTGGACGTCGTCCGCGCGGAACGTGAAGCTGGTCGCTGATACCAACACCTTGATTTCCGGTTCGCTCTGGAACGGACCTGCGGCCCGCTTGCTGGACGCCATACGCGCGGGCCAGGTTGTTTTCGTGCAATCTCCGTTGCTCTGGGCGGAATTCGTCGAGGTCTTGAGCCGTCCGAAATTTTCCGCGCGTTTGCGTTTACTGGGATTCACCCCCACCATGCTGGCCGACGGGCTGCGCCAATATGTGGCGTGGACCGCCGCCACAACCATTCCGCTTCCGGCGGCCTTGCGCGATCCAAAAGATATCATTGTCCTGGCGGCGGCGGCGGCCGGCAAGGTGGATGCGATTGTCAGCGGCGACCATGATTTGCTCTCCATGAAGTTGTTCGAGAACATCCCCATCCTGGCCGTGCGAGAAACGCTCGCTTCGTTGGGGATTCCAGCGGAGTAGCTAAAGATGCAGATGCGCCCACAATTCCGGCGGGCGCAATCTCATGTTGACAAAGAAGGGGCCAAAATCCGAGTAGCGCGCGCTAACCTCGTCGAAGCGCATTTCATAAACGATCTCCTTCAGCGCATCGACTTGATGGGCCATGAGCGTGACGCCCCATTCCCAATCGTCCAGCCCGGTCGAGCCGGTGATCAATTGCGAAACGCGCCCGGCGTATTTGCGTCCGACCCGCGCATGGCCGCTCATCAGCTTCCGGCGCGTGTCAAAATCGAGCGCATACCAGTTGTCTGTCGCGGCGCGCCGCTTGCTCATGGGATAAAAGCCCATCACTTCCCAATCGGGCATCTCCGGGTAGAGGCGGTAATGCTCGTACTGTTTCATTCGCTCCCGCAATTCGCCCATGCGCCGGTTGAAAGCCTCGCTTTCGGGGGCCAGCTTTTCCTGTTCGATCAGCGTCCGCCGGTTGTCCTCCTCCGTCGGCATGTATTCGCTCAATTCCGTCACGCTCAGATAGGAAAAAACACGCATGAGGACGCCGGGGGGAAAACAAGCCTCCAGGTCGCGGTGCATCCGGCCAAGCTGGGCGAGTTCAGCCGCGAGAAGGAAAAAGGCCAGATCAGCCTTGCCGCCGATGGTGGCGTAAGTGGTCAGACGCGGATGGGACGGCTGGGCATTGGCGGCGCACAGGGCTTCCAGTTTGGAAAGGCATTGCGCCGACTGCGCCCAGTGCTGCCGATCCACGCGGTAAAAAAGATGCAGCGCGTGAATGCCGCGATCCAGTTTAATGGCCGGAAGATTCGCCATGTCTCATTCCACCTGCAAAACCTGGTCCAACAACCGCGGCAAATGTTCGGCAATGGCGGCGTTGCCCACCAGCAAATTGACGCCGGCTTCCGTGGCCTGGCGCTGCAGCGCCGGGTCCTGCGCCGCGGAGAAGCCCAACACTGGAATATGCTGCGTGGCGGGGTCGCGCTTCAATTGGGCAATGGCGGCGAAAGCGGAGCCGGCCGGCGCCATTTCGGCCACGACCACCAGCGGTTTTTCTCGTTGACATGTTTCGACCAGGGCCGCCAGGTCCGGGACCATCTGAACGCGGTAGCCCAGGTCTTGCAGGCGGTTGGCCAATTGCCCGCCCGGCATCAGGTTCGCGTAGTGCAGGATGGCCAGGGGTTCGCTCATGACAGACCCGCCCTTTCCTTGTGCCACGGGGTGCTCTGCTCATAAGCATGGGCGAGTTTCAGGAGCGTCTCTTCACCGAACGGCTTGCCGAGCAATTGCAGGCCGATGGGCAATTTGGGCTGGCGGGTGAAGCCGCAAGGAAGGCTGACGCCGCAAATGCCCGCCAAATTGCAGGAAATTGTGAAAATATCCGAAAGATACATCTGCAAAGGGTCGTCCGCCTTTTCGCCGATTTTAAAGGCCGGCGTCGGGCTGGTGGGAGTGATCACCGCATCGACTTTGGTGAAGGCGTTGAGAAAATCCTGGCGGATGAGCGTGCGCGCTTTTTGGGCGCGCAGGTAGTAGGCGTCATAGTAACCGCTGCTCAGGACGTAAGCGCCCAGGATGATGCGGCGCTTGACCTCGGCCCCGAAACCAGCGCCGCGCGTTTTGCAGTAGAGATCGATCGGATCGGCGCCATCGACGCGCCGCCCGTAGCGGACGCCGTCGAAGCGGGCGAGGTTGGCGCTGGCTTCGGCGGTGGCCACAATATAATAGGCCGCCACGGCGTAATCGGTGTGGGGGAGCGAAATCTCCACAATTTCCGCCCCGAGTTTTTCAAAATGCTTGACAGCCGCCTGCACGGCCGCGCCCACTTCCGCATCCAATCCGCCGATCGTGTATTCTTTGGCCAGGCCGAGCTTCAGCCCCTTGATCCGGCCGTCGAGCGCGGCGGTGTAATCGGGCACGGGCCGCGGGACGCTGGTGGAATCGCGCGGGTCTTGTCCGCTGATGGCCCCCAGGACTGTGGCGGTGTCGCGTATGTCCCTGGCAAAGCAGCCGATTTGATCGAGAGACGACGCAAAGGCCACCAAGCCATAGCGTGAGACGCGGCCATAGGTGGGTTTGAATCCCACGCAGCCGCACAAGGCCGCGGGCTGGCGGATGGAGCCGCCGGTGTCGGAGCCAAGCGCGGCGATGCATTCGTCCGCCGCCACCGCCGCCGCCGAACCGCCGGAAGAACCGCCCGGAATGCGCGAAGTGTCCCATGGATTGCGCGTCACGCCGAAGGCCGAATTCTCGGTGGAACTGCCCATGGCAAATTCATCCATGTTCAACCGCCCGAAGACAACCGCGCCCGCCTCCCGCAATTTTTCGATGACGGTGGCGTTGTAGGGGGAAATGAAACTGCCGAGTATTTTCGACCCGCAATTGAGCGGTTGGCCGCGCACGGCGATGACGTCCTTGATGCCGACGGGCACGCCCAGCAGCGGTTTTTGCGTCGCGCCGCGGGCGATGGCCTGGTCGGCGGCGTCGGCTTGGGCCAGGGCGTCCGCGGCATCGTAACTGATGAAGGCATGAATCCGGCCATCGACCTTCTGGATTTGATCCAGGCAGGCCTGCATGGCCTCGCGCGCGGAAACCTCACGGGCGCCCAATTTGGCGGCCAATTGGGAGATCGTCAATTGGTTCAACATGGGCCGGTTCATTCCACAATCTTTGGAACCAGGAAAAGCCCGTTGGCGGCGGCCGGAGCGTTGCGCAGGGCCTCCGCCGTGGGCAGCGACGGGCGCACCTCGTCGGCGCGAAACACATTGACCAGTGGCACGGCATGGGCAGTCGGCTCGATGCCGCTCACATCCAGTTGATTGAGCTTCTCGATGTAGCCGAGGATGTTGGCAAGCTGGGCGCCGAATTTTTCCTGCTCTTCGGCGGTGAGCGCGATGCGCGCCAGATGCGCCACATATTGAACATTGAAATCTCCAGCCATGGTGGGGCCTATTCCTCGTCGAATTTGCGTTTGATCAGGTTCTCGATTTCGCCCAGCGCCTCCTGGCAATCCTCCCCTTCGCAGTTGACGGCCAGCGTGCTGCCGGGGCCGGCGGCCAGCATCATCAAGCCCATGATGCTTTTGCCGTTGACCTGTTCGCCGTCCTTTTCAACCAGGATGGTGCAGGAGAAGCGATTGGCGGTTTTGACAAACATGGCGGCCGGACGGGCATGGATGCCCAATTTGTTGATCACAACAAATTCGCGCCGCATGGCATGCTTGCCGCCGGGTTTCTTCGCACTACTCATTGCCTGTGATGTTGGACTCTGCCGAGGACGAATTCCAATGAATTATAACTAATTATAACGAATTATATCTTAATATTGCCGGCCATCTGCGCAATCAACCGGTCGTTCAACTCCTTGGCCGGGTTCTGGCCGGAGGACTTCAGTTTGATTTGAAAAGCGGCCACTTCGATCAACCGGGCCAAATCGCGGCCGGGCCGGACGGGGATGATGATGTGCGGCACCTCGATGCCGAGGATTTTGATGTATTGCTGTTCCATGCCGAGGCGTTCGACGTCGGGCACGTCATCCCAGGCCTTCAAGGTGACGACCAAATCAACGCCCTTCTGGGTGCGAATGCTCCTGACCCCGAACATGGAAGCCACATTGATGATGCCAATGCCGCGGACTTCCATGTGGTTGCGGGTGACCTCGGCGCTGGTGCCGATGATTTCCCGCCCGTCCAGGAGCGTGACGCGGGTGATGTCGTCGGAAACCAGGCTGTAGCCGCGCTCGATGAGGGCCAGCACGCTTTCGCTTTTGCCGATGCCGCTTTCGCCGCGAATGATGACGCCGACGCCGAGGATATCGACCATGCTGCCCAGTTCGCTGGTGCGCGGGGCGAACAACATCTCCAGGGCCAGGGTGGCCAGGTTGATGAACTTCATCGTAATCATCGGGGTGACGAAAACCGGGACCTGGGCGGTTTCGGAGGCGCGCAGAAAGACTTTGTCGGGCTGCAAATCGCGCGAGAAAACGACGGCGGGAATTTTGAAGGCAAACAAATTGGCATAGCGTTTGGCGCGTTCGGCGGGGGAGAGCGTTTTCAAGAAAGTCGTTTCGGCATTGCCAAAGACTTGCAGGCGTTTGCTGGCGAAATAGCGGGTGAACCCCGCCAAAACCAATCCCGGCCGGTTGACGGTGGGTTCGCGGATGATGCGTTTGAGGCCGCTGGCGCCGGCCACCAATTTCAATTCGAGGCTCCGGGCTTCGCCGGTGTAAAGCCGTTCGACCGTGATCGTATCGCGTTGCATGAGGGCCGCATCATAGAAAAAGAACGGCCCAATGTCCAACCCCGGATTGAGGGGCGGGCCGCCTCAATCCCGCAATACGTGGCAGGTGTAGCCGCCGGGGTTTTTCATGAGATACTTTTGGTGGTATTCCTCGGCCGGATAGAATGTCGCGGCCTGCGTAATCTCGGTCGTGATCGGCTTGTCGAACTTGCCCGATTTGTCCCATCGCGCCTTGACGCGCCCGGCGGTCTGTTTCTGGGCTTCGCTGGTGTAGAAAATGGCCGAGCGATATTGCGTCCCGACGTCGTTGTGCTGCTGGTTCAGCGTGGTGGGATCATGCATGCGAAAGAAGTAATCCAGCAACGTCTCGTAGCTCAGCCGCGTGGGGTCGAACACGATCCGCACCGCCTCGGCATGACCGGTGGTGTGGCTGCAAACCTCCTCGTAGGTCGGGTTCGCGGTATGACCGCCGGTGTAACCCACGGTGGTTTCGACGACGCCGGGAATCTTGCGGATGATCTCCTCCATCCCCCAAAAGCAACCGCCCGCCAGGATGGCTGTCTCGCGGGCCGGGGCCTTGACCAAACCCGCCTTTACGAACGGTTCGAGATACTGGCCATATCCAGCCTTGTCCATCTCATCGGCGGGAATGAACTTCAGCGCCGCGGAATTAATGCAGTAACGCAGACCTTTTTCCCCGGGTCCGTCGTTGAACACATGGCCGAGATGCGAATCCGCCATTTTCGAACGCACTTCCGTCCGCTCCATGCCCAGCGTGGGGTCTTTCTTCTCGACGACGTCCGCGGCTTGCAGCGGCTGGGTGAAGCTCGGCCAGCCCGTGCCGGAATCAAACTTGTCCAGCGAACTGAAGAGCGGCTCGCCAGACACCACGTCCACGTAGATGCCCGGCTTGTGATTGTCCCAATAGGCGTTGTGAAACGGGGGTTCCGTGCCGCACTGTTGCGTGACTGCGAATTGCTCCCGGGACAGTTTGGTTTTCAACTGCGCCGGCTCCGGCTTCTTGAAATCATTCATGTGTTCCGCTTCGTAGTTTGGGTTGTTCGTTGGTTCTGAGCGCCCCTGGCGTTCCAGGACGGCGATGCCCGCCGCCAACAACACGGCGGCCGCGATTGCCACAATTCTGTTTGAGCACATAAGCTTTCCTTCCATTGAATATAACTCACATTCCAGACTTTTCACGCCAAAAACGCATTCCGCCCAATGTGAGTCGCGCCCGCTTGCATCCGAAGAATACGAGGCCTAGGTTTAAGCAGGAAGGAGGTTTATAGCCTATGAAGAAACTAATTGGAGTATTCCTGGCCGCCGCCGCCCTGGCGTCGCTGGTTGGCTGCTCGACCGGGAATGAAAGGCAGCAGGCCTACATGCCCCCGGCCAGCGCAGGACCACCAAACTTGGTGGCCTTTCCTGACAACATCGCAGTCGTGCCGGACGCGAATGGAAAGCCCATGCCCCAATAGAATCCTTGATTCTGCGGGGTGAAACTGCCAGCGGGCTGCCCGCAAGCGGTGGTTTGCCGTTGCGGGCCGCCCAATCAAAAATCCCGTCTTGACTTTGGCCTGCGCCGGGCTGAAAAGCACTGGACATGCCCGGTCTCCATCCAGGGTTTTATGCGGAATGGCGCGCGCAAAATGAATCGCGCCTCCTGTTGCGCGAGCGCGGCGCTTATCCGCCCGAACGCATGCTGCAAACGGTCTGGCATCACCAGCGCCTGCAGCGCGATCAATTGCGCACCGTCGATGGCCGGGCTTTGCGCGTGCTTCATCCGGGTTTTTGGAACCATGAGGCCGGGCCTGATTTTCGAGGCGCCGTCGTCCAAATCGACCGCGAGGAGGCGCGTTCAGGCGACATCGAGGTGGATTGGGAGGAGCAGAATTGGCAGGGCCATCAGCACCATCGCAATCCGGCTTTTGGCAATGTCATTCTGCACGTGGTTTGGAGAGCAGGGCCGGGCGCGTCCCATCCGCTGCCCACGCTGGCCCTGGAAAAGTTTGTCGATACGCCGTTGACCGAGATGCAAAGCTGGGCGGGCAGCGACGTCGCAGCGGCCTGGCCCGAAGCCTTGCAGGGCGCTTGTTCGGTTCCGTTGGCGCAGTTGAGCCGGGAACAATCGGGCGGGCTTTTGCAGCAAGCCGCCCTCATTCGTTTGCAGCGCAAGGCGCGCGAATTGGAAATCCGCGCCCGCCAGGCCGGCTGGGAACAGGCCTTGTGGGAGGGACTGTTTCGCGCGCTGGGTTACAAGCAGAACATCTGGCCCATGCAACGTCTGGCCGAGTTGCTGCCGCGTTTGGGCGATGCCGGGGAATCCGTGACCGCCTGGCAAGCGCGGCTATTCGGCGTGAGCGGTTTTCTGGACGCCTCGCACGAGAAGGGCCGCCAGCATGAGCGCCTGCAAACTTTGTGGGACCACTGGTGGCGCGAGCGCGACAATTTTCAGGAAGTCATCCTGCCCAAAACACTCTGGCATATGGGCGGTCTTCGTCCGGCCAACCAACCGCAACGCCGCCTGGCTTTGGCCGCGCATTGGCTGGCCTGGAAGAATCTTCCGAGCCGGCTTGAGCAATGGTTCACGGCCGGGCCGGCGGAGGTCCCGCTGCCGCAATCCCTGCTCTCCTGCCTGCAACCGCCGCAGGATGATTTCTGGTCCCGGCACTGGAGCTTCCAATCGCCGCGCCTGGCCAAGCCGCAGCCTTTGCTGGGCGAACCCCGCGCCACCGATTTGGCCGTCAACGTCATCCTGCCCTGGTTTTGGACCCGGGCGTGTGCGGGTAAGAACCAGCGTCTGGCCCAACTGGCCGAGGACCGTTTTCTGGCCTGGCCGGCGGGGCAAGACAACAGCCTGTTGCGCCTGGCGCGGCAGCGAATGCTGGGACGCCAAACGGCTGCCTGCCCCAAATCCGCCGCGCGCCAGCAAGGCCTGCTGCAAATCGTGCGCGACTTCTGCGACCATTCCAACGCCCTCTGCGCCGATTGTTTGTTCCCGGATGTGGTGCGGCAAATTGTGGGTTAAGGCGTCAGAATTTCAATGTCCGGCGCCACGTGCTGAAAATCTGACGGGTTGCGCGTCACGATCTGCACCGCCTTTTTGCGACGGGCAAATGTCGCATGCAGTGAATCGTAAATTCCCCCGCCCATGACCCCACGGCTGCGCGCCTCCCGAATCGCCGTTTCGTAGTCCGCTAATGCCAAAGCCTCCACCACGACCGAATCCCGCAGACTCAAAGTCAACTCGGTGGCGGCGTCCGTCGGCACCTTGTAAAAGCCGGTGAGTGTGGCGAAAGTTTCCGCGAGGGCGTGGGCGTTCGTGAACGGCCGCACGGAGTCTTCAACCGCCGCCAGGCAGACCGCGTGTTCAGGGTGCGATTTCAAGACCGCCCCGACCATGATCCCGGTATCAAGGAAGGTCATCGGGTGTAGTGGCGTGATTGGGCAACGGCCTTCTCGATCGGCGTGGCCGGAACGACGCCCGTCCAGACCTTGAGCTTGCCGCGTTTGACGATACGGCCGGAAACGTTGGCCTCCATTTCCAAAACGATGCGCCCCGGCGTCGCGGACACCATGAGTTTTTGCCTGCGGGGAATCCCGGCCACCCGCCGCAGTTCCCGCGAAAGCACGATCCGATTGGAGGCGTCGAGCGCAATTGTCGTTTTCATGGCATTACTATGGCACGGTCATGGCGCATTTTCAAGTTCCCCCCTATACGACATTCAATATTTCACGACTCCAGCAGAACAGGCATGGGTTTGATGACAATGAAGAGATGGGGCCGGTGATCGGGAGGCGCGACGTTGAGCGATGCCATGGCGTTCATAAATTACTCCGGTCATGCTAAAGATCGGCGGGCGTACACACCTTTGCTTCCAATTCACCGAATCGCTTTACGTAAGCCGGCGTTGCCGAGGGGGTGACGAGAAAGTTGCGGCCCTTGGGGTGAAACTGGCGGAACCTCTTAAGGGCGGTGCTGTCAAATGAATCGCTGTTCCACTTGCATTCGATGGCGTCCACTTCGTCGCGGCGATGGGCCAGGATAAAATCCACTTCACGGTCTTGCTTGTCGCGCCAGTAGTGGACGGGCGTATCAGGGAACCGGGCTTGCAACTGTTCCAGGACCATGTGTTCCCACAAAACGCCATAATCTTCCGCCCGCAATGGATCCCAGCCCCGGGCATAACTGACGAAGCCGGTATCGAAGGCGTACATCTTCGGCTGTTTGACCAACTCGCGCTGTCCACCGCCGTGGAAGGGCCTGACCAGGGTAATGGCATTTGTGATCTGCAAGGCGCTGATATGGCTCTCGACCGTGGGGCGCGTGATGCCAAGAGCCGTTGCGGTATGTGTCACTTCGAACTGTCCGCCGCTTTGTCTCAACAGGTACTCAAAGAGCGCGTTGAAACGATTCATGTCCCGGAAAGCAAAAAGGCGCTGGATGTCGCGGGCAAAAAAGGAATCCAGCCACTCGCGGTAAAATGACGGTTTTTTCGATTCCGCCAACAGCGCGGGCGGCAGACCTCCCTGAAGCAGCCGCTGTTGGAGACTCCTGCCGAAGGCCGCCAGTTCATCCCACAACACCGGGGTCAGATGAACCAAGCGCTTCCGCCCCGTCAAGGTGTCACGGAACTTCTTGCTCGCCGCAAGGGTGGAGGAACCCGTGGCCAGTATTCTCAGATGCGGGAAGACATCCGCGCCTATTTTCAGCAGCCGGGTGGGGTCGCGCAATTGGTGAATCTCGTCAAACACCACAACAGCCTTCGAGCAGTCGCGAAAAAAAAGCAGCGGATCGCGCACCATGTCCTCCACGGCAGGCAGGTCGCAATTGACGTAAAGAATTCGATCCGCACCGAGGCTCTCGGCCAATATGGTCTTGCCAGAGCGGCGGACGCCGCACAGCCATGCGATTGGAACCTCGCGCCAAGCAGCTTCAATCCTTTGCAGCCAAAAAGGTCTTGCGATCATGCTAGTGAACTATACATTTGGCATGACTAAATGTAAAGTATTGTATCGGAACGTCAAGATACCGGCGGACTGGACGATTGTCCGCCTCTATCGGGTGTTTATGGCGACAGGATGATCGCGCCGGAGTTGGTTTTGGTCAGGAAATAACCGCCGCCGTTGGTTCCATTGAGCAAAACTACGCCGTAGCCGGTCGTTTTGGATGCGCCGCTGCCAAAGGTCACTTTCATCAAGCCCGTTTTGGGGGCGATGCATCCTTCCAAGGGTATCGACGGACCGGACGATTTACCGAACTTGAGGGTCTCGTTGGTGATTGTTAAGGCGAAATCGTTCGTCTCGAAAGGTGGCTTGTTAACAGTTACGACAACAACCAAGTTAGTCGGCAGGACGCTGGCGGCGGGAAAGTTTGTCCACGGCGACAAGGCGATAGTGTTGGCGGTGGCAAATGCGCCGGAGAACAAGCCAGTGCGTACAGGATGAACGCAGTAGAGAGCAGAGCCGGACGCATTCGTCGGGTCCAGATTTACCCAGCCCAGCAGCAGCCCTTTGCCGCTGTAGAGATTGGCGTAGATGGGCACGGAGCCGTCTTCAGAAACAGGCGCCGATTGAGAAAAGGCGGTGCCATCGGCCAAAGCGCCGGTGATCCTGGCTGTTGCCGGAGTCCGCGTTGTGCCCGAGGTGCAGATCAATGCATAGCCGTAGCCGATGGGCGACGAGGAATTGTTGGTGTCGGGTGAGATAAGAACAGTGTAATCAGCCGCGAGCGGAGTGTTGGCGGACAGGTTGGCAATCAAATTTGTGGCCTCCCAACCATTCCCGGAAACAGTGCCTGTCACCTGCGGGGCTGGACTGTTTGAGGTCAATGTCATCACCAACTCCAGCGTTCCCTCCTTGCCGCCCAGAGAAATGGGTTTGGCGGCCTGGCACGCCACATTGAAGCAGCCGCTGAAGCTTTTGCTTGCGCCGTTGATGAGAAGACAGCCGCTGTAAGTTCCCTTCGATGTCAGGGTCAACCCTTTGAGCATCCCCGCATTGGTTTCAGCGACGACGCCATTGCCGGCCCAAAAAAGGCCGTTATAGGTGCCGACAAATGGCAGAAATGGATTGGGGATGAAATTCGCCTGCAGGATCGTGCTTTTCTTCATGACAAATGTGAGCGGGTTGTTGGTGCAATTGGTGCTGCCCGTCCAGCAGGAGAATACATTCGTTTTTCCCGCCACCGCCTTGAGGCAGACTTTGGTTCCCTGTTTGATCACCCTGGCGTCGTTTGGCGTCACAGTGCCATCGCCGTTGGTGAGAATGGTCAGAAGGCAATTGGTGTTCGCCCCAAAACCTGAAACACGGATGGTGTTGGTTCCGCTGGTGGCATCCGAGTTGACCGTCACGGCGCCAGCGTAGTTCGTTGCAGAGGCGGGCGAAAACGTCACCGTTACGGCCTGTGATTCGCCCGCTCCGATTTGGCCGCCCGTCCAACTGCCGCCAAACACTTCATTCGGATAGCTGATGCTGTTGACGGTCAGAGTCACGTTGCCGGCATTGCTGATGGTCAGGGTGTTCGAGGACGAGGAGCCGATGGGCACGACGCCGCAGGCCAGATTGCCGCCCAGTGATACGGCCAAATTCGTGATTGTGTCGGAGGCGGACACGAAGACGCTGACCTGGTTGGTGGCGCTAAAGCCGAAACAGGCGCCCACCACTTGGGCGTTTCCGCCGGAAAGAAGCTGCCAGTTCATGGGATCGGAAACTGAGACCACCGAAGGATTGGACGAAGTGGCCGCAAGCTCCCCATTGGTCAGGTAACGCACGCAACTGGAGCCGTCGCTGTAAAGGGCAACCACCTGGACGGGGAGCACGGCGCCCGCCGGCACGGTGGGGTTCCAAGGCAGGAGACCAATCCCCGTGAGAGTGGCCGCGGGCGGAGCCTGCGAAACCACCAGTTGCCCGGTGACCTGAACCAACTGGTTGCCGGTATCCTGGTAGAAAGCAAAGAGCACCACGTCGCCGATCAGCCCGCTGTCAACTGAGACTGTGACCTGGGAGTTATTGGTTCCCGACGGGGTGCAGGTGATGCCGTTGTCGGTGACTCCGTTGGTCCCGTAGTTCAAGGCAAACCATGTCACGTTCCCGGCCGGCGGCTCGTTGTAGGGGAAATTGATTTGGAAATAGTAGTTGTTTGGACTGTCAATCATGGGGCGGGGACGGGCGCTGAATCCGCCTATATGCTGCGAAATTGCCTGGATTGGAGACACCTGAAACACGCTGCAGGCGAAGTTGTCGATGGCCTGCTTGATGCCGTTGGTCAATAGCGCGGGGAGCGGAAAGCTGCCGAACTGAAGGCTGGCTGCATCCTCCGGCCCACTCTGGTCCAGCGCGTCAATGACGTGCCGGGCAATATCGGTGGAGGCCGTCTCGTTGACCGTGCCGCCAAAGAAGCTGCAAGGCCCTGCGTGGCAAATCGCGATAGCGGACGGCATGTCGTAAACGTTGGCGGCAACCGCGGCTGGAGGCACGTTGGCTGCCATGCTGTCGTAGTCCACCACGCCATCGGAGCCTTGGGGAATGACGGTTTGGCCTCCATTGGTGAAGACCAGGTCCAGAAGCTGATAGGCGAGGGTTGTGTCACCCGTCCGCGGCGATTCCCCCCCGTCGGTTACGGCGCGGATCAGATGAAACTGGGCGGCCGGATCGGGATACCAATTGCCGGCGGGCGATGGATTGTTCAAGTCCTGGATCTGTTCGCCAAACGGGTCAAATTTGGGCTGGGCAATCTGTGACCACACCGTGGCCATGGCAGTTATGGCGCCGATCGGTGTGCTCGAGCCGTAAAGGTTGGTCGAGAAAGGGCCGCCGCAGTTTGCCGTGGTCAGAGCCAGCAAATAGTGCAGCAGGCGCGAGCCGTTATGGGGGGAACCGATGGTGACAACACGGTGAAACCTGCCGCGCATGAAGTTGTCCGCATTGCGGTACGGCGCCCCTATTTTAGTATTGACTGTCTGGCTGCTGAGCATGCGGGAAAGGACGCCGCCCTGGCTGTGGGCCACCACGTCAAAACGGGTCATGGCCCAATTTTGGAGATTTGTGCTCCTGGCCCAATACAACTCGTTGCTCAAGAGCACGGCGCAGTCGCTCAATTTGTCAATCGTATTTTCGTAAACCGGCAACGCCGCATTGACCCAATAACCCGGCACGACGCCCGCCCCGTAGTGGATGGTCACGACGAAATTGTTCGGGTCTTGCTCCGCCGTCATGGGGCGCGTCCGGCTGAGAATGTTCATAAAGGCCGGGTCCCAGTTGCCTGGAGAAGCGTAGCCGTGGACCAGATAAATGGGAGGTTTGCGGATGGCGAAAGCCTGCCAACCCGACTGTGTGCCCGCGGCTTGGTCCATGATCTGGACAGAGGCCAGCAATTCGTTGCCGCCGTCCAGCTCGACATCGTCCGAGGCAAAGGGGCCAATCAGCAGGAAGGCATTGGTGTGGGTGGGGGAAAGCACGAAGTTGGTCCCCGTGCCCCAGGCGCCCACTGAGGGGTCCAAGATTTGGGTCAGAATTGGTCCCGGCACGGTGCCATTGGCGTTGATAGTGGCGGCGGCGTCAAAGGTGCGCCCATTGGGAAAAAGAGCCAGCTTGCCCGAGTCCGCCTGCACCTCGATTAACAGGGGCGTTACTTCGTCAGCCACCAAGCCCTGGGTGATCACAGGCTGGGAAGCCAGAATGTTCGGGTCGCTGACGGGTTGCAGTGGAGTCCCTATTCCCGCCGCGATGCTGTCTGCGGTAAAACCGTCGTATTGGATGCGATGCAGAATCATGGTGACCGGGATTGGACTGGCCACGTTCTCGGCCTGGACTGCGTCCAGCGTTACTGTTTCGTCCGAAGCGAGGCCCAGCGAAACCACAATCCCATTGCTGGATACATTGGGCGAAATCGAATTGATGGTGAGCGTCAAGGAGTCACCCGGATTCATCTTCGGCAGGCTCATCCCGCTGGTGATCTGGGACGTGATATCCTGCGATCCCATGATGTAATGGGTCGTCCAGTCGGGGTTGTCCTGCCTGGCCACGAGCGTATAATACAATGCCTGCGAATCATTATTGGTCACGATCACGCCGATGGTCGATGTCTGGTTGGTCTGAACCACATTCGTTACGATCTGCGGCGGAATGGGCGCCGTTTGATAGACGCCCGCCCCGGCATAGCAGGAGGCGGGATCACTGCCACGCTTAATCAATAGGTCGCCCTTCGGAACGATGTTCAGGATGGGGCTGGTGGCCTGATTGGTCGTCGTCCCCCCATTGGCGTTCACCGCGCTGACGGTGGCGGAAAAGGTCACGGTGCCATGGTTTGTGGCCGTGTAGAGGTTGGTAAAACTGGCCCTGGCCAATGGAGCCAGAACAGGAATATTCGTGGGACCGGAGGTTCCGGAGAAGGAGATCCCCCCCGCGCCGCTGTTGGTCATGGGGAACGCCAGTTGCACATTGTTCAAGTTGTTTTCCGGGTCCGTGTTCGCGACATTTACCACGGCGGTGATAGTGTCGCCGATGTGGCAGACAGAGGGAGTTGCCGATATTGATGCAGACAAGCCCAAGGCAATGCTGAACACCGTCCCCTGGCCATAAGTGCCGCCTTCCCCACCCGTCCCGTAGAGCGTTGATCCCACTAAAAGCAATTTATTGGGCTGGTCCCCGCCGACATTAGGGGCCTCCTCGTTGGCGGCTGTCGCGCAGTTATACACCACGGTAAAATCCGTGCCATTTGTTTTCATGGCGAACACCGTGCCAAAGCCTCCGCTGCCACCCTGAGACGTGGTGCCGTACAGGATTTTGCCGGAAGGAGACAGAATCAACGGGGACGTGGGCGTGGCTCCGTCATTATTGAAGCAGGGCATTTCACCGCCGCTATTGGTTGCATTATAAGAGATTGTCGGGGTGGTGCCGGTGAAGTCGTGCAGGATCGTGTAACCCGACCCATCTTCGTTCATGGAGAACACCCTGCCCGAGCCATAACCGCCCCCTTTTTTGGTTGTGCCATAGAGGGTGTCGCCCGAGGGTGAAACCACCACTCCGCAAGTCGGCCCATATCCGTCGCTGGTGTTATTGGGCGGCACAGGGTTGAATGCGTACAGGGTCGTAAACGCTGACCCGTCGGTGGCCATGGAGAAGACCACGCCTGCATCAAAGCTGCCGCCGTTTTGAGTTGTCCCATAGAGCGTATTGCCCGTGGGCGATATCGCCAGGTTGCCAATCGGGTGCGCTCCGTCAGGGTTGTTGAGGGTCCAATTGGGCGCAACGAATTGCGCGGTGAATGCATGCAGGACCCTAAAGCCCCCGCCATTGGTGCTTATGGTGTACACCGTGCCCGATCCCCCGCCGCCCCCATACGAGCACAAGCCGTAGAGCATGTTCCCGCAATACAGCAGTTCACCGGAGGGAAAACCTCCGTCACTGTTGGGTCCGTTGGTGTTGTAAACACTGGTGGCTCCGTAAAGAAAGTACGGGAACTCATGCAAGGTGGTATAAACCGGGCCGTTGGTGTTGAAGCAATAAACCGAGCCGTAGCCCAAGCCCCCGGTGTAGTCGGCTCCGTAGAGCGCGTTGTTGATTTGAATCAGACCCGTTTTGGGATAAATCGACGATTCGTTGGTCTGGTCTGCAAAAGTATGAAGATTCGTAAAACACGTGCCGTCGGTGTTGACTTCAAACAGCGTCCCGTATCCCCTGCCGCCCATCACCGTCGTTCCGTAGAGGGTGTTGCCCGATAAAAGGAGCCCCGCCCACGGCCATGACCCGTCGCTGTTGATATAAACGGGGCCGGATGAAACTTGCGAGAAATTGTACAGAGTCGTCAGGTCCTGCGCCGGCGCCCGGCCAGCCGGCATCAAGCCGAGGACAATCATGATCGCGGGCAGGAGGAACCGGTTTTTGCAGTTCGTTTTCATCCGGGTTGTTTGACGTGAATTCCAAGGCGAGACTATAAGAAAATTTCTCCAAACACAAATCGAAATTAATTTATCTAATTGATTTGCCCGTCCCGCCTGCGGCCTGCAAATCCTTTATGAAGGCTGCCACAGAAGGCGGATGGTGCCGGCGAGGGTGAGGACCAGCACCATTTTCTCAAAAAAGGCCTGGTTGATGTGGTTCAGGAGACGCGGCCCCAGCAGCGCGCCGGGAACCATCGGCAGCAGCAGCAGCGCGTCCATCACCAGTGAATCCCCGCTGATCAGCCCCAGCTTGACGCTGAAGGGCACTTTGAAGGCATTGACCAGCATGAAGAACCACGCGCCGGTTCCGATGAACACCAGTTTCGGCAGGCCAATGGCCAGAAGATAAAGGACCATGACCGGCCCGGCGGCGTTGGCCACCATGGTGGCGAATCCCGCCAGCAAGCCCATCAAGGCCGTGAACCACATCGAGTGCGGCAGGCCGGCTGCGAAATCGCCCCGCTGGCGTCCGCGCCACCAATGCAGCGCCACCATCAGCAACAGAATGATCCCGATCATCCGTTGCGCCTGCGTGTTATTGACACGGTCGAGCGCCCAGGCCCCGGCGACCACGCCGATGAGGACCCAAGTGAAAAGCCGCCGCAGGTGGGGCCAACTGGCGTGCTTGCGGAAAAAGGCCACTCCGAAAACGTCCCCGCACAGCAGCAGCGGCAGGAGCGCGCCGGTGGATTCCCGCGGCGGCAGCACGTTGGTGAACAGCACCGCGGGCAGGATGCCCAATCCCGCCATCCCGGTCTTGGACAGCCCGGAACAAAACGCCGCCACTGCCAGACAGGCCCATTGCGAATACGATAAATGCGCGCTCAAATCTTGCCACAAATCTGGAATGGCCAACAACTAAAGCAAGAGCCAAGTTGAAATTGTTGCATGCAGGCCGGTCTGGAAATGCTTCGCCGGTGGGGGGATTCCTTGTATAAATTGCCGCAGTGAACAATTGCGATTTACCCGGGATTTGTCCGTCCCCGCCTTGGCGGGGCTGGCTTTGGGGATTGCTCCTCGTCATTGTCACCGTGGCGGCTTACCAGCCGGTTTGGCGCGCCGGGTATGTTTGGGATGACCCTTCGATCCTTTTGGATAACACGCTCATTCCAAAGCCGGACGGCTGGCGCCTGGCCTGGTCCAACCTCGTTTCCGAAGATTATGTCCCCGTCACCATCACCTCCTTCTGGCTGGAATGGCGGCTGTGGGGCGCAAATCCGTTGGGTTATCACCTCGACAACGTGCTGCTGCACGCGTGCAGCGCGCTTCTTTTGTGGCGCATATTGCTGCGCCTGAAGATTCCGGGCGCGTGGCTGGCGGCGGCGCTTTTCGCGGTGCATCCGGTCAACGTCGAATCCGTGGCCTGGATCACCCAGCGCAAAAACACGCTGGCCATGCTGCTCCTCCTGGCCGCCGTGCAATTCTACTTGACGTTCGAGGACGCGGGACGGCGGCGCTGGCATTGGCTGGCGGCGGGAATGTTCGCGCTGGCGCTGATGAGCAAGACCGCGGTGGTCCCACTGCCGTTCGTGCTGCTGGGCCTGGCTTGGTGGCGGCGGGGCGTCATTCAACGCAAGGATGTCCGGCACAGCCTGGTTTTTTTTGCGCTGGCGGCGGCTGGATCGTTGTTGGCGGTTTGGATACAGCATGGCACGGGCATTGCCACGGTGGCGCCCGCCGCGGGCCTGGGAATGCGGCTGGCGCGGGCCGGCTGGGCCATGTGGTTTTATCTGGGCAAGGCGTTGCTGCCGCTGAATCTGATGTTCGTTTATCCCCGATGGAACATTCCCGCCGGCAATCCGCTTTCGTATCTGCCGCTGGTTCTGTGGGCGGCAGGTTTATGGATCTGCTGGCGCTGCCGCCGCGGCTGGGGCAGAGGCGCGCTGCTGGCCCTGGGTTGCTTTACGGTGATGCTTTTGCCGGTGCTGGGGTTGGTGAACATCTTTTTCATGCTCTATTCGCTGGTGTCGGATCATTGGCAGTATTTTGCGATCATCGCTCCGCTGGCCCTGGCGGCGGCGTGGATTCAGACGGGTCTGGCGGCCATAAGCGGCGGCAATAAAGGGTTGGCAGGAATTTGCGGCGCGGCGCTGCTGGCCGTATTGGGCGCGCTGACGTGGAACCAATGCGGGATGTACGCGAACACTGACACCCTCTGGCGGACAACGATTGACCGGAATCCCGCCTGCTGGCTGGCCCTGAACGACCTTGGCGCCAGTCTGTATGATCAAGGGCGGACGGACCAAGCCATCCTTCTGTTCCAAAGATCGCTCGCGCTCCATCCTGACAACGCCGAAGCCGAGAACAACCTGGGCGCTGCTCTTGATAAAGAGGGCCGGCTGGATGAGGCCGTCCTGCACTTCAAAAAGGCGGTGGCCATCCGCCCCGGCTTTGCCGAGGCTCATCGCAATCTTGGCGGAACTCTGCTTCGAGAAGGACGGACGGATCAAGCCATTCGGGAGTTCCAAGAGGCGGTGGCCATCCGGCCGGATATCGCCAAAGCCCATCGCAATCTTGCCGAGGCCCTTCTTGGAAAAGGGCAGATGGACCAGGCCATCCTCCAGTTTCAGGAGACGCTCAAGCTTCATCCTGAAGAAGAAAAAGCTCATTACAATCTCGGCCTGGCGCTGTTGCGCAAGGGACGGAAGGAGGAGGCCATGCTCGAATTCCAGAAAGCGGTGGCCATCCGATCCGACGATGTCGAAGCCCGGAACAATCTGGGCTTCTGCCTCCTCGAGAACGGCCGCGCGGATGAATCGATCACTCAATTGCGGAAGGCCCTGGAAATCCAGCCTGACTATGCCCAGGCTCATTACAATTTGGGCAATGCCCTTCTGCAAAACGGCCGGGTGGACGACGCCATCGTTCAGTTCCAAAAGTTGGCGGCCCTGCAGCCGGGGTTGACCGAAGCTCGAAGAAGTCTCAACCGTATTGCCTGGCGGCTGGCGACCTCGCCCAATGCCTTGCAGCGCAACGGACGCAAGGCTCTTGAACTGGCCCGGCAAACGGACCAGCTTGCCCGCGGCAGTGATCCAACGACGGCTGCCACTTTGGCGGCGGCCTACGCCGAGACAGGGGATTTTAATCAAGCCATTGCGGCCGCCCGGCGCGCCTTGCAGTTGGCCTCCCGCCAGGACAACCCCGCGATGGTCGCAGCCATCCAAACGCAACTCAATTGCTACCAGGCCGGTTCCCCGTTCCGCGACACAGTTGCATCCCCGTGAAGCTGCCATGAAAAAATCGAGGCTGAATCTGGCGATGGCGTTATTGCTCCTGGCCGTTCTTCTTGTTGTCGTGGTCCGGCTTCGGCTGCTGGCAATCCCGCTGGAACGGGATGAAGGGGAATTCGCCTACGGCGGCCAACTGATGCTCCAGGGCATTCCTCCCTACAAGCTCCTTTACAACATGAAGTTCCCGGGGATTTATGCGGCCTACGCCGGGTTGATGTTTCTGTTTGGCCAAACCCCCTCGGGAATCCACTTCGGGTTGCTGCTGGTCAATGTGGCGTGCGCCTGGCTGCTCTACCGGTTGGCCCGGCATTTTCTGGATGTGCCCGGAGCCGTCGCAGCCGCCGCCTCGTATGCGCTGCTCTCGACCAGTCCGGTCGTGCTGGGGCTGGCGGCGCATGCGACACATTTCGTCGTTGTGGCGGCCTTGGCCGGACTGCTGTTGTTGCTGCGGGGGGAGGATTCCGGAAAGCCGGTTCTGTTCTTTGGCAGCGGCGTGTTGTTCGGGATTGCGTGCCTGATGAAGCAGCCGGGGGCCATGTTCGGGCTGTTCGGATTCTGCCTGCTGGCGGCCCGGGGCGCGCGGGAAAGGGAGCAGTGGCGCAGGCATTGCCGGAGGATTGGCCTGTATTCGGTTGGCGTGGCCGCGCCACTGGTTTTGACGGCTGCGATTCTGTGGCAGGCGGGAGTTTTTCAAAGGTTTTGGTTTTGGACGGTCGTCTATGCCGGGAGGCACTCGACCGTAACTTCCTGGTCCAATGCCTGGGGGCTGCTTTCCGAATTCCTGAGAGCGTTATTCCTGACGCAAGACGGTTTGATTTGGATCATCGCCCTCCTGGGGCTGGCTGCGTTTGGCCTGGTGAAGGGCGAACGGCGCAAAAAACTATGGATGACAGGCCTTTTGGCCTGCTCGATCGCGGCCGTCTCCCTGTCCAACTTCTTTTCGGCGCATTATTTCGTCATGTTGCTGCCGGCGCTTTGCATGTTGGCGGGGCAGGCGGTGAGCGCCGCCATGCAGTGGGTCCGGGCCAGGAAGCCGGGCACAGCGTGGGTTTCTTTGCCCGCCGGTCTGTTCATCGCGATATGGGTGCTGGCCGTGTTCCATCATCGCGCGATATTTTTTGTTCTCAGTCCGGACCACGCCTGCAAAAGGCTTTATCCCACGAATCCCTTTGTGGAAGGCCGGCAAATTGGCCGTTATCTCCGCGAAAACTCGGCGCCCGGGGCGCGCATCGCCATCCTTGGTTCCGAGCCGGAGATCCTGTTCCATGCGCGCCGCCATTCGGCGACCGGCTACATTTATATGTATGACTTGGTTGAATCGCAGCCCCATGCCGGGGAGATGCAGCGTGAAATGATCGCGCAAATCGAGGAGGCCCGTCCCGAGTACCTGGTCTTCGTCAACCATCCTCTTTCCTGGGACACGCGGATAAATTTTCGGCGGGCCGCGGACACAGCCGTGATGGCTTGGGCCAACAGCTTTGAAGACAGGTTTTACGAACCGGCCGGGCTGGTTCTCATCGAGAACGAACCGGAATATTATTGGGGCAGGAACGTTCCCTGGCCGTGCCCGAGGCTGTCCATCAGCCTTTTCAAACGAAAATGAGGCGCCTTATGCGCCGGGCTGGGAGTCGCCATTACCCGCGCCATTACCCTCACCGTCACCCGCGCTGTCGCCGTTGCCATTGCCCCCCAACTCCTGCTCTTCGCCGTCCTGCGGGGCTTCGTCGGATTCGGCGCTGTCGCCGCCTCCCCGCGCGCGCTCGGCGGCCAACTCCGCGTCGTATTCGGCCTGATGGGGGTTCTTGGCCCGCTTGGCCCTGGGCAACGGACTGAGCATGACGTTGATCCCTTTGCCGATCAGCTTGGCCGGGGCGTCGGGATGGCCGAAGGTGGTCAGCTTGGAGATGAATTTTTCCACCTGCTGGAACCCAAATTCCTTGTGGGCCATTTCGCGGCCGCGGAAACGCAGGGTGATCTTCACCTTCATGTCGTCGCAAAGGAAGTTGACGGCGTGCTGTAATTTCACCTCAAAATCGTGCTGGTCGATGTTCGGGCTGAGCTGCACTTCCTTGACCTTGTTGGCATGCTGATGCTTGCGGGCTTCCTTCTCCTGCTTGGCCAGTTCGTAGCGATACTTGCCAAAATCCACCAGACGGCAGACGGGCGGCGTGGCGTTGGGCGCGATTTCCACCAGGTCCACCCCTTGGTTCCGCGCGAGGTTGATGGCTTCGCCCAGGGTCAGGACGCCCAATTGCTTCTTGTCAGAGTCGATGACGCGGACCTCGCGGGCGCGGATTTTCCCGTTGACACGCGTGAACGAGGCGGGCGACGAAAATGGACGGGGGGAGAAAGGCCGGCTCAAGAGGCCCTCACGGGTTGGAACATGTTCATGTACGCTTCAAATGACTTTCATGGGCGGGCACAGCCCGGCCAGACACCATTAATAAAACAACTTTCCCAAAAAATGCAAGATAAATACGCCAAATCATTCTGAATATCGGCGCCAGCCCGTCGGGGCTTAAGCCCGGAACGCTCAAAACCGCGTCAAGGCCCCCAATTCCTTGACCCGCCTGGCAATTGCCGCCGGCGTCACACGGGTCAATGTTTTTAATCCGAATCCTCCGCAACAGTATGATGCCAGGACACTTCCGTGAATAATCGCCTGTCGAAGGTGGGCCTCCACCGAGCCTCCTGACGCCGCCAGCCAGCCCATCATGCCTCCCACGAAGCAATCCCCGGCCCCGGTCGGGTCCACCACATGCGCCAAGGGATAGGCGGGGGCGACGAAGATTTTCTTTCGCGTGGAAAGGATGGCGCCATGCTCGCCTTTTTTGATGATAACGTAAGCCGGCCCCATGCGGTGGATTTTTTTTGCCGCCCGAAGCACGTTGTGTTCCTGCGTCAATTGTTGGGCCTCGCTTTCATTGAGCACGAAACCATCCAGCCGCGGCAACAACCTCATCAGATCGGGCAGCGCGATGTTCAGCCACAAATCCATGGTGTCGGCCACCACGAATTTTGGCCGCCGCATCTGGTCCAGGACCAGGTGCTGCAAGGATGGGGCAATGTTCGCCAGCAACACGTATTGGCTCTTTTGGTAGGACGCCGGCAAACGCGGCGTGAAGGTTTCGAACACGCCCAATTCCGTCTTGAGCGTGCGCCGGTTGTTCATGTTGACTTCATATTCGCCCGACCAATGAAACGTTTTGCCCGGCACGATCTGCAAACCCTCCAGATCAATTCCATGCTTCCGGTAGAGGCGCAGGCAGGGTTTGGGAAAATCATCTCCGACCACCCCGACCATTTTCACCGGGGCGAAAAAGCTGGCCGCGACCGCCGCGTAGCTCGCTGATCCGCCCAGCAGGCGCGGGTGTTGCCCCCGCGGAGTTTTGATCGAATCAAGGGCCGTGGAACCGACAATCAATACACTCATAACCAGGAATCTGTCGAAGCGCGCCGGGAGGCTTTCTTGTCGGCGTGATGGGATTTATCAGCGAGCATCCGCGCTTTGGCCCGGCGGCTGCGTTTGCGTTTCTGCCGGCGGATTTTCTCGACGCGGGCCTGCTCAGCGGCGACTTGCCCGGTCTGCATTTTTTCAATTTTGTCGAGCAACAGCCGCCGCGCAATGAAACGATTCAGTCCTTGTTGGCGCGTGGTCTGGCACTTGACTTGCAGGCGGGTGGGACGGTGGAGCAGCATGACGCAGGTGGCCGTTTTGTTGACATTCTGGCCCCCGTGTCCTCCGGACCGCACAAACGTTTCCTCCAGATCGGACTCGTTCACGCCCAACGCGGCCATGCGTTGGGCGAGTTGCTGTGTCTTTTCCGGATTCACGGGAAACGCCGTCATTGCCGCTGTTTAATAAGGCACCCCCCGAAGAGACGCCAGAATATAGTGCTTCAATAAGCGAACCAGCGGGTGTATCCAAGAGGCAGGCTCCATCGATTATGAAGGGCGCAATTCAGCTTTTGACAAAGCAGGCTCAATCCGAGGTGGGGACGGCTCGCCGAGCCGTCCAAGGTCGCCTCGGCGAGGCGACTCTACCAAAAGCTGACTTGCGCCCGATTATGAACAGCTTGCGACTTTCTGTTTGAGGATGAAAGAGACGCCTGACAACAATTCACCGCGCGTAAACTGCAACCCACGCTTTGGCTTGTTGTTGCGTTTAATCAGATGAATCGGCGTCGTTTCTTCGAAACATGAAGATGAATAATCCCAGCGCGAACCGCAGCTTGAACGCGGGGACATTTCTCGCCGATGTTCTATTACTTTTTCTCATTCCATTGGCCGGCGTCGCGGCGACGCTGGAAGTTCCTCCCGGCGCGGGCGGGGCAGGGATTCAACAGGCGCTGGAGAAGCTTGGCGCCGGCGCTGAAGTTGTTCTGAGCCGCGGGACTTACCTCGTTCATCAGCCGATTATCCTGCGTCAGAACGGGCAGACGCTGCGCGGGGCCGGGCCGGAGACGATTCTGTTCCTGGCCGACAGCGCCAATTGCACCGTCGTGATCCTCGGCCCGCCAAAGGACAAAACCAAAGGGCCGACACAGCGCCTGCGTCTTTCCGATCTGCTGGTGGACGGCAACCGGGCCCACCAACAGAACGAACTCTGGCGAATTCTCACCAATGGCGTCCTGATCAATAACAACGGCATTCATGTTTGCGACGTGGATAATTCCACCATCGAGCATGTGACCTGCCGCAGTTGCCGTTCCGGCGGGCTGGTGTCCACCGGGCGGACGCGGCGTCTGACGGTGCGGGATTACACGGCCTGCGACAATCAATTCGACGGCCTGGCGTGTTACCACACTGAGGACAGCCATTTCAGCCTGTTGAACCTGCACGACAACCTCGCGGCGGGCATCTCGCTGGATCTGGAGTTCGACCATAATTTCATTGAGGGCGCGGTTCTGGCCGGCAACGACCTGGGTATTTTCATGCGGGATTCGCACGACAACGTGTTTGAAGGGGTTACGATCCGCCACAGCCGGCACGATGGAGTTTTCATGGCGCAGACGGGCGAGATAAGCCGCTTCGGTTGGTGGCTTGTCCCCGCCACCGAATGCACAGGCAACCGCTTTAACAATTTGCTGGTGGAGGGGTGCGGCGGCAGGGCGTTCCGGGCCAACGACGCCTCCTGCACCAACAACTACATCAACAGCGGGCAATTTCTGGACAATGCGCAAGGCGGCCTTTCCCAGCCCGGAAGCAACCCGGTCATCACGTGCGATTTGACCGTGTATCCCCTTGCCCCCAAGCTCCATTAGGCTTTCCCTTGCTTTTTATGCCTGAACGGCGTGCGATTAGTTCTGTGCTTCGAATAGTGATCATCCTGGTTGTGCGGGAGTTCCAGTGAGCAAGACGAACTTTGATCTTTTTTTGGAAGAACAACTCCAGGACCCGGATTTTGCCAGGCGGTTCAAGCGAGCGGGGGAGGCTTGGGACGTGGCCTTGCAGCTTGCGGCGTTGCGTGACAAGGCAGGCCTTTCCCAAAAGGAACTCGCCCGCAAACTCCACACCTCCCAGCAAAACATCAGCCGTCTTGAATCTCCCTCTTACGATGGCCATTCCCTGACCATGCTGCGCCGCGTTGCGGAGGTCCTCGGCGCGACCGTTCGCGTCACATTTGCGCCCAAGGGCGAAGCCCAATCCGCGACACTGGCGGAAGCAAAAGTCCCCTACAAAACTGGCGGGAAATTTTGAATCCCGGGCAAGCTGGCAGCAGCGGCCTAAAGTGAATCTTGGTCGGACGGGGCATCGTCGTCCGGAGGGACTGAATTTATGTGTTTCAATGAACGAACCGGCGATGCTATATAAACGGCACGTCTTTGGGATTGTTCACTGGATTGTTATGGAAGCGCAAAGAACTCGTTGACGGTTATTGAGGACTACGATGGTTATGAATTCATTATCTACAATCCTTCTTGCCGTTCTGGTTTGCGCTGGTTGCACTACAAGGACCCAATCGCAATCAGCAGCAACATCCCCGCGAGAGTCGATTTCGTTGACGAGTTGGGAGTTTGCCGAGGACCTGGCAACCAATGCGGCAACGATCCAGCCACCAACGGGGGCGGATTGGAAGGAAGTCATTGTGCCGCATGTGTTCCGCCAATCGGGTTTGCCCGACAATACCGCCGGCTGGTACCGCCAGATCATCACGCTGAACGAAGCTGACCACAACAAGCGCGTGTATCTGGAGCTGGAAGGGGCCGCGTCGGTGAAGGACGTGTTCGTCAACGGCCAGTTCATCGGGCGACACAAGGGCGCGTTTTCGGCGTGCGCCTTTGACCTGACGGGCGCTCTCCAGGCCGGCCAGACCAACATCCTGGACGTACGCGTGAGCAACCGCGACAGCGACGCGCGGAACTGCTTTTCGCGCTCCACGCTTTACTACGTCAACGGCGGCATGTTCCGCAAAGCGTGGCTGGTCAAAACCGGCGCGGTGCATATTTTCCCGGACATGGGTTCGAGCGGTGTTTATTTGACTCCGATTAACGCCACCACGGGCGGCGCTGATCTCGAGGCGCTGACGGTGGTGCGGAATCCACTTGCCACGCCGGTTGAGGCGGTGGTCCGCCATTTTGTCACCGATCCCGGCGGAAAAGCTTGCGCGCGGTTCGAGACGAAGAAAACCATCGCCGCCGGGGAAACGGCAAGGATCAAGGCCGCGGGGCACATCAAAAATCCCAAGCTTTGGGACATTGGGCGGCCCAATCTTTACACCGTGCGCACGGAGGTCAGCGTGGGCGGACAGGCGAGCGACGCCGTGACGGAGCGGGTGGGGCTGCGCACCATTGCGATTGCGGACAGACACTTTTTCCTGAACGGGCGCGAGACGCAGTTTCGCGGCGTCAACAAGCACGCGCAAAACGAATACGCCTGGAACGCGGTGAGCGACGACGATCTGCGCGGCGAATGGCAGTCGATGGCCGAGATGGGCGTGAACATTGTGCGGTTGCCGCATTATCCGCACAGCCACTTGGAATACAATCTCGCGGACGAGCGCGGCATTGCGGTGTGGGCCGAAAACGGCTTCGCGGGGCAGGCTTGGACAGCCCCGGACGACCCGGAAAAAAACATGTCGCCCGACGGCGAACGCCTGACGCGCGAGTTGGTCCGGCAAAACTGGAACCATCCGAGCATCTTGTTTTGGAGCGCCGGCAACGAGACCATCGTGGACATGGTCAGCCACTACGCGAGCGTGATTCGGCAGGAAGGGGACTCGACGCGCCTGGTGACATACGCCGCCGCCGGCAGGGATCCCTGGAACTGCGATTTTGTGGCCAACAACACTTATGACGGCTGGTACACCAGCGGCCCCTACACCGACTTCAGCAAGCTCCCGCGCAACGCCTTTATTTCCGAGACCGGCTCGGGTGATTGGATCACGCACCACATTCCTTACGGCATGATCCAGTGGTCGGTGGATAAATTCGAGCCGGAGGAGTATTCGGAGATGTTCACCGAGTACCGGCTCCAGACCGTTTGCCGCGACGACGTGAAGAACCGTCCCCTTTTCCTTTGGTGGAACTTCCGCGAGTTTTACAACTTGAAGTTCAAAAACAACCGCAACACCAAGGGCCTGCTGACGCTGGCGGGCATGCCGAAAGACGCTTACTTTTTGTTTCAGGCGTTCCTTAATCCCTCCAAGCCGGTCGTGCATCTTTGCGGGCGGCACCATTTTCTTCGGGCCTTCGCGCCCGACAACGGCATCAAGGCCTACTCCAACGCCGACGCATTACAGTTGACACTTAACGGAGTGCCCCGGGAAAAAATCAGGAACGGCAGTTATCGCATCCCGGATTCCTCCATGATATTGAAGGAGGGAGGGACCAGGCCCGTGCCCGGCATTCCGGTGGCGAACGTGTTCTTCTGGAAAACGCCGCTCCAACCGGGGCGAAACGTCGTGGAAGTCAGCGATGGCCGGGGGCACAACGACCGCATGATCATTTACCAGAGATCGCCGGGCGCTTCAGACCCCGAGGCGCTCGTGCAGGATTTGAGAAGCTCCAACGGCGATAATCCCGCCTGCTTTATTGACCGTCCCGTCGAGTCGCAGGGGCCGGTTTATACCGACGTGGACGGTTCCTCGGATAATACATTTGACACACTCCCGGACGAGGTTGCAGGCGCGGGTTGGATCGCCACGCGGCGTCTGAGCAACCCCCGCTTCAAAACCGATCTTGAGTTCCGCATCAACCGGTCCGGAATGGTATTTGTGCTGTTCTCGACCGGCGCTTATCCGACTGTCACGCTGAAGCAGCCCGACCCGGGGATCGCCAGCGCGGCTGAATCCATGCGGGAAACGCTCACGGCGGCTGGATTCAAAGCCAGCAGCGCCGGGGCTGTCTGGCGCGATCATATGCTCAATCGCGCCTTCGCCGAATTGTGGAGCCGCAGCGTTGCGCCCGGCGAAAAGTTGAAATTGCCGGGGCAGACGCTCGATTATGTGGTGATGGTGAAGAAATGAAATGCATTGTCACAGCGGGGCCAACTTACGAGGAACTGGACGACGTCCGGCGCATGACCAATTTTTCCACCGGCGCGCTTGGTTCGGAACTGGCCAATTACCTCGTCGAACAGGGACACGAGGTGGAGTTGCTGCGCGGGTATTACTCGACCTGCGGGATTGAGTCCAAGGCGCAACGAGTCCAGGTTTTCACCACCACCGCCGACTTGTCGCGGCGGCTGAAGGGACTGGGGTCGGGCAGAATCGGGGCGGTTTTTCACGCGGCGGCGGTGAGCGATTACACCTTCGGCAAAATATGGCGGCGGACGGCGGGCGGGAAGCTGTTGCAAATCAAATCGCGCAAAATTTCCACGCGGGGCGGGGCGGTGCTGGCGGAATTGGCGCCCACGCCGAAAATTTTGCGGTGCTTGCGCGGCTGGTTTCCCAAAGCGCGCTTGGCGGGCTGGAAATACGAGATGGAAGGCAAACGCGCGCAGGTCATTGCCCTGGCGGAGAAGCAATTGGAAGAAAACCAAACTGACGCCTGCGTAGCCAACGGCCCGGCCTATGGGAAGGGCTTCGGCATCGTCACAGGCCCGGGAGGCTGCCGCCATTTGCGGAACAAAGCAGCCTTGTTCAAGGCGCTGGCGGATTTTTCATAAATGCGTGTCAAGTGATTGGCCAGGCGGCCAATAAATTGCTCGCGGCCAGCTGCTTGATGAGCATGCATTGACCTCTAACGCCACACCCTGTATATTTCTGGCGATGAAGACGGTGCATGCAGTCTATGAGAAGGGCATATTTCGCCCGCTGGAAGCGGTTGAACTACCGGAGCGATGCGAAGTCGAATTTGAGCCTCGCGCCGTGCGTCCGCCGGTGGAAGGCGGGGACCGTCTCTCCTCGGTTTACGCCATCCTGTCAGAACGGTACGAGTCTGGCGAACGGGATGTCGCTGCCCGGCATAATGAACACCAGCCATGACGGTGTTCCTGGACACCGTCGGATTACTGGCCTTGTGGGACGAGAGCGACCAGTGGCATACCAACGATCAGCATTTCCGCGCCGCAGGTTTTGAAACGCTGTTTTGAAGAGTGTCAATTCGACTGTGGCTCGAAAGGAGTTGTTTATGTGATGCAATCCGGGCACCTTATCTCAAGGATATGGCGTCGCAAACAGACCATGCAATTCCCACGTGGCACAGCTTGCACCATCGTTTGAATGATTGATCCGACCTCACCTTCCGCCGTCCCGCCACCGATCGCGGTGCCCGAACACACGATGATCCGGAGGATCGGCGGCGGCGGGTGTGGTGAAGTCTGGCTGGCCAAAAACACTCTCGGGGCCTATCGCGCCGTCAAGATTGTTCGTTTTAGGGAAGTCGGGCGGCGACATATATCCGAGAACGAATTTGCCGGCATTTTGAAGTTTGAACCCGTTTCGCGGCTGCACGACGGCTTGGTGGACATTCTTCAGGTTGGCGGTGGCGAAGCGGAGGGCTATTTCTATTATGTCATGGAACTGGCCGATTGCGCAATCGCCGGGCTGGTCATTGATGCCGCTACTTACGTATCGCGCACACTGGCGCAAGATATAAACCATCGGGGCCGGCTGCCTGTCGGGGAATGCATCCGGTTGGGCGCCGCCATCGCGTCGGCGTTGGGATTTCTGCACCGGCAGAACTTGATTCACCGCGATCTCAAGCCGTCGAACATCATTTTTGTCAACGGCTTCCCCAAACTGGCGGACATTGGGTTGGTGGCCGGGATGTCCGGGGAGCGCGAGTATGTCGGCACGGAAGGTTTCATTCCTCCGGAAGGCTGCGGAACGGCCCAAGCCGACCTCTATTCGCTAGGAAAAGTTCTTTATGAAATGAGCACGGGCAACTCTGCGGATAAATATCCGGCTTTGCCTGCGGATATGGGGACGGGGCCGGACGACCCCGAACTGGCGCAATTCAACCAAATCATCGTGAAAGCCTGCCGGACCAGCCCGCGATTGCGCTACCACTCGGCGGATGAACTGATGATGGCCTTGCTTTCGTTCCAATTTAATCAGGAGGATGCGCATCGGGGCTTTCGCGGTCGTTCGCTGGCCAGGACGATTGGCGTCGTTGGGGCGGTGATCGGGGCGGCTTTTGTCATCTTTCTTGTGTGGCGGCTGATTTGGCTGATGCAGCACACCGAATGAGGCTTGCGGCTATAGCTCGAACGTTTTAACCCGTCTCAAGCCCAGGCGATACGGGATCCAGCCGATGAGGACCGAGAAGATAATGAAGCCCAACCAGGCGGCCAGATTCCAGAGAACCGGCGCGCCTCCTTGACTGCCCCAAGGCGAGAAAACCGCCATCAGCGTGACTGAACCGACGATGTAAAGAAAGCTGAGGAGCAAACATAACGTGCCGCCGAATCCACTGACAATTTTTGTCGGGTTGTCCTCGCGAAAGTTGGGAAAGAGCGCGCCCAAGCCCATGGCCAGCGCGGCGAGGGTGAAGGTCATGACGGCAATGATGAGGCAGAGGTAAAGGGTGCGGTTGAAAGGCAATTGAAGCATGTGACAGGAGAGCAGGATCAGGCCCAACGCGACGGGCAAAGCGGCGCGGCTGGCCAGCCAGAATTTCGCCTGCAATGCCCGCACCAAACCCATCGGCGCCATGCCGACAATCCAGAGCCGCTTGCCTTCGAGGGAAAATTGAGGAAAAACAAAGCGGGTGGTCAGGGTGGCCAGGTTCAGCGCGCAGGCGCCCAGGTTCAAGTAGGAAACGAGGTGGAGCCAGAATGCATTGGTCAGTTCCTGCGAGAAATGGCGCAGGTTGATCACATAGACGGCGAGCAGCCCGAAGAGAACCAGAGTTTGCCCCCATTGCGTCGTGTCGCGCCAGAACATGCGGGCGTCCTTGACCAGCAGCGCCAGAACGTCATCCGTGCCCCGGTGCGCCAGCCGGAAGGTCTTTTCCAGCGGCCCCGCGGCGCAGTCAATTTGAACCTGGCGCGAGTGCCTGCGCCGGAACCAATTCCAGTGCGCGAAGAGGCCTTCGCGGCTCTGCACGGTGTAAAAGGATTCGTAAAAAAGTCTCCCGGAATAGTTGAAGGAAAGCCAGCCGAAGAACAGAACGTTGCTGAGCAGGACAAGGAGAAAGAACCCGGCGGCGGACCAGGCGCCTTCCGACCATTGCAAAACGCTGGTGGTAAGCCAGTAACTGGGCAGCCAGGGCCATTCGGCGAAATGAGTGCGCATGAGCAGGTTGTCCAGCGTGGCCAGGACGCGCGGGTCGGTCGAGGTGTCGGTCAGAGTTTCCGGACGGAACCAGACCGCCATCAAAATCACGACAGACAGGACAATGACGATGGCGGCGATCTGGAATGACCGGCGGTCGAGATGCCGGCCCAAGTTGAGGGCCGCCCAAGCGCCAACCACGCCGAGCAAAACGATGAACATGCCCAGCGCCACCACCGTCATCAGGTAAAAATGCCATGGCGCGCCGCGCATCAATCCGTAAGCGGCCAGCAGCGGCGCAATCAGAAAGAGAAACGCCCACGACGCCAGAAGGGTGGATTCAATAAACTTCCAGCGGTGGACGGTTTGGGCAGAGATGGGCAGGCTCATCAAAAAACCGGTTTCCCGATTGCGGAAGAAAGTGGCGTAACCAACGACCAGATTGCTGAAGACCAAAAGGACGAGCAGAAAAACAAAGAGCAGGAAAAAGAGCCGTTCGGTCAGGAGCGGGCCGAGGGCGGGGAAGTGATTGAGGAACCGCAGGCCGCGGTGAAACAATTCGAACGACACGCCCAGGTAAACCACCACAAACAGCCCGATGGTGAAAGCCATGGGGGCCGAGGTCGAGTGGACGGATTTGAGCCGCCGCCAGCCTTGCAGGGAGTTGATCCGGATCAGCAGCCACAAGGGCCAGGCGGGTTTGGCGCTGTTCTCAGGCACGGAGGAATTTTCAAGCAGGCGGGGGTTTTGGCAAGGCAAATTGGAATGACGGATGTCAAAGCACGAATGGCCCAAGAACAGGCATTCCGCAGCAATACTTATGGACAAAGCGGCGGCGACATGTCCATCATGGCCCACTATGAAATCTCAACCAGTGATTGACTCGCGCCACCGGCCCATTCCCCTGGCTGCCGCCGCGCGGTGGACGATGGTTTGCGCGGCTGTGCTTTTCGCCGGCTGCGCCAGCACAAACGGACAATTGTGCAAAGGCCCTGTCGGCCTGCAACTGTGGAGCGTGCGCGCGCAAATGGACAAGGACGTTCCCGGCACACTGGATGAAGTGAAAGGCTGGGGCATCAAATACGTCGAACTGGCCGGCAATTATCATTTGACGCCCGAGGCCTTCAAGGCGCAACTGGATGCGCGCGGGCTTGCGCCCATTTCGGGCCATTTTGCCTACGACCGCTGGCGCGATAATCCGGAAGGCGTGCTGGCCGAGGCTGAAGTATTCGGTTTGAAGTACGTGGGCTGCGCCTGGATTCCGCACCGCGTCAAATTCGACGAAGCCACCTGCCGCCAGGCCATCGCGGTGTTCAACAAGGCCGGCGCCCTGGCGGCCCAGCACCACATGGTCTTTTTCTACCATACGCACGGGTATGAGTTTCAACCGTTCGAGAACGGAACCCTTTTTGACTTGTTGATGAAGGAGACCAATCCCGACCAGGTGAAGCTGGAAATGGACATTTTCTGGATCGCCCATGCCGGCCGCGACCCGGCGAAAATGCTGGGGCAGCTTCCCGGGCGCTGGGTGGCGCTGCACTTGAAAGACATGAAGAAAGGCACGCCCACCGGCCTGCTGACCGGCAGTTCCCCGGACAGCAACGACGTGGCGCTCGGCGCGGGCGTACTGGATTTGCCCGCCATTTTCCACGCAGCGGCAAGTGCCGGGGTGAAGTGGTACTTCATCGAGGATGAATCGGATGTTTCCGAACAACAAATTCCCGTGACCCTGCGTTACCTGCGCGAGACGCAGTGAGCGGAGCGGAATCCATGTCCTGACCGGTAGGAAACTGGCACGGGCTTGTCCTGTGCCAGTCTCCCTGGGTTGGACCACCGGTCAGTCGGTTTCCTTCATAATTCTTAATTCCTAAATTCTTCCTTTCCGGAATAATACGTGTAAGTAGTATTATTTATTTGCCAAACCCGCCGCCGGGCGCGATGTTTCTGCCGCCGGGATTCATTCGATGCATTATCCGAAAAAACAGGCTGTTGCGCTTGTGGCGCGTGGCGTTTTGGCGCTGGGCCTTTGCCTGCCCCTTGCTGCTCCGTCCGCCCCTGCGGCGTCGCTTTCCTCCAACGCCGCTAGTGCGGGTGAATGGACGATGTTTCGCGGCGACCCGGCCCTGACGGGCGTGGCCTCCGGACCCGTGCCCGATCAACCCGCCCTGCTCTGGAATTTCAAGACCGGCGGGCCGGTGAAATCGTCAGCGGTCGTTGGCGGCGGCAAGGTTTTTATCGGCTCCAACGACGGCCAGGTCTATGCGCTCGATTTCGCCACGGGCGGCAAGGTCTGGGCCTTTAAAGCCGGATCGGCCGTGCTGGCGCCGCCGCTCCTGGCCAATGGCACTGTCTTTGTCGGCACGAGCGAGGGAATTTTTTACGCGATTGACGCCAAAACCGGCCAGCCGCTTTGGAAGCACGAGACTGAGGGGAAAATTGTGGCTTCGGCGAGTCTGGCTTCCTCTGGCGACGGGTCGTTGCGCATCCTGGCCGGCAGTTATGATTTCAAACTGTACTGTTTGGCCGCCAGCAACGGCAGCACGGCCTGGACTTTTGAAACCGGCAATTACATCAACGGCTCATGCGCCGTCGCCGATGGCCGGGCGGTTTTTGGCGGATGCGACGCGCTGCTGCACGTGTTGTCCGTGGCGGACGGGCGCAAGATCAAGGAGATCGACGCCGGCGCCTACATCGCGGCCTCGGTCGCGCTGGCCGGCGGCTGCTCCTACTTCGGGCATTATGAAAATGAGTTTCTCTGCGTCGATCTTCAAACCGGCGCGGTGGTCTGGCGTTATCATGACCTGGACTTTCCCTATATGGCCGCGGCTGCCGTCACGGCCGACCGCGTGGTCTTCGGCGGTTTTGACAAGGCGATGCATTGTCTCCAACGCTCCAATGGCACGAATGTCTGGAAATTTGCCACGCGCGGGAAAATCGAGGGTGCGCCGGTGGTGGCGGACGGCCGTGTGATCTTCGGCTCGGACGACGGCAGCGTCTATATGCTGGCGCTGGCCGACGGCAGGCAACTGTGGTCCTATGATTTAGGCCAGCCGGTGGCCAGTTCCCCGGCGGTCGCCGCCGAAAAAATAGTGATGGGTTGCGATGACGGCGGGGTCTATTGCTTCGGTCGAAAATCGAACTAAAACACGTAATGATGAAGAACCAAGCGGAATGACCATTTCGATAAGGATTAGGAACAAGAATATAACGATTAAGAGGATGCCATTATGACCCTGGAAGAAACAGCCAACCCCCCCGCGCCCGCCCTGGAAAAGCAAACGACGGTGGGAAATTATTTTGTGTCGAATTATCCGCCCTTTTCCTTCTGGAAGCCGGAGTTGGTTCCCGACGTTGTGGCGGCGTTGGAACGGCCGCCCGCCTCGCCGCCGGCGCCCCTGGGCGTTTACCTGCATATTCCCTTTTGCCGCAAGCGCTGCCATTTTTGCTATTTCAAAGTCTATACGGACAAGGATTCCGCCGCCATTCGCGGCTATATCGACGCTGCGCTGAAGGAGTTGGCCATTTACGCCGCGAAACCGGTCATTGGCGGGCGCAAACCGAACTTTGTTTATTTTGGAGGCGGCACGCCTTCCTATTTGTCCGTCGATCAGCTTCAGCATCTGGCCGGGTCGATGAAGCAACTGCTTCCGTGGGACGAGGCGGAGGAGGTGACCTTCGAATGCGAGCCAGGCACGCTGACGAGCCATAAATTGAAAGCCATCCGCGAACTGGGCGTGACCCGGTTGAGCCTGGGGGTGGAAAACTTCGACGACCACATCCTGGAGATCAACGGACGCGCCCATCACGGCAAGGAAATCGCCCGGGCCTGGTCTTATGCCCGCGAACTTGGTTTTCCGCAGATCAACATTGACCTCATCGCCGGCATGATCGACGAGACGGAGGCCAACTGGCGCGAGAACGTGCGCAAGACCATCGAGATGTCGCCGGACAGCGTCACCATTTACCAAATGGAGGTGCCCTACAACACGACGATTTACCAGGAAATGAAAGCGTCCGGCAAACTGTCCGCGCCCGTGGCCGATTGGGAGACCAAACGCGGATGGGTCGCCTCCGCCTTTGCCGAACTGGAAAGGGCCGGATACACCGTGGGCAGCGCCTACACCGCTGTCAAGAACAAAGAGACGGCCCGCTTTCTCTACCGCGACCGGCTGTGGGCCGGGGCGGATTTAATCGGGTTGGGCGTGGCCTCGTTCGGGCACCTGCAGGGGACGCATTATCAGAACCAGCACGATTTCGAGCCGTACGTCAACGCGGTCAACTCGGGCCGGCTGCCCATTTACCGGGCCATGACGCCGAGCGCCGATGAGCGGTTGATCCGCGAGTTCATTCTGCAACTCAAGCTGGGCCGCGCGCGTTGCGATTATTTTCAGACAAAATTCGGCGTCGATGTCCGCCAGCGTTTTGCGCAACCGCTCCGCGTTTTGCAGGACTGGGGTTTTGGGAAGGTCGAGGACGGCGCGGTGGTGCTGAACCGCGACGGGTTGCTGCAGGTGGACAGGCTGTTGCACGAATTTTTCCTGCCCGAACACAAAAATGCCAGATATGCCTGAAGATGAAAGCTGAAGAAATACCGCAGCCTGAGCCGCAGTCCCTCTCTCCAGATATTTATCCGCTGGACGAATTCTACGAGGAACGCGGCGAGGCGGCGCCGGTCATCGAGCGGATCGAACCGGACGAGGTGCCCGAGCCGTATCGCTCCCTGCTCGTCCATAAGGCGGACATGACTTCGACGCTGGAGCGGTTTCATCAGGAAACACTGCACATCGAGGTCCTGGCGCGGTGCGCCCGCGAAAACGAGTATTGCCGGGAAACGGTGCTGGTTTTGGATCGCTCGAAAAAGCGCGTCGAGTTCGGCGCCATCAAGATCTTCCCCGACTTGTTTCCCCCGGGGGCGCGTCAGGAGATATTGCGCGAGCAGAAGCCGCTGGGCCGGATACTGATTCTGTACAACATCCCGTTTGCCAGCCGGCCCGGGGCCTTCCTGCGGCTGGCGTCGGATAAATTTATTGACACGGCCTTGCAATTGCGGGGGCCGCAAATTCTTTACGGCCGCCGCAATTCGCTGGTCGATGCGCAGGGCCGGCCGCTGGCGGAGATCGTGGAAATTCTGCCGCATTGATTCCCATGAAGAACGACCCTTCCTTCGACGCCATCATCATCGGAGCCGGCCCGGCCGGTTCATCGTCCGGCGCCATTCTGGCCGAGTACGGCCATCGCGCGCTCATCCTGGAACGGGAGAAATTCCCGCGTTACCACATCGGCGAATCGCTGCTGCCCTTCACCTTTCAGCCACTGCAACGGCTGGGTGTGATCGACAAAATGCGGGCCTCGGCCTTTGTCAAAAAATACAGCGTGCAATTCGTTTCCCCGTCCGGCCGGGCCAGCCAGCCGTTTTATTTCTTCAACCGCTACGACCGCGACACCGTGGCCCAAACCTGGCAGGTGCTGCGCTCGGAGTTCGATCAATTGCTGCTCGACAATGCGCGCGCAAAGGGCGCCCTCGTCAAAGAGGAGACGACGGTGACGGAATTGATCCAGGAAGGCGGACGCGTGGCGGGGGTGCGCGCCCGGACCAAAGGCGGGGCGGTGACGGATTACCGCGCTCCCATCACACTGGATTGCTCGGGCAAGGAGGCTTTTTGCGCCGTGCGCCATCAATGGCGCGTCAAGGACCCCGTGCTCAACAAGATCGCGGTCTGGACCTATTACCAGGGCGCACAACGCGACGAGGGCTTGGACGCCGGCGCCACCACGGTGGCTTACGTGCCGGAAAAAGGCTGGTTCTGGTACATCCCGCAGCACAACGACCGCATCAGTGTCGGCGTGGTGGCGGAGGGCAAATACCTGACACGCGGCGGGGTGAAATCGCCCGAGGCGATTTTCAAGCGCGAGATCGAGGAAAACCAATGGATCAAGCAACATCTGGCCCGCGGACAACAGACCGGTGATTACTTCCTGACCAGCGAATACACGCATCACGCCAAACATTGCGGCATGGAAGGGCTGCTGTTGGCGGGGGACGCCTTCGCCTTCCTCGATCCGGTCTTTTCCTCCGGCGTCATGCTCGCCCTCAAGAGCGGCACGCTGGCCGGGGAGGAGGTCCACAAGGCCATTGTGGCGCGGGACTTTTCCGCGGGGCGTTTTGCCGAATATGGCCGCTTCGTCCGCGAAGGCGTCGAGAACATGCGCAAGCTCGTCTATGCCTTTTACGATCCAAAATTCAGCTTCCGCAAATTGACCAACAAATATCCCGACGCCGTTGGTTCGGTGACGGATTGTTTGAGCGGCGATGTCAACAAAGATTTCTCGCGGCTCTGGCGGCAAATCGAGGAATTCGCCCCCCTGCCCGAATCCCTGCCCGTGGGCGGGCCGCTGGTCAAACCTGAGTCTCGCTCCACCGTGCGATGAAGACGGCGCTGGCTAATGGATTTGACGGGCCGAAAAGGCCGGTTCAAACAATCCCCACTCAAGCCTTGGCCATGTACCGCTGCAAGGCACGACCCAAGAAAAACGCCACAACTGCAAATGTCAAGGACACCTGCTCAAGAGTGATCCAGGCAAGCTGGCCTTGGCGGCGCTCCTGCGGCGTGAGACGACCATGACCCTACAAGACATCGCCGACCGGTTGCAGATGGGCAGTCGGAAGAGCCTTGCTCCCAAACTTCACGCCTGGAGGAAAGCCAATGAATGGACCCCAATGGACAAAGCTATGGTACGACCCCTTTGACGTATTATTTTCGTCAGCAGGCGATTGGTTGCCGTTTCGCGTTGATCGAAGCCAAGCAGCAGAATCCTTCCCAGCTTGTCCGCAGTCCAAAGCCGTAGGTCCGGCACTCGTTGTAACGCTCCACGCCAAAATCGAAGAGATTCCAGACGCCGTGCTTGTGGGCGTAATGTTGTCCAACCAATAGTTTCCTTCTGTAGTGTCGGTCAGAGTGTTTAGTATACGTAATCCACGAAAGACCAGCCACCGACCCGACTGATTCCATCCGAGCACACAACCTCCCGAAGCCGACCGTCATCCATCAAATCACGGACGCCAGACCGCGAAAGACCAAGCGCTTTGATAACCAGATCCTGAGGAAGCAAGGCTTCGCCGGAATCCGAACGCTCAGTAACTCCGTCAGCGGAGCCAGTAAACCCGCGCATCATGCAAAGCGTCAGCGCTGCCTGAATTGGTTCATTCTCGTCACGTTTCATATGCCCCCCTCACTTCTTAATACCCTCTTCCAGACGCTGCTTTTCTTGCTCCTCTTCTGTCATCTGCCGATGCAAATCGTCGAGGCGACGCTGAAACAGGATTTGAATCTGCTCGTCCGGGGCTTTCCCAATCAGTAAATCGGGCGGAATGTATGACCCAAGCGGAATAACGCGATATTTTTCGAAGGCGTTGTAAACACGGTCCATCGAAATCGCGAATATCAAATAGTATTCGCCTGGACGCAACCAAGATGTTGTACGAAGTCGGACGGCCGCTAGATTTGTGCTTCCCTTCAGAACGGAGTCTATTTGAATATCGGTGTCCAATAAATCATCAATGCTCGAACCGGGATTGTTGGGGACTTTGAGACATTGAGCCACAATAATATCGGTTGATTTCTCTCTAACCCTGTCCCACCCGGGGAATGACAGCAATTTGAGGCCCCAAACATTAGCCGCCACAACAATACACGCGAATACAATAATAATCTTCAATTTCATAATTCTAAAACAGTTCGTATTACTGCCAAGGCCCTTGCCACTCGCCCGGCACTCCGCAGTAGGTTACCTTCGTCTGAAAAGACGTTCCATCGAATACTACAGTCTCTACGTCAGGGTGAAACGTTATCCAATGGCCGGATCCATCCTGGTATTGATCTTGGAAATTGATCGTGTAGTGCAGGTGTCAGTCCTCACTATTGACACTGATTTAGCGTTGTTGTTTTGCATGCAACAGGCTCGCACGGGATTGAAATGCACGTAGTCACAAACGGTTTTGAAATATCCGTCGCCGCTGCCGTCCACCATCAGGGCCTTGTAGCGCCCGGCGAAAACGTGTCCGCGGAATTTGTGCCGGATGTTGAAGCGCTTGGTGTAAACCCCCAGCAACCACTTCATGCCCGCCACCACATTGGCCTGGGGAGTTTCCATCACCAGGTGAAAATGATTGCGCATCAGACAATAGGCATGCACCTGCCACTCCGCCTTTTGACAGGCCTCCTGCAGGGTGGAGAGAAATTGCCGGCGGTCCAGATCGTCCTTGAAAATATCCTCGCGGCGATCTCCCCGATTGACAACGTGGTAAATCGCTCCCGCATACTCCAGGCGCAATTTGCGCGGCATGGCACGATACTACACCAAACCCAAAAAGTGTCAATAGTGAGGACTGACACCTGCACAAACTTCACGCCTGGAGGAAAGCCAATGAATGGACCCCAATGGACAAAGCTATGGTACGACCCCTTTGATGCATTCGCGGGCGCAAACATTTACCAATACTGAGACAGCCCGCGTAGTTACTCCAATTTCTCCATAGTCCCATCGCTCTTTAGCTTCAATGCCGTATAGGAATTCGATTAGGCATTTTGGATGCAAGACTATGATGGACAAGCTCTTACTAGGCAAGATTTGCCTTGTACAAATTTAGCCAATGTGTAATTACACTGTGGATGCGAAACAA